>OEIU01000580.1_pt1 | contig 32531 bp, 33 predicted proteins | sample 1539221 | NCBI WGS metagenome assembly OEIU01 (sample SAMN03792071, study PRJEB22550) | activated sludge metagenome | feature: wastewater treatment plant; material: activated sludge; isolation source: Wastewater treatment plant of a petroleum refinery complex | place: Argentina: Zarate | collected...
CCCCTCCGGCCGCGCCATGCCGAAATTGTGCTCGAGCCGCGACTTGGTGTCGTTGCCCTTCTCCTGGCCGATCACGCAAACAGGCTCGCCGCGGAAGCGGCCGAAGCCGCCGACGATGGCCGCGTCTTCGGCGAAGGCGCGATCGCCGGCGAGCGGCGTGAATTCCGTGATCAGCCCCTTCACGTAATCGAGGAAGCGCGGGCGCTGCGGATGGCGGGCGACAAGCGTCTTCTGCCAGGGGGTGAGATCGCGATAGAGATCGGCCAGCGCCTTGGCGGCCTTGGTCTCGAGCTTGGTCAGCTCCTCGCCGATCGAGACGGCGCCGCCTTTTGCGGCTACGGCCCGCAATTCCTCGACCTTGGCTTCGAGTTCGGCGACCGGTTTTTCGAAATCGAGATAGGAAACCATGCGGGATCGGGTTGCGGCGCGCGCGCCTGAAATCGAGCTCCCGTGGCCTCCCCGCCGGGTGCGGCGCGAAACTGGCTACAAGGGGCCGTCAAGTCAAGCGATCTGCGCAGGATATTGCAGGCGGGGCCAAGTCTCGTCGTCGCGCCGGCGCATATTGTCATGTTCCTTGTTTGTTCTATGATCGCGCGGCGAAGTTAAGGGAGGGGAATCAGATGAGCGCCAAATCCGGCCCGTTCTGGGACATGATCGAAGGCCGCCGGCCCGCCCCGCCGGCGGCGCAGCTTCTCGGCTGGAAGCTGCGGGCGCTCGACGCCGAGGCGGGGACGATCGAGGTGGAGTTCGCAGGCGCGCCGCAATTCCTCAATCCGGCGGGAACAGTCCAGGGCGGGATTCTCGGCGCCATGCTGGACGACACGATGGGCCCCGCGGCGATGGCCTTCCTAGGTGGCGGCCACATCGCCCAGACGCTCGAACTGAAAGTCAATTTTATGCGTCCCGGAAAGATAGGACCGATCATTGGCAAGGGCCGCGTCGCCCATCGCGGGCGCGATATCCTTTTTCTGGAAGGAACGCTTTTCGACCCCGCAGGAAAGACCATAGCCACGGCATCCGCCACATCGCGTATCGTGCAGGTCGATTGAGGCGTCAGGGCAGCGCTCTGGCGTCCGTCAGCCGGCGTCCTCGTCGCCGAGCGGATGCAGGTCGCGCACCATGGCGCGGGTGCGCTCGTCGAGGACATGCGTGTAGATCTGGGTCGTCGAAATGTCGGCGTGGCCGAGCAATTCCTGCACGATGCGCAAATCCGCGCCGTTCTGCAGCAGATGGCTGGCGAAGGCGTGGCGCAGGACATGGGGGCTGATGGACGTCGCCCCTATGCCGACGCCGGCGGCCAGCGTCTTCAGGTCGCGGGCGAAGGCCTGCCGGGTCAGGTGGCCGCTTTCGGCGTCCGAGGGGAACAGCCATTTCGATTCGAGCAGCGTCGGCGCGGCGATTTTCATCGCGTCTCGAAAGGCGCCGACAGCGTCGCGCGCGGCGGGCGTGAGCGGGACGAGCCGATCCCGGCCGCCCTTGCCGCGCACGGTGATGAAAGCCTCCTTGGTGCGCGCTGCGGACCTCGGCAGCGCGACGAGTTCCGAGACGCGCAGGCCCGTGGCGTAGAGCAGTTCGACGAGCGCGTAGAGCCGGGCGGCGCGCATTTTTTGCGTCGGCGAAATGTCGGGCGCGTCAACGGCCGCGCGGGCGGATTCGATGAGCGCGTCGACCTGATCGATGCTGAGGATTTTCGGCGCGGCGGGCGCGCGCCGGGGCCCTTCGAGAATGGCGGCGGGGTCGTCGGCGCGCAGGTTTTCGGCGACGAGAAAACGGTGGAGCTGCCGGATCGAGGACAGTTTTCGCGCGGACGAGGACGCTTCCATGCCGCGCGCCTGCAGGTCGCTCAGATATTTCCGGATCGTCGCCGTGTCGGCGGTCGTCGGGCTCGCGCCGCGCGTCTTCAGGTAGCCGGCGTAGTCGCCGAGATCGCGGCGATAGGCCTCGATCGTATTGCGCGCCGCGCCGCGTTCGGCGGCGATCATGTCGAGAAAGAGCGCGACCGGCTCGCCGGCTCGACCCGGAGTCATTTTCCGGAAAGCGCGTTGGGCGGCAGCGTCTTCGATATTTCGCGCTGCTGCGGCTCGACGAAGGCCACGAGCGCCCACATGCCGCCGTAGGCAAGTCCGGCCAGAATCCCGACGACGATCAAAAACCGGAAAAGGCTCGGCAAATCGCGCTCCCTCGACTGCGTCCGAACATAGGCCGCGCGACTCAGCGCGCGCAACCGCCGGATTGCCGCGGGCCATGCCGCCTTTGGCGATTTCGGCCCGCGAGAGCCGTGTGCTACAGACCGGCCATGCAGCCGTCCACCACAGACGTCGCCGTCCAGCCGCCGCGCCTGCCGCAGACGCGCGAGCGCGCGCTCGTCGCCGCGCTGGGGACGCGCTCGATCGTGCTCGTCGGCATGATGGGCTGCGGCAAGACCTCGGCCGGCCGGCGCCTAGCCGAGCGGCTCGGCCTGCCTTTCGTCGACGCGGACCACGAGATCGAGGCCGCGCACCAGATGTCGATCGCCGAGATTTTCGCGCGCTACGGCGAGCCCTATTTTCGCGACGGCGAACGGCGCGTGATGGCGCGGCTGCTGGCGAGCGGGCCGAATGTGGTCGCCACCGGCGGCGGCGCGTTCATGAACGAGCAGACGCGCGGGCGTATTGCGGACTCCGGCGTTTCCATCTGGCTGCGCGCGGAATTCGACGTCCTGATGAAGCGCGTGCGCCGGCGCCCGACGCGGCCGCTGCTGCAGAATCCGGACCCCGAAGGCACGCTGCGCCGGTTGATGGACGAACGCTACCCGGTCTATGCGAAGGCCGATGTGACGGTGGAGACGCGCGACGCGCATTTCGACGCCGTCGTCGAGGATGTGATGCGCGCGCTGGAAAACTACGTCGAAAAGCATGCCCATCCAGCGCGGCCGGCGCCGGAACTGGTGCGGGTGGAGCTTGCGAACCGCAGTTACGATATCGTCATCGGCGACGGCCTGATCGCGGAAGCCGGCGCCCGCATCGCCGCGCTGGCGCCGAAGGCGGCCTGCGCCATCGTGACGGACGAGAATGTCGCGAAGGTCCATCTCGCCGCGTTGCAGAAAAGCCTGGACGCAGCGGGCGTCCGGCATTCCGCGGTCGTCGCGCCGCCTGGCGAAAGCACCAAGCGCTACGAATGGTTCGAACGCGTGTGCGAGGCGATCATCGGCGCGAAGATCGAGCGCGGCGATTTCGTCGTCGCGCTCGGCGGCGGCGTGATCGGCGACCTCGCGGGCTTTGCGGCGGCCTCGGTGCGCCGCGGCGTGCGCTTCGTGCAAATCCCGACGACGCTTCTCGCCCAGGTCGATTCGTCCGTCGGCGGCAAGACGGGCATCAATTCCGCGCACGGCAAGAACCTAATCGGCGCCTTCCACCAGCCCGCGCTCGTGCTGGCCGACACGGCGGCGCTCGCGACCCTGCCGGAACGCGAGTTCCGCGCGGGCTATGCGGAAGTCGCCAAATACGGGCTGATCGACGCCCCGGACTTCTTCGCCTGGCTCGAGCAGAACTGGCGCGCGGTCTTCGCCGGCGGCCCGGCGCGCGTCGAGGCCATCGCGCGCTCCTGCGCCGCCAAGGCGGCGGTCGTGGCGCGGGACGAGACCGAACAGGGCGACCGCGCCCTGCTCAATCTCGGCCACACCTTCGGCCATGCGCTGGAGCGGCTGGTCAATTACGACGGCGCGCGGCTCGTTCACGGCGAAGGCGTCGCCGTGGGCCTGGCCTGCGCCTTCCGCTTCTCCGTCCAGCGCGGCCTCTGCGCCGGCCAGGACGCCGAGCGTGTCGCCGGCCATCTGCGCACGGTCGGCCTGCCGACGCGCATTCAGGAGATTGCGAACTGGAGCGCCGGCCCGGACGCCATTCTCGAGGCCATGTACCAGGACAAGAAGGTGCAGCACGGGTCGCTCACCTTCATTCTGGCGCATGGAATCGGCCAATCCTTCATCGCCAGGGGCGTCGACCCCGGCGAGGTGCGCGCCTTCCTCGAAGCCGAACTCGCGGTTTCCTGAGCGGCGTCTTGCGCGCCGCGGTAGCGTGAGCGCGCGCGGGTTTCTATTCTTGTCGTCTCGAGCCGGCGCGAACGACGCCGGCGCAATATCGGTGGGCGCATCATGGAAGGGGCGATAGGCGAGCCTCTCTCGATCAATCCCTGGACGGCGGCGGCCATCGTCGCAGCCTGCATCCTGATGTCGGCCTTCTTCTCCGGCTCCGAGACGGCGCTGACCGCGGCTTCGCGGGCGCGCATGCATGCGCTGGAGAAGGGCGGCGACGAGCGGGCCGCGAGGGTCAACAGGCTGCTGCAATCGCGCGACCGGTTCATCGGCGCCATGCTGCTCGGCAATACGCTGGTCAACATCGCCTCCTCGGCCGTCGCGACCAGCCTGCTCGTCACGATCTTCGGCGAAAAGGGCGCGATCTACGCGACCTTCCTGATGACGGCGCTGCTGCTGATTTTCGCGGAAGTGATGCCCAAGACGCTGGCGATCAATTTTCCCGAACGCATGTCGCTGGCCGTCTCCCGCGCCGCCGCGGTTGCGGTTGCGGTTTTCGGGCCGGTCCTGGTCGCCGTCGAGGCGATCGTGCACGGCCTCCTGCGGCTGGTCGGGGTCAAGATCGGCGAATCCACATCCGTTCTCGGCGGCCACGACGAGCTGAAGAGCACGGTCGACTACCTGCACCAGGAAGGCGGCGTGGCGCGCGCCGACCGCGACATGTTCGGCGGGCTGCTCGACCTGAAGGAATTGTCGGTCTCGGACGTCATGGTGCACCGGACCAAGATGGTCGCGGTCAACGCCGAACTGCCGCCGCGCGAACTCGTGCGCGAGGTCCTGGCCTCGCCCTATACCCGCCTGCCCCTGTGGCGCGGCGAGCCGGAGAACATCATCGGCGTGATGCACGCCAAGGATCTGCTGCGGGAGCTGGAATCCGTCGGCGATCCCGACAAGGTCAATATCGACGCGATCAAGCTTGACGCCTGGTTCGTGCCGGAAACGACGTCGCTGGGCGACCAGCTGCAGGCCTTCCGCAAGCGCAAGACCCATTTCGCGCTCGTCGTGGACGAATACGGCGTCGTGATGGGGCTGGTGACGCTCGAGGATATTCTCGAGGAGATCGTCGGCGACATCACCGACGAGCACGACATCGCCGCGCAGGGCGTCCGCCAGACGGCGGACGGCGGCGTGATCGTCGACGGCGCGGTGCCCATCCGCGACCTCAACCGCATCATGGACTGGCGCCTGCCGGACGAGGAGGCGACGACGATCGCGGGCCTGGTGATCCACGAGGCGCGCATGATTCCCGAGCCCGGCCAGACCTTTACCTTTCACGGCTGCCGGTTCGAGGTGCTGCGCAAGACCCGCAACCGCATCACCTCGCTGCGCGTGACGCCCGCGCCGACCTGACGCCGTTCAGGCGCGGACGGCGTCGAGCAGGTCGCCGAGGATTTCGTCGAGCGCGCGGGCCTGCTTGTCGCCGAGATGGGCGAGGAAAAGCGTCGACAGGGCGGCGCCATAGGCCTCGGCCATTCTCGCATGCGTCTCGCGGCCGAGGGGCGTCACTGTAATGGTCCAGCCGCGGCGGTCGTCGGCGAATTCCTGGCGCGAAACCATGCCGGCCGCCGTCATCTTCTCCAGCAGGCGTGAAACGGCGGGCTGCTCGAGCCCGAGCGGAGGTTTTAGCTCGAAGGGGCGCCAGCTCTTACACCCCCAACGCCCGCATTCCTCGAAGGGGCGGAACCAGATCAGCGGCGGGAGGCCGGCCGATTTGAGCGCGCGCTCGATCCCGGCGGAAACGATTGCATGGGATCGCTCCAGTCGTCGCCAGCTCCGTAGGGCTTTTCTGCCGAATTCCGCCATGGACGCCTAATTCAAATGCGAATGCATTCAATATAGATGCGATCGTATTTATTTGTCCATAGCCGCTGGCTTCAGCCCGGTTCCGCCACGGTCGACGGCAGCGGCGGCGCCATGAACTGGGCGCGCGCCAAGGTCGCGAAGCGGCCGTTGCGCTCGACCAACTCCTCGAAATTGCCGGATTCGACGATCCTGCCGCCGTCGAAAACCAGAATGCGGTCGGCGTTGCGGATCGTGGCGAGCCGGTGGGCGATCACGAAAGTCGTGCGGCCCTTGGTCGCCGCATCGAGCGCCGCCTGGATCTGGCGTTCGGTCGTGGCGTCCAGCGCGCTGGTCGCCTCGTCGAAAATCATGATCGGCGGATCCTTCAGCAGCGCGCGGGCGATCGAGAGCCGCTGGCGCTCGCCGCCCGACAGCGACCGGCCGCGCTCGCCGACCTTGGTGGCGAGGCCTTCGGTCTGCCGCTCGATGAAATCCTTGGCCTGCGCGCGTTCGAGCGCGAGGTCGATCTCTTCCCGGCTCGCCTCGGGCCTGCCGATCCGCAGGTTTTCCTCGATGGACCGGGCAAACAGCATCGGCTCCTGGAAGACGACGCCGATATTGCGCCGCAGCGCGACGAGCTTGAGGTCCCGGATGTCCATGCCGTCGACGAGAACCCTGCCTTCGGCGGGATCGAAGACGCGATGCAAAAGGCCGAGCGTGGTCGATTTGCCCGAGCCGGTCGCCCCGACCAGAGCCACGGTCTCGCCGGGCTGGACGTTGAAAGTGACGTTCGAAACGGCGTTGCGGACGCCGTCATAGGAGAAAGTGACGTGTTCGAACGTCACGCGACCATTCAGGCGCCCGGGATCGGCCGCGTTCGGGCGGTCGGCGACGCCGGGCTGCGTATCCAGAACGCCGAAGAAACTGTTGATGCGCGGGGCGTCGAGGAACAGCACGTTGACGAAACCGACCATCTGCTCCAGCCGGCCGATCAGCATGGTGGCGAAATTGATGAAGGTGACGATCTCGCCCACGGTCGCCTGACCCTGCAGATGCAGCCAGGTGCCGACGAGGAAGATCGTGAGAATCGAAAGGGTTGCGGAAGCGCGCGTCGCGACCGCGGCCAAGGCCCACCAGGACAGGACCGGCATCTGGGCGGCGAGCAGGGCGTCGATGATGCGGCGCATGGCCGCCGATTCGCTCTCGATGCGCGTGAAACTCTGGATCACCGGCACGTTGCCCAGCGCGTCGGAGGCGTGCTCGGCCAGATTGACCGAAAATTGTTCGACACGGCCCTGTAACGATTCCGTGCGGCGCAGGACGAACGTGGTTAACAGGCCGAAGCCGACCACCAGCGCCATCAGAATCGCCGCCAGCCGCCAGTTGACGAACAGGGTGAGCGGCAGCAGCACGAAAAGGGCGACCGCAGAGGCGCAATTTTCCCGGAAGAACGACAGCCACAGGTTGAACATGGCCTGCGCGCCGTCGAGCATGATCTTCAGCAGGCGTCCGGAATGGACGTTGGAGTGAAAGCTCAGCGGCAGATGCAGCACGTGATCGAAATAGGCGCTCATCATGCCGAGGCGACGGCGATGGGCGAGGCGGTCCGCATTGAGCGCGACCAGGACCGAGCCGCCGATCGAAAACAGTCCGAAGCCGACCCATGCGCCGAGCATCGGGGCGAGATCGATCATCTGCAGCGCAGCTTTTTGCGTCTGTGCGGACGTCAGCTTGTCGATGATGCGGCCGAACAACAGGGGTTCGGCGAATTGGGCGGCGGCGACGGCGATATTGGCGACCGCGAGCAGGACAGCGAGCCCGGCCTCCGGCGCGAGCTGCGCGAGAACGCGTTTGTAGACCGAGAAGAATCGCATGAAAATCTTGCCCTGCCGCCCCTTCGTGGCCTAGCCGTCCGGAGGCGTCAGCGCAAGCGCCGCGCTGGCCGCGGCCGTCCTATTCCGATTTCTTCATTCCGACGCGCGCGCCCCGGGCGGCGGCGGCCCGGTCTGCGGTCGCTGCGCGCGGCGCGGGCGCAAGCTCGATGCGCCGGATGACGCGTTCGATGGCCTGGGTAGCGGGGCTTTCGACCGGCCTCAGGCCCTGGATGTCGGTCCTGGGCGCATAGGCCATCGCCACAGTCTGCACGGCGGGGACCGATTTCGCTTGGACATGCCGCGTATCGACGCCACGGGGGGCCACAGCGGCGAGTTTGATCCGCGTGGCGACCTTGGCAATACGCTTCTGATGCGGGACGCGGCGAATTCCGCGCAAGGCGCGATCGAGAGCTTCGAGATCCGACCGCTGGGCGACGCGCCTGGCGGATGTTACGGATGCGAAATCATGCGCCTTGTAGGGGAAATGCGCGGCTCCAAGGAATACGCGCAGGCCCGCCGCCGTCGCGACGATATCGCCGCGTCGCAAGGTCCTGTCCTGCAGGTAGACGTCATCCGGCCGCGCGGCGGCGGCGGCCGTCTTCAGGGCGAGCGTTTGCGCGGCGATCTTCTGTTCGGCGAGCGGCGCGATATCCAGCGAGACCGTGCGAACGAGGGGGACGCGCCCGCCGGGCGTCGCCGCCGCCAAAGCCGGATGGCGATGTTTCGGGAATTTGTGGGCCAGGGCGAGGCGTGCGCTTCGCGCCCGGACCTTGGCCCGCGCGACAGCGACCTTGCGGGCGAAGGACGCGCGCTCGCGGACGGCCGGCGCCATGATGCGAAAAGCGGGCGCTATGGCGCGCGCCCGGCCGCCGCCATTGCCATTCAGCAGGAAGGACATCATGCCGCCGTCGTCCGCGCGGGCGGCCGAATGCTCGCCGGCGGAAAATCCGGCGCCGGCGAGACAGGCGAGAGCGAAAACGGCCGCTTTGAAATATCCGCCGCCACTCCGTCCGGATGCGGCGGGAAGGCTGGGCGCTTTATGGAGAGCAACAAAACCACGCATGACGCAACTCCTCGAAAAACACATGGCCGCGCAGTAGCGCGCGGCGAAAAAAGCTTTGTGACAAGCTTCGCGCCGTCGCTTCCCGAATGGCCTCGTTCGAGCCGCATCAAATTGAAAACGCCAAAAGGTCTCCACCCTGACCTATCAGCTCCCGCTAGCTAACGCCGGGCGCGCGGGAAGATCAACAGGAATCTGCGGCCTTGCGCGAAAATGCGCAATTCGCCGCCGGCGCTCGATTGAATTCGATTGGATCGGAGGGTTGGTGGAGCTGAGGGGATTCGAACCCCTGACCTCTGCAGTGCGATTGCAGCGCTCTCCCATCTGAGCTACAGCCCCGCTCCGGCGCGCTGTCTAGTCCGCCCGGCGCCCCTCTGTCAATTCGCCGCCGCGCAAATCGTTGCGCGCATTGAAGGACGGGCGCCCCGAATGTAAGGATGCCGGGCGAAACGAAGGAACGACGAACCTATGGCGTTGCCGCTGATCAAGCTCATTCTGACGATCATCAACCTCTATTGGTGGGTGATCATCGCGACGGCCGTCATGTCCTGGCTGGTCGCCTTCCAGGTGGTCGATACGCGCAACCAGTTCGTGCAATCCATCTGGCGGACGCTCGACGCGCTGACCGAGCCGGTGCTGCGCCCGATCCGCCGCTTCCTGCCGACGCTCGGCGGCCTCGACATTTCGCCGGTCATCCTGCTGCTGGCGCTGTCCTTCATCGAAGACCTCATTCGCTCCAACGCCTATCTCGTCGCGGGTTGATGGCCGACGTTCCCTGGCGCGCGACCGCGGACGGGCTCACGCTCGTCGTGCGGCTGACGCCCAGGGGCGGACACGACGCCATCGACGGCGTCGAGACGATGAGCGACGGCAAGAGCGTGCTGAAGGCGCGCGTGCGGGCCGTTCCCGAGGACGGCAAGGCCAACGCCGCGCTGACGGAGCTGATTGCGAAGGCGCTGCGGGTTCCGCGCTCCGCGGTCGTTCTCGCCGCCGGCCACACGTCGCGCGTGAAGACGCTGGAAATCAGCGGCGACGGCGCCGAACTCGCCGCGGCGCTGGCGCAGGCCGCCGACAGAGGCTAGACAGCGCTGGACCGCGAGCCTTCAGGCTCGCAATTCCCAAGCGAGCCCGAAGGCTCGCGGTCGGACATCGAGGCGATGATGAGCAAGACCAATCCGGGCAATTTCTTCGAGGATTTTCGGATCGGCCAGACGATCCGCCACGCTACGCCGCGCACGGTGACGGTGGGCGATGTCGCGCTCTACACCGCCCTCTACGGCTCGCGCTTCGCCGTGCAATCGTCCGACGCCTTCGCCAGGGCGATCGGCTACCGGCATGCGCCGGTCGACGACCTGCTCGTCTTCCACATCGTCTTCGGCAAGACCGTGCCGGACATTTCGCTGAATGCGGTCGCTAATCTCGGCTACGCCGCCTGCCGGTTTCTTGCGCCTGTTTATCCCGGCGACACGCTGTCCTCGGTGTCCGAGGTGATCGGGCTGAAGGAAAACTCCAACCGCCAGACCGGCGTCGTCTATGTGCGCTCGCGTGGGTTCAACCAGCACGGCGACGTCGTGCTCGACTATGTGCGCTGGGTGATGGTGCGCAAGCGCGATCCGAATGCGGCGGTCACGGAAGAGCATGTGCCCGACCTGCCCAAGGCGCTGCCGGCGGATGCGCTCGGCGACGCCTGTCCGGAGATTTCGGTCAAGCACTACGATTTCGCGCTCGCCGGCCAGCCGCACCGCTGGGGCGACTATCAGGCCGGGGAAAAGATCGATCACGTCGACGGCATGACGGTGGAAGAAGCCGAGCACATGATCGCGACGCGCCTCTACCAGAATACGGCCAAGGTGCATTTCAACCAGTTCACCGAAGGGCAGGGGCGTTTCGGGCGCCGGCTGATCTACGGCGGGCACGTCATCTCGCTCGCGCGCGCGCTATCGTTCAACGGGCTCGCCAACGCCTTCCACATCGCGGCGATCAACGGCGGCCGCCACGTCGCCCCGCTGTTCGCGGGCCTGACGGTTCATGCCTGGACGCAGGTGGTGGAGACGGCGGAAATCCCTGGCCGCGACGACGTCGGCGCGCTGCGCCTGCGCACGATCGCGACCAAGGACAGGGCGTGCAGCGATTTTCCGCTGATGGCGGAGGGGTCGAAGGATTACGACCCGAGCGTGATTCTGGATATCGACTATTGGGCGTTGGCGCCGCGGTAGCGCGCTCCGTCATCCCGGATCGGCTTGCGGTCGTCCGGGATGACGAGGTTGGCGTCCGCGCAGCGCTATGGAAATGAGCGCGGCGGGGATAGGCTCGTCGTTTCCATCGACGCCGAGGGGGAGCGACATGAGGAAATTGCTGCTGGCCGCGCTGATCAGCGGCGCATCGGTTCTGCCGGCCTACGCCCAGAGCTGCGGCAATCTCTGGTACGAGCGCAACGCCATCTACAAGGATGCGGGCTATTGCTTCAATACGCCGCGCGGCATTCGCGCTTTCGGCAACGCCGGCTGTCAGTATGACAATGTAAACGACGTCCCGCTGTCCGCGAACAGTCGCGCGCGCATTGCGGAAATCGTGCGCATGGAGCGCGCTTACGGCTGCCGGTGAGAGCGCATCCGGGACCGCCGGCCTCTGGCCGGCAGCCGGCTGGAAGCCGGCGATCCCGGCTCAGCGCATCGCGATCTGCACGCGGCCGTCCTTGCGCGGCGCGGCCTTCGGCTTCGCAGGCGGGCGCTTGACCGGCGCAGGCGGCGGGGTGTTCTCGTCGAAGAGTTCGGCGAGCTTTTCCGTCATCGCGCCGCCGAGCTCCTCCGCATCGACGATCGTGACCGCGCGCTTGTAATAGCGCGTCACGTCGTGGCCGATGCCGATGGCGATGAGCTCGACCGGCGAGCGGTTCTCGATCTCGTCGATGATGTGGCGCAGGTGCCGTTCGAGATAATTGCCGGGATTGACCGACAGCGTGGAATCGTCGACCGGCGCGCCGTCGGAGATCATCATCAGGATCCGGCGCTGCTCGGGCCGCGCCAGCAGACGCTTGTGCGCCCAGTCCAGCGCCTCGCCGTCGATGTTTTCCTTCAGCAGGCCCTCGCGCATCATCAGGCCGAGATTTTTTCGCGCGCGGCGCCAGGGCGCGTCGGCCGCCTTGTAGACGATGTGACGCAGGTCGTTGAGGCGGCCGGGATTGGCGGGCTTGCCGGCCTGCAGCCAGGCCTCGCGCGACTGCCCGCCCTTCCAGGCACGGGTGGTGAAGCCGAGAATCTCCACCTTCACGCCGCAGCGCTCCAGCGTGCGGGCGAGAATGTCGGCGCAGGTGGCGGCGACGGTAATAGGTCTGCCGCGCATAGAACCGGAATTGTCGAGCAGCAGCGTGACGACGGTGTCGCGGAAATTCGTGTCCTTCTCGTGCTTGAAGGAGAGCGGCTGCTGCGGGTCGATGATGATGCGCGGCAGGCGCGCGCTGTCGAGCACGCCTTCCTCGAGATCGAATTCCCACGCGCGGTTCTGCTGCGCCATCAGGCGGCGCTGCAGGCGATTGGCGAGACGGCCGACGACGCTGGACAGCGAGGCGAGCTGCTTGTCGAGATAGGCGCGCAGGCGCTCGAGCTCTTCGGCGTCGCAGAGTTCCTCGGCCTGGACGATCTCGTCGAACTTGTGGGTGAACGCCTTGTAATCGGGCGCCTTGCGATCGGCGCCGTGCATCGGCGGGCGACGGGATTCGGCGGCTTCCTCGCTGTCGCCCGCGTCGGCTTCCTCGGGGAATTCGCCCGACGGCGCGTCGGCGGCGTCGGTCTCGCCGTCGTCCATCTCGTCTTCGGAATCGGCGGCCTTTTCCATCTGCACGGCTTCGCCGTGCGCCTCCTGCTCGTCGCCCTCATCGTCCTCGTTCTCGTTGTTGTCGCCCTCGTCCTTGGAATCGTCTTCGCTCTCCTCCGTGTCGGAGGAGGCGTCGTCGGCCATGTCGAGCGCGCTGAGCAGCGAATGCACGACCTTGCCGAAGGCGCGCTGGTCCTCGATCGAGCCGGCGAGGCGATCGAGCTCGGGGCCGGCGCGCTCTTCCACGAATTGCCGCCAGAGATCGACGACGCCCTGCGCGTTCTTCGGCGCGGGCGCGCCGGTGAGGCGCTCGCGCACCATCAGGGCGAGCGCGTCCTCGAGCGGCGCGTCGGCGCGGTTGTCGATCTCGGCGTAATTGCCGCGGCTGTAGCGGTCTTCAAGCATGGCGCCGAGATTGGCGGCGACGCCCTCCATGCGGCGCGCGCCGATGGCTTCCACGCGGGCCTGCTCGACGGCCTCGAACACGCCGCGGGCGGCCGCGCCCTGCGGCGCGATGCGGCGATGAATCCTGTCGTCGTGGCAGGCGAGCCGCAGCGCCAGCGAATCGGAATGGCCGCGCACGATCGCCGCTTCGCGGGGCGTGAGCTTGCGTGGTGGTTCGGGCAGGCGCGCCTTGGCGCCTTCGCCCGTTCCGATGACGGCGGGGCGGTCGGCGGAATAGGTGACTTCCAGGCCCGGCGTGCGCGCCATGGCGCGCATGCAGGCGGCGACCGCCCGCTTGAACGGCTCCTGCGGGGCTTCCTTGGGCGAGGCGGGTTTGCGGTTGGATGACATTGCAGCCTGCGTCAGAGAATCCAGCGGCCTGTCGCCGCTATCGCCCGATACATGGCGTCCGGTGCCAGATCGAGTTCGCCGGGCCAGACCACCGCGCCGTGCTCGATGTGCGCTGCGGCGAATGCGGCGGGGTCGGCGAGTGCGGCGAAGACGCCGGCATTTGCATTATGAACGAGGCCGGACATGTCGACTTCGCCTTCGAGGCCGTCTACAAAGCGCAGACGCAATCTGAAGCCTTCCATCGCCTCCACGTGAGCGACGCGCCAGCGCGTCCGGGGCGTGACCGGCGGGACTACTTCAGAGGCGCAATCTTGCGCGGCATTTGATTGCGTGCGCACAGGTCCCAATCCTCCTGCAGCTCGGCCTGGTGCTGCTGCGCCCATTCCAGAACGAGCGCCAAGGCTCGTCTTGGAAGCTCCCCTTCGATAACCGAAAGGGTGCGGATGTCGATCAGCGCTTCATATTCAGCATAAAGCGCATGAAAGTGCGGTGGAGCGTGGTCGTTCCAGAACAGCTGGATGAGGATGCCGTAGAAGAACGAGATCGTCGGCATCGTGCATCCAGCCCGCGCGCTTAGGTCATCACCACGTTCACCGCGCTTTCCGGCAGCTCCTTGCCGAAGCAGCGCTGATAGAATTCGGCGACCATCGGACGCTCGAGCTCGTCGCATTTGTTCAGGAAGGTCAGCCGGAAGGCGAAGCCGAGGTCGCCGAAAATCTCGGCGTTCTCCGCCCAGGTGATGACCGTGCGCGGGCTCATGACGGTCGACAGGTCGCCGGCCATGAAGGCGTTGCGGGTGAGGTCGGCGACGCGCACCATCCTGGAGATGGTTTCCTTGCCTTCCTTGGTCTTGTCGTAGGACTTCACCTTGGCGCGCACGATGTCGGCTTCCTTGTCGTGCGGCAGGTAGTTGAGCACGCAGACGATCGACCAGCGGTCCATCTGGCCCTGGTTGATCTGCTGGGTGCCGTGATAGAGGCCGGAGGTGTCGCCGAGGCCGACCGTGTTGGCGGTCGAGAACAGGCGGAACGCCGGGTGCGGCTTGATCACCTTGTTCTGGTCGAGCAGCGTCAGCCGGCCGGACACTTCCAGCACGCGCTGGATCACGAACATCACGTCCGGGCGGCCGGCGTCGTATTCGTCGAAGCAGAGCGCGACATTGTTCTGGATCGCCCAGGGCAGGATGCCGTCGCGGAACTCCGTGATCTGCTTGCCGTCCTTCAGCACGATCGCGTCCTTGCCGACGAGATCGATGCGGGAGACGTGGCTGTCCAGGTTGACGCGGACGCAAGGCCAGTTGAGGCGCGCGGCGACCTGTTCGATATGGGTCGACTTGCCGGTGCCGTGATAGCCCGTGACCATCACGCGCCGGTTGCGCGCGAAGCCCGCGAGAATGGCCAGCGTCGTCTCGCGGTCGAAGAGATAGTCGGGATCGAAATCGGGAACGTGCTCGTCGGCCTTCGAATAGGCCGGCACTTCCATGTCCGTGTCGATGCCGAAGGTCTGCCGCACCGACAGTTTTATGTCCGGCATGGGCGCGACGCGATCTGCGGCTCTTTCGCTGACGGCTTGCATCAATCCTCCGATCGGCCGGCCGCGGATCGGCGGGCGCTGCGTGAAATCTGTCGGCTGGCGATTGTCGGTCGTCGCCGCCGCGAGGGCGGCGTCAGACGAGTTTCGCCGATCTCAGATAATTATAGGCCCGAATGATCTCGCGCAATTTATCCTCGCTCGACCGGTCGCCGCCGTTGGCGTCCGGGTGAAGGCGCTTCACGAGTTCCTTGTATCTGGCCTTGATCGCGGCCGCGTCGGCGGTTTCGTCGAGGCCGAGCGCGCTCAGCGCCTTTTTCGCGGCGATTCCATAGCTCGGCCGGGCCGGCGCCTCAGGCCGGCGGCCGCGCATCCGGTCGCCGAATACGCCCAACGGATCGCGAATGCCTGCATTGTCCTCGCGGAATGACTTGCCGGCGCGGTTGACGCCCATCGCCCATGTCGGGCGATGGCCGATGATGTCTTCCTTCATCCAGCGGGAGACCGCCTCGTCGGTCATGCCGTCGAAGTAATTGTAGGTCGAATTGTATTCGCGCACGTGGTCGAGGCAGAAACAGAAATATTGTCCCTCGCGCAGCCGCCCCATCGGCGCGCGGAATTCGCCGGACGCCTCGCAGCCGGGAAAATCGCAGACGATCCGGCGCGCGGACGCCGGCTCTTCGCGGCGGTGCTGCTCGCGCTTGACCCGGATGCGGTCGAAGATGGGGGAATTCAGATCCATGGAGCGTTCATTATGGGTCGTTCGGGGCTCGCCGCAAGCCGCGGCGCGGGCTAAAATTCCACCGGAAATCGAAGCCGTTACGCATCGAAGGAGTCTAAACAGTGAATGGAAACGCCGTCCCGGTTAAGGATCGGATACGGGCGAAGCTCGCCGCCGCCCTCGCGCCGGTTTCGCTCGACGTGATCGACGATTCGCACAAGCACGCCGACCACTACGTCCATCCGGGCGGCGCCGGCCACCAGGGCGAAACCCATTTCACCGTCAAGATCGTGTCTCCCGCCTTTTCCGGCAAGAGCCGCGTCCAGCGCCACCGCGCGATCAACGACCTTCTGGCCGAGGAGATCGCCGGCGGCTTGCATGCGCTGGCGATCCACGCCAAGGCGCCCGGGGAATAATCGATCGAGGAGAGCGTCACCGGCGTCCGAGTCCGCGCGCGAGGCCGCGAACTTTCGCGCGGAAAAGCTCGGCCTGCGACGCGTCGAGGCGTTCGGCGCGATACAGAGTGGCCATCCGGAAGCGGCATCTGGGCGCGCAAACCCCCAGGAGGGCATATTTCAATATGCGGCGAACCGGCCGCCGCATGACAAACAGATCGACCCAAGCGGGCGAGCCCATCGTCGTGATCGCAAGCACGTCGCGCAGGCCCGCCAGGCGCGGCCGGATCGAGCCGAGATCCGCGCTGTGGTCGTAGGCGTGGCCCGGCGCCCAAACCCGATCGAACCATCCCTTCAGAATCGCCGGAAAACCGAACCACCACGTCGGAAAGACGAGAACAAGCGCTTCAGCTTGCAGCAATTCGGCGAGTTCTGTCTGGACGCCAGTCGTGTCCGCCGCGCCGTAATAGGCTTTTCGTTCCAAACCTGTCAGCCGTGGGTCGAAATCCCGGGCGTAAAGGTCGACAAACGCGACCTCCGCGCCGCCCTTGCGCAATTCATCGCAAACATCGCGGGCCAAGCTGGCGCAGAAGCTGTCATTCAGCGGGTGGGCGAGCGCGACGAGGCATTTCATTTGCCGGCGATGATCTGAAACACGCCGGAGGCGCGCAGCACGGGCTTGCCGTCCGCGTAGATCATGCCGCTGGAATGGCACAGCGAGCGGCCCATGCGATCGATGCGGCCGCGTCCTTCCATCCAGGAGCCGAGCGGCGCGGGGCTGAGATAGTCGAGCCCCAGATGCACCGTCACCAGCGTCAGCCGCGGCGTGCGGGTGAGCGCGATCACGCGCAGCAGGTGGACGTCCGCGAGGGCGGCGAGCACGGCGCCGTGGCATTGGCCGAGCCGGTTGGTGTGATGCGCCTCCACCCGCATGCCGAGGCGGTAGTCTTCGCCCGCCCCCGATTCGTAGAGCCGGCCGATCAGGTCCATGTAGGGGCTCGAGTGATCGGTGGGCGCATAGCCTTCGGGCGCGGAATTCATGCGGGGCGAGGTCCTGGATTCGTGACGCGTTTGCATCACCGACTCGATCCGAGCGCCCGGTCCGCGTCAAGCGGCCGACTTGCGCTTGCCAAGGCGGGTTTCGCGCGTCACTAGATTTCCGATCCATCTGTTTCTGGTGACGAGGGTTCGATGCATTTCCATCGGCGCGATATTCTGGCCGGCGTTTTCGCCTGCGCGGCCGCTCCGGGCCTTGCGGGGGCGGCGCCGGTCGCCGGCGAGACGCGCGGACTCTACGGCTCCGTCCCGGACAAGTTTCCGATCCCCGCGATCAATCTGTCGCGAATCAACGCCGCGTTCCTACGCGCGCAGGTGCCCTATCCGACGCGGGAGCCGGCCGGCACGATCGTGATCGATCCGCGCCATCACTATCTCTATTTCGTCAACGGCGACGGGACCGCCATGCGCTACGGCGTCGGCGTGGGCCGTCAGGGCTTCGCCTGGAAGGGCGTGGCGACGATCAACAGCAAGCAGGAATGGCCGGACTGGTATCCGCCGAAGGAAATGCTGGAGCGCCAGCCCGAGCTGATGAAGATCATGAAGGAGCTGCAATCTGGAATCGGCATGCCCGGCGGCCCGCGCAATCCGCTCGGCGCGCGCGCCATGTATCTGTGGCAGAACAACAAGGACACGCTCTACCGCATCCACGGCACGACGGAGCCGTGGACGATCGGCACCAACGCCTCGTCCGGCTGCATCCGCATGATCAACCAGGACGCGATCGATCTCTACAACCGGGTGACCGTCGGGGCGAAAGTGGTGGTGCTCGGCTCGGGGGCGGCCAACGAGATCGCCGTCGGGCCCGAGCCCGGCTCGGCGCGCGCGGCGCAGCCCCAGACCGCGCTGGCGCCGGTTCAGCCTGCGCCCGTCGCGGCGCGCGTGCAGCCCGCCGTCGCGCCGGCAGCGCGCGCGCCGCTGAATATCAACCCCTATCCGATGGACAGAACCTGGTAGCGGCGAAATCGGCCCGGCCACGAAATCGCCTCATCGCTGACCTTTATGCGTCGGGCCGGTCCTGCCGGCCGGTCCGGCCATCCCCTGTTCAAAACTTCGGCGTCGCGCGGCTTTTCAAGCGCGACACGGAGGCGTAGGAACGCCGGGTGTCACGTTTCTTCGCTTCGCCGAGGGCGCTCACTTGCGAATAATCCTTGCCCGCGCAACAGCTTCCGCCGCCCTTCTCGCGCTGGTCGCCGGCGCGGCGCCGGCCTCGGCCAATCCCGCCATCGTCATAGACGCCGCGACCGGCGAGACGCTGATGCAGCAGGAGGCGACGCAGCCCTGGTATCCGGCCTCGCTCAGCAAGCTCATGACCGTGTTCGTCGCGCTGAAGGCCGTGCGCGAAGGGCGGATCACGATGGACACGCCGCTCAAGGTTTCGGCGCGCGCCACGACCCAGGCGCCGTCCAAGATGGGATTTCGCGCGGGCACGCTGGTTACGCTCGACAATGCTCTGAAGATGCTGATGGTGAAGTCCGCGAACGATCTCGCCATCACGATCGCGGAGGGCGTCTCCGGCTCGGTGGAAGCCTTCGCCAACGAGATGAACGCTTCGGCGAGCGCGCTCGGCATGCGCGAATCGCATTTCGTCAATCCGAACGGCCTGCCGGACGCGCGGCAAATTTCGTCCGCGCGCGACATGGCGATCCTCGGGCGCGCCCTCTACGTCTATTTCCCGGAGCAGGCGGGCCTGTTCGACATCGGCGCGCTGCGCCTCGGCAACAAGATCATTCCGACGCATAACGGCATGCTCGGCCGCTATCCCGGCGCGGAGGGCATGAAGACCGGCTTCACCTGCGCGGCGGGGTTCAATCTCGTCGTCAGCGCCTCGCAGAACGGCAAGCGTCTCATCGCCGTCGTGCTCGGCGCGCCCAGCGCGAAATCGCGCACGATGCTGGCGGCGAGCCTGCTAGACAAGGCGTTCGTCGCCGGCGGGGGGCAGGGCTCGGCGACCTCGCTCGCCTCGATGGGCGGCGAGCCGCCGGACATGCACGATTTCGCCTGCCGCCACCGCGGCAAGGCGTCCGCCGAGTTCGAGGCGCAGGTCGAGGACATGTCCGTTCCGATCCCGCGCAGCTTCATGCAGGCCGCGCAAGGGCCGGAAGGCAATTCGCCCTACGGCGGCGGTCCCGGCGGTTCGCCCGCGGCGGGCGGCGCGATGCGCCCGAGCGAGGTCGCGACCCTGCCGCGTCCGGTCTTCCAGCCCGTCCCGGTCTTCATCGGTCCTGTCGCCGGCTGGACCGGCCCGATCGCCCATGCCGAAGGCGACACGGCGACGCCCGTCACGCAGGCCTATTCCGCCGACGGCGACGCAGAAGCGGATTCGCCGGTCAAACCCGCCCCGGACGCGCAGTCGATGCGGGCCAGGCGGAGCGTCAAGGCCAAGGCGCACAAGCCGGTCAAGGTCGCCAAGGAGAAGCCGGCGCAAGCAAAGCCGGCGAAGGTCGAAAAACCCGGCAAGGCGGCCAAGACCGCGAAAGCCAAGCCCGAGAAGACTATCAAGCCCGAGAAGGCCGCGAAGACCGGCAAGGCCAAGGTCGCCAAGCGCCACGAGAAGCAGGGCGAATGAACGCCGCGCAAGGACGCCGGCCGCCGCCGGCCGTCCCGGTCACGATCCTGACGGGCTTCCTGGGCTCGGGCAAAACCACGCTGCTCAACCGGCTGCTCGCCGATCCCGCGCTGGCGGACGTCGTCGTTCTCATCAACGAATTCGGCGAGGTCGGCCTCGACCATCTCTTCGTCGAGAAGATCGACGGCGACATGATGCTGATGGCGTCGGGCTGCCTGTGCTGCACGATCCGCGGCGATCTCGTCCATGCGCTGGAGGATCTGCTGCGCCGGCTCGACAACGGCCGCATGAAGTCGTTCCGGCGGGTCGTGATCGAGACGACGGGGCTCGCCGATCCCGCGCCGATCCTGAACGCGCTGATGGGCCATCCCTATCTGGCGCTGCGCTACAAGCTCGACGGCGTCGTGACGACGGTGGACGCCGTCAACGGCCTCGCCACGATCGCGCGCCACAGGGAGGCGCTGCGGCAGGTCGCGGTCGCCGACCGGATCGTCCTCACCAAGACCGACCTGCCGGAGGCCGGCGACCATGCCGCGGCGCTGGCGGCGCGGCTCGACGCGCTCAACCCCGGCGCGCCTCGTCTCGTGGCGGCCAGGGGCGAGGCGACCGCCGAAGCTCTGCTGTCGGCGGGGCTGTTTTCCGCCGGCGGCAAGATTCCCGACGTCGCGGCCTGGCTCCGCGCCGAGGCGTTCGAGACGCACGACCATCATCACGGTCATGGCCACGATCATCATCACGCGCATGATCCGAACCGGCACGACGCCTCGATCCGCGCGTTCTGCCTGACCCGCGACGCGCCGCTCGATCCGCGCGCCTTCGATATATTCCTCGATCTGCTGCGCCACGCGCACGGGCCCAAGCTTCTAAGGGTCAAGGGCGTCGTCGCCCTGGCCGACGACCCGGACAGGCCTGTCGTGATCCACGGGGTCCAGCATCTGTTTCATCCCGCCGTCCGGCTCGCCGGCTGGCCGGATTCCGATCGGCGGACGAAGATCGTGCTGATCGTGGACGGGCTCGAGCCGGCCTTCGTCGAGGGCCTGTTCGCGGCCGCCATCGGCGAGGCGCGGACCGATACGCCCGATCGCGCGGCGCTGACGGCCAATCCGCTGGACCTGCGGCCCGGCGGCCTTCTGGCGGAATAGTCAAGCCCCTGTTTCTTCGACGATCCCAGCCGACCCTGGCGCGCAAATTGTAGCCGTTCTCCCCGGCGGGAGGCTTTCAGGCGCGCTCGTCCCGATCCGGGACATATGCGCCCTGAATGGGCCCCTCGCGCAGAGGGAAAGCGATGGCTGCGCATTTCTGGCGCCTCAGGTCGATGCAGCACTGGCCGGACGAGGTCCGCCGGCTGGCGGGCGTCCGAACGCCCGCGGCGGCGGACCGGACGCATGCGGCCGAGGGCGAAACGCTCGTTGAGGCGCTGACCGCCGACGAGCTGGAGGCCCATCGGGCCGACTGGCGCGATCTCGCGCGCCGCGCCATCGAACCCAATCCCTTCATGGAGCCGGATTTCGCGCTGACCGCGATGCTGCATCTGCCGGCGAGCCTGCGACCCGTGATGGCTGTCGTATGGCAGGGGGCGGGCGGGGAGCCGCGCGCCCGCATGATCGGCGTATGGGGTTTCGAGCAGGGCGGCGGCGCGTTCGGCGGCGTCGCGCGTAGCTGGAAATACAAGCATGGCGCGCTTGGCACGCCGCTGATCGACCGGCTGGCGGCGGCGCGCTCCGTCGACGCCGTTCTCCACTGGCTGAGGGCGCGGCGGCTCGGCCGTTCGGCGCTGGTGATGCGCGATCTCGCCCGCGGCGGCGAAGCGGCGCGGCTGATCGCCGAACGCTGCGCCGCGCACGGGCTGGGTTCGATCGGTCTCAACGAGCACGAGCGGGCCGCGCTCCGCCCGTCCGGCGGCGGCGCCTCGCCGGAAAGGCCACGCGGATCGCGCAAGCGGCGTCGCGAAACGGACCGGCTGGCGCGCCGCCTCGCCGAAGCCGGCGAGGTCATGCACGGCTCGGCCTCCGACCCCGGCGATATCCGCTACGCGTCGGAATGGTTCCTCGCCCTCGAACAGGCGGGCTGGAAAGGGCGCCGGCATACCGCCTTCCTCTCCGACGCCGGCGACGCGGCGTTCCTGCGCGCCACGCTGCGGCAGCTTGCGCGCGCCGGCAAATGCCGGATCGACTGGATCGCTGTCGACGGCCGGCCGATCGCCATGGCGATCGTGCTGCGCAGCGGCGATCGCGCCTATTACTGGAAGACGGCCTACGACGAACGATTCGCGCGCTATTCGCCCGGCGTTCAGCTCACACGCATGCTCGCCGAGCGCCAACTGGAAGATCCCGCTGTCCAGGTCACCGATTCCTGCGCGATCGCCAATCATCCGATGATCGATCGCCTCTGGCCGGATCGTCAGGCGATGTTCGATCTGGCGATCGGCGTCGATCCGGCCCGCGCGAACGCCTTTCCCGGCGCCGTCCGCCGCGAGCGCCTCGCGCGCGCCCTGCGCGCGGCGGCGAAGTCCGCGGCCAACGCCGCCCTGCGTCGGCGCGTGAGCTGACGCGGCTTGCGCGGCGAGCGGCTTTGCCCGAACCTGCCGGCGATGACCCAGGCGGAGACGGATCGCCAGAGGATCGACAAGTGGCTGTGGTTCGCGCGCATGGCGCGGACGCGGACCGCCGCCGCCCAGCTCGTCGCGGACGGCCACGTGCGGCTCAACGGACAGCGGATCACGCAAGCCGCCAAGGCCCTGCGGCCGGGCGACGTGTTGACCGTCGCCCTGCAGCGCGACGTCAGGCTGTTGCGGGTGCTGGCGACGGGCGCGCGCCGCGGCCCCTACGAGGAAGCGCGCCTGCTGTACGAGGACCTCGCCGCCTCCGATGCGGCATCCTGACATCGCGCCCAGTTCTTGCGCAGCCCGGTCAAAGGGGATAGCAGTTCCCAATCTTTGAGGCGCGAGCGTCGCGCGCCGGGAGCCTGCAATGACGTATGTGGTCACCGAAAACTGCATCAAGTGCAAGTATATGGATTGCGTGGAAGTCTGCCCGGTGGACTGCTTCTACGAGGGCGAGAACATGCTCGTCATCCATCCCGACGAATGCATAGATTGCGGCGTCTGTGAACCGGAATGCCCCGCGGAGGCGATCAAGCCCGACACGGAGCCCGGTCTCGAGCAATGGCTCAAGCTCAACGCCGATCTGGCGCCGAACTGGCCCAACATAACCGTCAAGCGCGATCCGCCGGCCGACGCCAAGGAATTCGACGGGAAGCCCGACAAGTTCAAGAATTTCTTCTCGGACAAGCCCGGCGAAGGCGACTGAGCGCGCCGGAATTGCCGCGTTCTCGATCAAATGGTTCGACGGCGGGTTAACCACCGCGCCGGGCTTCGGCCCGCGCGCGGCGTGAGCCTTTGATTTTTGCGGATTTCTGTGATATACACATTTTTAACAGTCACAGAAATCCGCGACCTATCAGTCGGTTGACAGATACTACCCGCAATAGTTCGCGCCGCTAGGGCGGCAGCGAAATGTTCAGGGCGAGCGCGAGCGCAGGCTTCGCGTCGACGGTAGCGATTTCCTCAATTTTGGACTGTGCGTCGGGCCCGTCTGTGACGGGTCTTGCGCCGGCGGCCTGCGTTTCGGGCCGTCGTGAAGCGCCGGGGTCCCGCCCCGGGCTCAGCAAGGAGTGCGCTGCGTATGCCGTCCAAGAAGAAATCGACCAAGCCCGGGAAGACGACCGCCAGCAAGAAGGCTGAAGCGACGAAATCCAGGAAGACCACCGCCAAGGCGCCGACGGCGAAAGCCGCCTCCAAGGCGAAGACGAACAAGGTGAAGAGCGTGTCGGCCTCGAAGACCAGGACTGCCAGCGCCGCCAAGACCAAGGCCGCCGCGGCCAAGACGACGAAAGCGGCCGCGGCGAAGGCGACGACTGCCGGCAAGGCGAAGGCCGCCGCCGCCAAAGCCGCCGCCGCCAAATCCGCGGCGCGCAAGGCCGCCGCAGCGAAGGCGGCCGCGAAATCCAAGGCGAAGGCCGCCGCCGCGGCCCGGACGCCTGCAAAGGGCGCCGGCAAGCCGGCGGACAAGCGCAAGTCCGCCGCGGTCGCCAAGGCGGTCAAGAGCGGCGCCGCCGTTCGCGCGCCGAAGCCCGCGATGGAGCCCGCCAAGACGAAATCAGACAAGAACCGCGTTGCAGCGGTCGTGAAGGAAGCGACTCACGAGAAGGCGTCACAGCACCTGATCAAAAAGGCGGTAGACAACACCAAGACAAGCCCAGCCCCAGCACACAAGCCGGTCGAACAGGCCGGCGCGCGCGCCAAGGTTCAACTGGTCCGGCCGGAAGCGGCCGCTCCCGCTGCGCCCGCAACGCCCGCGCCCACGCCCGTCCGCGCCGCGCCCGATCCGAGACCGGCGTCGCACGCGCCGGCGATGCAGCCTCGAGAGACGAGCGAACAGATTCCGGTGACACAGAAAAAAACAACTTCTCCCGCCTCCGTAGCCAAGCCGGCCAAACCGGCCGTCGCGAAGGCTCCCGCGCCCGAGCAGAAGCCGGCGAAGCCCGCCAGCCAGAAGCTCGGCTTCAAGACCAACGAGCACATCGTCTATCCGGCGCATGGCGTCGGCCAGATCATCGCGATCGAGGAGCAGGAAGTCGCAGGCTTCAGGCTCGAGCTGTTCGTGATCAGCTTCGTCAAGGACAAGATGATCCTGAAGGTGCCGACCCCGAAGGTCGTCAGCGTCGGCATGCGCAAGCTCGCCGAGGCGCCGGTCATCGCCAGGTCGCTGGACACGCTGACCGGCCGCGCGCGCATCAAGCGCACCATGTGGTCGCGCCGCGCCCAGGAATACGAGGCGAAGATCAATTCCGGCGATCTGATCGCGATCGCGGAGGTCGTGCGCGATCTCTATCGCTCGGAGGCCCAGCCGGAGCAGTCCTATTCGGAACGCCAGCTCTACGAGGCCGCGCTCGACCGCATGAGCCGCGAACTGTCGGTCGTCCAGAAGATCACCGAACAGGAATCGCTCAAGCTGATCGAGGCGCAGCTCCAGAAGGGCCCGCGTCGCGCGACCAAGGCGGAAGCCGAGACGGAAGCGGACGCCGGCGAGGTCGACGAGGCCGCATAGCCCGCTTCGCGTCACGCCACAAAATAAAAGCCCGGCTTCGCGCCGGGCTTTTTTGTTTCTGTCGGGGCCGAGCGGTTACCCGGCGCGGCTTTCGAGCAGCTTGCGCAACTTCTCCAGCGCGCGCGATTCGATCTGGCGCACGCGCTCCTTGGAGATGCCGAGCTGGGCGCCGAGTTCCTCGAGCGTCGCCGATTCTTCGGCGAGCCGCCGTTGGCGCACGATGCGCAATTCCCGCTCCGACAAATGCGCGAGCGCGTCGTTGAGCATGGCGTGGCGACGCTGCGTATCGATGTCGTCGCCGACCGTCTCGTCCGGCAGCGGCCTGTCGTCGACGAGAAAATCGCCGCGTTCGGCCGAATCGGACTGGTCGTCTCCGCCGACAGGCCCGTTCAGCGAGATGTCGGGGCCGGAAAAGCGCGCGCTCATCAATTCGACGTCGGCGCTGGAGACGCCGACGGCCTTGCCGATGCGGTCGTAGAGCGTGGTCTTCTCGATGTCGGCGGATGCGGCCATCTGCGCCCGCAGCCGGCGCAGATTGAAGAAAAGGGCCTTCTGCGTCGAACTCGTCCCGCCGCGCACGATCGACCAGTTGCGCAGGATGTAGTCCTGGATGGCGGCGCGAATCCACCAGGTGGCGTAGGTGGAGAACCGGACGTCGCGGTCGGGATCGAAACGGGCGGCGGCTTCCAGCAGGCCGACATGGCCTTCCTGGATGACGTCGGCGATCGGCAAGCCGTAGTGGCGGAATCGCGCGGCGAGCGCGATCACGAGCCGCATGTGGGAGGCGGCGAGCTGGTCGAGCGACTTCTGATCGCGAAAGTCGCGCCAGCTCAGCGCGAGCTGGTGTTCTTCTTCACGTTCGAGAAACGGCGCCGCCATCGCGGCGCGCACAAATTCACGATGCACTCCAGGCAATTGCGCCATGGTTGCCTCCGGGTCTGTGGATCGCCGGTCAAGGCGGCGTTCACGGATTGGGCGCTCAAGCCTATACGGCTCGCGGAAGCTTGCGGGATCACAAGCGCGTGAAGCGGGAGCAGAAAGTGGCCGTCGGACCTGCGCAGCCCGCTGCGGAGCCTATTGATCGGCGACGATCTTGTAGGATTCGCCGGATTTCAGCGTTGCGCCCGGCGAGAGGCCGTTCAGCAGCAGGAACATGTCCATCGGCCGGTCGGCGATCCCCATCCGGCGGGCCAATGCGTCGACATTGTCGGTCAGCCCGGCCTTCACGACCTGAAGCTTGAGCGGTTTGACCTTCGCCGCCTCTTCGTCGCTGAGCGTCCGGAACGACTGGATCGCCTGATCGAATTTCGCGGTCGTGGCGTCGTCCATCGCGCGGGCGGCGAACAGAAGGCGATAGATATCGCCATCCTTGCGCACGACCGCGACGCGGAAATTCCACTCGCCGGCGCGCGCCATGCCGAAGGCGGCCGGCATGCCGTTGATCTCGCCGGTCTGCACGGAGGACCGCAGCAGGCCGTCGAGCCAGCCGGACGCCAGATAGGCGTCGAGCGCGCCGCCGGAATTGTCCGGCACGCTGTCGACGCGCACGGCTTCCGCGCCGCCGTGCGCGCGGCCGAGCAGGGCGCGCGGCGTGTTGTCGAGCACGAAGCCCTCGGGCGCGGTAAAGGCGAAATGCAGGCGCGGCTGCAGGAAGCGGCGGCCGCGCACGATGCCATCAGCGGGGTCTTCGCCGAAATTCATGCCGTCGATCGCCGCAAGGTAGCCCGCGCGGTCGGTCGCGCCGATGCCGGGGGCGCCGATCTGGCGCGCGGCCTGGGTCGCGAGCGCGATGCGTTCGGGCGTCGAGGGATGGGTGGCGAGAATATCGGGCTTGTCCGGCGTCTTCTGGCCGAGCAGCTCCGCGCGCAGGGCGGTCGAACGGCCCAGCGAGGTCAGGAAGCGCGCCGCGCCGTAGGGATCGTAGCCCGCCCGCGCGATGACGTTGACGCCGATCCGGTCGGCCTCGACCTCCTGCTGGCGCGAAAAGCTCGCGAAGGACAGGCGCTGGGTGTTCTCGACCTCCTCGCCCTTCTGGCGGCTCTGGATCACCGATGCGGCCGAGGCGATCACGGCCGCGCGCTTTTCCTGCTCGGCGCGCGCGGCGGCGTGGCGGGCGGTCACGTGGCCGATCTCGTGCGCCATGACGGCCGCGACTTCCGCCGAATCGTTGGCCAGCGCCAGCAGGCCGCGCGAAATGTAGAGGTTGCCCGACGGCAGGGCGAAGGCGTTCACGACCGGCGTGTTGAGGATCGTCACGCGATAGGGCGTCGTCGGCACGTCGGAGGCCGCGGCGAGCTTGACCAGAATGGCGTTGAGGTAGGCCTCGGCGGCTGGCCAGTGATATTCGCCGCCGAATTGCGCGACGAGCTTCTTGTGCTCGGCCGTGGTCAGCGCGTCGACGCCGACCGTGCGCGGCGCGGCTGGGGGAACGGCCGGACCCTGCTGCGGCAATTCGCCCTGCCGCTCGAGCGTGGCGCAGCCGGCGAGCGCGAGGGCGAGCGCAAAAACGCCTGCCCGCCCGAACGCCCTGGCCCTGAAGCGCGCCATGCCAGCCGTCACTGTTTCACGTCCGCCGTTTGTGCGCCGCCGTCCAGTATTTCCAGCGCATCCGGAGTCCCGATCTCCATCAGGGGGCCGAAACCCCGGTCCACCAGTCCGCGGGCGCGCAGCCGCCGGCCGGCGAGCTCCCGCACCGGAATGCGCGCGGCATCGAACAAGGCAAGGTTTCGTTTCGAGATCACGATCGTGAAGTCCGTCGTCCGCCGTGGCCCGAAATTGAGATAAAGGCGTCCGCGCCGCTCGCCAATAGACAAGATGCGTCCTTCGACCAAAGCCAGTCCCCTGGGCGCCGCCAATATGGCCCTGGCGTCGCCGGCGTCGAGCGCCGCGCCCGGCATGGCCCAGAGGCCGCGCTTCGCGGCGCGCGCCGCGGCCTCGGCGGCCAGCAGCCGGTCGCGGCAGGGCCTGGCCGCGGGATCGGGGAGATAGCGGGCAAGGCCCGCCTCGAGAATTTGCTCGCCAAGGCTTTCGGGCCGGTCGCCGAGAAAGGCGGCCGCGGGCGCGCGACCCCAGCGATCCGGCTTGGCCGCCAGGGACGAAAGGCGGATCTCGGCCCCGGCGAGCCGCTCCGCGAAAGCCGTATAGCCGGGCGCGGCCGGATCGGCGGCGACGCCCGGAAGCGTCGCCACGCGTCCGTCGGCGAGGAGAAGGTCGAAGCCTTCGTCGACCGCGGCGATCCGGGCGGTCTGCGCGCCGGCGGCGGGACACTGCGCCAGCGCTGGTAAGGGCGCGGCGGCGCAGATCGTCGCGACGAGTAGAGCGCGCAGGATCAGACGCCGCGCCCCTTGAGGAAGAAGTCGAGCAGCAGGCGCGCCGTGTCTATGTCGCCGTTGCGCGCGCCGACGGGCTGGCCACGATCCGTGATCGGCCGCGCGCCCGGCAGCGTATGGCCGCCGCCGTCGACCTTGACGAGCTCGGTCGGCGCCTTGCAGCCGGACATGAATTCGAGATGCACGCGCGAGCCGTCGTTGCGGTCGCGGTCGGGGACATCGACCGTCGTCGATTTGCCGCTGCAATCGGCGGCCGCCGCAAACGGGGCGAGCGTCGCCGCCGCGGAGACGACCTCGCCCGCGAATTCGGGCATGTCGGCCTTGCCGCCGCCGAAAGGCATTTTCGGGTCCGCCGTGCCCGCAAGCAGCAGGAACGGAATGGGCCGGGACGGCTTGCATGCCGCTGCATCCGCCGTCGGCATCAGCGCGATCAGGGACGCCGCGCCGGCGAAGGCGTCAGTCTGGCGGCAGACCAGACGCATGGCCAGAATCCCGCCGGGACCGCCGCCGGCGACGTAAATGCGCTTGGGATCGGCGATCCCGTCGCTCTCCAGCCGGGCGATCAGGTCGTGCACGAATTTCAGCTCGCGATCCGAGCCCGCCTCGCTGACATCCCACCGCCCGCCGAGCGCGTCGGGGTAGACGACCACCACGCCGCGCGACTTCAGCGCCCGGTCGAGGCCGATCCGGTCGCGCACGCGCATCCCCGCGCCGGACTGGCCATGCAGGAACACGATGACGGGCCGGCGCGCGCGCTTGAGCCGCGCATGCTCGACGATGAAGGCCGTGCGCTTGGCCCCGCCCGATTCGATCGTCAGTCGCCCGGACGCGGCCGACGCCGTCCCGGCGACGCCGAAGACCAGCGCGCCCGCGATCGCCAGACGCCCGGCGATGGTCGCAAGAAACCGCATCAGCAAATGCCCCTCAGCAAGACGAAGGCGCCAACAATCATAGCATTGCGGCGGCATTGCAACCGACATGCCTCCCATACGAATTGCGAGCCCGAGCGGCGTTGCGCCGCAGGAGGGTTTGGAATAGTGAACGTTTCGACGATGCATCGTATGCGAGGGGTGTCATGGCCGAGGCGAATAACGCGTCCCAGCGTCTGCAGGACCGAAGGCCGCTTTCCCCCCATCTCGAAATCTACAAGATGACGTTCACCATGGTGATGTCGGGCCTGCACCGCATCACCGGCATGTGCCTCTACGCCGGCACGCTGCTGCTCGCCTGGTATTTCATCGCCGCCGCCTCGGGCCGGGGCGCCTTCGACACGATCAACTGGGTCTACGGCTCATTGCTCGGCCGCCTGATCCTGTTCGGATTCACCTGGTCGCTCTTCCATCACCTGATGGGCGGCATCCGTCACGCGATCTGGGACGCGGGCTACATGTTCGACCCCGAGGGGCGCGAGCTGGCCGCGAAAGGCACGCTCGTCGGTTCGGTCGCGCTGACCGTGATCTTCTGGGTCCTGGCCTACGCCTATCGCTGAGGAGAGAAGAAGATGTCGAACAAATCCTCCTCCCTGCGCAGCGAGGCCTCCACGGTCCGCTCGCTCGGCGCGAGCCGCGGCGAGGCTACGCGCCATGCGCTCGCGTTGCGCCTGACGGCGGCGGCGCTGATGCTGCTGACGATCCTTTTCGACTTCCTCGTCGTTTCGCTCGTCGGCCGCGACTACGATTCGGTCATGCGGCTGTTCAGCCACCGCATCGGGCCGGGCGTGGTCGCGCTCCTGTTCGTGCTTGTGGGCGTCTATCACATGAAGGGCGGGATGGAGACGATCATCGAGGACTATGCGCACGGCCGCTGGAAAATCGGCCTGCTCGTCGCCAATACGATGTTCTGCGGCCTGATCGCGGCCGCCACGGCGCTGGCGATCGTCAAGCTCGCCGTCGGCGGTTGATCGAAGGAAGATTCACATGGCTAGCAATGGGGCTACGAACGGCTCTGGCGCGTTCTCGATCAACGGACGCGCCTATCCGATCATCGACCATACGTTCGACGTCGTGATCGTCGGCGCCGGCGGCGCGGGCCTGCGCGCCACCGTCGGCTGCTCGCAGGCGGGTCTTCGCACGGCCTGCGTCACGAAGGTCTTCCCGACGCGCTCGCACACGGTCGCCGCGCAGGGCGGCGTCGCCGCCTCGCTCGCCAACATGGGCCCGGACAATTGGAAGTGGCACATGTACGACACCGTGAAGGGGTCGGACTGGCTGGGCGACCAGGACGCGATCGAATATCTGTGCCGCAACGCGCCGGCCGCCGTCTACGAGCTCGAGCACTGGGGCGTGCCTTTTTCGCGCACGACCGATGGTAAAATCTACCAGCGCCCCTTCGGCGGCATGACCACCGACTACGGCAAGGGGCCGCCGGCGCAGCGCACCTGCGCGGCCGCCGACCGCACCGGCCACGCCATGCTGCACACGCTCTACGGGCAGGCGCTGAAGAACTCGACCGAGTTCTTCATCGAATATTTCGCCATCGACCTCATCATGGACAGCGAAGGCCGTTGCCGCGGCGTCGTCTGCATCAAGATGGACGACGGCACGATCCACCGTTTTCGCGCGCAGCTCACCATTCTGGCGACGGGCGGCTATGGCCGCGCCTATTTCTCCGCGACCTCCGCGCATACCTGCACGGGCGACGGCGGCGGCATGGTCCTGCGTTCAGGTTTGCCTCTTCAAGATATGGAATTTGTCCAATTCCATCCCACGGGCATCTACGGCGCCGGTTGTCTCATCACCGAGGGCGCGCGCGGCGAGGGCGGCTATCTGACGAACTCGAACGGCGAACGCTTCATGGAGCGCTACGCGCCGAGCGTTAAGGACCTCGCCCCGCGCGACATGGTGTCACGCGCCATGACGATGGAAATCCGCGAGGGCCGCGGCGTCGGCAAGGGCGCCGACCACATCTTCCTGCATCTCGACCATCTCGATCCGAAGATCCTGCACGAGCGCCTGCCCGGCATTTCGGAGAGCGCGAAGATTTTCGCCGGCGTCGACGTGACCAAGGAGCCGATCCCGGTGCTGCCGACCGTCCACTACAACATGGGCGGCATCCAGACGAACTATCACGGCGAAGTGCTGACCAAGAAGAACGGCGACCCCGACGTCGTCGTGCCCGGTCTGATGGCGTTGGGCGAAGCGGCCTGCGTGTCGGTGCACGGCGCCAACCGCCTCGGCTCCAACTCGCTGATCGATCTCGTCGTGTTCGGCCGCGCCGCGGGCCTGCGCGCCGCCGAACTGGTGAAGGCGGGCGAGAAGCAGGCCGAGCTGCCTGCCGATTCCGCCGACATGTCGCTCGGGCGTCTCGACAAGTATCGCTACGCCAGCGGCGGCACGCCGACCGCCGACCTGCGGCTGAACATGCAAAAGGTCATGCAGGCCAATTGCGCGGTCTATCGCACCGGCGAGACGCTGGCCGAGGGCTCGAAGCTGATCCATGAAGTCTGGAAGGCGCGCGACGACATCCGCGTGACCGACCGTTCGCTGATCTGGAATTCCGATCTCATCGAGACGCTGGAATTCGACAATCTGATCGTGCAGGCGGTCGTCACCATGGACGGCGCCAACAACCGCACGGAATCCCGCGGCGCGCACGCCCGCGAGGATTATTCAGAGCGCGACGACGTGAACTGGATGAAGCACACGCTGGCCTCGATCGACGACAGCGCGCGCAGCGTGACGATCGACTATCGCCCCGTGCATTCCTACACGATGTCGAACGAGGTCTCGTATATCGAGCCCAAGGCCCGCGTTTACTGACGCGCCCGCAGCCGGACGGATCTGACCATGGTTGAATTCACCCTTCCGAAAAATTCGCGGGTCACGCCGGGCAAGACCTGGCCACGGCCGACCGGCGCGACGAACGTCACCGAATTCCACATCTACCGCTGGGATCCGGACGACGGACGCAATCCGCGCATCGACACTTATTTCGTCGACCGCGACGATTGCGGGCCGATGATTCTCGACGGCATCATCTGGATCAAGAACAAGGTCGATCCGACGCTGACCTTCCGCCGCTCCTGCCGCGAAGGCATCTGCGGCTCCTGCGCGATGAACATCGACGGCACCAACACGCTCGCCTGCACCAAGGGCATGGACGAGGTGAAGGGGACGATCAAGATCTATCCGCTGCCGCACATGCCTGTCGTGAAGGATCTGGTGCCCGATCTCACGCGCTTCTATACGCATCACGCCTCGATCGAGCCGTGGCTGAAGACGACGACGCCTGCGCCGGAAAAGGAATGGCTGCAGACGCCGGCCGATCGCGCCGAGCTCGACGGGCTCTACGAGTGCATCCTGTGCGCCTGCTGCTCGACGTCCTGCCCGAGCTACTGGTGGAACGGCGACCGCTATCTCGGCCCGGCCGTGCTGCTGCAAGCCTATCGCTGGCTGATCGACTCCAGGGACGAGGCGACCGGCGAGCGGCTC
>OEIU01000581.1_pt1 | contig 32499 bp, 23 predicted proteins | sample 1539221 | NCBI WGS metagenome assembly OEIU01 (sample SAMN03792071, study PRJEB22550) | activated sludge metagenome | feature: wastewater treatment plant; material: activated sludge; isolation source: Wastewater treatment plant of a petroleum refinery complex | place: Argentina: Zarate | collected...
TGACTGACGAGGGTGGCTGAGGCGTACGGTGAAGTCGTGTGGTTCTGGCGCCGTGGTGCTGGCGTCAAGTCCGAAGGGTGCGAAAGCATCTCGCGGGCGACGGAGGCAAAAGAGCCGTTCTCCGGGGAGAGCACGTATAAGCCGTAAAGCCATTGCGCAGGGAAGGCCGGGATGCTCCCGCCGAACCTGTATGCTCGTGTGCATCTCTTGCTATGCGCAACAGCACACGAGACCGCGGGTGCGGCGCGCACCTGGTCTTCCCTGCGCCCTCTGATCTTCATGAGGGCGAAGAAGATGCAAACCTCGGGCAGATGATGTCGCGAGATCGCGAACTCACATTCACCTGTCATCGTCCGGCCTGCGCGCAATTGCGCACTCGACCGGACGACCCGGTATTCCAGAGACATCAATGATTGATCCGAAAAGCCGCAGCGTACTGGGTCCCCCGCCTGCGCGGGGGACGACAACGGTGTGTGTGCCTGCCGCCAGCCCACCCCTTTCCACCCCCGGGAACCCGCTTCCCCGGCCCGTAACCCCTCGGCCTGCCTGCATTTCCCGGCAGCCAAGTTCCCCTTTGGTAACCAAAACTTAACCAAGCTTAGCGTCTGGTTAGGGACGGAATGACGCGCTGATAGCCCTCGTTTTGACATGTTGGCAGGGGAAGCAGGGCCCGGCTTTCGGCGGGCCCCCCATGCGACACCCAGAGAGGCTTTCGCGCTGGCGCAACCGCCGCGCCCAACGCGCGGCTGTGGAACCGGCAGCCATTTGCTCCCGGAGGAAATAGGGACACTTGCGTTGAGAGGATACCGCTCATGAATCCCGCTGACGTCGCTCAGTCAGCCCTGCCGATGGTGTCGGCCGACGTATCGCTGATCGCGCTGTTCATGCAGGCGCATTGGGTCGTCAAGGCCGTCATGCTGGGCCTGCTGGCCTGCTCGGTCTGGGTCTGGGCGATCGCGATCGACAAGATCTTCCTCTATTCGCGCACCAAGCGCGCGATGGACCGCTTCGAGCAGGCATTCTGGTCGGGGCAGTCGATCGAGGAACTCTACCGCGCGCTGTCGGCGAAGCCGACGCAATCGATGGCGGCCTGCTTCGTCGCGGCGATGCGCGAATGGAAGCGCTCGTTCGAGAGCCAGTCGCGCTCCTTCGCCGGCCTGCAGATGCGGATCGAGAAGGTGATGAACGTCTCGATCGCGCGCGAGGTTGAACGGCTGGAGCGGCGGCTGCTGGTGCTCGCGACCGTCGGCTCGGCCGGGCCTTTCGTCGGCCTGTTCGGAACCGTCTGGGGCATCATGTCGAGCTTCCAGTCGATCGCGGCGTCGAAAAACACGTCGCTGGCCGTGGTGGCGCCGGGTATCGCGGAAGCGCTGTTTGCGACCGCCATCGGGCTTATCGCCGCCATCCCCGCGACCATTTTCTACAATAAGTTCACATCCGAGGTGAATCGGCAGGCGCAGCGGCTGGAAGGCTTTGCCGATGAATTTTCCGCCATCCTGTCGCGCCAGATCGACGAGCGGGCGTGAGGGCGGCACATGACGAGCGCAGCGTGAGAGCACGATCATGGCGATGAACATGGCAGGTTCGGCCGGCGGCGGCGGTGGACGCCGTGGCCGGCGTCGTGCCGCCGTGATGGCGGAGATCAACGTCACGCCGATGGTCGACGTGATGCTGGTGCTGCTCATCATCTTCATGGTGGCAGCGCCGCTGATGACCTCGAGCATCGACATCGACCTGCCGGTCGCCGGCGGCGGCAAGCAGATCCAGGCCAACGCCCCACCGCTGACGCTGTCGGTCAAGCGCACCGGCGGCGCCTGCAATTCCAATGTCGAACTCTATCTCGGGGACACGCTGATTCCCGCCAACGAGATCCTGCCCAAGATAACGGCGATCAAGGAGACCCGGTCGGAGGCCGAGCGGGTGGTATACCTGCGGGGGGATAAGGACGTTTGCTACACGGATATGATGAAATTATTGGGGTATATTAGGCAGGCCGGGTTCAAGGCGAACATTGTGATCGTGCCGGAGCAGGGGTCCTGAACCATGGGACGCACGGCGCCTGACGGGGGAGCGGGAAAGCTCAGGTGAAGGTCAAGGTCGACAAGACGGTTCTGGCGTCGGTTGCCCTGCACGTGCTCGTGCTGGGGTGGGTGATGCTGTCGTTCTCGACCAAGGCGCTGGAAATGCCGCCGGAGGATTCCGTGCCCGTCGACGTCATTTCGTCGGACCAACTCGCCAAGACCATGGCCGGGATGAAGACCGGCAAGAAGGAAAACCCGAAGCCGCTGGTCGAGAAGATCGCCGAAGCCAAGCCGGTCGATGACGCCGTCGGCAAGATCACCGAGAAGGCGCCTGTGGTGACCGAGACCGCGCCGCAGCCTCAGCCGAAGGCCGAGGAGAAGCCGGTCGAGAAGAAGCCGGACCCGCCGAAGGTGGTCGAGAAGCCGAAGGAAGAGCCGAAGCCGGTCGAGAAAAAGCCCGAGCAGAAGGTCGATCAGATCGGCGACACCATCAAGAAGGAAGAGAAGAAGCCGCCGCCGCCAAAGCCGGTGCAGGCCAAGCCGCCGGAGCCGCCCAAGCAGCGGATCGTGGAGCGCCACTTCGACCAGAGCCAGATCGCGGCGCTGCTCGACAAGCGCGACCCGACGCGCCAGGCCGCGACCGGCGACACCATGAATTCCAATGCCGCGCTGGGCACCGCCAAGGGCTCGGCCGCGGACAATTCGGCGACCTGGGGCTCGATGTTCCAGCGCCAGGTCGAGCGCTGCTGGAAGAAGCCCTATGGCGGCATCGAGTCGCAGAAGCCTGAAGTGGCGTTTGCCATTCGCCTGAAGCGCGACGGCACGCTCGAAGGCTCGCCGGTTCCGGAGGGAACGCCGGCGACGCCGTTCCTGCGCGTCTATCAGGAGAGCGCGCTGCGCGCGATCATCGAATGCCAGCCCTACAAGCTGCCGCCGCCGTTCTACGAGGAATGGAAATATTTCGCGCCGGTGTTCAAGGAAAAGGTCTAACGATTTGGTCATGTGGCGGACACCTGTTGGCAATGCCGGATATGAGCAAAGTTGAAGCGATGACTGACAAAGATGGATTGCCGAACATGCTGTATCGCCCGAGCCGCCGGCAGGTCATTTCCGGAATGGCTGCGCTTGGTGTGGTCGCCGGCGGTCGCAACGCCTTTGCGCAGAAGCGCGTCGTCATTCCGGAGGGCGAATTCACCCCGCTTCCGATTGCGATCACGAACTTCGTCGCGGGCACGCCGGGCGATGCCGAAGTCGGCGTCGGCGTCTCGCAGGTCATCACCAACAACCTCAAGCGCAGCGGGCTGTTCGCACCGGTCGATCCGGCAGCCTTCATCGAGCGCATCAGCAATCCCGACAGCCCGCCGACGTTTCAGAGCTGGAAGCAGATCAACGCGCAGGCGCTGGTGCTCGGCCGCATGACGCGGCAGGGCGACGGCCGCCTCAAGGCCGAATTCCGTCTCTGGGACGTCAACACCCAGCAGCAGCTCGCCGGCCAGCAATATTTCACCTCGCCGGAATACTGGCGGCGCATCGCCCATATCATCTCCGACCAGATCTACGAGCGCCTGACGGGCGAGAAGGGTTATTTCGACAGCCGCGTCGTGTTCGTCGACGAAACAGGTTCGAAAGAGCGCCGCGTCAAGCGGCTGGCGCTGATGGATCAGGACGGTGCCAATGTCCGCTATCTCACCAGGGGCTCCGACCTGGTGCTGACGCCGCGGTTCTCGCCGTCGACCCAGGAGATCACCTATATGGAGTTCGGCCAGGGCGACCCGCGCGTCTATCTGTTCAACGTCGAGACCGGCCAGCGCGAGATCGTCGGCAACTTCCCCGGCATGTCGTTCTCGCCGCGGTTTTCGCCGGACGGCCAGCGCATCATCATGAGCCTGCAGCAGGGCGGCAATTCGAACCTGTTCGTGATGGACCTGCGCTCGAAATCGACGACGCGGCTCACCGATACGCCGGCGATCGACACCTCGCCGTCCTATTCGCCGGATGGCAGCCGGATCTGCTTCGAATCCGATCGCGGCGGTAAGCCGCAGATCTACGTGATGCCGGCCGGTGGCGGCGGCGCGCAGCGCATCTCGTTCGGCGAGGGCAGCTATTCGACACCGGTCTGGTCGCCGCGCGGCGACTATATCGCCTTCACCAAGCAGGGCGGCGGCGCCTTCGCCATCGGCATCATGAAGACCGACGGTTCGGGCGAACGCATCCTCACTTCCGGCTTCCACAATGAAGGGCCGACCTTCTCGCCGAACGGCCGCGTCGTGATGTTCTTCCGCGATCCCGGCGGCAACAGCGGGCCGTCGCTTTTCACCGTCGACATCTCTGGTCGTAACGAATTGCGGGTACCAACGCCCGGTTTTGCTTCCGACCCGGCATGGTCGCCCTTGTTGTCCTGATGGAACTCAACCATAGCGGCGCATAATCGTTAATCGGCAAACATTGCCTAGCCTGCTGTTTTTTCAGGCAAATATTTTCGCACGCTGGAGAAAGGCAACGTCTCGGTAACGATGTTCGCTCAGAAAGGCTTCATCTGAGAAGGGTAGAAATACGTACCCTAACAGGACGTGTGCCCTCGATATGCAGCTCGCCAGCCAGAGCGGAGAATCCGATCAGAAGATGTCGCCGTCGATTTACGCGGCGCTGATCGACTCGCTGTTCACCGATCCTGGTCCGATGTTCGCCGGCGCGCTGTGCGCCGCCGTCGCCGCCCTGATGACGGCGCTGAGCACCGGCAACCCGCTGCTCTGGCCATGCGTCGCGCTGCTCGTCGTCACCGGTGCGCTGCGCGCGCTCGACACACGGCAGTACCAGAAGGTTCGCGCCAGCCTGACCGCCGAGGCGGTCGCGCGCTGGGAAGTGCGCTATCAGTTCGGCGCGATGCTCTATGCCGCCGCGCTCGGGCTGTGGTGCCTGGTCGCGGTGATGGGCAACCACGATGCCGTCGCCCACATGATCGCCACGTCCGTCACGCTCTGCTACGTGGCGGCCGGCGGCGGACGCACCTACGGCCGGCCCTGGATCTTCCATGTGCAGATGCTGCTGGCCATCGGGCCGCTGACATTCGCGCTCGCGGTCAACGGCAACCCGTTCTACACCGGCATGGCGCTGTTGAACGTGCTGTTCTTCTTCTCGCTGAAGCACATCTCCACCAGCCTGCAGAAGATTTTCGTCCACGCCCTGATTGCGCGCGAGCGCGAGGCGGCGCTTGCCAACCAGTTCGATACGGCGCTGAACAACATGCCGCACGGGCTGGCGATGTTTCGCGCCGACGGCCATCTCGCGGTGATGAATAACCGCTTCGGCAAGATGATGAACCTGTCCGACGACTTCGTGCAGCGAGGCGCCAGCGTGGCCGATATCTGCGAGGCATGCGTCGCGGCCGGAACGATGTCGGAGGCGAGCGCCAGGCTCATTCTGCAGGAAGTCGAGCATTCCCGCGCCAGCGACATCATCACGACCGATCCGGATTTCAGGAAGAACCGGGCGCTATCCTGGGCATTCCAGCCGATGGCCGATGGCGGCACCGTCATGCTGGTGGAGGACATCACCGAGCGCAAGGATGCGGAAGCCAGGATCAGCCATCTGGCGCGCTATGACGAACTCACCGAACTGCCGAACCGGGTCAATTTCCGCGACGAGATCGGACACTTGCTCGCGGTCCAGCAGGGTGCCGAGCAGTTGTCGGCGCTGCTGTTCATCGACCTCGACCAGTTCAAGCAGGTCAACGACACCCTCGGCCATCCCTGCGGCGACCAGTTGCTGTGCGCGGTGGCGGCACGGCTGCGCGAGATGCTGCGGCCGGAGGATTTCGTGGCGCGCTTCGGCGGCGACGAGTTCGTGGTGTTCCAGCAGAACATCCAATCGGCCGATGACGCCGCGGGTCTTGCCCGGCGCATCGTCGACCGCCTGAGCGAGCGCTACAAGATCGACAATCATCTGGTCGAGATCGGCGCCAGCGTCGGCATTGCGATGACTTCGCCCGGCATCAGCGCCGACACGCTGCTGAAGAACGCCGACATGGCGCTGTACCGCGCCAAGGCTGACGGCCGCGGCACCTTCTGCTTCTTCCGCGACGAGATGGCGCAGGTCGTCGAATCCCGCCGCATCCTCGAACTCGATCTGCGCAAGGCGCTGGCCAACGAGGAGTTCGAACTGTTCTTCCAGCCGCTCGTCAACCTCAAGTCGGGACGCATCTCCACCTGCGAGGCGCTGATCCGCTGGAATCATCCGGTTCGCGGCACGGTCTCGCCGACCGACATCATTCCGATCGCCGAGGACATGGGGCTGATCGTCGATCTCGGCCGCTGGATCTTGCGCAAGGCCTGCATGGAATGCATGAAGTGGCCGGAAGGCGTCAGCGTCGCCGTCAATTTCTCGCCGCAGCAATTCCATCAGCGCGACGTGCTGAGCGAAGTGCGTTACGCGATCGAGGTCTCCGGCCTGGCGGCGAACCGGCTCGAAATCGAGATCACCGAATCCTCGCTGCTGCGCAACACGCAAATGACGCACGACGTGCTGTCGCAATTGCATTCGCTCGGCGTGCGGATCTCGCTCGACGATTTCGGCACCGGTTATTCGAGCCTTAGTTATTTGCACAACTTTCCGTTGCAGAAAGTGAAGATCGACCGCTCCTTCCTGGAGGGGATCGACAGCGACCGTCCGCTGACGCTGCTCCGCGGCGTGGCCCGGCTGTCGGCCGACCTCGGCATGTCGGTCGTGGTGGAAGGGATCGAGACCAACGAGCAACTCGAGCTGATCAGCGCCGACGGCGCGGTGACCGAGGCCCAGGGCTATCTGTTCAGCCCGCCGGTGCCCGCGGTTCGGGTTCGCCAGCTGCTGAACGCCTCGCATGGCCGACGTCCCGCGGAGGGGCATCTGGTCCCGCTCGCCTCGCGCTCGATTGCCTGACATCACCGGAAAAATACGGGGCGACTTTTTAACCCTAAGATTGTGATCCCTTTGCACGGCCGTTAAGAAGATGTTAATCTTATAGCGTGCCCGCGGAAGTTGTTTGGTGTTTGGATGGCGGTGCCGGGAGTACTTGATGACAGCCGCCGCCAAAGTAACCGCGTTATTCCCTGAGCGCACCTCGGACCCCCTCGAATTCGTAGATTACCGCCTAGCCGATACCCCGGAAGAGAAAGACGAGATCTACCGTCTGAGGTACCGTGCCTACCTGCGCGAGGGCGCGATCCTGCCGTCGGAGTCCAGGCGCGTCACCGACCGCTATGATGACGAGCCGAACAATTTCACCTTCGGCATCTACTATCGCGATGAGCTCTACAGCTCGATCCGCATCAGCGTCCTGAGCGGCGCATGGCGCGGATCGCCGTCGTCGGAAATGTTCGCCGACGTTCTGCATCCCGAGCTCGACCGCGGCAAGACCATCATCGATCCGACGCGCTTCGTGGCCGATCCCGACAAGGCCCGCGTATTTCCCGAACTGCCTTACGTCACCGTTCGACTGGGCTACGTCGCCTGCGGCCATTTCAACGCCGACATCGGGCTTGCCAATGTCCGTCCCGAGCATCGGGCATTCTATCGGAAGGTGTTCCTGCAGGAACCGCTGGGCGAGCCGAAACTGTTTCCGGGCCTGATCAAGCCGGTCGGATTGATGGCCGCCAACTATCATGACATCCGCGACCGGGTGTTCCAGCGCTTCCCGTTCATGCGTTCCAGCGCGTTCGAGCGGCGGACGCTGTTCCAGCGTAGCGGCGAGCACCACGCTTCGTCGCGCGGAGACATTGCTTCCTTCAGGCGCGCTTCGCTCGTCCCGAATCGCTGAGCAGACAATGCCGGCGGCGGGCGTCCAGCCAGCCGGCGCGCCCTCACGCATCCTCGTCATAACGCTCCGATATCGGCCCGCGCTTGGCCTTTTTGGGCTTTACGGCGCTTAATTCAGTGATTTCGGCAGCCATGCGCTTGCCTTCACCATCGCGCCACATTTACAAATCATTAACTATCGCAGTGGCTTTTCGCGGTTTGTTGGCATTTGACCGAGCCCGGCAAGGTTCCATCAAGGTTGACGGAACGTTCGCTTAACCATCGAGCTGTAGACCGGATAACAGTCGAAATACGTGAGCGTTGGAGGCTCCGGAATGAAATACCAGATGCGTATCCTCCAGGGATGGAAGTTGGCGGCTGTGGTCGCTGTGGCGCTTTCGATGGGCGCCTGCGCCAAGAACAACATCGGCGCCGACGGCGCGATGGCAAGCGCGGCAACCCCGGGGAGCCAGCAGGATTTCGTGGTCAATGTCGGCGACCGCGTGTTCTTCGAGAGCGACCAGACCGATCTCAGCCCGCAGGCGACCGCAACGCTCGACAAGCAGGCGCAGTGGCTGCAGACCTACAACCGCTATTCCTTCACCATCGAAGGCCACGCCGACGAGCGCGGCACCCGCGAATACAACATCGCGCTCGGCGCACGCCGCGCCCAGTCGGTGCGCAGCTATCTCGCCTCGCGCGGCATCGATCCGAACCGCATGCGCACGATCTCCTACGGCAAGGAGCGTCCGGTGGCTGTCTGCAACGACATCTCCTGCTGGTCGCAGAACCGCCGCGCCGTGACGGTGCTCAACGCCGGCGCCTGAGCGGTCCGCACTTTTCGCAAGCTCTCAAAACCGGCGCTTCAGGCGCCGGTTTAATTTGGCATTACGCTTTCGGTTCAAGTGGATGCCGGTTCGCGTTAAGAAAATGCGCCAGGAAGTTAATCCAGCGTTTCAGGATAAAATTCCGGATCAGTGCCATCGCTCGTTCCGGCGCATCGGGCACGACGCCGTGTCCGCAATCCGCGAAGCGTTCGAATTGCACGAGGTGGGCCGGTAGCGTGGCCGCGATGTCCGCCCGTTCACAGAAACGTACCCGTTCCAGATACGTACATGCACGGGTCTCCCCAGATTTGTGAACGGCGCGCCGGGCCATGCAGCTTGTCTTGAAGGGGATACTAAACCATACCGGAGCGCGCGAACCGAATCGGGGATGCCAGTCACAATTCCGGCGTACTCCCTCACTCCAGTGTTCTGCTTTCGTTTGACACGGAATTTCGTCGTCAGGGCAAGATGTCATCCAGATTCCTAAATGCAGCAGGCGCCGCGGCGATGGCCGCGATGCTGGCTTTGTCCGTACAGACCGCGTCCGCCCAGATCACCTTCCCGTGGGAGCGTGACCGCGCACCGCAAGGCTACCCCCAGGGCCAGCCGCAGTCCGATGACGGCGACTCGGAAATGCGGATCCAGCGGCTGGAGCAACAGCTCCGGCAACTGACCGGCCAGAACGAGGAATTGCAGTACCGCAACCGGCAGCTCGAAGAGCGGCTGCGCCAGCTCGGCGCCGCGCCGGCACCGGGCGGCCAGCCCGCCGCCGCGCAACCCAACGTGGCCGCAGCAGCGCCGCCGGTTCAGCCCGGCCCGGCCGCCGAGCCGCAGCAGGCCTATCCGCAACAGCAGGGCTATCGCCAGCCGCAGGGCTACCCACAGGCGCAGCCGGGCTATGACCGGCAACCGCAGACAGCGCCCGCGCCCATCGCGCAGGAGGCGGCAGCCCCGGTGGCCGGCGGGCGACGCCGCGGCGATGCCTTCGATCCGAACCAGAATCCCAATGCCCCCGGCGTGCCCCGCGCGCTTGGCGGCGGTCAGATGCCGATCGGGAGCGAGGCTCCGGTCGGTGCGCCCGGGGGACGCGGACCCGGTGAGCCGCTCAATATCGGCAGCCCGCGCGATCCCGGTGGCGCCTTGCCGCCGCCCGCCGCGGCCGCGCCACCCCAGCGCGGCCCCGGGCCGGGTGCGAGCGCCGCCCTGACCACGCTGCCGCCCTCGGCGACGCCGAAGGACGAGTTCGATCTCGGCATCGGCTACATGCAGCGCAAGGACTACGCGCTGGCCGAAGAGACCATGAAGAATTTTTCGCAGAAATATCCAAGCGATCCGCTGATCGGGGATGCGCAATACTGGCTTGGCGAAAGCTATTTCCAGCGCCAGCAGTACCGCGACGCGGCCGAAACGTTCCTCGGCGTGACCTCCAAGCACGACAAGTCGGGCAAGGCGCCCGACGCGCTGCTGCGGCTCGGTCAATCGCTGGCGGCATTGAAGGAAAAGGAAGCCGCCTGCGCGGCGCTCGGCGAGGTCACGCGGAAATATCCGCGCGCCTCCGCGGGCGTGAAGGCCGCCGTCGATCGTGAGCAGAAGCGCGTTAAGTGCTAACGTGAAAGCCGGTCGAGGCCGCCATCGGCCTCGGATAGACTGGCGACGCCATGCCTGACGAAGACCACGCGCCGATCTCGGCACAGCAAGCGAAAGAACTGTTCGCGCATTGGAAAGCCGCGCCCGCGCTGGTGCTCGCGGTATCAGGCGGCCCCGACTCGCTTGGTCTGATGTGGCTAGCTGCGCGCTGGCGCCGTGCGCTTTCGCGCGGGCCGCGGCTGCTGGCGGTTACCGTCGATCACGGCTTGCGAGCGGAGGCCGCGCGCGAGGCGCGCGACGTCAAGCGCCTCGCGCGTACGCTCGACATGCCCCATCGCACGCTGCGCTGGGCCGGAGCCAAACCGAAGACCGGTCTGCCGGCCGCGGCTCGCAGGGCGCGCTATCAATTGCTGGCGAAGACCGCGCGGGCGAGCGGCGCAACCCATATCCTCACCGCGCATACCCGCGACGACCAGGCCGAGACGCTGTTGATGCGGATGCTGCGCGGTAGCGGCATTGCCGGACTTGCGGCGATGGCGCGCGAGACCGAGCGCGAGGGCCTGTGGCTGGCGCGGCCGTTGCTGGACGTTCCGAAATCGCAACTCGTTGCGACGTTGGGCAAGGCGAAGATTGCCTTCGCCGACGATCCCACCAATCGCGACATGAGCTTCACGCGGCCGCGGCTGCGCGCCTTGATGCCGGCGCTGGCCGAGGAGGGCGGCGACAGCCGAAACCTGGCGCGGCTGGCGTCGAGGCTGGCGCGGGCCAACGCGGCCATCGAGGTGCTTGCCGATGGCGCCGAGCGCTATCTCGCGTTGCAAGGTCGCGACGATGCCGCACGTTTCGGGTTCGATGCGCAGGCCTTCGCCGGTCTGCCCGAGGAAATCCGGCTTCGGCTGCTCAAGCGTGCGATTGACCGGGCCGGTCACGAAGGGCCTGCGGAACTCGGCAAGGTTGAGGCGCTGTTGGCGGTACTGGATGACGCCATTGCCAATGGCGGCAGGCAGACCAGGCTTAAACAGACGCTTGCGGGGGCCGCGATCAGCCTGACCGAGGGGCGAATTCACGTCGATCCCGCGCCGCCGCGCCGCGGCAGGCGGTCGTGAGAAACGTTTCCATGCGGTAATATCCGCGATACCGGCAGGCAGAGCCTTAACCACCCCTGAAAAAGCCCGGCTTTTGCATCATTTTTTGACCGGGAATCGCGTTAAGATGCGTTAAATAGTCCTGCGTGGTTCCCTTGGCATTGACCCGGGCGCCACCTAAATTGGGGTGCAGTGGACCGGGGATTTCTCGCCTCACTACCCAAGGAAGACTCAAGGGTTACCCAAGGACATAGGGCCGCGATCCGCGCGACCACGAAGGAAGATCAATGAACGCCAATTTGCGCAACTTCGCCCTCTGGGTCATCATTGTATTGCTGCTGTTGGCATTGTTCACGCTTTTCCAGAATCCGGGTCAACGCACGTCCTCGCAGGACATCTCGTTCTCGCAGTTGCTCAGCGAGGTCGACGGGGGCCGCGTGCGTGACGTCATCATCCAGGGACCGGACATCCACGGCACCTTCACCAACGGTTCTTCGTTCCAGACCTATGCGCCGAGCGACCCCAACCTGGTGAAGCGCCTCTACGACGCCAAGGTCACGATCACCGCCAAGCCGCCCGGCGACAACGTGCCGTGGTTCGTGTCGCTGCTGGTTTCCTGGCTTCCCTTCATCGCGCTGATCGGCGTGTGGATCTTCCTGTCGCGACAGATGCAGGGCGGCGCCGGCAAGGCGATGGGCTTTGGCAAGTCGCGCGCCAAGATGCTGACCGAAGCGCATGGCCGCGTCACCTTCGAGGACGTTGCCGGCGTCGACGAGGCCAAGCAGGATCTGCAGGAGATCGTCGAGTTTCTGCGCGACCCCGGCAAATTCCAGCGCCTCGGCGGCCGCATTCCGCGCGGCGTGCTGCTGGTCGGCCCTCCCGGCACCGGCAAGACCCTGATCGCACGCGCGGTCGCGGGCGAAGCCAACGTGCCGTTCTTCACCATTTCGGGTTCGGACTTCGTCGAAATGTTCGTCGGCGTCGGCGCGAGCCGCGTGCGCGACATGTTCGAGCAGGCCAAGAAGAACGCGCCCTGCATCATCTTCATCGACGAAATCGACGCGGTCGGCCGTCATCGCGGCGCCGGTCTCGGCGGCGGCAATGACGAGCGCGAACAGACGCTCAACCAGTTGCTGGTCGAGATGGATGGTTTCGAAGCCAATGAAGGCGTGATCCTGATCGCGGCGACCAACCGTCCGGACGTGCTCGATCCCGCGCTGCTGCGTCCCGGCCGTTTCGACCGCCAGGTGGTGGTGCCGAATCCTGATGTCGTCGGCCGCGAGCAGATCCTCAAGGTTCACGTCCGCAAGGTGCCGCTGGCGCCGGATATCAACCTCAAGACCATTGCGCGCGGCACCCCGGGCTTCTCCGGCGCCGACCTGATGAACCTCGTCAACGAGGCGGCGCTCACCGCCGCGCGCCGCAACAAGCGCATGGTGACGCAGGCCGAGTTCGAGGAGGCCAAGGACAAGGTGATGATGGGCGCCGAGCGCAAGTCGCTCGTCATGTCCGAGGAAGAGAAGATGCTGACGGCCTATCACGAGGGCGGCCACGCCATCGTCGGCCTCAACGTCGTCGCGACCGATCCGATCCACAAGGCCACGATCATTCCGCGCGGCCGTGCGCTGGGCATGGTCATGCAATTGCCCGAGCGCGACAAGCTGTCGATGTCGCTCGAGCAGATGACGTCGCGGCTCGCCATCATGATGGGCGGCCGCGTCGCGGAAGAACTGATCTTCGGCAAGGAGAAGGTTACGTCCGGCGCCTCTTCCGATATCGAGCAGGCAACGCGACTGGCGCGCATGATGGTGACGCGCTGGGGGCTGTCCGAAGCGCTTGGCACCGTGTCTTATGGTGAAAACCAGGACGAGGTGTTCCTGGGCATGTCGGTATCGCGCACCCAGAACGCGTCGGAGGCCACGGTTCAGAAGATCGACACCGAGATCCGGCGCTTTGTCGAGGAGGGCTACAACGAAGCCACGCGGATTCTTACCGAGAAGCGCGAGGACCTCGAAACCCTGGCCAAGGGCCTGCTCGAGTTCGAAACGCTGAGCGGCGACGAGATCATCGACCTGCTCAAGGGCAAGAAGCCGAACCGCGAGTCGGTGCTGGAGCCGAGCACGCCGCGCGCTTCCGCCGTGCCGCCGGCCGGCAAGCCGCGCCCCCGTCCCGATCCGGACCCCGGCCTGGAGCCGCAGCCGCAGGCCTGAGCGGATCGCATCCTGAACAAGAAACGCGGCGGAAACGCCGCGTTTCTTTATGCGGCCGACGTCCTCGCTGGCCATGGCGCGCGTGGTGATGCCATGGCATGTTTGCGCCCGCACAAGAGAGCGCCGGCTGAACCGCGCCTGTCGCGGCCATCGCCCAAGCGCCATAGAGGGAGGCGAAACGGATGCGTCTGCTCGCAGGACTTGTCGCGCTGGGATTGCTGGCGCTCCCCGCAACCGCCGCCGAGATGCGCGGTGTGACCGCCACCGAAATCAAGATCGGCCAGACCATGCCGTACAGCGGCCCGGTATCGGCGTTCGGTGCGCTGGGGAAAGGCGAGATCGGTTATTTCAAGATGCTCAACGAGCGCGGCGGCATCAACGGCCGCAAGATCAACCTGATCTCGCTCGACGACAGCTACGCTCCGCCGAAGACCGTGGAGCAGACGCGGCGTCTGGTCGAAAGCGACGAGGTCGCGCTGATCTTCTCCTCGATCGGCACCGCTCACAATACGGCAATCGCCAAATATCTGCAGAGCAAGAATATCCCGCAACTGTTCCTGGCTTCCGGCGCCTCGAAATTCGCCGACATCGCGCAGTTTCCGCAAGCGACCGTCGGCGTGCAGGCGCCGTTCCGCTATGAGGCGCGGCTCTATGCGCGTTACGCGCTTTCGAAGAATCCCGACGCCAGGTTCGCCGTGATCTCGCAGAACGATGATTTCGGCCGGGACTATCTCGCAGGATTGAAGGACGTGCTCGGCGAGAAATACGATTCGATCGTCACCGCCGTCACCTATGAAATTTCCGATCCGACCATCGATTCGCAGATCGTGAAGCTGAAGGCGTCCGGCGCTGACGTGTTCGTCATCGCAGCGACGCCGAAGTTCGCCGCGCAGTCGATCCGCAAGGCGTTCGAGATCGGCTGGCGGCCGATGACGTTCCTCTCCAACGTGGCAGTGTGGATTTCCACCGTAATGGAGCCGGCAGGCGTCGAGGCCGGTACCGGCATCCTCTCCACCGCCTACGTCAAGGACCCCGACGATCCCGCCTGGAAGGACGATCCCGGCGTCAAGGCCTGGCGGGAGTTCATGACAAGATACGTTCCCGATGGCGACCAGCACGACACCAACTACGTCAACGCCTACAACAGTGCGATGGTGCTGGAAGCGGTGCTGAAGGCCTGCGGGAACGATCTCTCGACCGAGAACATCTTGAAGCAGGCCTACGCGATCAAGGATCTGGAGCTACCGATGCTGCTGCCCGGCATCAAGGTCAACACCTCGCCGACCGACCATGTGCCGGTCGATCAGATGCAGTTCATGCGTTTCAACGGCAAGACCTGGGATCGCTTCGGCGAGCTGCAGACGGGGAATTAAAGGGGGCGCGCGCAGCTTCCCGGGACGTGGTCGGCCGCGCGCATGACCCATCAAGCGATCGCCCGCAATTCCCGCGCTGCGGCGACCATATTGACGAGTGCCGGCCGCACCTCTTCCCATTTGCGCGTCTTCAGCCCGCAATCCGGATTGATCCAGATCTGGGCGTCCGCCAGCCGCTGCCGCGCCAGGCGGAGCAGACCCGTCATCTCGCCAACCTCGGGGACGCGCGGCGAATGGATGTCGTAGACGCCGGGGCCGATCTCGTTCGGATAGCGATAGTCCCTGAACGCGTCGAGCAACTCCATTTTCGAGCGCGAGGTCTCGATCGAGATCACGTCGGCGTCCATCGCGCCGATCGCGTCGATGATGTCGTTGAACTCCGAGTAGCACATGTGGGTGTGGATCTGGGTCTCGTCGCGTACGCCGGACGAACAGAGGCGGAAGGCGTCGACGGCCCAGTCCAGATAGGCCTTCCATTCGGATTTGCGCAGCGGCAGGCCTTCGCGCAGCGCCGCCTCGTCGATCTGGATCATGCCGGCGCCGGCGGCCTCGAGATCGGCGACCTCGTCGCGGATCGCGAGCGCGATCTGCCGGCAGGCCTCGCTGCGCGGAATGTCGTCGCGCACGAATGACCAGTTCAGGATGGTGACCGGCCCGGTCAGCATCGCCTTCATCGGCCGTTTCGTCAGCGACTGCGCGTAGTGCCACCACTCGACCGTCATCGGCTTCGGTCGCGAGACGTCGCCGAACAGGACGGGCGGGCGCACATAGCGCGAGCCGTAGGACTGCACCCAGCCGTGTGAGGTGAAGGCGAAGCCGGCGAGCTGTTCGCCGAAATACTGCACCATGTCGTTGCGCTCGAACTCGCCGTGCACCAGCACGTCCAGCCCGATATCTTCCTGCCACTGCACCGCGCGGGCCGTCTGCTCCTGCAGATAGACCTTGTAGACCTCGTCCGTCAGCGCGCCCTTGGCATGCGCCGCGCGGGCCTTGCGGATTTCAGCCGTCTGCGGAAACGAGCCTATCGTCGTGGTCGGAAAGGCGGGCAGGCCAAAGCGCTCGCGCTGAACGGAGATGCGTTCGGCGAATACGCTGGCGCGGCGGCGCATCGCTTCATCGATGCCGGCAACGCGCGCCGCGACCTTGGCATCGTGGATGCGCGAGGAGGTCTTGCGCGCGGCCGCCGCCTGGTCCGAGGCGTTCAGGCCGGCTTCGACCGTCGCGCGGCCACCGGCGAGCGCCGTTGCGAGCGTGGCCAGTTCCTCGAGCTTCTGCGCCGAGAACGCCAGCCAGCTCCTCATTTCGGGATCGAGCGCCGTCTCCAGCGCCAGGTCGATCGGGACATGCAGCAGCGAGCAGGACGGGGCGATCTGCACGCGGTGTTGGCCGAATTTCGCGACCACGGGTTCGATCGACGCGAGAATCCGGCTCAAATCCGCCCGCCAGATGTTGCGGCCGTCGATCACGCCGAACGACAGCACGCGGTCATCGGGAACATCGGCGAGGTCGTCGATCTGCTCCGGCGCGCGGACCAGGTCGAGATGCAGGCCGGCGACCGGCAGCGCCAGCGCGATCTCGCGATTGCTGCCGAGGCTGCCGAAATAGCTCGCCAGCATGATCTTGATCTGCGGTACGGCGTGCGCGATCTCCGCATAGGCGAACTGCAGCGCCTGCCGCGCGGCAGCATCGAGGTCCAGCACCAGACATGGCTCATCGACCTGCACCCATTCGGCGCCCCGATAGGCCAGTTCACGCAGCACGTCGATGTAAACCGGCAGCAGGCGCTCGAGCAGCGTCAGCGGATTGAAGCCGGCATCCTTGCTCTTTGCGAGCTTGAGGAAGGTGACCGGGCCGAGCAGCACGGGGCGTGTCTGGTAGCCCAGCGCCTTCGCCTCCTCATATTCCTCGATCGGCTTGCGCGAGGCGAGGGCGAACTTCTGGTCTCGCGTCAGCTCGGGCACCATGTAGTGATAGTTGGTGTCGAACCATTTCGTCATTTCCTGCGCCGGCACGCCGTGTGTCGTATCGTGCCCGTGGTGGGCGTGGCCGCAGGCGGCTTCATCCGCCTTGCCCTGCGCGCCGCGGGCCATCGCAAAATAGGTCGCGAGCGGAACCGGGCCGCCGTGCCAGCCATAGATATCAGGGACAGCGCCGACCATCACCGAAGTATCGAGCACTTGGTCGTAGAACGAGAAATCGTTCGACGGGATGACGGTGATGCCGAGTTTTTTCTGCCGTGCCCAGTTGGCCGCGCGCAGACCTGCGCCGGTCTCGAGCAGCGCCTTTTGGTCCGATGCGCCCGACCAGAAGCTTTCGAGCGCGAATTTCAGTTCGCGGCGCGGGCCGATCCGCGGCGTACCGAGAGAGGCAACGGGAATGGAAGTGGAGATCGAAGTGGATTTCGTCTTGGAAGACATGGCTTAACCCCAAAAGTTGGAGGCAAAGGCCGAAGTGACACGTCTGGATTCCGCGACGACAGCGCGCGCGAAACCGCAACCGCACCACCGGGACACCCCGCCCGAGGACGTGTATGTTGTCGAGGCAGGTCTCCTGGCTCGCGGGTCCATGCTGCTGTCCGGCCTTCCCGAAACCTCGAGAGGTTCAGTGACGTTGTTGGACAGCGGCTCGCCGCTTACAGTTGCGGGGGCAGCGCCGGCTTCGCACCGGCTTCCCTCTTGGCTTCGGAAAACGCTTTCCGAAGAACCACGACGGCTTCAGTTAGGCTCAATGGCAATCCGTGGTCAATAAGAGCGCGGATGGGAAGCTACCCATCGCTCTCGATGGATATCGTTGGGCAGGACAGCGAAATAGCTCAGTTCTGCTCTGCGCCGTCGGGAAGGATGGTTCTGACAATGGAGGCGTCGAGCGTCTCGTAGTCGTGCAGCCCGATCGTTGCGTAGAGTTCGGCGCGCGTCTGCATCTGGTCGAGCATCCTGCACGTGCTGCCGTCCCGCTTGAGGGCCGCGAACAGGTTCTGCTGGGCCTTGTTGGCGACGCGCAGCGACGACACCGGCCAGATCACCATGCGATAGCCCATCGCCTCGAATTCGGAAGCGGTGAACAACGGGGTTTTGCCGAACTCCGTCATGTTCGCGAGCAGCGGGGTGCCGGGAAGGCGCCTGGCAAATTCCTCGAACATCTCGCGCGACGTCATGGCTTCCGGGAAGATCGCGTCCGCGCCCGCTTCCAGGTACAGCTTTGCGCGGGCGACCGCGCCGTCGATGCCTTCGCTGGCGGCGGCGTCGGTTCGGGCGATCAGGTAGAGATGACGCCGCGCCCTGGCAGCGGCGGCGACCTTGGTCGCCATGTCGCGGGCATCCGCCAGCCGCTTGTCGTTGAGGTGGCCGCATTTTTTCGGCAGCAGTTGGTCCTCGATGTGAACGGCCGCGGCGCCGGCGTCCTCGAAGCTGCGCACCATGTTCATGACGTTGAGCGCCTCGCCATAGCCGGTGTCGCCGTCGACCAGCACCGGCAGGCTGCTGGCCCGCGCCACCTGGCGGATGAAGAAGGTGACCTCTTCGATCGTGACGATGCCGAGATCGGGCAGGCCCATCGATGCGGTCATCGCCGCACCCGACAGATAGAGCGCGGAGAAACCGGCGTCGCGTGCCTGCAGCGCGGCCATCCCGTTGTGCGTGCCGGGCATCTGGAGAATATCAGGCCGGTCCAGCAAGCGCCGGAACCGCGTTCCGGCCGGCGTGTCGGCCGCGTCGGCGGCCACGAGATACACCATTGCGGCCTCCCTACGCGGCCTGCGACGGGGCCGCTGCCTTGCCGCGTTCCTGCAGCGGCACGAACTTCAGATTCTCCGGCCCGATATAGTTCGCCGCCGGGCGGATGATCTTGTTGTTGGCGCGTTGCTCCATCACATGCGCCGCCCATCCCGACGTCCTTGATATCACGAACAGCGGCGTGAACATCGCGGTCGGAACATCCATCGCGTGGTAGGACACGGCGCTGAACCAGTCGAGATTGGCGAACATGTTCTTGGCGTCGGCCATGACGGCCTCGATCCGGTCGGCGATGTCGAACATCCTGGTATTCTCGCCTTCGATGCTCAGGCGTCGCGCGACTTCCTTGATCACCTTGTTGCGGGGGTCGGCGATCGTGTAGACGGGATGACCGAACCCGATCACAACCTCCTTCGCCGCGACCCTGCGGCGGATATCGGCTTCGGCTTCCTCCGGATTGGCGTAGCGCTTCTGGACTTCGAAGGCGATCTCGTTGGCGCCGCCATGCCTGGGCCCGCGCAGCGCGCCGATGCCACCGGTGATCGCGGAATAGAGGTCCGAGCCGGTGCCTGCGATCGAGCGGGCGGTGAAGGTCGAGGCGTTGTATTCGTGCTCGGCGTAGAGGATCAGCGAGGTGTGCATCGCGCGTTCATGCGATGGCGACGGCCTCTTGCCGTGCAGCAGATGCAGGAAATGCGCGCCGATCGAATCGTCGTCGGTCTCGACGTCGATGCGGCGGCCGTGGTGGGCGTAGTGATGCCAGTAGAGCAGCATCGACCCGAGCGAGGCCATCAGCCGGTCGGCAATGTCGCGCGCGCCGGGCTGGTTGTGATCGTGGGCTTCCGGCAGGATACAGCCGAGCGCGGAGACCCCGCTTCGCAGGACGTCCATCGGATGCGCCGCGGCCGGCAGCAGCTCCAGCGTCTGCCGCACGGCGAGCGGCAACCCGCGCAACGCCTTCAGCCTGGCCTTGTAGTTCTTAAGCTCCGCCAGCGTCGGCAGGCTGCCGTGCACCAGGAGATAGGCGATCTCCTCGAACTCGCAGGTTTCAGCGACATCGAGAATGTCGTAGCCGCGATAATGCAAATCGTTGCCGGTGCGGCCGACGGTGCACAGCGCGGTGTCGCCGGCGATCACGCCGGAAAGCGCCACCGATTTTTTTGCAGCGGGCTTGATGTCGGTCATCTCAATCTCCTCTATCGATTGCTGGCGGCGCGCCGCGACTCAGACGGGGCGGTGTCGCGCCAGTCGAAGATTCCATGCGTCGGCGCCTTGCCGAGCAGCTTCGGGTCGACCGTGAAAGTGAGGTCGGTCAGTTCACCGGCCTTGAGCGTGGGCAGCCTCTCGATCGTTGCGAGGAAGCGATCCTGCTCGGTTGTGGCAATGATGCCTTCAGACAGGGTGCGGAACTTGCTGACATAGTCCGGCCGCTTGAACGGGCGGGCGCCCAGCGGATGCGCGTCTGCCAGCGCGATCTCGTCGCTGATGACGGAGCCGCCCTTCAGCTTCACGACGACGCGGCCACCGAAGGCTTTGTCGCGCGGGTCATGGCTGTGGTAGCGGTGGGTCCATGCGGGGTCCTCGACCGTCGAAATCTTGCGCCACAGCGCCACCGTCGCCTCGCGGCCGACGCGCTCCGGCGCATAGGAGCGTTCGTGATGCCAGCCGCCGTCTTCGAGCGCGACCGCGAAGATATACATGATCGAATGGTCGAGCGTTTCGCGGCTCGCCGTCGGGTCCATCTTCTGCGGATCGTTGGCGCCGGTGCCGATCACGTAATGGGTGTGATGGCTGGTGTGGATCACGATGCTTTCGATTTTGGAGAGGTCGCCGATTTTCGGCCCCAGCCTGCGGGCGAGATCGATCAGGGCCTGGCTCTGATATTCGGCCGAGTGCTCCTTGGTGTAGGTGTCGAGGATGGCGCGCTTGGGCTCGCCCTTTTCGGGCAGCGGCACCGTGTATTCCGCCTGCGGACCGCCGAGCAGCCAGGCGATGAAGCCGTCCTCGCCTTCGTAAGCCGGCGAGGGCGCGCCTTCGCCGCGCATCACGCGATCGACGGCCTCGATCGCCATCTTGCCGGCGAAGGCCGGCGCGTAGGCCTTCCAGCTCGAGATCTCGCCCTTGCGCGACTGCCGCGTCGTCGTGGTGACGTGCAGCGCCTGCTGGACCGCCTGATAGATCGTCTCGGTGGATAGTCCGAGAAGCGCGCCGATCCCGGCGGCGGCGGAAGGGCCGAGATGGGCGATGTGATCGATCTTGTGCTCATGCAGGCAGATGCCCTTCACGAGATCGACCTGGATTTCATAGGCCGCCGCCAGCCCGCGGACGAGATCGGCGCCCGTCAGCCCGCAGTGCTGGGCAACCGCGAGCACCGGCGGAATGTTGTCGCCGGGATGCGAATAGTCCGCGGCCAGGAAGGTGTCGTGGAAATCGAGCTCGCGGACGGCGACGCCATTGGCCCAGGCGGCCCATTCCGGCGAAATCCTTTGCGAGCGCGTCAGTCCGAACACGGTGGCGCCGGGCTGGAACGGATGCGCCTCGGCCTGCGCTCGTGCGCTGATGACGGGCCGCCGCCCCACTGAAGCTGCGGCGACGGCGGCGTTGTCGATGATGCGGTTGCCCAGCATCTCCACCACCTCGCCTTCCACCGCGACCGGATCGGCGGCGACTTCGGCGATCTTCCAGGCCAGTTGCTCCGCGCGCGGGAGACGATCGGCCGATTTGAATGTTCGAACGTGATGCTGTTTCAAGACGCAGCTTCCTCCTGGATTGGCTCAATCATGGCTGGCCGGACGATCGGGACCGGGCGGCCGAATTCGTTCACCGCGACCATCTCGAACGTGCCGCGCACCGCGGATTTTCGCGCGCCGCTGATCAGGTCCTCGCGGATCATGTCGACCGCAACCGTCATGGATGAGCGGCCGACGCGCACGACGTGGGCAACGAGTTCGACGAGCTCGCCGACATGCACCGGCTCGTGGAATTCTATCCTGTCCGAAGTCGCCATCACGACGCTCTGGCGCGCGTGCCGCGTCGCCGCGATGAATGCCGCCTTGCCCATCAGGCTCAGCGCATGGCCTCCGAACAGGGTGCCGTAATGATTGGCCTGCTCCGGAAACACCATCTCCACGAACCGGGTCTCTTCCGGACGGAAGTTGGGCGATGCCGATGACTGCATTTTCCGCTCCAGACGGCTTGTCATTTCCATCAACTTCGCAATATCTACAAAGATGCCTGGTCGAAACGGCTGAAAAAGCAGAGTCTTGCGAAGAAAGTCGTGTCGACCCGCAAAGTTTGCGAAGGTGCCGGATGAAAAAGACCTTCATGGGTGTGCGGTTGAAGCGGTTGCGGGAGGAGCAGCGGCTGACCCAGGCGGCGCTTGCCGGCAAACTCGGGATCTCCCTGAGCTATCTCAACCAGCTTGAGAACAATCAGCGTCCTCTCACCGTGCCGGTGCTGCTGGCGCTCAACTCGGTGTTCGGCCTGGATGTGCAGTCGTTCGCCGAGGGCGATGAAGCGCGCCTGATTTCGGACCTTCGCGAAGCGCTCGCCGATCCGTCATTGGGAGAAACGATCGCCATCGCAGAACTTCGTGAGCTCGCGCAGAACATGCCGGCCGTTGGCCGTGCGCTGGTCAATCTCAACCGCAAATACCGCGACGCCGCCGAGCAATATGCGGCGCTCTCCGCGCGGCTTGGCGACGACCGTCAGGCCGCGGCAGCGGTGCTGCCGTCCACGCCGTTCGAGGAAGTGCGCGATTTCTTCTATAGGCGGCACAACTACATTGCGGAACTCGATGAAGCCGCGGAAGCGATCGCCGGCCGGATGGAGTTTTCGATCGGGCGGATGACGCCGGGCCTTATCTCGTATCTCAAGAGCCGTCACGGCGTGAATGTTCTGGTGGGCGCGGCCGGCGAACTCGGACCGGGAACGCAACGTCTGTTCGATCCTCGCGCGCGAACGCTGCGGCTTTCAACGAGCCTTCATTCCGGGCAACAGGCGTTCCAGCTTGCGACACAGATCGCCATCCTGGAACTGGACGAGACGATTCGCGCGATCGTCGAACACGCCAAGTTCACCGGCGACGAATCGCGCGGTCTCGCCCGCATCGGTCTGGCGAATTATTTCGCCGGCGCATTGATATTGCCGTACTCGATCTTCTTGAACGAGGCGGAACGATGCCGTTACGACATCGAACTGCTCAGCCAGCTCTTCGGCGTCGGCTTCGAGACGATATGCCATCGGCTGAGCACCCTGCAGCGCCACAATGCGCGCGGCGTGCCGTTCTTCTTCATCCGCGTCGATCGCGCAGGAAATATCTCGAAGCGCCAATCGGCGACCGATTTCCATTTTTCGCGGGTCGGCGGTACCTGCCCTTTGTGGAACGTGTACGAGGCCTTCGCCAGTCCGGGCCGCATCCTCACCCAATTGGCGCGGATGCCTGATGGGCGAGCCTATCTCTGGGTTGCCCGGACGGTGTCGCACGGCAGGGGAGGCTATGGCGCGCCCACCAAGACATTTGCGGTCGCCCTGGGCTGCGATATCAGCCACGCCGCGCGAATCGTTTACTCGGAGGGCCTCAAGATCGATCCGTCGCTGGCGACGCCGATCGGCATGGGCTGCAAGGTCTGCGAGCGGCCGGATTGTCCGCAGCGCGCGTTTCCGCCCGCCGGCCGCTCCCTCAATGTCGACGAGACGCGGTCTTATTTTGCGCCCTACGCCGCGTCACGCTGAAGCGGCAATGTGAATTTCGTGCGTATGTCCCGGATGAGCCATTGACACTTCGTTGCGAATATCACCACATGTAGACCGTCACGGTCCACTGATCGCAAGATTTGGTGGCTAAGAGGGAAGCCGGTGATCGCACGAAAGCCTGCGAGAATCCGGCGCTGCCCCCGCAACTGTAAGCAGTGAGTTGTTCCCGATTTCACGTCACTGATGCGGGCACGCATTGGGAAGACCGGGTGCGACGGTGACCTGCGAGCCAGGAGACCTGCCGCGACAACGAAAAAACGTCCACGGGCGGGGTGTCCCGGCGGTCGCTCGCAGAATCATGCCGGTGCTTTTGCGCCGGGCATTCGATGCAGCGTCGCCCGAAGACATCCAGCCCTAACAACACCACGGGGTCTGCCGATGTCGCAATCTTCTCAACTCGTTTCTCCCGAAGCCAAAGCCGCTCCCTTTCTCGTGATACGTACCGAATCGTCAGCCTCGCAGGACAGCGCGCTGCCGATGCAGGTGATCCGCCGCAACGGCACGGTTTCGAAATTCGACGCCGGCAAGATCTCGATCGCGATGACCAAGGCGTTCCTTGCGGTCGAAGGCCATGGCGCCGCCGCTTCCCGCCGCGTGCATGAAGTCGTCGAGCAACTGACTGCCGAAGTCGTCGGCGCACTGGCGCGCCGCATGAGCGAAGGCCGCACCTTTCATATCGAGGACGTGCAGGACCAGGTCGAACTGGCCCTGATGCGCAGCGAGCACCACAAGGTGGCGCGCGCCTATGTGCTGTATCGCGAGGGGCGCACGCGCCAGCGCGCCGAACAGGTGGCGAATGCCGCCACGGCCGCGGGGGAGCCGGCGCTGCGCGTGACGCTGGCGAGCGGTGTGCAGGTCCCGCTCGACATCGCCCGGCTGACGCTGATCATCAGGGAAGCCTGCGCCGGCCTGGAGGGCGTTGCCGCCGATGCCGTGCTTACGGAGACCCAGCGCAATCTCTATGACGGCATCGGCGAGGATGAACTGGCGCTCGCCTCGGTGATGGCCGCGCGCACGCTGGTGGAGCAGGAGCCGAACTACGCCTATGTCAGCGCGCGGCTCTTGCTCGACAAGCTGCGCAGCGAGGTGCTGTCCTATGTCGGGGGATCGCCGACCAGCGCCTCGCAGGCCGATATGGCCGTGCGCTATGGCGAATATTTCCCGGCCTACATCAGGACCGGCATCAAGGCCGAACTGCTCGACCCTGACCTCGCACGCTTCGATCTGAAGAAACTCGCGGCGGCGCTGAAGCCGGAGCGCGATCTCGCGTTTCAGTTCCTTGGCCTGCAGACGCTGTACGACCGCTATTTCCTGCATGAACGCGGCAATCGCATCGAGCTGCCGCAGGCATTCTTCATGCGCGTCGCCATGGGGCTGGCGCTCCGCGAGATCGATCGGGAAGTGCGCGCCATCGAATTCTATGATCTCCTGTCGTCGTTCGACTTCATGGCCTCGACGCCGACGCTGTTCAACTCCGGCACGCTGCGGCCGCAATTGTCGTCCTGCTTCCTCACCACTATCGCCGACGATCTCGACGGCATCTTCAAGTCGGTCAAGGACAACGCGCTGCTGGCAAAATATTCCGGCGGGCTCGGCAACGACTGGACCCGCGTGCGCGGGCTCGGCGCCCACATCAAGGGCACCAATGGCGAAAGCCAGGGCGTGGTGCCGTTCCTGAAGGTCGCCAACGATACCGCGATCGCTGTCAATCAGGGCGGCAAGCGCAAGGGTGCGGTCTGTGCCTATCTCGAAACCTGGCATATCGACATCGAGGAATTCCTCGACCTGCGCAAGAACACCGGCGACGACCGCCGCCGCACCCATGACATGAACACGGCGAATTGGGTGCCTGATCTCTTCATGCTGCGCGTCGAGCAGGACGGCGAATGGACGCTGTTCTCGCCGGACGAGACGCCGGACCTGCACGACCTCTACGGCAAGGCGTTCGCCGAGCGCTACGCGCTCTACGAGGAAAAGGCCGCGCGCGGTGACATCCGCGTGTTCAAGCAGGTCCGCGCCACCGATCTGTGGCGCAAGATGCTGACCATGCTGTTCGAGACCGGGCATCCCTGGATCACCTTCAAGGATCCCTGCAACCTGCGCTCGCCGCAGCGTCACGCCGGCGTGATCCACTCCTCGAATCTCTGCACGGAAATCACGCTCAACACTTCCGACGACGAAACGGCGGTCTGCAATCTCGGCTCGATCAACCTGCTCAACCATCTGCGGGAGGGCCGGCTGGACGAGGCGCGGCTAAAGCGCAGCGTGACGACAGCGATGCGGATGCTCGACAACGTCATCGACATCAATTTCTACACGATTCCCGAAGCGCGCCGTTCCAACCTGCGGCACCGCCCGGTCGGCCTCGGGTTGATGGGCTTCCAGGACGCGCTGCAGGTGCTGCGGATCGCGATCGCGTCCGATGCGGCGGTCGGGTTCGCCGATCTCAGCATGGAGATGATTTCCTATTACGCGATCTCGGCCTCCGTCGATCTGGCGGCCGAGCGCGGACGCTATCCGTCGTTCGACGGCTCGCTGTGGAGCCGCGGCATCCTGCCGATCGATTCGATCGAGCTGCTGGCGGAAGCGCGCGAGGACCTTGCGATGGACCGCGGCAAGACCCTCGACTGGGACCGTCTGCGCGAGCTCGTCAAGGCGACAGGGATGCGCAATTCGAACGTGATGGCGATCGCGCCGACAGCGACGATTTCCAACATCTGTGGCGTCGCGCAGTCGATCGAGCCCGCCTACCAGAACCTCTATGTCAAATCCAACATGTCCGGCGACTTCACGGTGGTGAACGAGTTTCTGGTGCGCGACCTCAAGGCGCGCGGGCTGTGGGACGAGGTGATGGTCAATGATCTCAAATATTTCGACGGCAGCCTGGGGGCCATCGATCGCATTCCCGATGATCTCAAGGCGATCTACGCCACCGCCTTCGAGATCGACAGCGCCTGGCTGATCGAGGCGGCGTCGCGGCGGCAGAAATGGATCGACCAGGCGCAATCGCTCAACCTCTATATCGCCAACCCCTCGGGCAAGAAGCTCGATGCGCTTTATCGCCTGGCCTGGGCGCGGGGCCTGAAGACGACCTATTACCTGCGCTCGCGCAGCGCGACCCATGTCGAGAAGTCGACGTTGCGGGGCACCGACGGCAAGCTCAACGCGGTGGCGGCGGCGCCGATCCTGTCGGCGGGCGCTCCGATCATCGTGCCGTCGGCCGTCACGGCGCCCGACCTGTCCGGTGGGGTGGCGTGCTCCATCGACAATCCCGACTGCGAAGCCTGCCAGTAAGCAGCCAGAAGAAAAAGGAAACGACAATGCTCGACTGGTCCGAACCTTCGGCGCCGCAGCGCCGGATGCCGCCTGCCGTGGTGACGCAACAAGCTGTCGCGGCCGATCACACCGGCCTTGGCGCGATCGACCGAAGCGGCGGCAGGGTGTCCGTCGACGACAAGCGGATGATCAACTGCCGCGCCGACGTCAACCAATTGCTGCCGCTGAAATACAAATGGGCGTGGGAGAAATATCTCGCCGGCTGCAACAATCACTGGATGCCGACCGAGGTCTCGATGCAGGCCGACATCGCGCTGTGGAAGTCGCGCGACGGGCTGACGGAAGACGAGCGCCGCGCCATCAAGCGCAACCTCGGCTTCTTCGCGGCCTCCGAAAGTCTCGTCGCCAATAACATCGTGCTGGCGATCTACCGCCATTTGACCAATCCGGAATGCCGGCAATACCTGTTGCGGCAAGCCTTCGAAGAAGCCGTCCATACCCATACGTTCCAGTACATCGTCGAAAGCCTCGGCCTGGATGAGGGCGAACTGTTCAACATGTACCGCGAGGTGCCGTCGATCACCGACAAGGCGGCGTGGGCGCTCAAGCACACCCAGCATCTCGATGATCCCGGCTTCAAGACCGGGACGCCGCAGGCGGATCAGGCGTTCCTGCGCGACCTCGTCGCCTTCTACGTCATCTTCGAGGGCATGTGGTTCTATACCGGATTTGCGCAGATCCTCTCGCTCGGCCGCCGCAACAAGATGGTCGGCATCGCCGAGCAGTATCAGTACATCCTGCGCGATGAATCGATTCATCTGAATTTCGGCATCGACGTCATCAACCAGATCAGGATCGAGAATCCGCATCTGTGGACCAGCGCGTTCCAGGACGAGGTCCGCGCCATGGTGCGCGAGGCGGCCGAACTCGAGGCGGCCTATGGCCGGGACACCATGCCGCGCGGCTTCCTCGGCCTCAACGCCGCGCTGTGCGAAACCTATATGCACTTCATCGCCAACCGCCGCTGCGCGCAACTCGGGCTGGCGCGAGTGTTCGCAGAAGCCGAAAATCCATTTCCCTGGATGTCGGAGGCGATGGACCTGAAGAAGGAAAAGAACTTCTTCGAGACGCGCGTGATCGAATACCAGAACGGCGGCGCGCTGAGCTGGGAGTAGGGGAGCCCGCATGCTGGCAACAAGTCGTCCCGGCGCATGCTTTCGCCGGGACGACAGAAATGGCCGTCACGATCGCCAAACCTTAAGATTTCCTCAATTCAGTTCGGCCTATTGCTTGGTGGCCTTGCGCGTTCGGACATGTGCGCCTGAGCAAAGGATGCCGAATGAGTGTTGCCCTCAGCCCGCCCAAGGCCATTCCGGAGCCGACAGCTACTCCCGCCTGGCTGCTGCGCGTGTGCTTTGCGCTCGCCATGGTGAATCTGACGCTGTTGTTGACGGCGTATGTCGCGGAGTGGTGGGTGTACGAGAAGGGCGGCCTCGGCATCCCGACCGACTTCATCAACGTCTGGGCTGCGGGTCGGCTGGTCCTCGATGGCTTGCCTGCGCAGGCCTATGATTGGGACATCCAGAAGCAGGTCGAGGTCGCAAAACTCGGGCAGGATTTCGTCGGCTATTTCGCCTGGCACTATCCGCCGCCATTTCTGTTCGTTGCATCGCTGCTGGCGCAGCTTCCCTATTCGGTGGGATTCACCGGCTGGGTTTTCGTTACGGCGTTGCCCTATCTCGCCGCGGTGCGTGCCATCGTCGGCCGCAATTTCGGATTCATGCTGGCGCTCGCGATGCCGATCGCATTCATCAATTCGCTGGTTGGCCAGAACGGCTTCCTCACCGCGGCGTTGATCGGCGGCACGCTCTATCTGATTCCGGTTCGTCCGGTCCTCGCAGGCATCTGCCTCGGGCTTCTGACCTACAAGCCGCAATACGGGCTGCTGTTTCCGATCGTGCTGATCGCGACCGGGCATTGGCGGGTGTTCATCAGCGCTGCGGTCACGGCGGTCGTGGTCGCGCTTGCCTCCATGCTCGCCTTCGGCATCGAAAGCTGGCTGGCGTTCTTCCACTGGATGCCGCGATTCTCGCAGGCGTTCCTGACCGAGGGCAAAGCGCCCTGGTGGAAGCTGCAGAGCGTCTACGCGATGGTTCGCTATCTCGGCGGCAGCGAGCCGCTCGGCTGGGCGTTCCAGTGGGCCCTCATTTCCTCCGTCGCCGTGACGGTGACGCTGATATGGCGAAGCCGCGTGCCCTATTCGCTGAAGGCCGCAGCGCTGGCGTCCGGCGCGCTGCTGACCACGCCCTACCTCTTCATGTACGACATGATGGTGCTGGCGATCCCGATCGCCTTCCTGATCCGCATCGGATTGAAGCACGGCTTCCGTTCATACGAGTTGCCGGCGCTCGGCGCCGCTGCAGCCCTGCTGATTTGCTACATGCTGACCGGAATCCCGACCGGTCTCGGCGCCACGCTGGTGGTATCAGTGCTGATCCTCGGCCGCGCCGGATCGTTCTGGCGGCACGAGCCCGCGCCCAGGCTCGCCGCAGCAGGGGCGTGAACGGCAGGCATCGGCTGGCTGAATCACAAATCCGTCTTGTCTTCAGTCGTGAATAGGTGTTCAGTTCTTCAAGCGATGAGTGCGCTTGTCGTTCAAAACATTGAAGGTGTGCACGTTCCGGCCCCAACGGGGCCTTAGGGCGTGCAGGGACGGAAGACGCGCCATGGTGTATCGGCGAACCCATCAGGTCGTAAAACGGCTGGCGGCCCGGCGGAGCGCCATCCTGGCGGCGGCGCGGGACGCTGCGGCCGAAGGCGGCATGGTGGCGGTGCAGATCGCCCCCGTGGCGGTCCGCGCCAATGTCGCGGCCGGCACCGTCTACCGCTACTTTCCTTCGAAGGCCGAATTGATCTCCGAACTGATCGCCGAAGTGTCGCGGGACGAACTGGCGGCGATCCGCCGCGCGGCGGATGCGGCGCCGGGGCCATCCTCGGCGCTGGCGGCCGCCGTCACCACCGTTGCGGTCCACGTGCTGTCGCAGCGCAAGCTCGCCTGGGGCATTCTCGCCGAGCCGGTCGATGTCGACGTCTCGGTCTCGCGGCTCGCCAGCCGGCGGGAAATATCCGGCGAGATTGCGACCCGGATCGACGCGGCGGTGCGCGCCGGTCACTTGCCCGCGCAGGATACGGCGCTGGCCGCCACCGCGCTGCTCGGCGCGCTGCACGAAGCGCTGGTCGGCCCGCTGGCGCCCGAGAATCTCGACGATTCGGCGAAGCTGCGCGACGCCGTGCAGACGGTGACGCTGCTGGCGCTGCGCGCCGTCGGCGTGATGGATGCCCGCGCCCGCGGCCTGGTGGTGCAGGCCGTGCTGCCGGCGAAGGCGCTGGTCGGCGCCTAGAAACTTCGCGGCTCGCGACACGATCCCGTCGCAACCATTTGCCAGCCTGCGGCTTATCGACGGTCCAACCCGCGACCAGGAGCATGCGATGACGACGACATCAGGATCAGCCAAATGGCAGGGCGGCATCAAGGACGGCAAGGGCGCGATCTCGACCAAAAGCGGCGCGCTGAACGACTACCCTTACGGCTTCGCCAGCCGCTTCGAAGGCAAGCCGGGCTCCAATCCGGAAGAACTGATCGGCGCGGCGCATGCCGCCTGCTTCACCATGGCGCTGTCGCTGATTTTGGGCGAAGCCAGGCTGACCGCCGAGCAGATGGAGACCAAAGCCGACGTCACGCTTGAAAAGCAGGCCGATGGCTTTGCGATCACCTCGGTTCATCTGACGCTGAATGCGAAGATACCGGGCGCCGACAATGCGACGTTTCAGGAACTGGTCGGCAAGGCCAAGGCCGGCTGCCCGGTGTCGAAGCTCCTGAACACGAAGATCACGCTGGACGCGAAGCTGGCGTAGGGGTCGCCCATTCCGGGGCGATGCCTGGCATCGACCCGGAGTGACATCTGCCGTTACTTCTCCGCCTCGACATTGGCGATGCGCACCATGTTGGTGGTGCCGGGAATGCCGAGCGGCACGCCGGCGACGACAATCACGCGCTGGCCCGCCTTGGCAAAGCCGTCCCGGAAGGCGATGGAGCCCGCGCGATCGACCATGTCGTCCTGGTCGTGGGCGTCTTCCGCCACCACGCAATGCACGCCCCAGACAACGGACAATTTGCGCCCGGTCGCGATGTTTGGCGTGATCGCGACCACCGGCAGCTTCGGCCGCTCGCGCGCCACGCGGATGGCGGTGGAGCCCGACGAGGTCCAGCAGATGATCGCCGCCAATTCCAGCGTCTCGGCGATCTGCCGTGCCGCATCCGCGATGGCGTCGCCGACCGTGTTCTCCGGTCCGGGCCGTTGCGCCGTCAGCACCGAGCGATAGGTCGGGTCACGCTCCACTTCCTCGCCGATGCGATTCATGGTGGAGACGGCCTCGACCGGGAATTTGCCGGCGGCGGATTCCGCCGACAGCATGATGGCGTCGGCGCCCTCATAGACGGCGGTGGCGACGTCGGAAACCTCGGCGCGCGTCGGCACCGGCGACTGGATCATGGATTCCAGCATCTGCGTTGCGACCACGACAGGCTTGCCGGCGCGTCGCGCCATCCGTGTCATCTGTTTCTGCAGGCTCGGCACGCGCTCCAGCGGCAGTTCGACGCCGAGATCGCCGCGCGCCACCATCAGCGCATCGGAAGCATCGATGATCTCGCCGAGCCGGTCGATCGCCTGCGGCTTTTCGATCTTGGCCATCACGGCGGCGCGGCCCCGGATCATCCGCTTGGCCTCGTGCACGTCCTCGGCGCGTTGCACGAAGGAGAGCGCAATCCAGTCGACCCCGGTCACCAGCGCGGCTTCGAGATCGGCGCGGTCCTTGGGCGTCATCGCCGACACCGGCAGATCGGTGTCGGGCAGGCTCACGCCCTTGCGGTCCGACATCTTGCCGCCGATCACCACCCGCGTCACCGCGCGCTCGGGCGAGGTTTCCTCCGCGATCAGCCGCACCTTGCCGTCATCAAGCAGCAGCGCGTGACCGGGCCGCAGCGCGGCCAAAATTTCCGGATGCGGAAGATGGATGCGGCTGTTGTCGCCCGGCGCCTTGTCGGAATCGAGCACGAAGCTCTGGCCGTTCTTGAGCTGGGTCGATCCATCTGTGAAGGAGCCAAGCCGCAGCTTCGGACCCTGCAGGTCGACCAGAATGCCGATCGGCCGGCCGTAGCTCGATTCGACGTTGCGGATGGTCGCCACCAGCTCGCGCATCTTGTCATGCGGCGTGTGGCTCATGTTGATGCGGAACACGTCGGCGCCTGCCTCGAACAGCTTGCGGATCATCGCGCTGTCGGAGGAGGCAGGCCCGAGGGTTGCGAGGATCTTGATCCGGCGCAGGCGCCTCATTGTTTTTTTCCCGGCGCTTGCGGCAGGCCCGGCGCGCCGGCCGGCGGATTGGGCAATCCGGGCAGGCCCGGGCCGCCCGGACCGACCGTTCCCGGAATGCCGGGCACGCGCTGCGACGGCTGCTCGTTGGCTTCCGTCAGCTGCACCGTCCAGGAGCGCTGTTCGCCGGTGTCGACCTCGAAGAAGCCGGTGCGGTCGAAGCCGCGCGCCAGGCAGTTCTCGGCGCCCTTGATGGTGAATTCCTTGTCGCGCGAGCACATGAAGGCCTGTCCTGACCATTCGCCGCCGCGGTCATAGTCCAGCGCGTAGATGTAGTAGAAGCGGGCGACGAGAGTTCCGCGCAGCAGCGTCTCGCAACTGCGCGAGGACACGTTCCACCAGCCTTCCGTGGTCCAGCCCTCGGCGTCCTTGTAGCCGAGCGCGATGCCGACCCGGCTCGACGTGTTGTTGCAGAGCCGGAAATCGGCCGCCG
>OEIU01000582.1_pt1 | contig 32456 bp, 33 predicted proteins | sample 1539221 | NCBI WGS metagenome assembly OEIU01 (sample SAMN03792071, study PRJEB22550) | activated sludge metagenome | feature: wastewater treatment plant; material: activated sludge; isolation source: Wastewater treatment plant of a petroleum refinery complex | place: Argentina: Zarate | collected...
TCGAGATCGATTCGGGAATCCAAAATCGATTCCGTCACATCTCATCCCGCTCTAGAACATTCCGGGATACGCGCCGCCATCGATCAGGAAGTTTTGTCCGGTGATATAGCCAGCCTGGTCGCTGCACAGGAATGCGCAGGCGGCGCCGAACTCGTCGATGGTGCCGAAACGCTTCGCAGGGTTGGAATTGCGGATCGCGTCCGTCGTTTCATCTGCTGTCTTGCCCGATCGCTGGGCCAATGCCGAGAGGTTGGACTTCAGGCGGTCCGTGTCGAACGTGCCCGGCAACAGATTGTTGATCGTGACGTTGTGCTGCACCGTGGCGCGAGACAGGCCGGCGACAAAGCCGGTGAGTCCGGTACGAGCGCCGTTGGACAATCCGAGCATGTCGATCGGCTGTTTCACAGCATGCGATGTGATGTTGACGATGCGACCGAATCGACGGGCGATCATGTTATCGACAGTCGCCTTCATCAATTCGATTGGCGCGAGCATATTGGCGTCCAGCGCCTTGATCCAATCTTCGCGGCTCCAATTGCGGAAGTCGCCCGGCGGCGGACCGCCGGCGTTGTTGACGAGAATGTCCGGGTCGGGACAGACGGCGAGCACGGCCGCCCTTCCCTCTCCGGTCGTAACGTCGGCGACGACGATATGAGGTCGATTGCCGGTGACTTTCCCGATCTCGGCCGCGGCTGCCTCGAGCTGTGAATGTTGACGGGCGGCGATAAAGACCTCGACGCCTTCGCCCGCAAGGGCGGTCGCGCAGCCCTTGCCGAGTCCTTTGCTGGCGCCGCAGACAATGGCCTTGCGGCCGCGAATTCCAAAATCCATGACGTCCAGCTCCCTGATAATTACCCGTCGATCCGGCAGATCGCCGCCACGGCGGGCAGGCGCACGCGATCGATCTTGTCGTAGTCCGCATCGCGCATCGCGGGCGACGCCGCAAAGCTCATCGGATCGCATCGGCCGACGCTGACTTCGCGAAACGGCCAGGACACGGCGGCGACAACCCGATCGCCCGCAAGCAGTTCGATCATCAGGCCTTCGCCGTTCGCAAGTCCGGCGCCGTTCTGATGTCCGTCTCCAATGCAGTATAGATCGATCCGATAGAGTCCTTCCCCACGCCGTTGCAATGAAATTTCTATTTCAATGAAGCCGAATACAGGGTCGTCCGGCCGATTGGCGTCGTAGAAATACACGTGTGGCAATTTCGCGTAGATCGCCGGGCCGGCGTCGAGCGTTTCGGGTACCTGTGGGTCCGGGCGCCCCGGCGTTCGCGGAGGCGGCGCGCTGAAAGACGCGAACTGCGCCACAGATTGGCATCGTGTGAGGACGGGGGCGCTCTTCATGACACTCTCGCTCCGCTCGTGGGGGCGACGAATTTCTTCCCGAGCAACTTTCCCGCATTCACATGGAGGCAGGGCGAAGCCGCCCCCAGCGCGCGCGCTGCAAACGCGCCGGGCTTGTCCTGCTTGATGGTAAAGGGGTAGTCGGAGCCGACGACGATATGCTCTTCGCCGATCTCCTGCGCGATGAAGCGCAGAGCGTTCTCGGAATATACGATCGTGTCGAACCAGAAGCGGCGCACGCCGGCAGATGGATTTTCCTTCATCGACTGACGCATCGCCGCGCTGATCTCGTAACCCTGGTCAAGGCGGGGCAGGATCCACGGCAAGGCGCCACCGCCGTGGCTGAGCAACACCCGTAGGCGCGGAAACCGTTCCATCACGCCGTGGGCGAGCAGTGAGACCGCCGCCAGCGCCGTTTCCAGAGGAAAAGCGGCGATCGCCGCATATTCGCCGGCAGCGCCGATGCGCTCGACGCCTGCCGGATGCAGCGGGTGCACGAAGATCGCCAGATCAAGCGCTTCGGCCGCCTCGTAGATCGGCCACAAAGACTGCGCCCCAAGCGGGACGCCATGAATGTGCGTTCCAATCTCAAACCCGTGAAAGCCGAGCGTCTTGATGCGTTCAATCTGTTTCAGCGCGCGCGAAGCGTCCTGCATGCAGACCATTCCGACGCCAGCGAACCGATCCGGTGCCTCGGTGACCATCCGGGCAATGTCGTCATTGATGATTTCGGCAAGAGCGGCGCCGGCGTCGGCCTCGAGCCAATGGGACAAGAGCTCCGGCATGGGCGAAAGCACCTGCATGTCGACGCCGTCCGCGCGCATATCCCCGAGCCGGCGCATCACATCCCAGCTACGCGAGTCGATGCGGCGGAATATCCGGCCGTCAATCATCACGTTTGCGTCGTCGCCTTCGCGGGCGACGCTCGGCCAGAGCTTCCCGCCGCGCGGATCGGCCGGTATATAAGCGGGAACGACGTGCGTATGAACGTCGATGACGAGAGACATGCTGATCCTTACATCGGCACGAAATTGCTCTTCGAGCCCCACATGCACAGGCTCGTGGGCTCGAAACCGAACTGGCGCGGCCGGTGATTGGCCTCGTCGGTGATTTTGTCGACGCCGACGGAATATTCGAAGACCATCCCGTTCGGACCCTGGAAGTAGAGAAAGCGCGCGCCGGACGTGGGATGACGCCCGGGTCCGAACACGATCGGCACCTGCTGTTCCATCAAGTGATAGTAAGACCGCATCACGTCGTCGTTGCTCTCGACCTGATGATTGACGTGCTGAAGTCCAGGTCTCCTCGCCGGCGCAAGCGCGAGCGTGTGATGAATCGCGTTGACACGCATCAGCGCAATGTCGCCGATGCGATCGCTCACGCGGGCGTTGCAGACCGTCGTCCAGAATTTCTCGTCGCGCACCGGATCGGTCGAATTGAGGCCGACATGATTGAAACCCGTGATGCCCGCGTCTCGCGACCCAAAATAGCGCTTGCCGCTGAGCTCCGGCCGCACGACCAGTTCGATGCTGTTGCCTGTCGGATCTTTGAACCCGATAAAGCCGTGCACCTTTCGCGCCGCGCATTCGCTTGCAGTTCCAACGTGGACGGCATGGCCGATCGACTCGAGCGCGCTGGCCGCGGCGTCGAGTGAGGCCGCATCCGCAACTTCGAAGGCGACTGTCTGCCCGCACGGATCGCCTTCATAGTAGCACAAGGTATGGGCTCTCTCGTTCGAACGAAGATAGGTCGCCTTGCCGCCGCGGTCGCCGACCTGAAGCCCGAGCACGCGCGTCGCAAAGTCTTCGGCCACCGCCATATCGGGCGTTCCAAGGCGGACGTAGCAGATATCGATCAGTTCGATCATCCTGTTCCTCCTGAGGCCTTGATCCGCCTAAGCGGTGGCAAGTTCCGGAATGTCATGGCAAGGGCTGCCCCAAGCACACAACGCATATCTGTCGAGAGCGAATTGACGCGGCCTGCGACCCGCGACTTCCTCGTGTTCCGCAAAGTCCAGCATGAACATCTGCTCATCGAGACCGAGGAAACGAACGAAGGTGCGCCCCGACGCCGTCTCACAACCCGGGCCGTGGACGATGCGAACCTGACTTTCCTGAAGAAGGTATGCGTTGCGCATTATGTCGTCGTGCGTGCGGACGCGGAAGCCGACATAGAGCAGACCGGAACGCTCCGAAGGATAAAGCGCGATACGATGATGCGCGTGATCAAGCCGGAGGTAAGCGATGTCCCCGACCCGGTCGCTGATCTCGGCGCCGATGAGATCCGTCCAGAAGACAAGATCGCGCTCGATGTTGCGACTGCGCAATCCGACAGCGGAGAGACCCACGACGCCAGAATCGCGGCTCGGATAGAATCGGCGCGCGGACAATTCAAGGCGCGTCACGAATTCAACGAGGGTGTCCGACGGCCCGCGTGTGACGACGCCGGAGCGAATGCGGCGATGAAGGCATGCCTGTGTATCGAGCCGTTCGCAGACATATCCTGCAAAGCGCAGACATTCCGCCATTCGTTCAAGCGCCGCCTCGTCATCAAGTTCGAGCCCGATGGCGGATGATGAAGGCATCGGGTCAAACACAAGCGTCTGCTGGCGCGCATCCGACCGCAGGGCGGCGATCTCCCCGTCCACACGCACGAGACCCAGGGCCTCTTCGGCGAACCGCGCGGCCGCTTGCGGATCCGCGGCCGGAACTCGGGCATAGGCGAGTTGCTTGTTGAAAAACGCGTTCACATCAGACCTCGACATGCACGACGCCGTTCTCTACCCGCACCGGGTAGGTTCTCAGCGCCACCTCGCAAGGCATGGCGACGGGCGCGCCAGTCGTCACATCGAAAGAGCCGAAATGATAGCTGCATTCAACAATGCAGCCGTCGAACGAGCCCTCCTCGGTCAACGAGACTTCGCCGTGCGTGCATTTGTCATCCGTCGCGTAAAACTTGTCGCCGATACGATAGATGGCGAGCGCACGGCCCGTGGGGAGGTGCGCCTGCCGCATCTCCCCCTGTTCAAGCTCATCGGCAGGAAAAAGAGGAACGAGTTCAGTCATTTTCTCTTGCATATCTCGTTATCAGAGCATCGTGCTGCCGCCATTCACGCTGATCACCTGTCCCGTCACGAACGAGGCCTCGGATGAGGACAGGTAACTGACCATGGAGGCGACTTCCGCCATTTCCGCAGGACGGCCCATCGGGATCACCCCGATAAATTTCGCCGCGAGGTCCGGCGCGGATTTCGTGATCGCCTCCATCTGCGGCGTGTTGACTGCGCAAGGCGCGACAGTGTTGATCGTGATCCCGTCGCGCGCATATTCGCGCGCGAGCCCGGTGGTGAGGCCGTGAACGCCGCCCTTGGCGGCGTTGTAAGCGGCGTGATCCCATAAGCCATTCCTCACGGAATCTGCGCCCAGATGGATGATACGTCCGTATTTCTGCCGCCGCATCAGCGGGAGAACATGCCAGCAGGCCCAAAGCACCGTCCAAAGATTACGATCGATCGTCGCTTTAAGGGTCTCCGGCGTGTGTTCGGAGAAAGCCTTTATGATTCCGCCGCCGGCATTGTTAACAAGCACGTGCACTGCGCCGAAGGCGGCGACAGTCTCGTCCACGAGCCGTCTGGACATGCTCCGGTCAGACAGATCGCCGATGACGACGAGCGGCTTCCTCGAACTCAAAGCCTCCACCTGCGTCGAAGCCTGCGCCAGCGCTTCACCGTCGAGATCTGACAGAGCGAGATGCGCTCCATCGGCGGCAAGACGCTCCGCGATCGCGAGCCCGATACCACGCGCTGCCCCGGTGACGATCGCAACCTTGCCGGTCAGATGGCCTTTAATCACGCCACGATCCCTTCAGAGGATAAAGCTCACGCGGCCTTGCTGCCGCAGGCCATCAGAGGCCAGCACCGAGCGCTTCTCCCGGATCGCGAGCTTTCCGTCACGCAGGACCAGTCGATAGATGCCCGTGCCGAAGTAGACGTCCGTGACAGCGTTTTTTGTGCGATGCGCGATGAAAGCCGTGCTGACTTTCAACTCCCCGCCGATGCGTTCAAGAATGCGCACGTTGCCGACGATGTGCCGTATCTTGGAATGCGGGAATTCCACATGAGCGGTGCGCTTCATGAGGCGCTTGACTCGCTCGCCAAGACGAAAACGATCGTCGGCGATGTAGAACAGATTGTTCTCCGGGCTTGCCTCCGGATCGACATCGGTGGACGGCACGAAATAATGTGCATCGTCCGTGAAGAGTTCGAGCCATTCGGGCAATTTCCACGCGTCGATGAGATCGGCCTCAAGGAAGAGAAAGTCCTCGACGTCGGCGCGGGTGAGAGTTTGTGCAGTGGCGGTCGCAGTCATGATCAGGCCCCGTAAATCCGTCGATTCCACTCGGTCCAATAGCCGCGCATCTGCGCCTCGTCGTCGAAGGACGGCCTCTCCTTGGTCATACCTTTGGAAATGTCGTTCCAACCAGCCTCGGCAAGGTTCCTGTAGCCCTCCTGGCATTGCTCGAGCGCCTCGATGTCATCGGGCGTCGCGAAACCGCCGGGACCGAGAAATTCGAGGAAATTGTAGAGACGCGATCCACGATCCTTCGGATTCTCGTCCTTGGGCGCCAATGCCCAAGCGTTCACGGTCATGAAATCCGGTTCGGTCGGATAGAACGTGCGGACTGTCAGCGCCATGATGTCGTTGATGACGAGATTCGGGAAGATATGAAGGTTACGGTTGTAGGAGGCGATACGCTCCGCGCGCTCGGTCCCGTGCTTCTCGACGAGCGCGCCGTAGATCGCTTCGATGCGTTCCTTGCCATCTTCGCCCCAGGCGGGAATCCACTGCGCGACCGGCCGGCCCCAGGGCGCCTTGTACTCGACGACGCCGTGCCCCTTGCCGAGATCGCGCGCATAGCCCGTCAACTGGATCGGCACGAGGCCGCCCGTCGTGCTCTTGAGATACTCGAGATAGGTCGCGTGATTGGTGGCCGCGTGGTAACCGTCGAAACTGTTCTCGGCGAGCAGTTTCCAGTTTGCGCGGATGGAATATTCCTGCGTTCCGCCGACGACCGTCAGGCCCACCTCGGTATGATCCGCGACGATCTCGAGATATTCCCTTGCGTTACCGAGATAGTCCGGCAGTGGTTCCACATTGGCGTTGAAAGAAACGAAGTAGAAGCCACGAAACGAGTCGAACTTTGGAACCGGCTGCAGATTTGATGTTGGCCGTTCCGCAAAACCAGGCGGATATGATTCCTTGCCGGGCATATCGCGCAACACCCCGTCGAATCCGAACACCCAGCCGTGATAGAAACATTGAAAGGACTTGGAATTGCCGCTGCGTTCCCGACAAACACGGGCTCCGCGATGCGGGCAGGTATTCAGCAGCGCATGGTATTTATTCTTGGCGTCTCGCGTGAATATGAGCGTGCGACCGCCCACGGAGCGCGTGACGAAATCGCCGGGCTTGTTCAGTTCGCTTTCGTGGCCGAGAAACAGCCAGACCTTGTCGAAAATATTGGATCGTTCGAGTTCGAGAATCTCCCGGGACACGAAGGCTTTTCGCGCAACGCGGAAGCGCTGGCCCTCCCGGTCGTTGTCCACGATCCGTTCATTGTCGACGACCTTTTTCAAAACTGCCGTCATTGACTCCTCCCTGGAGCTTTCTCAAACGAGAGCTTTACGCAGATCGAACGAGGGATTCTCGAGATCCGCGCGATTGACGCGCCGCGTCGCTAGCTTCCGCAACACGGCCATATCCTTGCGATTGTTGACGGCGACGGCGCCGCACAGAATTCCGTCCCGCACGCCCATGACCGCAAAGCGGCCCGCCGCGACATCGCCGCGGATCACCAGGTCAGCGTCCGCGAGATCGCCTGCAACCTGGATGTTGATGTCGTATTGGTCGGTCCAGAACCAGGGCGCATCCAGATAGGGCGCATCCTGGCCAACCATCGATCGCGCGACCGCAATCGCTTGGTTCTGCGCATTCGCCCACGTTTCGACGCGCGCCCATCGACCACGCTGCTCGCTCCATTGCGCGGCGACATCGCCGATCGCAAAGACATCGGTCGCATCGGTGCGCCCATAGGCGTCGACGCGAATTCCCTCGGCGCAATCCAGTCCGATCTGCGCGCCCAGCGCAGTGCGCGGTTCGCCGCCAATTCCAACCACAATGCAATCAGTTGGCGATCGCGCCCCGTCGGACAGAATGAGCTCATCCGCCTCGACGCCGATCCCGGTCACGCCGAACCGGAATGCGACTCCCTCGGCCTCGTGCCGACGTTGCAGGAAAGATGCGACTTCAACCGGCAGGGCGCGTGAGAGAAGTGTTGGGGCGGACTCGATCACCGTCACCGAGCAGCCGGCCTTTGCTGCAGCCGCGGCGGCTTCAAGGCCGATGACTCCGCCGCCGATCAGCGCGATGCGGGCGTCCGGCCTGAAAACGCTGCGTAAAAAAAGAGCATCCTCGATCGTTCGCAATGTGCGAACGGGAACTTTCACATTCGCCAGGCCAGATACGGTGCGCGCCGCGACGCCCGTCGCGATCACGAGACGGTCGAAGGCGAGCCTGTCGCCCGTTTCGAATTCCAGCGACCGCGAAGCAAGATCGCAGGCGGCGACACGCGCTCCGGTCCGCAAATCAACGCCCATCGCCCGCCAGCCGGCCAGATCCTTGATGGACGAAGGAACGGCGGCCGGGTCGAACAGGATTTCCTTCGAAAGCTGAGGCCGCTCGTAAGGCGCATGCGCCTCTTCGCCGATCAGATGAATTTGCCCCGTATGCCCGGCGGCGCGCAAAGCCTCGGCCGCGCGGGCGCCGGCCTGGCCTGCGCCGACGATCGCGATGCGATCATCCGTCCTGCCATCGGGCGCCGCCGTCATGCCGAGCGGATTCCGCGGCGGGCGTCAAAACATGCAGATTGCGTATAGGGCGGATTCGCCATGCGCTCCACTCGGGACATTTCCACCAATCGCGATCTTTCGTCGCTGCGTTTATAACTTTCAGGACATTCATCCTGTTTGTCAAGCAATCCAACCATGGCCGCCAGAAAATGCGGCATTGCAGCAAATCAGGACCTGTCTATGCTGGCGTTCACACGGCGCGGGTGAAACATGGCTAAGGAACGCACGAAAACACGGTCGAAGACATCAGGCAGAGCCGGCAAGGCGGCAATCGCCCGCGCCCGCTTTCCGGTCAAGCCGCCGCGTCGTACGCAGGCTGAGCGTAGCGAAACGACGCGCAATAAATTGATCGAAGCGGCGCTCGTGCTGCTGCGCGAACGCGGCTATGGCGGCCTACGCACAAACGAGGTCTCCGATCGCGCCGGAGTTTCGCGCGGCGCGCAACTGCATCATTTTCCAACCAAATACGAATTGATCCTGGCGACGCTCGACTATCTCAACGGAAAGATGCTGGCCGAGAGCCGGCGGCGCGCCGCAGCCGCGCAAGACTCGGTCGATCCGATCGCCGACGCGATCGCCGACGCCAAGGATTTTTTCTTCAGCGATTATTTCTTCGTTTCGCTCGCCATCACCATGGGCGATGCCCGCGACGAAGATCTGATGCGCCATACAGTCCCGATGTCGCGTGACGCCCGCTTCGCTGTCGAGAAGATGTGGCTGGAGGCGCTGGTCGCCCGCAGCATTCCACGGAAGCTGGCATCCGACCTCCTGGCGTTGACGCTCAGCATCGTCCGCGGCCTTGCGGTGCGCACGTTCATTGACGACGATCGAAAGAAATTCGACGATCTGCTCCTCCGTTGGCGCAGCATGACGTCGGTATTTCTGGAACACGAGATGCGGCAAAGCGCGGCGAAGCGGAGCGTCAAGAGCAGGTAGCCGGGAGTTGGGCGGGTCCATGCCCTGTCGCCATTGTCGCGAGCGCTTCCGCATCGCACGGCAGCGCGCAGCCGCGCCAGACCACGTGAAGGTCCGGGCGCAGCAGAACAAGCGTCGCCTCGTAGACCCTGCGAAGCTCCAGTTCGTCCGATCGAAACACTTCGAACGGCGCTCCAAGCGCCGCAAAGGCTCGCGGCAGGGGCGACGTATCGGCGCCTGCCTGCAACACCAGGAGCGTATAGTTCCGGCCCAGCGCATCCTGGATCGCTCGCCCGTCAGCGAGCCACATATGCGGCAACCTGACGCCCGGCCGCGCGCTCGGTTCATAGGTGCAAGTATCCCGTGCGCGCGGATCGTCCGCCTCGGTCGCAACCAACGGCGAGCCTGCGTAGGAATAGCCAAATTCAGCGCCGCGCATTTCATGCATGCGACGCTGACTGACGGAAGCCGAGTCCGCGATCGCTTTGCGCTGCGCTTCGCCCAATTCCCCGTCGAGACTTCGGGTTCGCACGCTCACACCGTCGTGATCCTGGATAAAGCCCGTGACCTCGCAACCGTAGCGCACGGTGACGTTGGGCGTGCGTTCGGCGACGCGTTTCAGCGCCGGCTCGAGCGCATTCTGCGAAACCAGTTGATAGGCCTCGACAGGCTGTGAACCATCCCTGCAAGCCGCGATCTCGGCGCGACGCTCCGCGACGGAGGGATAGACCAGGCGCGCCAGCGGCGGATCGCACAAGCGCGTGACGACAAACACGTCCATCGATGCATCCGGCGGATAACCTACCGCACGCACTTCCTCGGCGCAGCCGATCCGCCTGAAGATTTCCATCGTCCGCGCGTTCGATCGGTCCATCTTCGGATAGGGCGCCGTCGTGGCGTTGCGCTCGAGCAGGAGACATTTCACGCCGCGTTGACCGAGGTCGATCGCCAGCGTCAGCCCGACTGGCCCGGCGCCGACGATCACGACCTGAGTTTCCTCCACCATGGACGGCCTCCCGCGCGGCAATTCCAATTTTTATATTTACAAGCCAGATATCCTGTTTCCTAATGTCGCCGCGGTCAACGGGCGCATTGGATTGCGCATCGGGGGCCAGAAGCGCCGTACAGGCGCCGCGACATTGGGAGGAATTCATGACTGACGGGATCACCCGGCGGCGCGCTCTTGTCGTCGCCGGATCGGCTTTTGCCGCACCGTTCGCAAAGGCGACCGGGGCCTATGCGGCATATGGTCCGGGCGTCACGGACAAGGAGATCAAGCTGGGGACAACCGCCACTTACAGCGGACCCGTTTCGGCCATCGCCACCTATGGCGAGGCTCAGGTCGCATATTTCAAGATGATCAACGACAAAGGCGGCATCAACGGCCGCATGATCAACCTGCTTTCGCTCGACAACGCCTTCTCGCCACCTAAGACGGTCGAGCAGACGCGAAGGCTGGTGGAAGACGAAAATGTGTTCGCCATCGCCGGCGCGCTGGGCACGCCGACAAATGCCTCCGTGCAGAAATATCTCAACGACAAGAAGGTGCCGAATCTCTTCTTTACATCGGGCTCCGAGCGTTTCAACGATCCGAAGAACTTTCCCTGGATCGTGCCGCTATACCCGTCGTATGTCGCGCAAGGCGTGATCTACGGCCGCTATCTTCTGAAATCCAAGCCAAACGCGAAGATCGGCGTGATGTATGAAAACGACGATCTCGGCCGTGATTATCTGCGCGGGCTGAAACAGGGGCTCGGGGACAAGGCGACTTCCATGATCGTCGCCGAAAAGCCGCATGAGGTGACCGACCCGACGATCGACAATGTCGTTGTCTCCCTGCAGGCGGCCGGCGCGGACACTTTCATTCAATTCACGAACCAGCGTTACGCCGCGCAAGGCCTTCGCAAATCGGCCGAAATGAAGTGGAGCCCGCTCCAGATCATCTGCAGCAACGCTGCAAGCATCGGGACTACTTTCGCGCCGGTTGGCCTGGACAAGTGCAAAGGCGTGATTTCCGCGCGCTGGGAAAAAGCGCCAAACGATCCGAGTTTCGTCAATGACGCGGGCGTGCAGGAATTCCGTAAATTCGCGGCGCAATATATGCCGCGTTATAATCTGGACGATCTCAACGCCATCCCCGGCTACAATTGCGCCTGCGCGATCGCAGAAGTCCTGCGCCGTTGCGGAAACGAACTGACGCGCGAAAACCTGCTCAGGCAGGCGACTTCGTTGAACGGACTCGCCCTGCCGATGCTTCTGAATGGTGTGGCGCTCTCGAACGCCGCAGACGATTACGCCGCCTTCCACGGGATGGAACTGATCCAGTTCGACGGCGAGAAATTCGTGGGCCAGGGCGAGATCATCAAGATCTAGTCGCTTGAAAAGAAGGCCGGGCGATCCTGAAGAGCCCGGCCAGTCGCGGGAATGTCCGGAGGCGTCGAAAGCCTTTATTTTGCATATTGAACGGCGGCGCGCCCAGCCCGCTCGCGGGCGACGATCAACTTCATGATGCCTGCTGTGCCGTCTCCAATCTCGAGTCCCATGACGTCGCGCATCCGTTGCTGATGCGGCAGATCCTTCGACCAGCCGTAATGGCCGAAAGTCAGCAGGCATTGGTGAATTGTTTCGAAGGCGGTCTTCGGCCCGAGCCATTTGACCATCGCGGCCTCGGACGTGTGCGGCAGCCCGGCGTCGCGCAGCGCCAGCGCGTGATAGCTGAGCTCCCGCACAGCCGCAATCAGGCTCTCCTGCTCCACCAGCGGGAAGGTCACGCCCTGGAACTTCGCGATCGGGCCGCCAAAAGCCTCGCGCTCTTTCACGTATGCCCAAGCCTCGTCGAGCGAGGCCTGCGCGCAGCCGATGCATTCCAGCGCGATCAGCGCGCGGCTATAGTCAAAACCGCGCATCACATGGCTGAACCCTTGCCCCTCCTCACCGAGGCGATCCGAAACGGGCACCCGTACATCCTCGAAGAAGACCGAGCCGCGCCCGATAATGGCGCTGCCCACGTCGTCGAACTTCGTGCGCGCAATTCCGGGGGTTTCGGCGTCCACCATCATCGCGGTGACGCCGGCCGCCCCCTGCTCCGGCGCGCCGGTGCGCGCGAACACGATGAAGGCGTCCGCGCGATCGGCGAAGCTGATGGATGTTTTCTCGCCCTTGAGAACATAGTGATCGCCGTCCCTGCGCGCACGCAGCTTCATGGCCGCTGCGTCGGAGCCGCCGCTCGGTTCCGTCACGCAGATGCCGAGCAGTTTCTCGCCGGCGATCATAGCCGGCACGTATTTCTCCGCCAGTTCGAGGCGAGCGCTGACCATGATGATGGCGCCCAGCAGCGACACGCCGACCTGAACGGCGCTGATGTTGAAGTCGCCATAAGCAAGCTCCTCGGCGATCACGCCGATCGTCGTTCCCGGCAAGCCGAGCCCGCCGAACTTCTCCGGCAAATCGGCGCCAAGCAGGCCGAGAGCGCCCATCTCGCGCATCAGAGCGCGGTCCAGCACGCCCGATTTTTCGCGCGCCTGATAGTACGGCAGCAACTTCTCGCGTGCGAAACGCCGCGCGATGTCACGAATCGCGCGCTGGTCATCATTGAGGATCATGCCTGTGGTCCCGCTCCTACGTAGGGATGCGCTCAGCGACCCTCGAAGGTCGGCTTGCGCTTCTCGACTAGCGCGCGCATCGCATTCCAGGCGTCTTCCGTGCGCGCTGCCCGGCCCATTGCGCGCGCCTCGTGCTCAAGCTGCGTCTCGAGGCTGTCGGCCGAGCTGGAGATCAGCAGGTTCTTGATCTCGCCATAGGCCAGCGTCGGCCCTTGCGCGAGTCGCTTAGCGACCGACCATGCTTCAGCGCTCAGCGCTTCGGCGTCGACCACGCGGTTGATCAGGCCGGTCGCGACTGCCTCCTCCGCAGACAGCGTTTCGTTCATCAGCAGAAATTGGGTGGCACGCCGTAGCCCCATTCGACGCGGCAGATAGTAGGAAGCCCCGCTGTCGCAAATGATGCCGATGCCCGTGAAGGCCGCATAGAATTTGGCCGCCGGCGAAGCGAGAACAAAATCAGCGCCCGCGAGCAGCGCCACGGTTCCGCCCGCCGCCAGCGCATGGACCGCCGCGACGACGGGCGCGTTCATGCGCGCGAAGCGCGAGATCGCCATATGCAAATCGGCGGTCGCGGCGGGCACGAAGCGCGCGAGCCCGTCGCGGCTGGCGGCGAGCGAGTTGAGATCGCCGCCGACGCTGAAGAATCGGCCATTGGCGTCGAGCAGAACTGCGCGCACCTCCGAATTGACCGAGCATTCCGTCGCGATCTCGTTCAACTCGCGCGCGAAAGCGCGATCGATCGGATTGCCCCGGTCCGGCTGGTTCATCGTGATATGGGCGACCCCATCCACGATCTCGAAGGCGAAAGCGCCAAGGTCCATTCGACTTTCTCCCGAATTCAGGCGACCGACCGCTGTTGACCTTTCCAGAAGGGATCGCGCAGCGATTTCTTCGATATCTTGCCGGTGCCGGTGAGCGGCATGGCCGGAACGAAGTCGACCGATTTCGGCACTTTGTAGCCGGCAAGCCTCGTGCGGCAGTGCGCGATGATGTCGTCGGCGTCTGCCTCCTGGCCATCGCGCAGAACCACGATGGCCTTGATCGCCTCGCCCCACCGTTCATCCGGAACGCCGATCACCGCAACCGCGGCGATCGCCGGATGCAGCGAGACCGCGCTCTCCACCTCGGTCGAATAGACGTTCTCGCCGCCCGTGACGATTTTGTCGTCGGCGCGGTCGTAAATGTAGTAGAGCCCTTCCGCGTCGCGATAGGCGATGTCGGCGGTCCGATACCAGCCGTCCTGAAAGCGCGCGTCAGTCAGGTCGCCCTGTCGCCAGTAACCGGCGGTCGCAGCGGGCGCGCTGACGAGAAGCTCGCCCGGTTCCCCGTCCGGCGCGTCTTTGCCGTAGGCGTCGACAATGCGAAGATTGATCAGGGGCAGCGGCCGCCCGCATGACTTCAGCTTCCTCTCGTCGTCGAGATTGTGCTCATCCGGCCGCAGCAGCGAGACTGCGCCGCTTGTCTCGGTCTGTCCGTAGAATTGCATGAAGCGGCCGGGCATCATTGACATCGCGCGCTTGATGAGGCCCAGCGAAATCGGCGAGCCCGCGTACATCGTCAGGCGCACCGACGAAAAATCGGTCTTCGCCGCATTCGGGTGATCCAGCATCATCTGGATCATGGTCGGCGTCAGCACCAGCAACGACGGACGCTGCGCCTCGACGCCGGCCAGAAGCGCGCCGGGATCGAACATGCGCTGGATCGACACAGCGACCCCATTGTAGAGGCATTGCAGCGACAACGCGATATGCAGCAGATGAAAGTTCGGCAGCGGATTGAGGAAACAATCGCCTTCCTGCCAGTCGAACACGTTCTCGAAATGCTCCGACAGCCGCGAATGATTGAAACTGGCGTGCGTGTGGATCACGCCCTTGGGAATGCCCGTCGTTCCCGATGTGTAGAGAAGCAGGACCGGGTCGTCCTCGCGGATGTGGATCTTGAGCGCATCGCCGGATTCGCCCGCACTCCATTGCAAGAGCGTATTCTCGAGATCGATGAACAGCGCTTCCGGCGAGACGCCGGCCGCGGCGCAGATTTGTCGCCACATCTCCTCGCTCTCGCGTTCGACGATCGCCAACCGGCTGTCAGCGTTCTGGATGACCGCCGCGAGTTCGACGGGCGCGAGACGCCAGTTGAGCGGCACGAAACAGGCGCCGGCCTTGGCCGTGCCGTACATCGCGAGGAAATAGTCGAAGGAGTTCTTGCCGAGAAACAGCACACGGTCGCCCGTCTGGACGCCGGCGCCACGCAGGGCGCGGGCATAGCGGTTCGTCGCGGCGTCCAGTTCGCCATAGCTCGTGCGCCTGCCGTCGTGGACAAGCGCGAGTTTCTCCGGCGTGCGGCGACCATGATAAGCCGGCGTGTCGCCGATCAACCGGATTTCGGGATAGGCCCACATATGCTTCGCTCCCCTTGACCGTTTCGCTTCCCATGCGCCGCCGGTTGTCCGGCTGTACGTTCGTTGCGGCAGCCAATTCACGGCTGCGCGACCACCATATCGTCAACTTGCGCACGATGTCCAGAAGGCCGTTTACAAATTGTATCTAGACTGCGTATCCACAATAACTATTTATTTTTCAATTAGATATAACATATCAAGCGATATGTCGCTTGATTTTTTGCTGGTTTGAAATCGATGATATAATGAGCTAGTGTATCAAATTCGAAGACGGCGAGTCCGGCGCTTCGCCTTGCGCCGTCGCGCCGGCGCACATGGAATGGCGCCGGAAGAATGGGAGGAAATGCGTGCACGACGTCGACGCCTTGCGCACGAGGCTGGGGAATTATCTGTCGTTGCGTTCTGAACGTCGCGTCGTCGTTCGCGATCTCGTGAAATTTCCGGTCGGCTTTTCCTGGATCACTTATGGAGTGCGTCTGAGCGAAGACGGCGTCGACCGCCACATGATTCTGCGGCTGGGCCCTCCCTACGGCCTGTTTGCGCCTTACAGCGCCATGCCGGAATACGAGACGCTCAAGGCGCTGGAGGACTCGGGCGCCCGCGCGCCGCGCGCCTACGAGGCAAGCGACGATCCGTCCATCCTCGGCGCCCCCTTCTTTCTGTGCGAACGCGTCGCAGGCTCAGCCCCCGTGCCCTGGTCGGGCCGCGACAGCCGGTCGATGGACGACGCCCGTCGCGCCGCGCTCGCCGACGATTTCATCGACGCGCTGACAGCGCTGCACAATTTCGACTGGCGTGCTACCAACCTGGCGCGCTGGGGCGAAGGCGTGACCATCGAGAACGCCGCCGCCCGCCAAATCGCGGAATGGCGCATCAAGCACGAGCGCTGGGCGTTGCGGCCCCACCCGATGGCGCATCGCGCTTTCGCCTGGCTCGATGACAATCAGCCGACCGCGCCGCGCGTCAGCATTGTCCACGGCGATTACCGACTCGGCAATTTCCTGGAGCAGGACGGGCGCATCACCGCCATACTCGACTGGGAGCTCGTACACCTCGGCGATCCCGTGGAGGATCTCGGCTGGGCGTTCCTGCCGCAATATCGCGGCGGCACCGGCCTCGTCTGCGGGCTGGCGCAAGAGGAGGACTTCCTTGCCCGCTACGAGCGCAACGTCAGTTTCACGGTCGACCGCAAGGCCCTGCGTTTCTATCTCGTGTTTTCGCTGCTGAAGCTCGCGCTGACCCATATGGCGGCGGCGCGCTGCTTTGAGGATGGCCGCTTCAACGACATGCGGATGCCTGCGATGGCGACGCAGATTGCCCCGGTCTTGCGGCAGATCGAAAAGACGTTGGAGCGCCCGCTATGAACAATTCGCTGCCGCGCCTCATCGACGGCATGATCGCCACTTTGCGCCAGGAGATCATCCCCAACCTTTCCGGAGATTTTGCTCGTGGGCAGGCCTATGGGCTCATCTACATGATGAACTCGATCCGGCTTCGGGCCTCGTGGTCAAACGACTTCCTGCTGGAACAACTAAGGGGGCTGGAGCAGGCCTCGAAGGAGATCGCCGACCTCGCCCCGCAATTGCCGGGCGCGCCCCGGCCGGATATCTCCGCGCCCGCCCTGCCAGGCGCCGCCGAACTGGAGGCGCAACGCGCGGCCGGCGACCAGGCGATCTGCGATCTCATCGACTGGCTGGGCGCGCATCGCGAGGACATGCCGCCCAACGCCGTCGCCAGCGCCGACGCTGCTATCGGGCGCTACATTCAGCGCCAGCTCAAATGGGACATTTCGACCAGCGCCAGGCCGATGTTCGAGGAAATGTCGCGCGGGTCCGACTGAACGAGGGAACAGACATGCTATCGCCACAGGACGATTTCATCGGGCACCAACTGCCGACCACGTTCGACCATGTCGGAAACAGCGACCCGTCCTGGATGGAGCGGCTCTGGTACACCGGCCATCCCGTTCCCTCGGGCGATTTCATCTTCGACATGGGGCTCGGCTACCATCCCAACCGCAATGTGATGGACGGATTCGCCGGCGTCATGTTCGACGGCAAGCAATACAATTTTCGCGCCTCGCGTCGGCTTCGCCCCAATCCGCTCGAGACGCGGATCGGCCCGTTTTCGATCAACATTCTCGAAGGTCTGAAGCGCCATCGGCTTCTGCTTGAGCCGAACGAGTCCGGATTGTCCTTCGACATCGAATTCATCGGCACGATGAACCCGCACGAGGAGGAGCCGCATTTTCGCCGTCGCAACGGCCGCGTCACGGAGCATATGGCGCGCGGGCAGCAATTGGGCGTCTACAGGGGATGGATCGAGGTCGCGGGACGACGGCGCACGATCGAGCCGGAGATCTGGCTCGGGCAGCGCGACCATTCCTGGGGCATTCGCGGCGAGATGCGCACCGACGAGACGCATCCGCCCGTAACCTTCTATCCGCCATTCTTCTACGCATGGACGACCGTGCAGTTCAAGGATCGCGGCCTGACGGTGTTCTTCAAGGAGCGGGCGCCCGGCGACAAGATCTACATTACCGGCGAGGAGGTGTTGCCGCTCGGAACGCGCTCAAAACACGTTCTGCTCGACGATGTCGCGCACGAGATCGTCTGGGCCGACGATCCGCACGGCCAGCGCGTGGAGAGCGCCGTGTTCGAGGCGCGCATGTCCGACGGCACGATGCGCAAGCTCGAAATCCGCGCGTTGCCGGCGCGCTACTACCTCAAGGGCGGCCTGTATGGAGGTCTCAACGGGTGGTTCCATGGCGACGACAAAGGCAGGCTCCACCTCGAGCACGAGATGTGGGATCTCGCCGACGCCACGACGCGGGGCCTTGTGCGCACACTCTGCGACCACGTGATCGAAGTGCGCGAGGGCGGCGAGGTCGGGTACGGGATCATGGAATACGGCGTCGGCAAGGGCTACGCCAAATATCCTCAAGTGCAGCAATTTCCGCCGATCTGAGAGACATCATGGCAATTGACGGAACCATTCGGGTCGAGAGCCATGACGCGATCGACATCGTCACGCTCGATCGCGCGGAAGCGCTCAACGCCCTCACGCCGGCGCTCGTCGATGCGCTCTCGGATTATTTCGCGGGCCTGCAGTCGCGCCTCGCAACCCGCGTGACGCTCCTGCGGGGCGCTGGCCGCGCCTTCTGCGCCGGCGCCGATCTCGGCTCGGACGCCTTCGCGGCCCCGGGCGCCGGCAGGCCCCAACGGCAGATGCAGGAACAGAAGCGCTATTCCGGCTTGATCCGCCTGATGCGCGCCTGCCCGCAACCAATCATCGGGCTCATCCATGGACCGGCCTGCGGCGCCGGTTTCTCGATCGCGCTCGCCTGCGACGTACGTTATGCGGCGCCCGATGCGCGCATGAACGCCGCCTACCTGCGCGTGGGCCTCGGCGGTTGCGACATGGGCTCGGGCTATCTGCTGCCACGTCTGGTCGGCGTCTCCGTCGCTTCCGAATTCCTGATGAGCGGCCGTTTCATCGAGGCGGAGCGCGCCAGGGCGATCGGCCTCGTCAGCGACATCGTCCCGCACGATAAGCTGCTCGACACGGGCCTTGCGCTCGCCGCCGACATGCTGCGCGCCTCGCCTATGGGCCTGCGCATGACCAAGGAGACGCTCAACGCCGAAATCGACGCCCCAAGCCTCGACGCCGGCCTGACGCTTGAAGACCGGCAACAGGTCATGCTGCTGGAGACGGCGGACTTTCACGAAGCCGTCGCCGCGTTTCGCGGGAAACGCGCCCCGTCCTACGAGGACCGCTGACCTGAGCCATAGAGGAACGGGCCGCCGAGATAGCCGGGATAGCCCGTCTCCTGAATGACCACGAAATCCACCAGGCGCCGCTCGTCCGGCGAAAGCTTCTCCCGCCACGGAGCGACGGCTTCATCGATTCGCGCGAGTGTCGCACGAACCGCGTTGCGGGTCGCGTCCTCGCCATCCTCGTCGAACCAGTAGCCGGCGACGGGGCGGGTCCTGACGGCTTCCTGCCGCATAACGCCTTCGATCCTGAAACCGGCGCGCGCGAGATCCTCGCGCGAGGCGGGCCCTGCGGCCAGCGCCCCGCGTACCGCTTCAACGATCTCGGCGACGAAGAGCGGCGGCCCTCCCGCCTTGCGCGCGCGATCGAAATCCGTGCGGCCAAGAAATAGGCCCTGGATCATGTTGCGCGGCTCTTCGCGCTGGATCAGATGCGAGAATATCGCCATCTCCGAACGGATCGCGCCATCGAAGCATTGCGGCAAGCCGTATTCCACGCAGTCAAGAATGGCGAGGGGCGCCGGATAATGTCCAAGCGTCGCCGCCAGCACGCGCGCCCGCTCGGCCGCAATCCGTTCGCCGACCTCGATCGAGGATGGCGGCGTCCAGGAAGAGGCGTCCCAGGGCTGCCGCGCCTTCGGACTCGACAGGAGCCACGCCTCTGCGGTCTCGACTTCCTTGCCGGGCGAGACCACTTCGTGAACGAGACCGCTCGCGCGCGCGGCTTCGCCGGCGAGGCGTTTGCCGTCGAGCAGGATCGGCATGGCGGCGTCGATGCCGATCAGACGCGGCAGGCGCTGCGTGCCGCCGGCGCCGGGGAGGAGACCCACAAGCGATTCCGGCAAGCCAAGCGCCGCCGCCGGATGGTCGGCAAGAACGCGATAATGCGCGCCGAGAGCGAGTTCGCAGCCGCCGCCGAGCGCGATGCCGCCGATGGCCGCCGCCACCGGCTTGCCGGCTGTCTCCAGAGCGCGGATCGCGGCGCTGAGCGGGAAAAAATGCTCAAACGCGATATTGAAGCGCATCATCGGCGGTGCGGCGACGATCATGTCGTAGGCGACGCCAAGCTCCGCCAGGTCGGCGCCCGCGCAGAAGCCGGACGTCTTGCCGGAGCGGATCACCACGCCGCGCACGTCGGATTTCGCGAACCAGGCGGCAAAAGCCGCGAGTTCGTGGATCGCAGCGTTGGAAAAGACGTTCATCGACCGCCCCGGCGCGTCGAAGACGAAATGCGCGAGCCCATTGTCCCTGAGCTCGATCCGGAAATGTTCGAGGCGCGGCATATCAACCATGACGGGGCTCCGGGGTCAGGAAACCGGAACGTGCGCGGCCTTGCGCACCTTTCCGGCGTCGTCGCGTACGGGCTTGTCGGTAACGACCAGCGAGCGCGGGTGCTTGTTGGCGACGAGCAGATCAGACAGGAATGCGCGCAGGGCGGAGAGGTCGAGCGTCGGATCGTCCGTCTCGATCACCGCATGCACGCGCTGGCCGAGGTCTTCGTCCGGCGCGCCGAGTACGGCGCAGGAGTAGATCCGGGGGTGAGCGAGGATCGCCGCTTCGACTTCGGCGGGCCAGATATTCACGCCGCCGGAAATGATGAGGTCGTTTCGCCGATCTGCGAGGTAGAGATAGCCGTCCTCATCGACATGGCCGATGTCGCCGACCGATTCCCAGCCGTCCGCGGTCGCGCGGCGTTCGGCGCCTATGTAGCGATAGGAGGAACCGGGGCCGCCCGGCGGCATCGCGTAGATCTCGCCCTGCTCGCCGGCGGCGCATTCGGTTCCATCCGCCCGCAATATCTTCAACCGCGCCCCGCCTGTAGGCAGGCCGGCGGAACCCGGTCGTTGCAGCCAGTCGCGACCGCCGATCCAGCAACGCGCCAGGCCTTCGGTCGCGCCATAGACTTCCCATATGTGATCGGGCCCGAGCCAGTCGATCCAACCATGTTTCAACCATTGCGCGATGGGCGCGGCTGTGTGGACCACCATGGCCCACGACGACAGGTCGAACGCTCTGCGCGCCTCCGGAGGAATGCGAAAGATTCGGTGCATCATGGTCGGCACCATCATCGACCACCGCACGCGACGCTTCTCGATGAGGGCGAGCGCACGTTCCGGATCGAAACGATCCATGGTGACGACGGTATCGCCTTTCCACAACGCAAACACCGCGGCCGAGAAAGGCGCATTGTGATAGAGCGGCCCCGGCACGAGGACGACGTCCTCGGCGGGAATGCCGATGAAATCCATTTTCTCGTCGAACGCAGCCGGCCTGCCGTCCACGATCACTTTCGGTCGCCCCGTGCTGCCGCCGGACGTGCAGGCCTTCCACGAGCGCGCGACATTCGCGTCGCCAGAAGCCGGCTCAACGGCGTCGAGCGCCCCCGCATCCGCCGGCGTGACGAAGACGGCCGGCTGCATGACGCCGAGAATTTCCTCCCGTTCACGCTCCGGCAGCTTGTGTGAGATCGGAGCAGGCGTGGCGCCCGCGCCATATATGCCGAAGCTCAGCGCGAAAAACTCCGGTCCGTTGGGGAATGCGAAAGCGACGAGCTCGTCCGGTTTCACGCCCCTGCCCTCAAGCCACATCCTCCAGCGTCGCGCGCGAAGATCGAGCTGGCCGAACGTCCAGGTCTCCTCGCCCTGCATCATATTGTGAACGAGCGCGATGCGGTCGCCGGCGCGGTGCCCCGGCGCATCGGCCAGCGACAGCGCCGCCATCAGAACGCGACCTTGTCGCCGCCCTTCAGCGACAGGATTTCGCGCGCTTCGTCCGGAGACGCGATTTCGAGTCCGAGGCCTTCGATGATCTGGCGCGCCTGGCGCACCTGCGCGGCATTGCTCTCGGCAAGCTTGCCACGGCCCAGCCAAAGCGAATCTTCAAGCCCCACGCGCACGTGGCCGCCCATCGAGGCGGCCATGGCCGCGACCGGCATCTGGTTGCGACCAGCCGCCAGCACCGACCAGCGATAATTGTCGCCGAACAGGCGATCGGCGGTGCGTTTCATGTGCATGACGTCCTCGGGATGCGCGCCGATGCCGCCGAGAAGACCGAAGCATGTCTGAATGAACAGCGGCGCCTTCACCAGCCCCTCGGTCCAGAAATAGTGGAGGTTGTACAGGTGGCTCGTGTCGTAGCACTCGAACTCGTAGCGGGCGTCGGTGGCGTTGAGCGTATCGAGGGCGTAGCGGATATCCTTGAACGAATTCCGGAACACAAGGTCGTGCGAACCCTCCAGCATGGCCGGCTCCCACTCATGCTTCCAGTCCTTGTAGCGCTTGAGCATCGGGAACAGGCCGAAGTTCATCGATCCCATGTTGAGCGAGGCGACCTCGGGTTTCCATTGCGCCGCCGGACGGACGCGCTCCTCGACGGTCATGTAGGGCGAGCCGCCGGTCGTGAGATTCACGACGACATTGGAAGCCTGCTTGATGACCTTGAGAAAGGGCTCAAACGCCTCAGGCGACTGGTCAGGTCGACCGTCTTGCGGATTGCGCGCATGCAGATGCACGATGGCTGCGCCAGCTTCGGCGGCGCTAAGCGCCGATTCCGCGATTTCGGCCGCCGTGACGGGCAGATACGGCGACATCGTCGGCGTATGGATGGATCCGGTGATGGCGCAACTGATGATGACCTTGCTGGAAGCCACGGCTCTCTCCCTCATTTAAAAGCTTCGCGCGAAAGCATTCCATGCATCGCGCAATCCCGCCCGGTAATCCGGCGCCGAGACGCCGATCAGAGCGTCGGCGCGTTCGTCGTAATCCCGACCGCGCAGATCGGCCGCGCCGTGCTCGGTGACGACAATGTCGAAATCCATACGCCCCAGCGATACGGGTCCGGACCCGGCCGCCGGCGCGACGATGCGTGTGATTTTACCCCGAGCTGCGCTCGACGGCAGCGCCAGAATGCGAAGGCCGTTGGCGATCTTGACGGCGCGGGCGTAATCGGAGGCCCCGCCGGGGCCGGACATCAGCCCCCCCGGGCCGAACTCCGAATAGGCCTGCCCCATCAGATCGACTTCCAGCGTCGAATTGATCGAGACGAAATTCTCGATTGTCGCGATCGTACGCCCATCATGCGTCACCGAAGCCGGTCGGAACTGATATGACTCGCCGCCGATCGCGGCGTAGAGCCGACGCGACCCGATCGCGACACCCGCGAGAATCGCGCCGTCGCCCGCGAAGGCGCCGGCCTGCTCGAGATCGGCGACCGCGTCGCCGATCAGGCCGGAATGCATGCGCAGGCCGCGACGTCCCTTCAAAGCGCGTAGAGCTGCGCCGGGAATTTTACCCAGGCCCGTTTGCAAGGTGGCGCCGTCCCCCACGAAGTGGAGAATATGAGCGGCGATCGCTTCGGCGATCGGATCCGCGCCCGCATCGTCCATACCGAGCAACTGCTGATCCGCCTCGAAGCACGCCGTGATTTCCGAGAACGGTATGCCGGCATGCCCTCGCGTGCGCGGAACCGACGGGTTGATATGCGCAATGCGGACGGGAATCTTCGGCCAGAGTTCGGCGAGAAAATCGACCGCCGGCCCGAAGCTGCAGACGCCGTTCTTGCCCGGCGACGAGACCATGAACAGCGCGGCGTCGATCTTGACCTCGCGCAGCCGCGCCAGAATGTCGGCGTAGCAGAGCGGCAGGAAACGAACCTGCGCGCCGGCCGACTTCAGCTCCGGCGTGACGAAAAACGTTTCGACCCGGCAGTCCGGATTGGCAAGATAGGTGTGCTTGTTGAGGCCCGGCACGAAAATGCCGGTGAATGTCATGGCGCCAAGATGTTCGCCCGCCGACATCACGCTATTCGCCAGCGTCAGCGACTCGGCCGAGCAAGCCTGCACGAGAGTCCTGCCGCCTGGCGGCAGGACGGATGCAAGGTCTGCAGGATCGAAACGCTTCGGCGCCATGCTCTTGTTCAGACGAACTTGCGGAAGTCCGGCGCGCGCTTCTCGTTGAAGGCGTTCACGCCCTCCTTTGATTCCGCGGTGTCGTAGAAGAGCTTGACAGCATGCAGCGCCATGTTGCTGATGCCTCGGATCGAGTCGGAATCGGCATTGAACGAACGCTTGAGGAAAGCGATGGCCGTGGGCGAGCGCAGCGCCAGCTTGTCTGTCCAGTCTTTCACCGCCGCATCGAGATCGGCTGCAGGCACAACCTTGTTGCAGAGGCCCATGTCGTAGGCTTGCTGCGCGGTATAGGTGTCGTTGATGAACCACATCTCGCGCGCACGCTTGTCGCCGATGCTTCGCGCCAGCAGCGCCGTGCCCCAGCCCGCGTCGAACGAACCGACCTTCGGGCCGACCTGACCGAACTTCGCGGTGTCCGCGGCGATGGTGAGATCGCAAAGCGTGGCGAACACATGGCCGCCGCCGATGGCGAAGCCGTTCACGCGCGCGATCACGACCTTTGGCGTATCGCGGATGACGCCCTGCAGCTCGTCGATAGGGAGGCCGACGACGCCGCGGCCGTCATACTGCCCCTCATGCGCGCTCTGGTCGCCGCCGGTGCAAAACGCCTTGTCGCCCGCGCCGGTCAGCACGACGCTGGCGACGTTCCTGTCGTTGGCCGCGATCTGGAACGCCTGGATCAGCTCTTCCAGCGTCTGGCCACGAAACGCGTTATAGACCTTGGGGCGATTGATGATGATCCAGGCGGCGGCGTCACGCACCTCATAAATCACATCCTGGAATTTGCTCCGGTCGAACATCGACGTCTCCTGTCCCTGAATACAGTTTCTCACACGCGCGCATCCGGCGCCCGTATCTCGTGTTCCTGTTGTGCTGTATGGCCCGATCAGACCATGTTCATGCCGCCGGAGACCGAAATGGCCTGGCCGGTGATGTAGCTTCCGTCATCGGAAATCAGGAGCGCGACGATCCCGGCGTAGTCTTCCGGCTCGCCCATGCGCTTGAGCGGAATGCCGCGCAGCATGGCGTCTTTCCACTTCACAGCCTGCTCGCCCTCGCCGAGAACCGAGGCCATCATCGGCGTGTTGGTCGGGCCGGGGCAGACCGCGTTGATCAGCACGCCCTTCGTCGCCAGTTCACGCGCCACTGACTTTGAGAAGCTGATGAGGCCCCCCTTGCAGGCGGAATAGACGGCTTCGTTGCTGGTGCCGACGCGCGCCGCGTCTGAGGCGATATTGACGATACGGCCGCCGCCGCGCTTCGCCATCAGCGGCGCCACGATATGGTGCGTGTTCAGCGGTCCGTGCATGTTGATGTGGATGATCTTGTTCCACAGCGCCCGGTCGGTCAGCAGGAAAGGCTTGGGCAGGTCCCAGCCGGCATTGTTGACCAAGGCCCAGATCGCGCCGACCTCGGCCTCGATCCTGTCGATCGCGGCCTTGACCGCATCGTAGTCGCCCACATCGGCTGAGTAGACGGAGATCGAACCGGCGGGAGCGAGCTTGGCCGTTTCCTCGGCCGCCGCGGGATTGAGGTCGAGAATGGCGACCTTGCACCCCTCTTCCGCCAGCCGCAGGCTGAGCGCACGACCGATGCCCTGCCCGCCGCCGGTCACGACCGCGACCTTGTCCTTCAATCCCCGCATTTTCCTCTCCGTCTGAACTCTATTCGAGCGGTGGAACGTCCATGCTCGCTTCGCTGTCTTCCTCACCGCCGGCCATCGTCAGCAGCGCCTTCTTGAGCTTGGCCAGCGTGACCGCGGCCTGGCTCATTTCCGCATCCGTCAGTCCGGAAACGATCTCCTGCTCGACCTGTTGGACGTTTTCACGAATGACCGACACCATCTTGGCGCCGGATCTGGTCAGGTAGACGCGACGGGCGCGACCGTCGGTCTCGTCCGCGCGACGTTCGACGTAGCCGAGCGTCTCCACACGATCGACCAGACCGCCGATGGCCACCTTCGACAGGTCGAGATCGGCGGCGAGCGCCGTCTGGGTCATGCCGTCGCGACGTGACAGGAAGGCGAGCAGCCACCATTGCGAGCGCGTAACGCCGAGCGGCTTCAGCGCTCGATCGACCACAACGCGACGCAGGCGCGATACGTCGTGGATGAGAAAGCCGAACCGCAGGCTTGTGTTGAGATCGCGGGGCGGAGGCGCAATCGCGGCGAGCTTCGCGCCCGAACGGCCCTTGCTTTCGCCCTTGGTCGCAGCGCCTGACCGCTGCCCCGCCCGAACATGCTTCTTCGCCTGCTGCACGACTTTTCCTATCTCTTCGGCTTCAGCCGAGTCTTGAACATGTCGCGCGCGATGATCGTCTTCATGACTTCTATGGAGCCGCCTGCGATCTTCACGATACGGGCGTCCGCATAGGCGCGCGCGATCGGATATTCCCACATATAGCCCCAGCCGCCGAACAATTGGAGGCACTTGTCGACAACCTCGCAGTGCAGTTCCGAGGTGGTCATTTTCGCCATGGCGGCGTCGACCGAGTCGAGCTCGCCAGCAATGAACAATTCGATGCACTTGTCCGTAAACACCCGCGCCATGGTCGCACGCGCCTTCAAGTCCGCCAGCACGAACTGGGTGTTCTGGAAATCGGCGATCGACTGGCCGAACGCCTTGCGATCGGCGGTATAGGCAGCGGTCCATTCGATGACGGGCTCGGCGACCGTCGCCGAACGGATTGCCTGCGCCAGTCGTTCCTGCGACAGCTTGGTCATCATCAACGCGAAGCCCTGGCCTTCCGCGCCAAGCATGTCCTTCGCGGAGACCCGGAGATTATCAAAGAAGAGTTCCGAGGTGTCCTGGGCTTTCATGCCGAGCTTGTCGAGATTTCGTCCGCGCTGGAAGCCCTCCCGCGACGTATCCACCAGAAAGAGCGTCACGCCTTTGGCGCCGGCGGCGCTGTCGGTCTTGGTCGCCAGCACCAGCACGTCGCACATCTGGCCGTTGGAGATGAACACCTTTTGGCCATTGATGACGAATTCATCGCCGTCGCGCATCGCCTGGGTGCGGATCGCCTTGAGGTCGGAGCCTGCGTGCGGCTCCGTCATGCCAAGCGAACCGATCGCCTCGCCCCGCACCATCTTTGGCAACCAATGGCGCTTCTGCTCGTCCGTGCCGAACGACATGATGTAGGTGGCGACGAGATCGGTGTGGATCAGAAAGCCCGGGCCGCTCGCGCCGACACGCCACAATTCCTCGAACACGATCACATCGAATAAATAATCGAGCCCCGGACCGCCGTACTCCTCCGGCACGGTGCAGCACAACAGGCCTTGCTCGCCGGCTTTCAGCCAGAGTTCGCGCGGGACTATTCCATCCTTCTCCCATTGCGCATGGAAGGGAACGATCTCGCGTTCCACGAACCGGCGCACGGTTTCGCGCCAGATTGCGTGCTCCTCGCTGAAAAGCGAACGTTCGATCACTGAATCACCTTTGCCGGTTCACGCATCTCGTTCAGGAGCGGCTGGACTTCTCTTTCACGACGGAGGCGCGGATGGCTTCGCGCGCAGCGCGCCATTGCTCGTCGGTCAGCGCCGTCAGGTCGGCGAAGGTGCCGGGCCCGGCCAGGTGCTGGCCGCCGTCGATCGCAATCGTCTGGCCGTTGATGTATTCGCAGGCGTCCGACATCAGGAATACGATCAGGTTCTGCAATTCGGCCATATTGCCGTACCGCCGAAGCGGCACCGTCTCCGCGCTGGTCGCGCTCGAACGTGTATCAGGAATCGGGTTGAGCTTTTCCCAGGCGCCCTCCGTCGGAAATGGACCCGGCGCGGTGGCGTTGAGCCTGATCCCGTAAGGCCCCCATTCGACCGCCAGCGACATGGTCATCGCGTGCAGCGCGGTCTTGGCCATGGCGGAGGGCAGCACGAAGGCCGAACCGGTCCAAACCCAGGTCACGAGGTTGCTTACGATTGAACCCTTTCGCCCTTCCGCGATCCAGCGCTTTCCGACCGACAGCGTTGCGTGGAACGAACCGTCCATCACGGTCGACGTCACGGCGCGAAAGCCGCGCGCCGAAAGGTCTTTCGTCGGCGAGATAAAATTTGCCGCCGCATTGTTGAGAAGCCCCGTGAGCGGGCCGTGCCGCCAGACGTCGTCGATCATCGCATCGACTGAATCCGCATCGCGGATGTCGCATACATGCGTCGCCACGCGGCCGCTGCCGGCAGCCGCGATTTCGGCGGCGGCTTCCTCGAGCATGCCTGGCCTGCGGCCGCAGATGTGAATCGTGGCGCCTTTGGCCGCGAGCGCCTTGGAGATCTCGCGCCCCAATCCGCTGCCGCCGCCGGTCACGAGGATCGACTTGCCCGCGAGCGCGTCGGATTTGAAAACATCCATGCCCATCTGAGCCGCTTCCTCCCCGCCGCTCGTCGTTCATGGCAGCGGCAATTAGTAAGCATCTTTACAAACGTCGGATGCGCTGTCAACAATGCATCCGGCGTCGGCGACAGACGCACGAGGAGAACGCTCGTTGAGTGATCGTTTCGTGGCAGGCCTCAGCGGCTATCTTCCGTTGATGCGCATGGACAGAGCCGCCGCGGCGCGTGCGCTGAAATTCTCTAATCTTAGCGGTCGCGGCGCAGGCTTTCGCGCGGTTGCGGGATGGGATGAGGACCCCGTAACGCTCGCGTTGGAGGCGGCTCGTCCGTTCGCCATGGGAAGCAATATTAGTAAGCTTGTTTTCGCATCCACCTCGGCGCCATTTTTCGAGCGCGCGCATGCGCCGCTCCTGGTCGACGCGCTAACGCTCGACCCCTCCGTCCGCAGCTTCGATGTCGCGGGATCGCGTCGCTGCGCCTTGTCCGCCCTGCTCGATGCGCTGCTCGGTTCGGGCGACGCCCTGATCGCCGCTGGCGAAAAGCGTTCCGCGCAGGCCGGCAATCCGCTGCATCTCGCTTTCGGCGACGGGGGCGCGGCCGTCCGCGTTTCCGACCGAGGCGGCGCGCGGCTCATCGGCCATGCGAGCCGCACGGCCGATTTCGTCGATCTCTACGCCTCGCGCGAACATCCATACGCCTATGGCTACGAGGAAAGATTTGTGCGCGAGGTCTTGGTCGCGCGCATCGTCGCGCCGACGATCAAGGCCGCCCTCGCCAATGCGGGCGCCACGCCGGACCGAGTCGCCTTCGCTGCCGTTCACGAGCCGGTCGCCGGCGCATGGCGCGACATCGCCAAACAGACGGGGATCGGGGCGCCGAATCTTGCCGCCGATCTCGCCGCCGGCGCCGGCGATCTCGGCGCCGCGCACGCGCTCTACGCCGCCGCGCTCGCGTTCGAGCGCGCAGCGGTCGGCGATCTCGTCCTCGTGGCGGGATTCGGCAGCGGCTGCGATGCCCTGGTGTTCGAGAAGACCGGGGCGTTGTCCGGCGTGCGCGAAGCCGCGCAGCACCTGCGCGAGGGCGTCGCGACCGATGATTACGTCCGTTTCCTCAGCCTGACGGAGGCGCTTGATCTCGACTGGGGCGTTCGCGCAGAATTCGAGCAGAAGGCGCAGGCGACTGTGCTCGCGCGCTACGGCCGCGATATGATGGGTTTCGTCGGCGGGCGCGATTCCGCCGGTAATGTGCAATTCCCCAAGAGCAACATCCCGGTGCGCCCCGACGCCACGGGGCCGGAGAAGCTCGCCGACGTCCGCCTCGCCGACGAGCCCGCGCGGATCGTCTCGGCGACGGCAGACCGCCTGAACTTCACGCCCGATCCTCCGTTCTGGTTCGGCCTCGTGCAGTTCGACTGCGGCGCGCGCATCATGATGGAATTTACCGACGACAGCGACGGCGGTTTCTCCGTCGGCGATCCCGTGCGCATGCGATTCCGCATCAAATCGCGCAACAGGCAGCTCGGATTCCGCACGTATTTCTGGAAAGCGGCGCCGCTCGCACGGCCGGCGATGGGAGCCTGAGCGATGGCCAGCGGAATCAGGGATCGCGTCGCCATTATCGGCATGGGCTGCACCGCTTTCGGCGAGCATTGGGACAAGGGGCCCGACGATCTGATGGTCGGCGCGTTCGAGGAAGCGCTGGCGGATGCGGGCATTGCGCGCGACCAGATCGGCGCGGCCTGGATGGGCAATGCGCTCGACGACATCAACGTCGGCAATTCCGCTTTGCCGCTCGCGCACGCGCTGCGCCTGAAGTCGATTCCGGTTTCTCGCGTCGAGAACATGTGCGCGACCGGAACGGAGGCGCTCCGCGCCGCTGTCTATGCGGTCGCGGGGGGCGCGGTCGATTTCGCTCTGGCCCTCGGCGTCGAGAAGCTGAAGGACACGGGCTACGGCGGCTTACCGCTGCGCACCAAGGGCCTCGCCAACGACCTGTGGATGCCCTACGGCTCGGCGCCCGGCGGCTTCGCCCAACTCGCCGGCGCCTATGCCGCGCGCCACGGCGTCGATGCGCAGGACCTCAAGCGCTCGATGGCGCATGTGAGCTGGAAGAGCCACCAGAATGCGGCGCTCAACCCGCGCGCGCATCTGCGGACCAAGGTCGCAATGGAGACGATTCTCGGCGCGCCGATGATCGCCGACCCCCTCGGCCTGTTCGATTGCTGCGGCGTCTCGGACGGCGCCGCCTGCGCCATCGTTACGACACCGGACATCGCGCGTGGGCTCGGCAAGACCGATCCCGTCACCGTCAAGGCGATCCAGTTGTCCGCCAGCCATGGCTGGGAGATGCAATATGGCGCGTGGGACGGCTCTTATGTCGCCAACACGCGCGAGGCGGCCAAGCGGGCTTATGCCGAGGCCGGTCTCGCAAATCCGCGCCAGGATCTCAGCCTGACGGAAGTGCACGATTGCTTCTCGATCACGGAGCTCGTGACGATGGAGGATCTGGGCCTTTCCGACGAAGGGCGCGCCCCCTTCGAAATTCTCGACGGGCGTTACGACAGCGACGGCGCCTTGCCGTGCCAGATCGACGGCGGCCTCAAATGCTTCGGCCATCCGGTCGGCGCCTCCGGCCTGCGCATGGCCTACGAAATCTACAACCAGTTGCAGGGCCGCGCGGGCGAACGCCAGCGCGGAACCGTCAACTACGGCCTGACCCACAATCTCGGCGGCGCGCCGTTCAACAGCGTCGCCGCGGTCTCTGTGCTCGGACTGTTGAAATAAGCGGGAGGAAAGCGTGGCGGGACTTTATTTCGACCAGTTCGTCGTCGGGCGGACGTTCAAGCACGAAATCCGTCGCACCGTGACGGAAATGGACAACATGATGTTCTGCTCGCTGACCTACAATCCGGCGGCGATCCACATCGACCACGAATACGCGAAGGGTACGGAATTCGGTAAACCGCTGATCAATTCGGTGTTCACGCTCGGCCTGATGGTTGGTCTGACCATTCAGGACACGACACTCGGCACCACCGTGGGCAATCTCGGCTGGGAGGCTGGGTCCTTCCCCAAGCCCGTATTCGCCGGCGACACGATCCGCGCGGAAACGAAGATCCTCGAGCTCAGGGCGAGCAAGTCGCGCCCCGGCCAGGGCATCGTGACCTTCGAGCATCGCGCCTTCAACCAGCGCGACGAAGAGGTCGCCTATTGCCGCCGCCTCGGCCTGATGCTCGGGAGCCCCAAGTGAGGCTGCGCTCGCTCCTCTTCGTGCCCGGCGACAGCGACAAGAAGTTCGCGAAAGCCCGCGGATGCGGCGCAGATGCGCTGATCCTCGATCTCGAGGATTCGGTCGCGCCGCCGAAGAAAACGGAAGCCCGCGCCGCCGTCTCCCGCTTGCTGGACGACCGCGGCGTCCGGGACTGGTCGTTCTTCGTTCGGGTCAATCCGTTCGACACCGGCCTGACGCTCGAGGACATGGCCGCCGTGGTGAAACCCGGCCTCGACGGATTGCTGATCCCCAAGGCGAACAGCGCGCAAGATATTCTTCGTATCGCCCATTATCTCGACGCTTTCGAGACTCGCGCCGGCCTGACGGTCGGATCGGTGAAAATCCTCGTCGTCGTCACCGAAACGCCCGTCGCCATGTTCCATCTCGGCAGCTATGCGCCGTCGCATCCCCGTCTCGTCGGGCTGACCTGGGGGGCGGAAGATCTGAGCGCAGCCGTCGGCGCGACCGGCGCGCGCGAGGCGGACGGCGGCTGGACCGAGCCCTATCGCTATGTGCGGACGCAATGCCTGTTTGCAGCCGCTGCGGCGGAGGTCGCGCCGATCGACACGCTCTATGCCGATTTTCGCGACAGTGCGGGCCTCGAACAATCCTGCCGTCTCGCACGACGCGACGGATTTACGGGCCGCATCGCGATCCATCCAGATCAGGTCGCGACCATCAACGCCTGCTTCTCGCCCTCCGAAGCTGAGATCGCCGAGGCGCGCGCCGTGGTGGACGCATTCGAGGCCAATCCCGGCACCGGCGCGCTCGGCATCGGCGGCAAGATGTACGACATCCCGCATCTCAAGGCCGCCAGGAAAACGCTGGCCGCTGCGGACAAGTGATCGAAAGGAAACCTGCGCCATGAGTGGTTCGAAGCCCATGCCAACGGCCGAGGAGCGTCAGGCGATCCGCGACGGCGTGCGCGCGGTCGTGACGCAATTCGGCGACGACTACTGGCTGGAGCGCGACGAGGACGGCAGGTTCCCGTTCGAGTTCCACAAGGCGA
>OEIU01000583.1_pt1 | contig 32436 bp, 26 predicted proteins | sample 1539221 | NCBI WGS metagenome assembly OEIU01 (sample SAMN03792071, study PRJEB22550) | activated sludge metagenome | feature: wastewater treatment plant; material: activated sludge; isolation source: Wastewater treatment plant of a petroleum refinery complex | place: Argentina: Zarate | collected...
TCGACGATGGTAACATCGTAACCGAGTTTCGAGAGGCGGAGCGCCGTCGGCCATCCGCAGAAACCGTCGCCGCCGAGAACGAGCACGCTCTCTGATCTGGGTTCTGATCCGTTCTTCACTGTGCTTCCTATCGCCGATTGAACAGGGGCGCCATTGCTGACGGGGGGCGCCACTCCATACTGACGCAGCGTGTGCGCTGCAAGACTTTCCTAGGTCGGCCCAAGCTAAGCTCAAGTCCCGACAGGCCAATCGAACGCGACAAAATTCATGGTTCGAGGCTTCGCGTTCCTCACCAATCGCTCGTCCGCCATAAAGCCGGAACCATGTCCGGCTGCTGCGATGCAGCATGGCGGAGACGACGACCTTCGTCAAGAAGCCGAGACTAAGTATATGATATTACTATAAATAGGCGCAATCCGCCCTGATCGGGCTGCGTTTCGGAACCCTCTTCGGTCCGCCGCGGCCCGGACGCCCGTTCTCGCCGCACCCCGGCGCGCGCGCTGTGGGCGCCCGCGCGGAGCGGGACGCGATTATTGGGCGGCCTGTTTCCAAGTATTGGAAAAGTCGCTCAAATCCCGGCGCTTGCGGCGTCATGGCTTGGCTTCCGATCATCATTGACGGGACGAATTCGAATATTTGCTCCAAAGCTGTCGTGTCAGGTCGTTTCCGTTCGCGCCGGGCCGGGGTATCTAACGGGTCCAGAAAGGATAATGGTTTGGAATCTCGTCCGGCGCTCTACGATCTGACGCGCCTTTCAGGTCGCCTGCTCAGTCCAACGCCCGGCGGCATCGACCGGATGGATTTCGCATACGCGAAGCATGTTCTCTCGAAGCCCGGCGCGGCCTCCGTCGGCCTCTCCCTGCGCGGGCCGGCTCTCTTCAGTTCGGACGTGTCGGACGCGATCCTCGGGAAAATGCGCTCGCTCTGGGAGGCCCCCGACAGGACGGACGTGGCGGTCGAGGCGCGGTTCGACACGCTCCGCAAGATCGAAGCCTGGCTGAGGGACGGCGCCCCCGGGCGGAGCGAGCCTGGGATCCATCGCATCACCGCTCGCCGGGCGAAACGAAATCTGCGGGGCGCGCTTCCCGCCTACGCCGGCCTCGCCCTGCAGGGGCGGTCGCTCCACCGGCGCGCGCCGGAAAATGCGATCTACCTCAACGTGAGCCAGTTCCCGCTCTGGAACAGCGCCTACACCAATTGGCTGGACGCGCGCCCGGACGTTCGCTGCGTGGCCATGATCCACGACCTCCTCCCCCTGCAATATCCCGAATTCTTCCCCGCGCACGAGAAGCAGCGCCACGAAAGGCGTCTCGCCTTCTTGGCGCGCCGGGGAAACGGCGCGATCGTTTCGACGTCGGTTGTGCAGCGGGACCTGGCCGCCCAACTCGCCGCGCTCGGGCGTTCGGACATGCCGATACATGTCGCGCACCTGCCGGTCGAAGACGCCTTCGACGCGCCGCCGGAGCCGGACGGCGCGGTGCGAACCGACGTCCCCTATTTCGTTACCTGCGGGACGATCGAGCCGCGCAAGAACCACCTCATGCTGCTGCAGTTGTGGCGGGAAATGGTCGAGACGTCCGGCGGCGACGCGCCGCGGCTGATCATCGTCGGCCGTCGCGGCTGGGACAACGAGACGGTCTTCCGCATCTTCGACCGATCCGCGACGCTCTCCCGCCATGTGCTCGAAGTCAACGGCCTGTCGACGCTGGAGCTGCGACATCTTCTGGCGGGCGCGCGCGCGTTGTTGGCGCCGTCTCTGGCGGAAGGGTTCGGCCTGCCGATTTCGGAGGGCCGCGCGGCGGGCGCGCCCGTGATCGCGTCCGACATCCCCGTGTTCCGCGAAATCGGCGGACCGGACATGACGCACGTGCATCCGTTCGACGTTCCGGGCTGGAAACATGCGGTGGACCAGGCCATGCGCGGCCTGCTGCCGCGGCCCTCTCCCGGCGGGATGAATCACGCCGCCTATTTCAGCGGCGTGGACGCGTTTCTTGCGACCCTGTAACCCGATAAAGAGCGTCGAAAACAGCGCAGATTAAGTAACTATTTTACAACATCGCCCTATCAAAAGCCCGAGGCGGGCGCACGAGTCACTTTTCGGGCGCTTTTCCGCCGCAAAGCGGGAACTAATTTCGGGCCTTGGAATTACGCACACGCAGTTCCCCCCATGAACGAAAAGGTTGTCAGTATGAAAAAGCTTCTCTTGGCCGCAACTTGCTTCAGCGCCGTGATGGGCGGCGCTGCTTTCGCGGCTGACCTGCCCTCCCGCAAGGCGCCCCCGCCGATCTACACGTCGCCGGCGCCAGTCTTCAGCTGGACCGGCTTCTACATCGGCGCGAACGTCGGCTACGGCTGGATGGACGCCTTCAACAAGGGCGTCGTCTTCGCTCCCGGCGGTCTCGCCGATCCGCACGGCGGCATCGTCGGTGGCGGCCAGATCGGCTACAATTACCAGTTCTCGCCGATGTTCGTCGCCGGTCTTGAGACCGACTTCCAGGGCTCCGGCGTCGGCGGCGGCATCACCGCGCGCAAGACGCCTTGGTTCGGCACCGTGCGCGCCCGCCTCGGCGTGACGCCATTCGCGGCTCCCGTCATGCTCTACGCCACGGGCGGCTTCGCCTATGGCCGCCTGAACATCGGTCCGTTCTTCCCCACGGGCGTGAGCTTCGGCAAGGTGGCGACGGGCTGGACGGCCGGCGCCGGCGTGGAATACGCTTTCACCCCGAACTGGTCGGCGAAGGTCGAATATCTGTTCACGAACCTCGGCGCGAACTATCCCGTCGGCGTGTTCGGATCGGACGTTCAGCAGCGCGTGCACGATCATCTCGTGCGCGTCGGCCTGAACTATCGCTTCGGCTGGGGCGCTTCGCCGGTCGTCGCGAAGTACTGAGTCGAACGGTTTCAACACCGACACGAGAAGGGCCCGCTATGCGGGCCCTTTTTTTGACTACAGCCAGCCCTTGATCGCGCGGGATATCGCGGTTGACGAGAGCCCGTATCGTTCGTGCAGCGTCGGCAATGCGCCGGCGTCGAGGAACTGGTCGGGCAGCGCGATCTGCCTGAAGCCCGCCGGATGGACGCCGCCACGCAACAGCGCGCCCGCGACCGCCTCGCCGAGCCCGCCGACGACAGAGTGATTCTCGGCGACAACGACCGGGCGGCCGGTCCGGGCCGCCTCCTTCAGGATCGTCGTCTCGTCGAGCGGCTTGATCGTCGGCGCGTGCAGCACGGCGACGGACACCTTGTCCTTTTCGAGAAGCGCGGCCGCCTCCAGCGCCCACATGGTCATCAGGCCGGTCGAGACGATCAGCGCGTCCGAACCGTCGCGAATCAGCTTCGCCTTGCCGAGTTCGAATCTGTAGCCGTATTCGTCGAGAACGAGCGGCACGTTTCCGCGCAGCAGGCGCATGTAGACCGGGCCCGTGTGCGCCGCGATGGCCGGAACGGCCTGTTCGATCTCGTGCGCGTCGCAGGGGTCGACGATGGTCAGGTTCGGCATGCCGCGGAAGATCGCGATATCCTCGGTCGCCTGATGGCTCGGGCCGTAGCCGGTGGTGAGGCCCGGCAGCGCGCAGCAGATCTTCACGTCGAGATTTTCTTCCGCGATCGCGAGGCAGATGAAATCGTAGGCGCGGCGCGCGGCGAAGACGGCGTAGGTGGTCGCCCAGGGCTGGAAGCCTTCGCGCGCGAGGCCGGCGGACGCCATCATCAACAACTGCTCGGCCATGCCCATCTGGTAGAAGCGGTCGGGATGCTTCTGCGCGAAAACGTGCAGGTCGGTGTATTTGGCGAGATCGGCGGAGAGACCGACGATCCCGGGCCGGGCGTCGGCCAGCTTCGCCAACGCATTGCCGAAGGGCGCCGGCGCCGTGCGCTGGTCCGGCCCCGCGATGGACGCGATCATCGCCGAAGTCTTGGCGTTCGGACGCTCAATGCTGGAATCGTCGAGCCAGGCCGGGCGGATGTATTTCGAGCGTCTCATTGCCGCGCCTCCGCATCGATGATGTCCAGCGCCTTTCGCCATTCGTCGGCTTCCACGCGCAGAAAGTGATTGCGCTCGCGCGCCTCGAGGAAGGGCACGCCGCGGCCCATCTTCGTGTCGCAGATGATGATGCGCGGCTGCTTGCCCGTGTGGCTGCGGGCGGCGTCGAAAGCCGCGACCAGCGCGTCGATGTCGTTGCCGTCGACACGCTGCGCATGCCAGTTGAACGCCTCGAATTTCGGCTTCAACGGCTCGAAATCGAGCTGCTGCGTGGAAGGGCCGTCGGCCTGCATGTTGTTGACGTCGACGATGCCGATGAGATTGTCGAGACCGAAGGAGCCGGCCGACATGGCGGCTTCCCAGGTCGAGCCCTCGTCGAGTTCGCCGTCGGAGAAGAGATTGTAGACGAAGCTCGCCGACGTCTTGCGCTTGAGGCCGAGCGCCATGCCGACGGCGACGCCGAGGCCGTGGCCGAGCGAACCGCCGGTGATCTCCATGCCCGGCGTATAGGCCGCCATGCCGGACATCGGCAGGCGCGAATCGTCACCGCCGTAGCTTGCGATCTCGTCTTCGGGGATGACGCCCGCCTCGACCAGCGCCGCATAGAGCGCGATGGCGTAATGGCCGATCGACAGGCAGAAGCGGTCCCGATCCTCCCATTCCGGCTCCGCAGGGCGATATCTCAGCGCGTGGAAATAGGAGACCGCGAGAAGGTCCGCGGCGCCGAGCGCCTGCGCGATATAGCCCTGGCCCTGCACCTCGCCCATGCGCAGCGCATGACGACGAATTCTTCGCGCGCGCTCGCGCAGACTGACGTTGTGACCGACCTCCGACATGCGTCAGGCCTTTCGTGCTGGTGCGTTCAGTTCAGTGGATGAGCATGCCGCCGTTGACGTCGAGCGTCGCGCCGGTGACGTAGGACGACAGGTCGGAGGCGAGAAACAGGCAGGCCTTCGCGACATCGTCGGCTTCGCCGAGCCGGTTCAGCGGAATGCCCTCGAGAATCCTGGCCTTCATCGCGTCCGTCAGCTTGCCGGCGGTGATGTCGGTCTGGATCAGGCCGGGGGTGACGCAGTTCACGCGGATGCCATCCACGCCGAACTCCCGGGCCATCGCCTTGGCGAGGCTCAGCACGCCGCCCTTGGCCGCGCTGTAGTGCGGACCGCCGAAAATGCCGCCGCCGCGCTGGGCGGAGACCGACGAAATGCAGACGATGGCGCCCGCGCCCTGCCCCACCATGGCGGGCAGCACGGCCTGGCTCATGTAGAGCGCGCCGCGCAGGCTGACGTCGGTCACCCACTCGTAATCGGCCGGCGTGATGTCCAGCATCCTGATCGGCTGGGTGACGCCCGCATTGTTCACCAGCACGTCGATCCGCCCATATCTGGCGATGACGGCCGCGGCGGCCGCAGCGCACGCCGCCTTGTCGGTCACATCGCAGGCAAGGCCGATGTGATCCGGGCCGACCGAGGCGGCCGCGCGCTTCGACGCCCCGGGATCGAGATCGAGAATGGCCACCGCGCCGCCGTGGGCGGCGAACAATCTCGCCGTGGCCAGGCCAAGCCCGCGCTCGGACGCGGCGCCCGTGACGACACAGATCTTGCCGGCCAACAGCATGGGCGTCTCCCCTCCGGCCCCCGTCTTGTCGCGACGGGCGTCGCCAAGGCAGACCATGCTCAAGACCTGTCGGCGTGACAAATGATAAAATCGACGGCCGGCGGCGCGATCAGCGATGCGGCGTCGCGCGATCAGGGCCGGACAGGCGGCGGAAACTGCGCTCCGGACGCCTCGCGGCGACAAAGGGCCAGAACAGGCCGCGCAACCTTCCGCAATTCATCGCCGCGATTTCAAGCCGTCGACCGTGCGACGGCTGGATGCCGCGGCCTATGCAGCGCTGCGGATATCTACGGCGCTCCGATAATTTTCGAGCCGCCCGCCTGCATCAGGCTCTCGTCGATCATCTCCGCGATCCTGTCGATCGCCGACATGAGTCGGCTCTGCGGTTGCGGAATGCTGAAGAAATATCCCTGCACTTCCGTGCAGCCCTGGTCGATGACGGAATTGAGCTGCTCCAGGGTCTCGACGCCTTCCGCGGTCGTCCGAATGCCGAGGCTCGCCCCGAGGCCGACGGCCGCCCGCACGATCGCCATGCACTCGGGATTCGTCTCCATCGAGCGAACGAAGGACTGATCGATCTTGACCTTGTCGAACTTGAAGTTCCTGAAGTAGCTGAGCCCGGAATAACCGGTGCCGAAATCGTCGAGGGAAATTCGAACGCCGAGCGCCCGCAGGCCGTTCAGGACATCCAGATTCTTTCTGCTGTTCCCGAGCAGAACGCCCTCGGTGATCTCGAATTCCAGCCGTTCGGGAGAAAGCCCCGACGCCATCAGCGCGTCCTCGACCGTCGATACGAGATTGGGGCTGCGGAACTGCACCGGAGACAGATTGACGGCGACGCGCAGATCGCCCCGCCAGCTCGCCGCATCGAAACAGGCGCGCTGGATCGCCCAGGCGCCGAGCGGCACGATCAGGCCCGTCTCCTCGGCAAGTGGGACGAAGTCGCTCGGCGGCACGAAGCCGCGCGTCGGATGATTCCATCGCATCAGAGCTTCGACGCTGCCCACGGTCTGCGTCTTGAGATCGACGATCGGCTGGTAATAGAGCTCGAAGTGCTTCCGATCGACGGAGTCGCGCAAGTCGTTCTCGAGATTGCGGCGCAGATCGGCCTGCCGGCTCATCTCGGTGCCGAAGAAGCGATAGACGCCGCGTCCGTCGGCCTTCGCCTGATACATGGCGAGGTCGGCTTCCCGCAACATGGTGGCGGCGTCGCTGTCGCCGCCGTAAAGCACCGAGATGCCGATGCTGGCGCCGACATAGACCTGATTGTTCTTGACGACGTGACGGCCGCTGAGCTCCATGATGACGGCCTGAGCGAGATCCGCGGCGGTCGCGCGCGGATTGTCCGACATGTGTATGATCGCAAACTCGTCGCCGCCGATGCGCGCGCAGAAGTCGTCGCTCGAGACGACGTCCTTCAGCCGTCCCGCGACTTCCTGAAGAAGCGCGTCGCCGACCATATGGCCCAGCGTGTCGTTGACCATCTTGAAGCCGTCGAGGTCGATGAACAGGAGACTGAGCTGGCTTCCCTTCGCCCGCGCCTCGTCACGCATGACGGCCAGGCGGCCGTCGAAACTGAATCGATTGGCGAGTCCCGTGAGCGTATCGTGATGCGCGAGGTAGGCGATCGTTTCTTCCGATGCGACCCGCCGCGCGACCTCGTCCTGGATGACCTTGTTGGCCTCCGATAATTTCGCGCCCCGCTTCTCGATCTCTGACTCGAGCGTCGACTTCTGCTCGACCAGGTCCGCCGCGGCGTTGCGCAGGCCGAGCTCGGAGCGGCGACGTTCGATCTGGGCGGCGACGCGCGCAAGCGCGACCGCAAAATCGACGGGCTTGGTCACGTAATCGTTCGCGCCGAGCTGCAAGGCCTCGACCACGTCTTCCGACTGGCTCTTCGCCGTCACCATGATGACCGGGAGCCGGCTGGCGTCGAATTCCTTTCGCAATTCGCGCAGGACTTCCGTGCCGCTCATGCCCGGCATCATCACGTCCAGCAGGATGGCGTCGAATTCGTGCCGCCGCACGAGATCGAGGGCGTCTGCGCCGCAGGTCGCCTCGACGATTTCGAAGCCGCGGCGCTGGAAGCGCCGGGTCAGGACGGCGCGGTTGTCGGCGAGGTCGTCGACGATCAGCAGCTTGCCGGCCGGAGCTGCGCCGGGAGCCGGCGGGGCGTCGAGCGGGACGACGTTCTTGGCGAGTGCGCTCATTGCTTGTTCATTCCATCAGGCTGCTGCGGCGGTCCCGATGACCGCGTCCGCAGGATTGTTCGACTGTTTGCGAGTTTCCGGCGCAGGGATCGCCACAGGCACGCGGATCGTGAATCGCGACCCGTGGCCCGGCTCGCTGGCCGCAAAGATGTTTCCGCCCATCATGCCGCACAGCTTCTGGCTGAGCGCGAGTCCGAGGCCGGTGCCCTTCGCGCCGTGCCCGTGCCCGTTGGACGCTTGCCGAAAATCCTGGAAGAGATTCTTGAGATCGCTTTCGGAAATGCCGATGCCGGTGTCGCGCACCTCGATCTCGATCAGATCGTCGGGCGCGGTGCGCAGCCGGCGGCAATTCAGGGAGACGAGCCCGTTTCGGGTGAACTTCGCGGCATTGCTCATCAGGTTGAGCAACGCCTGGCGCAGCCGCAACTGATCGGACGTCATGAAATCGACGCCCGGGCCGATCGACACTTCGAGGTTGTTGCCGTTGGCGGACAGGAGCGGCCGGCTGGAGGCCAGCACATCCTCGATCATCTGCTTGACCTCGAACCGCTCGACCTGGAGTTCGATCTCGTTGGATTCGATACGCGTGATGTCGAGAATGTCGGTCACGAGCGCGAGAAGATGCTTGCCGGCGGAATTGATGCGGGAGAGATCCTGCACCTTCTGCGTGTTGCAGGACATTTCGGCGTCTTCCTGCAGGATTTCGCTGTAGCCGATCACCGCATTGAGCGGCGTGCGCAATTCGTGGCTCATCTTGGCGAGGAAGATCGATTTCTTGCGGCTCGCGCTTTCCGCTTCCTCCTTGGCCGCGACAAGCCGCTCGGCTGTCTGGCGATGGCTCTGCGCCTCGCTTTCCAGCGCGGATTCGGACTCGAGCAGGCGGCCGTAATAAATGGCGAGCCAGGCCATATACAGCGTGGCGCTCGATACGGAGACGAGGCCGACCCAGGTCATCTGCTCCATCGGCACGCGATTGGGGAGGTCGCCGCTCCACATCCAGACGGCGACGTAGACGCCGAGGTTCAGGACGAACGTCGCCACGACCAGCTTCGGCCGGTCGCCGAGATAGAAGAAGCCGTTGGCGAGCGCGATCAGCAGCCACGGCAGGAACGGAGAACTGACGCCGCCGTAATTGTAGGCGCCAAACAGCGTGACCGCGATGAGGATCTGGACCGAGGCGGCGGCGACGAGCCGCAGGTTGCCGGTATAGCGCAGCAGAAACGGAAGCGCCCAGAAGCTCGCTATTCCCGATCCGATGACCGTCAGGCTCAAATTCGGATCGGGATCGGCCATGAACAGGAAGACGAGGATCGACGCGCCTGTCGCGGGACCGACGAGATGCGTGAAGACGAAGGTGCGGGCCCGGCCGAGCGCGGTCTTCGTGCGGCGGCTTCTTTCCGGAATGAAAAAATCCAAAATGCGAAGGCGCCAAGTCTGCATCGGTTCGACCCAACGAGCGAAAATCTATTCCGCATATTTGCCGGCACGAATGAAAAATGTCTTTGCGTGAGCAAGATGCGGCGGCGGCGGAACGGTTCAGACGGGAACTCTGCGCAACGAGGTTAATCAATGGCAATCATTTCGTTTTCGTAAAGGATATCCGCGAAACTCCTCCTTCACTATTCTGTTTAGCCGCGAAGTAAGAGGTCGCAGTTAAACATGGCGTTCAGGAGCACGTTCGCCATGACCCTCAACGACCACCTCAATCGCGTGATCGACCGGTTCATACCCGACGATATGCTTGAAGATCGCGAGATGCGCGCACGTGCGCGCATGTTCCTGATCAGCCATATGTTCGGTCCGATCCTCGGCAACGTCATTCCCGCCTATCTGCTGTGGATCGATCCGCGCTCGGCCGACAAGCTTCTGATCCTCGGCGGTTCGATCTGCTGCTTCTGGCTGTTTCCGTTCCTGCTGCACGCGACGGGACGCTACAAGCTGCTGTCGTTCATTTCGATCCAGAACCTGCTCTTCGCCATTCTGTGGGGCTGCTATTACTACGGCGGCCTGTCCTCGCCGTTCCTGCCCTGGCTCGTGACCGTCCCGCTGCTGGCCTTCTTCTACCTCGGCGCCAGCATGGAAGTCGTCGTCACGATCTTCTGCCAGTTCGTCGCGAGCCTTGCGGTCTTCGTCGCGCTTTATGCGACGGGCGGCTTCCCGCACACGATCGATCTCGAGGACATGCAGGTCATCGGCACGATCTCGATCGTCTCCGCGGCGATCTACGTGTCGATGATGGCGCTGTTCTACGCGGGCATTGTCGCCTCGCAGGCCGAGCTCGAGCGCGAGATGCAGCTTCACCAGCAGACCGCGGCGGAACTGCGCGAGGCGACGGCGCAGGCCGAGCGCGCAAACGCCGCCAAGTCCGAATTCCTCGCCAAGATGAGCCACGAATTGCGCACGCCGCTGAACGCCGTCATCGGCTACAGCCAGATGCTGCTCGAGGACACCGATCCCGAGCAGGACCGCCAGGAGATCGAGGATCTCGGCAAGATCTACGGCGCCGGCAAAGCGCTCCTGTCGCTCATCAATGCGATCCTCGACCTGTCGAAGATCGAGGCCGGCAAGATGGAGGTCTACGAAGAGACTTTCCTCGCGCGGGATTTCGCGCGGCAGATCGTCGAGCGCTGGGCCGCCGACGAGCGCATGACGGGCCGCAAACTCCTGCTCTCGCTCGATCCGTCGGTTCGCGAAATCCGGACGGACGCCACAAAGCTCGAGCAGGTCCTCGACCTCATCATCGACAACGCCGCCCGCTACGCGCCGCAGTCGGACATCGAACTGGCTATTCGCCACGACGCCGGCGTGGGCGGGGTGCGGCTCGCCGTCACCGATCACGGCCCCGGCATCTCGCCGCACATCATGTCGACGCTGTTCGAAACCTTCAGTGACGCCGAAGACGAGAGCGCCAGCAAGTATGGCGGCTCGGGCCTCGGCCTGCCGCTGTCGCGCAAGTTGTGCGCCCTCCTCGGCGCCACGCTCGCCGTGTCGTCGCAACCGGAGCAATCGACGGCTCTGGTGATCCAGCTGCCCCCCAAATGCGCTTCCACGTCCGACCGCTCCGACATGGCCGTCGACGTGAAGCAAGCTGCCTGAGGAGGCTTCCATGGCGCGCATCCTCGTCGTCGAAGACAATGAACTGAACCGCGACATGCTGAGCCGCCGGCTGGTCCGCGCCGGTTATGTCGTGACATGCGCCGTGGACGGTCCCGAGGCGATCAGGGCCGTCGAGGACGCCAGGCCGGACCTGGTGCTGATGGATATCGCGCTCGGCGAGATGGACGGCTTCGAGGCGACGCAGCGCATCAAGGCCAATCCCGACGCGGCCGCGACGCCGATCATCGCCCTGACGGCGCATTCGCTCGAGAGCCATCGCCGGCGCAGCGCCGAAGCCGGCTGCTGCGACTTCGACACCAAGCCAATCGATTTTCCCCGACTTCTTTCGAAAATTCAGAACCAGCTTTCAACAACACATCGTAGTTCCGCGAACTGATTACACAACGGCAAGAAACATCAACAGCGAGGCTGACATGAGTATCGGTAAAAGCGTTCTTCCTTCCACCCTGACCGGAAGCCTGCGCGAATATCGCGTCGTTCCCGGCGCGAAACTGCTCGACCGGATCGAGGGATTCCACAACTGGCAGAGCCACCGCTTTCGCGACGGCTTCTGGCCCTATTCGCGCGCGACGGACAAGGGACCGCGCTCCAATTGCGCGGTGAGCGACGAAGCCGGCCGCACGACGGACGGCGTGAATTTCGGATCGCAGGACTATCTGAGCCTGTCGGATCATCCCGCGATCCGCGCCGCCGCGCATGAAGCGATCGACCGCTACGGCGTGCACAGCGCCGGCTCGCCCGCCTTCATCGGCAACACGACGCATTCCGTGGCGCTCGAAAAGAAGATTTCCGAGTTCCTCGAAATGGAGCGCACCGTGCTCTACCCGACCGGCTTTGCCGCCGGCTACGGCGCCATTCGCGGCCTGGTGCGCTCCAGCGACTACATCGTCATGGACGCGCTGGCGCATGCCTGCCTGCAGGAAGGCGCGGCGGCCGCAACGAGGAACACTTATCTGTTCCGCCATCTCGACATCGAGTCCGCGCGGCGCTGGCTGAAGGAGATCCGCGCGAAGGACAGCGAGAACGGCATTCTGCTGGTGACCGAAGGCCTGTTCTCGATGGATTCCGACACGCCCGACATCGCCGCCTTCGCCGCGCTCTGCCGCGAATACGATGCGACGCTGATGGTCGACGTCGCGCATGATCTCGGCAGCCTCGGCGAGGACGGCCGCGGCCATATCGGCGTGCAGAAGATGCTCGGCCAGGTCGACATCGTGATGGGCAGTTTCTCGAAGACGTTCGCTTCCAACGGCGGCTTCGTGGCGACCCGCTCGCGCGGCGTGCAGCAGTATCTGCGCTACTTCAGCCCGCCGGCGACCTTCTCCAACGCGCTGTCGCCGATCCAGGCGGCCGTCGCCCTCAAGGCTTTCGAGATCGTCGACTCGCAGGAAGGCGCCGCGCGCCGACGCGCGCTCATGCGCAATATCCTCTCGCTGCGCGAGAAGCTGGTCGCCGAGGGCCTGGAAGTCTACGGCGACCCTTCGGCGATCGTCTGCGTCAGGATGGGCACGGAAGCGCTCGCCCGGCTCGCGGCGCGCCAGATGACGCGCCTCGGCCTCGTGGCGAATCTCGTCGAGTTTCCGGCAGTGCCGAAAGGTCAGGCGCGCTTCCGCCTGCAGGTGATGGCCGACCATACCGAAGAGCAGATCGTGAAGGCCGTGCGCCTGGTGCGCGAAGCGGCCGATTGCGCCACGCTCGAACTCGAGGACCTGATGACGCCGGAATATCGCGCGATCGCGTGACGCCGCAGAACGCGGATGCAGAAAGGGCGGCCAAGCGCCGCCCTTTTTTTGTGAATGGCGGCGGCGCGCCGCCGACGCGATTGTCGCAGCTCAATATTTCGCGACGACCGGCGCCTCGCCGCCGAAGCGATAATTCACGCCGATCCGCACCATGTCGACCGACGTATCGCGCAGCCTGTGATGCACCCAGGCGAGCGAGCCGTCGTTGAGGATCGAATAGCCGAGACCGGAGGCGCCGCCGAACGCGGCGTGCAGATATTCGACCTTCGCCGACCAGTTCCGGGAGAAGGCGTATTCGAGGCCGGCGCCCAGCGTCCAGCCGAACCTGGTCGCGCTCAGGCGGAAGAACTCGTATTCGCTGAACACGTCCGCGAAATCGCTGGAATGACGCAATTGCGCCAGCGCGACGCCGCCCGTGACATAGGCCATCGCGCGATCCGTCAGGACCAGACCCATGCGTGCGCGCAGGGTCGACATCCAGTCCATGCTCGTCTTCTGCTCGAAACGGAAGGGTCCGTTGAACACCGGAACGACGCCGCCGGTCTCGACCCGTCCCGACATGAACGGAACGGTGAAATCGGCCTCGACGCCCGCAAGGACGTTTTCGCCGAGCATGACATTGTAGCCGCCGGACAAGCCGACCAACGCCCCCGCCCATTTAACCTTGTTCGATCCCGCATTCTCGATGGTCGGGATGATCGGCGGAAACAGCGCCATGGTGGCCGACGCAAGTCCGATCGTCGACGGCGTCGCGCTCCAGCCGTAGCCGGCGAAGGCGCCCAGATAGAGGCCGCCCCACTGCGCCGGCGCCTCGACCGCGGCGAGCGGCGGAGCGGGCGGCGGCGGCGGATCGGCCGCCCGAACGGAAGCCGTTCCGATGAACGTGGCAAGGATCGCAGTGGAAAGAACAGGAGTCCGCACGGTTCACTCTCGATTGTCGAGCCTCGACGACGAGAGATATTCCTCTGTTATGGCTAACAAATCCTTAAGCCCTGCGGCTCTCGCCCGGCGCGGCCGCGTGGCCTGTGAGCCAATCGGCCGGCGTCAATTGGTCAGAAGCGCGCCGCAAGAAAATTCAGGAGGTCTTGAGCCCGGCCCTATTCCGATGGCGGCGCATTGCCGCTTTGCGGCGCGCATTTCATTGTATCGTCCGCAGTCGGCGGATCGCTATTTCCGCGCTAAAGCCCAGGATTTCCGCAAGCTCGATAAATTCGACGACGTCGATCCGCCGCTGGCCGCTTTCGAGCCTCGCCACGAAGGACTGATACTCGCCCAATTGTTCGGCGAGTGCGGCTTGCGTGAGCCCTGCCGCCTCCCTCTTCCGAATGAGAAGGTCCACCAGCGCCTTGTGGCGCGCCGATCCAAGCGTTTTGGCCAATTGCGCCCCGCCGCTGCCGATGCGGGGTCTTCAAATAATCTGAAATCCAGATTATCTTAAAATCAGATAATCGACTGGGCCGGCCGCGATGACCGTCGGGAACGCATTCATCCTTGCATTGGCGACGCTTCCGATCTGGGGAGCGTTGGTCTGGCGCATTTGGGAACTGGGCATTCGGCCGCGTCTGATTCCGACCGCGACAATCCGGCGACTGGCTGACAGGCTCATCGCCCGATACGGACCACAGGCCGAAGAAATGGCCTTCATCGAAGAGGATCGGGCGTGGCGCTATTCCGAGACATTCGAGCAAGGGAAATGGCGGCGTGTCCGCCGTGAGCTCTGGCGGCGCCACGAATTTGCGAGACGACCGCGCCAACGCAGGGATGGCTTATAGCCACCTCCTGCCCCGGACCGAAAAGCCCTTTGTTTCACGTTATTCTGGGCTCTAGCGAGCACTTGTGCGGAGGGGTAATGGCGTCAGGGGCGTCAACCAAATTCAACCGTCACCATATGGCGACGGTTGGCGCTGGGACTGTCGCAACTGTCGCAGGGGCGGGCGCTCGAAATTCGAACTCGAGCGGGGATGCTGTTTTGACCGACGCCCGCCGCAATTGGCGGATGCCGGCCGCCTTATTCCACGGCGATATTATTTCGCGCAGAACACGGTCAGATAGAACGGCGTGTCGACCGCCGTGCCGGTGAGCGATTGCATCTCGAGGTAGACGCCGTTTGCGTTTCCTGCACGGGGTTCCAGCGCTGTCGCGACATAGCCGCTGAGGAATGACGACGCCGAGTAAAAGCACTTCGACACGTCACGATTGAAAATCACTTCGTAGGTGCCCGTGAGGCCGGCGATCTTGGATGCGCCGGTGGCGCCTGCGCCGGTATTGAGCGTTCCGTCCGGGTTCACCCGCGCGGCCAGGGTCGCCGTGCCGAGGTTGTTGTCGCCGGCCGCCGATGGGACCGCTGCCGGCGGCGTAGCCGCCGGGGAAACCGCCGGAGGCGTCGCCGGTCTGGGGCCGGGCACGTTGTGAGGGGCGAGCAGTTGGGTCTGCGCATAGGCAAGCGAAGCGGTGAAAAGGGCGCCGCCCAGCGCGCCGCGCGCGCAGCAACGAGAGAATTTGTTCATGTGAACCTCCCAGAAATTTCAGGTGTATCCGCCGCCCCTCACGGACGGCAGGCGCAGCGCCGCCGCGCCGGTGAAGGCGCCCACGGCGAGCGTATCGGTCGTTCCCGCCTTCAGAGCCGCAGCCGCCAGTCCGTCGATGCTGACGGCGAAGCTGCAAGCGCCGCAAGAACGAGCGTGGTGGATGCGGCGCGTAACGCAGCCCGATTCAATCGCAGACAGTATTCATGATGTCCTCCCCCATTGATCACTTCAGCGTAACTTAAGACGCCGAGCCTGCAAATCAGACCAGCTTCGAGAAGAAAGAGGAATGATAGTGGAGCTTGGAAGGCGACGGCGTCTCAAAGACCACAAACACTTCCTGTTCGGGAGAATTGGCAGCTCTCCGAAAACAGCCACGAAAGGAGGAAAATCGCCAATTTTCCCGAACAAAATACTTGGCGGCCTCGGCGGGCTTCCAGATATTCCTGGGATTTCAGGGGACAGGATGTTGGCGAGTCGACATCAGCCCGATTTCTTGGGCGGGACGACCTCGCCGCCGCGCCGCAGTATGTCGAGATTGTCCGCTCACCAGGACATCATCCTCACGCGCTCGTCCCAATATTCGGCGCGCGCATAGGCGCGGCGCACGCTGCTGGCGTCGACATGCGCGAGTTGCGCCTCAACGGCGTCGGCGCTCAGACAGGCGATCGATACCGACAAAATTGTTGGATACGAGCGGACGGCTGTGGTCGCGAGAATGCGCCTGAGCGCCTGCTTTCAAGCTACTTTTGGACGTTTGCGGACGGGTATGGACGGAAAAGTGGTGCCCAGGGGCGGAATCGAACCACCGACACTGCGATTTTCAGTCGCATGCTCTACCAACTGAGCTACCTGGGCGTTCCGGCGAACCGGACGGGTCGGCTTATAGGAAGCGCGGCTGCACTTGGCAAGCGCTATTCGGCTTTTGCGCTCAATCCTCTTCGCGCGTCCGCCCTGCTCCGGACGGCTCGCCGTCCTCTTCGGCGTCCGGCGCTCCGGGGATCGCGTAGCCGCCCTTCAGCCAGCGGTTGAGGTCGACATCGGCGCAGCGCTTCGAGCAGAAGGGACGGTAGCGTTCGACCGCCGGCTTGCCGCAGATCGGGCAGCGGCGGGCGGGCGGCGTCTTCTCGGCTTCGGTCATGCAGGCGGCCTCAGAGTATATGGCCCATCACTTGAGTCCTCATCCTGAGAGGCTGGCCCGTAGCTCGAATCCTCATCCTGAGAAGCGCCATCGATCTCGGGCTCGCCCGAGATCGACATGAAATGCCCAAGTCGGGCAAGCCCGACTTGGGTGGCGCGTCTCGAAGGATGACAAAACCAACGGTTTTCGTCGCGGCCGCCCTTCGAGACGCCCGCTGCGCGGGCTCCTCAGGACGAAGGTTCTTGAATTTCGGGTCAGACTCTCAGGCCCTGTTCGCCCAGTTCAACCGCGCCGGGAAACCCTCGCCGAGCAGCAGCGATTGCGTTTCGTAGAGCGGCAGGCCGACGACGGACGAATAGGAGCCGACGAGCTTGACCACGAAAGCGCCGGCGAGGCCCTGGATCGCGTAGCCGCCGGCCTTGCCGCGCCACTCGCCGGAGGCGAGGTAGGATTCGATCTCCGGCGACGACAGGCGCTTGAAGCGCACACGCGATTCCACGATGCGCTTGCGCTCGGCGCCGCGCGGCGTGATCAGCGCGAGGCCGGTGTAAACGCGATGCTGGCGGCCCGACAGCAGCCGCAGGCAATCGCCGGCCTCCTCCAGCAATTCGCATTTGGGCAGGATGCGGCGGCCCACCGCCACCACCGTGTCGGCGGCGACGATGAAGCCCTCGCCGATCTCCGGCCGCGCCTCCGCGATCCCGCGCGCCGCGCGCGCTTTTTCCAAGGCGAGGCGCTGCGCGAGAACGCGCGGCAGTTCGTTCTTCTTCGGGATTTCGTCGACGTCGGCCGGCAGGAGCGCATCGGGCGCCAGACCGATCTGCTCCAGAAGCTCCAGCCGGCGCGGCGAGGCGGAGGCCAGCACGAGCTTCGGACGCCAGGCGGAACCCTTGTCTGTCACGTCGGCGCGCTCCGCAGGATCAGTTCAAGGTCGGAGCGCGCGTGGCGCGAAAAATCGGCTTCCACTTTTCGCTGTGCGCTCCGATTGGCGATTATTTGAAGCGATAGGTGATGCGGCCCTTGGTGAGGTCGTAGGGCGTCATCTCGACCAGAACGCGGTCGCCGGTCAGCACGCGGATGCGGTTCTTGCGCATCTTGCCGGCCGTATGCGCGATGATCTCGTGGTCGTTCTCGAGCTGGACGCGAAAGGTCGCGTTGGGCAGGAGTTCGGTCACCACGCCGGGAAATTCGAGCAGTTCTTCCTTCGCCATCTGTATCCTTTTCGCGCCGGTTTCTGACGCAGAAATGCCGGGTCACGTGGAACGCCCGGCAAGTTGCGGCGGACCCTAATCGAGAAAGTCGGATTTGTGAACTGCGCAGCGACCGCTTTCCCCGCTCAGGCGGCCGGCTCGCCCGCCGCCGCGGCCCGGGCCGCCGCCTCGTCTTCCGCCACATAGCGGTTGTGGCGACGCACGGCGACCGGGATCAGCGCGAGATAGACGACGCAGAGCGCGGCCAGCATCTCCATCGGATAGGTCGCCAGCAGCAGCAGCACCGCCGCGACGCCGAAGAGGACGAAGACCACGTATTCGCGCGGCACACGGCCGATCTTCTTGCCGGAAAAATGGGGGATGCGGCTCGCCATCAGGAAGGCGACGAAGAGCAGGAAGGCGATATGCCAGGGGGCGTAGGCCTTGCCGGCCGGCACGTTCAGTTCCGACAGGTTGAGGTAGAGCGGCAGCAGCGCGAGGCATGCGCCGGCGGGCGCGGGCATGCCGACGAAGAAATTGGCGGTCCAGGCCGGGCGATCGGGATCGTCGATCATGACGTTGAACCGCGCGAGGCGCAGCGCCGCCGCGGTGGCGAAGACCAGCGCCGCGAACCAGCCCAGGCTTTTGATTTCGTGGAGGTTCCACATGTAGAGGACCAGCGCCGGGGCGACGCCGAAATCAACGAAATCCGCCAGCGAGTCGAGTTCCGCGCCGAAGCGCGAAGTTCCCTTCAGCGCGCGCGCGATGCGGCCGTCGAGCCCGTCGAGAATGGCGGCGGCGATGATCGCCAGCACGGCCGTGCGGAACCTGCCCTCGATCGCGAAGCGGATGGCGGTCAGCCCCATGCAGAGCGCCAGCAGCGTGACGAGATTGGGCAGGATGACGCGCACCGGCACCGCCTTGAAGCGACGGCGGCGTAGCGGCGGCTCCTGCGCGCCGGGCGGCGCATCGCTTGGCGAATACTGGTCCATCGGCGCGGACAATAGGCGGCGCCGCCCTGCCCGACAAGGCGGCCGCCAGCGCCTCAGCGGATCGGCGGCGCGTACTGGATGCCGCCGCGCGACCAGAGCTGGTTCAGTCCGCGGGGAATGCCGAGGTTCGAAAAGGTTCCGACGTTGCGCTCGAAGCTCTCGCCGTAATTGCCGACCGCGCGCACGATGCGCACGACCCAGTCCTTCGTCAGGCCGATCTGCTCGCCGTAGGCGCCGTCCGCGCCGACGAGGCGCCTGACGTCGGGTTTGGCGGAGGCGAGCGCGGCCGGCAGCGTCCGGGTCGATACGCCGAGCTCCTCGGCGTCGAGCATGGCGAAATGCGTCCATTTGACGATCTCGAACCATTGCGAATCGTCTTGGCGCACGACCGGGCCGAGCGGCTCCTTGGAGATGACGTCGGGCAGGATCACCGCGGCGCCGGGCTTGGCGAGCCGGATTTGCAGGGCGTGCAATTGCGACGAGTCGGCGGTCATGACGTTGCAGCGGGCGTCCTGATAGGCCGCGACCATCTCGTCGGGATTGCCGACCTCGACGATCTCGTGTTTCACGTTATTGGCGGTGAGGAAGTCGACCGCATTTTCGCGATTGGGGGTGCCGGCCTGCGCGCAGATTTTTACGTCGGCGAGATCGAGCGGCGACATGACGGCCGGGTCCACCGCAACGAGAAATCCCTGGCCGTCGTAATAGGTCACGCCCGCAAATCTCAGGCCGAGCGCGGCCTCGCGGCCCATGGTCCAGGTCGAGTTGCGCGAAAGCACGTCGATCTCGCCCTTCTTCAGCGCATCGAAACGCGCCTCGGCCGAGAGCGGCTTGAAGCTCACCCTGTTCGGATCGTCGAAAATGGCGGCGGCGATGGCGCGGCAGAAGTCGACGTCGAAACCGCTCCACTTGCCGGAGGCGTCGGCCTGCGAGAAGCCGGCGAGGCCCTGGCTGACGCCGCAGGACAGCGATCCGCGCGCCTTGACCACCGACAGCGTCGCCTGCGCCTGCGCGGCGCCGAATTGCGCGACGAATCCGAGCAAGGCGAGCGCCGCGGTGCGAAGGATGCGAGAGGCCATGGCCGGTCTTTCCGAAGCTTGAGAATTCCGGGACGAAATCAGAGCGTGGGCGATTGCAGCACGACGACCCGCGTTCCGACGGGAACGCGGTCGTAGAGATCGCTGACGTCGTTGTTGAGCATGCCGAAGCAGCCCGACGATACGGCCGAGCCGATCGTCTGCGGCTGGTTGGTGCCGTGGATGCGGTAGACGGTGGCGCCGAGATACATGGCGCGCGCGCCCATCGGATTGCCCGGGCCGCCGGCCATGAAGCGCGGCAGGTAGGGCTGGCGCTGGATCATTTCCGGCGGCGGGCGCCAGTCCGGCCATTCCTGCTTGCGGGTGATCTTCTGCAGGCCCGACCAGCGGAATCCGTCGCGCCCGACGCGAATGCCGTAGCGGATGGCGCGGCCGTTCGGCGCGACGAGATACATGAAGCGGTTGGCGGAATCGACGACGATCGTGCCCGGCGGCTCGTTGGTGCGATAGTAGACGACCTGCCGCTGGAACTGTGGCGGCAATTCCTCTTCCTCGGCCGTCGGCACATGGCCGGGATCGTCGAGCACGTCCATCTGCTCGGCGGGGCGCGGCTGCGCAAAAGCCTGCGGCGCGACCGCCGCCAGCGTCAGGCCGGCCGCGCCCGCGAGCGCCGCGAGACAGGATTTCGTCAATGAATTCGTCATGCCGGAATCGCTCCGAAAATCAGGCGCCGCAGCGCACGTAGATCGAGGCGCCGTAGCGCTTGATCACGTCGGGATCCATGAACTTCATGACCATCACGCGGCCGTCGTTGGAGACGATCTCGCGATCTTCAGCCATCGGCGCGGGCCCCGCCGGCCCGAGATAGGTCTTGCCGCCATTGGTCTTGAGATAGAGCTCCTCGGGCTCCTTCTCGTCGGCCAGATGCATGATGACGCCGCCGTTCGAGCCCTTCTTGATGACATACGGGTTCGAGCATTGCGCGCGCGCCTCCCGTTCCGTGCGCGCGCGGTCGCTGTCGCGCAGATAGGCGCCGAGACCCCATCTGCCGACGAGGCCGTCCGCCGGCACGGTGGGCGCAGGCGGCCCGAGCGCCGCCGTTCCGCCGGACGGCGGCGCGGCGGGCACCAACGTGCGTTCGGATGCGCCGCAGCCGGCCAGGGTCGCCGCCGCGAGGACTACGCAGACGATACGCGCGCGGTCGGTCAAAGCTGAACTCATACCCCGCCCCTCTCGCAGCGCCGCCCACGCTCACGCGGGCGCATCGGCCAGTTCGCGAAAGGTTCGATATCGCCGGCGCCGAGTCAAGCCGGCGGCCACGAACGCGGCCGTGCGGTCAGCCGGAGCTCAATACGCGTTCCTGGTCGTGAAGAGCGCGAGCGGCGTCATGACGAGAATCTTCAGGTCGAGCCATGTCGACCAGTTCTCGATGTAATAGATGTCATGCGCGACGCGCTGCTCGATCTTCTCGAGCGTGTCGGTCTCACCGCGCCAGCCGTTGACCTGCGCCCAGCCGGTGATGCCGGGCTTGACCTTGTGCCGCGCGAAATAGCCCTCGACGACATCGTCGTAGATGCGTCCCTCGGCCTTCGCCTGCATGGCGTGCGGGCGCGGGCCCACGAGCGAGAGCTCGCCCTTCAGCACGTTGAGGAGCTGCGGCAGCTCGTCGAGCGAGGTCTTGCGCAGGAAGGCGCCGACGCGCGTGACGCGCGGATCGCCTTTCGTGACGAGTTTCGTCGCGTTGGCGTCGCACTGGTCCACATACATGGAGCGAAACTTGTAGACGCCGATCGGCTCGTTATTGAAGCCGTAGCGCTGCTGGCGGAAAAAGACCGGCCCGCGCGAGTCGAACTTCACCGCCAGCGCGATCAGCGCCAGCAGCGGCGAGAGCGCCAGCAGGCCGAGCGCCGCCAGCGTGCGATCCTCGATCGTCTTGACCGCCACCGACCAGTCGGACATCGGCTTGTCGAAAACCGGAAGGAACGGCACGTCGCCGATGTAATTGTAAGCGCGCGAGCGCAGCTTCAATTTCGAGCCGAGCGCCGCGATGCGCACGTCGATCGGCAGCACCCAGAGCATCTTGAGGATGTGCAGGATGCGATCTTCCGCGACCGTCGGCAGCGCGATGATGAGCAGGTCGACTCGCTGGTCGCGGCAGAAGGCTTCGAGGTCCTCGAAGCGGCCGAGTTTGGCGTAGCGGCCGACCTGCTCGGGCGAACGATATTTGTCGCGGTCGTCGAAGATGCCGAGAATCTGGATGGCGCTCGAACCGGCGCGATCGAGACGTTCGATGAGATCGAACGTCGGCTTGCCGCCGCCGACAATGATTGTGCGGCGCGCCATGCGGCCGGCCCGCGACCACGCGCCGAGCATGCGCGCGAGCACGAGACGCAGGCCGAGACATGCGGCCAGCGCGACGAGGAACCAGTGCAGCGCCCAGTCGCGGATCGAGGCAATATCGACGCCGGCGACGATGTTGACGATGAGCAGCCCGCTGATCGACGCGAACAGCGCAATTGCGAGCTCGACGATCTGCTGCGCGACCGACGAAAGCGCGGGGATCGTGTAGGCCCAGCGCGATTTGAGGACGACGGGCGCGACCGCCGCGACGAGGAGAACCGAGACGAGGGCCCCCGGTCCGAACACGGTCCCGGACCACATCCAGAACGTGAAAAGACCCGCGCCGACGATGACCGCGACGTCCGCGGCGAGCGTCAGGGCGATGACGGCCGGCTGCGAAATCAGACGGTCCGGGGACTGCGCCGCGCTCGGGCGCGGGGCGGCCGCGCCGCGCGAGGCGGCGGTCTGGTTCGACGAAGCGAAAGCGGCGCGCATGGATGCGGAATTCCGAACGAGGCCGCGCGCCCCGAAGCGGACGCAGGCCGCCGCAGATTGCGCGGCTTGCGTAAACGACGGCTTAGGGAAGTCCGGCCGCCACGCCGCCGCGCGCGCCTTCGCGCAACAGGATTAACGCTTTCTGGACGCGCGCCTCACCTGTCGAGCGCGGCATGAAGCCTGGCGTAGAGCGGCTGGAGGCGCTCGTACATATGGGCGTAGACGTCCGAATAGAGGCGCTCGTAGAGCGCGACGCGGCCGGCGTCCGGCTCGAAGGTGCGGCCGATCCGCGTCATGGCGGCGGCGGCCGTCTCGAAATCCGGGTGCAGGCCGAGGCCGACCGCGCAGGCGATGGCCGCGCCCAGTCCCGACGTCTCGAACGTATGCGGGCGCGACGCCGGCAGGTTGAAGATATCCGCGGTCGCCTGCATGGCGGCGTCCGATTGCGAGCCGCCGCCCGATACGCGCAGGCTCGAAATCGAGACCTTGGCGCGCTTCTCGATCCGCTCCTTGCCCTCGCGCAGGCTGTAGGCGATGCCCTCGAGGATCGCGCGATAGAGATGGGCGCGCGTGTGGACGTCCGTGAATCCGATGATCGCGCCGCGCGCGTCCGGTCCCGGATTGCGCAGCCCCGGCGTCCAGTAAGGCTGGAGCATCAGGCCCTGGCTGCCGGGCGGGACCTGCGCGACGAGGCGGTCGAACATCTGCTCCGCCGGCACGCCCTCGGCCAGCGCCGCGGCGACCTCGGGATGGCCGAACTGCTGCCTGAACCAGTTGACCATCCAGAAGCCGCGAAAGATCTGGACCTCGAGATTGTATTTGCCGGGGATCAGCGCCGGATAAGGCGGGATGAGCCGCGTCGCCTCGACATAGCGCGGCGCGGTGACGGCGATGGTCGCGGTCGTGCCATAGGACAGCGCGCCGATTTCCGGCGTTGTCGCGCCGCAGCCGGCGATCTCGCAGGCCTTGTCGGCGGCCGCCGCTATGACCGGCAGGCCCTCCGGCAGGCCGAGCGCGGCCGCGGCTTCCGGCGTGAGCGCGCCGAGCACGGCGCCAGCGGGCGAAATATCCGGCATCTGGTCGCGCCGCGCCGCAAGCGCCTTCCATTTCCAGTCGAACCGGGAGGCCCAATCCTGCTTCTTGAAGTCGAATGGAATGTAGGCGACCTGCGAGGCGACGGCGTCGACGAATTTTCCGGTCAGCTTGTAGTTGAGCCAGCCGGAAACGAGCAGGATCTTGTGCGTGCGTTTCAACGCCTCCGGCTCGTTCTCCGCGATCCAGTTGAGTTCGGCCTGACGGCTGAGATAGTCGATCGTGTCCGACACGCGCGCGAGCGCGAAGGCGGCGCGCCACCACATCTGCGCCTTGCGCGGGCGGGCGGCGCGGCGCTGGTCGAGCCAGATGATGAAGGGGCGGATCGGCGCGCCCTTGTCGTCGACGAGGACGAGCGAGCCGCGCTGCGTCGTGACCGCGATTCCCCTGATGCGCGCGCGCAGGTCGGGCCTGTCCTCGAACAGCGCGCGACAGACCAGACCCGTCGCGCGCCAGAATTCGTCGGCGTCATGCTCCAGCCAATTGTCGCGCGGCGTGACATAGGCGTCGAACACGTGCTGACGCCGCCCGACCAGCTCGCCCTGCAGATCGAAGACGAGCGCGCGCACACTCTGCGTGCCGCAGTCGATGGAAAGCAGGAGTTCGGTCGACACATTCGTCATGGGCGGGCCGGCACGGAATAACAGCGCGCGATCAGCGCGCGGTAGCGTTCTTCTTCCACGCGCCAGCGCGCATCATCCCAGCGCATTTCCTCACGCGCAATCTCTCCGACGCGCGGCAGGATCGCCGCGCCGCCGTCGCGCAGCAGCAGGCCGAGCCGCGTGCGCCGCAGCATCGCATCGTCGAGATGGACGACATCCTCGGCGCGAAACGCCCAGCGCAGTTCCGCCCAGGTCGTCGGCGTCGCGCCGATCGTTTCGGTTTCGCCCGGGCGCGCCGCGGTCGGGATCAGCGCGGCTTCGTCGCCGTAGCGCGCCAGCCAGCGCCGCGCGATCGCGGGCGGCAGTCCTGCAAGCGCGTCCGTAGTCCGGCGCGCCGGTTGCTGTAAGATACGTTCGGCCTCGCCCGCGCCCGCGAGCGCCGGCGCGCGCGCCGCAGCGGCGCGCAGCGCGGCGACGGCCGTTGCGCGAAAGGTCGTGAGCTTGCCACCCGTCACGGTCAGCAGTCCGCCCTCCTCCACGATCAGATGATCGCGCGCCTCCTTCGACGGATCGACATGCGCGCCGGACGCGACGACGGGCCGCACGCCGGCCCAGGTCGAAACGATATCCTCCTCGACAAGATCGAGCGCCGGAAAAGCCGTTCGCACGGCGCGCATGAGGTAGTCGACTTCCGCGCGCGCGATGGAGGGTTCGATATCCAGATCGCCGCGATGATCGATATCCGTCGTGCCGACGAGAACCGCGCCTTCCCAGGGCACGGCGAAGACCGGCCGGCCGTCTTCGGCGTAGAAGCCGACCGCGTTTGCGAGCGGAAACCTGTCGGCGGCGAACATCAGGTGGCTGCCGCGCAGCGGCCGCAGTTTTGGCGCCGCGCCGACCTGCCCGCGCAGGCGGTCGGACCAGGCGCCTGCGGCGTTGACGACGAGCCTGGCGGCGAGATCGAACGACGCGCCCGAAGTTTCATCGCGCAACCGCACGCCTGAAAAATCGCCGACGCGGGAGGAGACATTCTCCGCTTGAAGATAGTTCACGGCGACGGCGCCGTAACGGCGCGCCTCGGCGAGCGTGCGAAGGACGAGGCGCGCATCGTCCGTCGCGGCGTCGAGATAAGACCAGCCGCCCTGCAGGCCCTCGGTCGCGATGGCGGGAAATGCGGCGCGCACGGCGGCCGCGTCGCGCCAACGGCGGCTGCGCGCGCCGGCGAAAAAATCGTAGACCGCGAGCGCCAGACCGAGCTTGAGCTTTCCGTTCCTGCCGCCGGCGCGCACCGGCACGAGAAATTCCTGCGGCATGACGAGGCCGGGCGCATCGCGTAGCAGCGCGGTTCGCTCGCGCACGGACTCGCGCGTGAGACCGAACTTGCCCTGCGCGAGATAGCGCAGGCCGCCGTGCACGAGCTTGGACGAGCGCGACGAGGTTCCGCTGGCGAAATCACGCGCCTCCGCCAGCGCCGTGCGCGCCCCGGCGCGCGCCGCCTCGAGCGCGAGGCCGGCGCCTGCAATGCCGCCGCCGACGACAAGGACGTCAAAAGGCGAACCATTCGCGAGGCGCGCGAGATTTTCCGCGCGGGTCACCCGTTATCGTCCGCCACGAGATTGCCCGAAGCCATCACGCGGTCGGGATCGAAATGCGCGATCACGGCGCCGATCGCCGCCATGCCGCGCGCGCCCTTTTCCGCCTCCAGCCAGGGCGCATGATCCTTGCCGACGCCATGCTGATGCGAAATCGTTCCGCCATTGCGCACGATGGCGTCGCTGACGGAGACCTTGAGCGCGCGCCAGCGCGCCCAGGCCTGTTCAAAATCCGGACCGATGCGAAACACGAAGGTCGAATAGACGCTCGAGCCCTGCGGGTAGACATGCGAGAGATGCGTGTAGGCGTGGCAGCGCTCGCCAAGCGCCGCCAGCGCGCCCCGCCCAGCCTCTTCCATCGCGCGCATGGTCGCGGCGACGCGCGGCCAGTCGACGGCCGTCTCCATCGTGTCGACGGCGTAGCCCGCCTCCCACAAGGCGTTGCGCAGGTAGACCGATTTGAATCGGTTGGCGCGCCATTTTTCGCCGAGAAGCTTTCCGGTCGAGACCGCGCCGTAGCGCTTGAGCATCGCGCCGGCCTGCGCGCGCATGGCGCGCACCTGCGCGGCGGCGCCGGTGAAGCCGGCGAGCAGAAGGACCTTGCCTTCGCCCACGCCGCGCGCGCGCAGATAGCGGTCGAGCAGGCGCACGGCCGCTCCGCCGCCGGCGAGCCGCAAGGTCGTCTCCGTCTCCGTCTGGTTGGCGAGACGCAGCATGGAGAGGCCGAGCTTCGCCTGCGCGAGTTCGCGCGCAGCCGCCTCGCCGCGCGCCCAGTCCGGCAGGAAATAGCCGCGGAATTCTTCCCGCTCCGGCGCAGGCGTCACACGCATGGTCGCCTGCGTGATCACGCCGATGCGCCCTTCGGAGCCGAGAATCCATTCGCGCAGATCCGGCCCCGCAGCCGAAGCCGGAAAGGTCGGAATGTCGAGGCGGCCCGTTGGCGTCTCGATCCGCGCGCCGGCGAGCATCGCCTCGATGCGGCCATAGCGCGCCGATTGCTGGCCCGAGGAGCGCGTCGCGATCCAGCCGCCGAGCGTCGAATAGTCGAAACTCTGCGGAAAGTGCCCGAGCGTGAAGCCGTGCGCGCGCAGAGCGGCCTCGATCTGCGGGCCGGGGACGCCCGCCTCGAATGTCGCGAGTTGCGACGTGGGATCAAGATGCAGAAGACGATCGAGCCGCGCGAGCGACAGCGCCAGCGCCGGCCTCTCGCCATCCGGCGGCGTGAGATGGCCGACGACGCTGGTCGCGCCGCCCTGCGGGATGACGCGCGCGCCATTTTCCCGCGCCCAATCGAGCAGGATACGCACCTCGGCCTCTTCGCGCGGAGCCGCCACGCCGTCGACGACGGCGCCGATGCGTCCGAACCGCAGCCGCAGCCAGTCGCCGAGACTCTGGCCGAAGCTCGCGGCGATGCGCGCCTCCGGGCTCGTGTCGATCAGGGGATGCGCGGCGAGGCGCGACGGTCCGATCTGCGCGAGCGCCGCCTGGCGCGTCGCATCCGACGGCTGCTGCGCGTCCCCAATTCTTTCGCGCAGGAATTCAAGCGCGCCTGCGGGCAGATGCGCTTCGACGCCGTCGTCGCCCCAACCATTCCACCGCCGCATCACGCCCTCCCCGCACGTATTCTCGCAGCGGCGATGACGGCGCGCCAGCCCTCAGGCCGTCCTGTTTTCCTCGAGCCCGAGTTCCTGTTTCATCTGGTCGCGGATCAGGAATTTCTGGATCTTGCCCGTGACCGTCATCGGGAAGCCGTCGACGAACTTGATGTAACGAGGGATCTTGTAGTACGCGATCTGGCCCTTGCAGAAGTCGCGCACCTCCTCCTCCGTGATCGTCTCGTTCTCGCGCGGCACGATCCAGGCGCAAAGCTCCTCGCCGAACCGCTTGTCGGGAAGGCCGACGACCTGGACGTCCCTGATCTTCGGATGACGGTAGAGAAACTCCTCGATCTCGCGCGGATAGACGTTCTCGCCGCCGCGAATGACCATGTCCTTGATGCGGCCGACGATGTTGCAATAGCCGTTCTCGTCCATGGTCGCGAGGTCGCCGGTGTGCATCCAGCCCTCGCCGTCGACGGCCTCCGCGGTCTTGGCGACATCGCCCCAGTAGCCGCGCATGACCGAATAGCCGCGCGTGCAGAATTCGCCGGTCACGCCGCGCGGCACGGCGTTTCCGTCGGTATCGACGATCTTGATCTCGACATGCGGCTGCACGCGGCCGACGGTGGAGACGCGCAGCTCGATGGAATCGTCGACGCTGCTCTGCGTCGAGACGGGCGAGGTCTCCGTCATGCCGTAGGCGATGGTGACTTCGCCCATGTGCATCTGGCTGATGACGCGCTTCATCACCTCGATCGGACAGGGGCTGCCCGCCATGATGCCGGTGCGCAGCGAGGAAATGTCGTATTTGGCGAAATCGGGATGATCGAGCGCGCCGATGAACATGGTGGGCACGCCGTAGAGCGTCGTGCAGCGCTCCTCCGAGACCGCCTGCAACACGGCCAGAGGATCGAAGGCTTCGGCGGGATAGACCAGCTTTGAACCATGCGTCAGCGCGCCGAGATTCGCCATCACCATGCCGAAGCAATGGTAGAGCGGCACGGGCACGCAGATGCTGTCCTTCTCCGTCAGGCGGATCGCCTCGCCGACGAAGAAGCCGTTGTTGAGAATGTTGCGGTGGGTGAGCGTCGCGCCCTTGGGATTGCCGGTCGTGCCCGAGGTGAACTGGATGTTGATCGGCTCGTCGGCCTTCAACGTCGCGCCGAGCGCGGCGAGCCGGTCCTTCTCCGCGTCCGACGGCGGCGTCAGCAATTCGCCGAAATTGGACATGCCCGGCGTCTTCTCGTCGCCGAGGCGAATGACGAATTGCAGCGTCGGCAGTTTCGCCGCCTTCAATGCGCCGGGCTGGGATGAGGCCAGTTCCGGCGCGAGATCGTTGATCATCTCGATGTAGTTCGAGGTCTTGAACGCCGGCGAGAGAACGATGGCGCGGCAGCCGACCTTGTTGACGGCGTATTCGAGTTCGGCGCGGCGATAGGCGGGGTTGATGTTAACCAGCACGAGGCCGGCCTTCGCCGTCGCATGCTGCGTCACCAGCCATTCGACATTGTTCTGCGACCAGATGGCGACGCGGTCGCCCTTCTCGAGCCCGAGCCGCAACAGCGAGCAGGCGACGGCGTCGACGCGGCGCCGCAGTTCGGCATAGGTCAGGCGGTCGTTCTGGTGGCGCGAGACCAAAGCCTCGCGCGTCGCGTGCTTCGCGCAGGCGGAGTCAAAATAGGCGCCGATCGTCTGCTCGATCAGCGGAACGTCGGTCGCGCCCTTGTCGTGGCTGAGTGTGGTCATGGTTTCATCCCAACATGCTTTGCATCGGCTTGCTTTGCATCGGCCTTGGCCCCCTCCCCGCCCTCCCCCGCTGCGCGGGAGAGGGAGTAGATTGGCGGCGCTGCAAAAATCGCGCTCAAGGACGCCTGCCGTCCCCTCTCCCGCGTAGCGGGGAAGGGAAAGGGAGGGAGCCTCGCCGATTCTACGAACTTTTCGCCGCCTCGAATTCAACAAGCTCCGCGCCGTCGCCGACCTGATCGCCGACCGCGAAGCGATGCGCCTTCAACACGCCGTCGGACGGCGCCGTGATCGTGTGCTCCATCTTCATCGCCTCGAGAATGAGCAGCGGCGCGCCCTTGTCCACTTTCGCGCCAGCTTCCGCGACGATGGCGATGATCTTACCGGGCATGGGCGCGAGCAGCCCGCCGTGGCCGCCGGCGCCGTCGGTCGCGACATGCAGCGGGTCGACCGCGGCCAACCGCCAGGCGCGGCCGTCGAGGAAGACATGGCGCATATGGCCGGCCGCGATCACGGCGGCGTCCTTGCGCACGCCGTCGATCTCGACGCGCATCGCGCCGCGCTCGTCGATCTTGCCGCGCACGACATGGGTCCGATCGGCCAGCGACAGCGCATAGCCATCGCCTCGCGCAAGAACGCCGACGCTCGTCTGCGCTTCGCCGAAGCGATAGAGTTGCGCGCGCCGCGCCGCGCCGTTGAGGCGCCAACCGTCGCGCGCATGCCAGGGCGAGGTCGCATCGGCGCTGCGTTGCGCGCGCGCCTGCGCAAATCTGCGTTCGCGCAGGAGCTCGGCCAGCGTCGCGATCAGAAAGGCGTCGGCGGGCGGGCTCTCGGCGCCGGGGAACAGGAAGCCGCGTTCGCGTTCGATCAATCCCGTGTCGAGATCGGCGGACGCGAAGGCCGGACAGGCGACGAGGCGCGAGAGGAAGTCGATATTGTTGTTGACGCCGACGACGCGATAGTCGGCCAGCGCCTGCAACATGCGCGCGCGGGCACGATCGCGGTCGTCGTCCCAGGCGATGAGTTTCGCGATCATCGGATCGTAGAAGGGGCTGATGCTGTCGCCCTCCTCCACGCCAGTGTCGACGCGCACGTTCAGGTTCTCCGACGGCGGCGCGAGATGCGCGAGCTTGCCGGTCGAGGGCAGGAAGTTCTTGTTCGGATCTTCGGCGTAGATGCGCGCTTCCAGCGCATGGCCGTTGATGCGTAACTGTTCCTGCGCCAGCGGCAGCGGCTCGCCAGCCGCGACGCGCAATTGCCATTCGACGAGATCGAGCCCTGTAATCATTTCCGTCACGGGATGCTCCACCTGCAGGCGCGTGTTCATCTCCATGAAATAAAACTGGCCGTCCTGCGTCGCGATGAATTCGACCGTGCCGGCCCCGACGTAACCCACCGCCTTGGCGGCCGCCACCGCCGCCTCGCCCATCTGGCGGCGGCGCTCCGGCGTCATGCCGGGCGCGGGCGCCTCTTCCAGCACCTTCTGATGCCGGCGCTGCACGGAGCAGTCGCGCTCGAACAGATAGACGCACTCGCCGTGGCTGTCGCCGAACACCTGGATCTCGATGTGGCGCGGACGCACGATGTATTTCTCGACGAGCACGTGATCGGAGCCGAAGCTCGCCGCCGCCTCGCGCTTGCAGGAGGCGAGCGCGGCGTCGAAGTCTTCGGCCTTCATCACCTGCCGCATGCCCTTGCCGCCGCCGCCGGCCGCCGCCTTGATCATGACGGGATAGCCGATGGCGTCCGCCTTCGACTTCAGGAGCGCAGCGTCCTGATCGTCGCCGTGATAGCCTGGCGTCAGCGGCACCTTCGCCGCCTCCATCAGCTTCTTGGCTTCCGACTTCGAGCCCATGGCGCGGATGGCGCCGACCGGCGGGCCGATGAAGACGACGCCCGCCTCGTTGCAGGCGTGGCAGAAGGCCTCGTTCTCCGACAGGAAGCCGTAGCCCGGATGAATGGCCTGCGCGCCGGTGCGCTTGGCCGCGTCGATGATCTTGTCGATCACCAGATAGCTTTCGCGCGCCGGCGAAGGGCCGATGAAGATGGCTTCGTCGGCCATGCGCACGTGGCGCGCACCCGCGTCGGCTTCGGAATAGACGGCGACGGTGGCGACGCCCATGCGGCACGCGGTCTTGATGATGCGGCAGGCGATTTCGCCGCGGTTGGCGATGAGGATCTTGTCGAACATGGCGTTTCCCGTTTCTTGGACCGCGAGCCTTTGGGCTCGCCGACGAATGCGAGCCTGAAGGCTCGCGGTCCGGCGCCCGTCACATCCTGAACAATCCGAATTTCGTCGGCTGGATTGGCGCGTTGAGCGAGGCCGAGAGCGAGAGGCCGAGCACGCGGCGCGTGTCGGCGGGATCGAACACGCCGTCGTCCCACAGCCGCGCCGTCGCGTAATAGGGATGCCCCTGAACTTCATACTGCTCGCGGATCGGCGCCTTGAACTTGTCTTCCTCTTCCTTGCTCCACTGGCCGCCCTTGGCCTCGATGCCGTCGCGGCGCACAGTGGCGAGCACGCTCGCCGCCTGCTCGCCGCCCATGACGGAGACGCGCGCGTTCGGCCACATCCACAGGAAGCGCGGCGAATAGGCGCGGCCGCACATGCCGTAATTGCCGGCGCCGAAGGAGCCGCCGAGGATGAGGGTGAGCTTGGGAACCTGCGCGGTCGCCACCGCCGTCACCATCTTGGCGCCGTCCTTGGCGATGCCGGCGTTCTCGTATTTGCGGCCAACCATGAAGCCGGTGATGTTCTGCAGGAAGATGAGCGGAATGCCGCGCTGCGCGCAGAGCTCGATGAAATGCGCGCCCTTCTGCGCGCTTTCGCTGAACAGAATGCCGTTGTTGGCGATGATGCCGACAGGATAGCCGTAGAGTTCGGCGAAGCCCGTCACCAGAGTCGTTCCGTAGCGCGCCTTGAACTCGTCGAAGCGCGAGCCGTCGACGATGCGCGCAATGACTTCGCGGACATCGTAGGGCTTGCGCGTGTCGGTCGGTATCACGCCGTAGAGTTCCGAGGGATCGTAAAGCGGTTCGTCGGCGGCGCCCCGTTTCAGGCCGATCGGCTTTGTGCGGTTGAGATTGGCGACGATGCGGCGCGCGATGAAGAGCGCGTGCGCGTCGTTCTCCGCGAAATGATCGCAGACGCCGGAGATGCGCGTATGCACGTCGGCGCCGCCGAGGTCCTCGGCGCTCACCACTTCGCCGGTCGCTGCCTTCACCAGCGGCGGGCCGCCGAGAAAGATCGTGCCCTGGTTACGCACGATCACGCTCTCGTCGGACATGGCGGGCACATAGGCGCCGCCCGCCGTGCAGGAGCCCATGACGACCGCGATCTGCGGAATGCCCTTGGCGGACATGTTGGCCTGGTTGAAGAAGATGCGGCCGAAATGCTCGCGGTCCGGGAAGACCTCGTCCT
>OEIU01000584.1_pt1 | contig 32328 bp, 30 predicted proteins | sample 1539221 | NCBI WGS metagenome assembly OEIU01 (sample SAMN03792071, study PRJEB22550) | activated sludge metagenome | feature: wastewater treatment plant; material: activated sludge; isolation source: Wastewater treatment plant of a petroleum refinery complex | place: Argentina: Zarate | collected...
GCGTTCAGGCTCCACCGATCACCGGTGGACTTCTGCAACTGCTCCTTCGCCGCGAGCAGCTCCGTGGCATCGACGTCGAGCCAAATGGTGGCCTCCGGCACGTCGCGGCGGGAGGCTGTCATGCGCTCCGCGACGATCTTGCGCAAGCCCGTGATGGGGATGCGGATGTCGCCGTCGGCGCTGGCGATCGGCCTCGGCGCATCGCCCGGTGCCGACGCACTGGCCGGTGCGCTCCCGGCTGCGGAGTGTCCACCCTGGGCAATCACGCGCTCCACGTCCGCGCGCAGCACGAGACCGCCCGTGCCGGTGCCCTGAAGCGTGTTGGCGGCGAAACCGTGCTCGTGGGCGAGCTTGCGCACGAGCGGGGAAACGACGGGAGAAACGGCGCCGTCATCGTCGAGCCGGCGGGGTGAGGGGCTCGCGGCCGTCGCCGCGACGCCGCGCGCGCCAGATTCAGGGGGACTCGCAGCGGCAGAGCCGGTGTTCCGACGGCCGAACCGGCCCGACGGCGCGGGCCGGCGAGATTTCGCCGTAGTGCTGGAAGGTGCGCTTGCGACATCGGGTTCCGATCCGCCCTCGACTCCGACGGTGATGATCGGTTGCCCGGAGTGGATGGTGTCGCCCACAGCCGCGTGCAACTTCTCCACGACGCCCGCGAACGGGCACGGCAACTCCACGACGGACTTTGCCGACTCGACCTCGATGATCGGCTGGTCCACGACGACCGTGTCGCCCACGGCGACGAGCCAGTTCACAATCTCCGCCTCGGTGAGACCCTCGCCGAGGTCGGGCAGGATGAAATCTTTGCTCGTTGTCGCCATCAGTCGTCCCACTCCCACGTGCTCATCGCGTTCAGGATCCGCTCAGGGGTAGGCAAATAGTACTTCTCCAGCAGGGGAGCGGGGAACGGAATGTCCGCCCCCGTGATCCGCAGGATGGGGGCCGCAAGGTGGTAGAACTCGCGCTCGGTCACGCGCGCGGCAACCTCAGCACCGTATCCGCCGAATTGGGCGGCCTCGTGGATGACGACAGACCGGCTCGTCTTCCGCACGGAGGCGCAGACCGTCTCGTCGTCGAAGGGGGAGAGGCTGCGCAGGTCGATGACCTCAACCGACAAGTCCTCCTCCTCGGCAAGCTCCGCGGTCTTGAGGGCGACGGCGACCGTGGGTCCGTAGGAGATGAGGGTCACATCCGTGCCCTCCCGCACCACAGCAGCCTTGTTCATCGGCAGCGGCGGGCCGGACTGCTCCGTGCCCTCCTTCATCCAGTAGTGGCTTTTCGGCTCCAGGAAAATCACCGGGTCGTCCGAGGCAATCGCCTCGCGGAGCATCGAATATGCGTCCGCAGGGTTCGACGGCGTGACGACCGTAAGCCCCGGGGTGTGCGTCCAGTACGCCTCCGAGGAGTCGGAGTGGTGCTCCACCCCGCCGATGCCGCCCGAGGTGGGAATGCGGATGACGATGGGCAGCGAAACGCGCCCGCGCGTTCGATTGCGCATCTTCGCCACGTGGGACACGATCTGCTCGAATGCGGGGTAACTGAACGCGTCGAACTGCATCTCCACGATCGGCCGCATGCCGTACATGGCCATGCCGATGGCGGTGCCGATGATGCCGGATTCCGCCAGTGGAGAGTCCCAGACCCGGTCCTCGCCGAACTCCGCCAACAGGCCACTCGTGACGCGGAAGACGCCGCCGAGCTGCCCGACATCCTCGCCGAAAATCACGACATTCGGGTCCTCGCCGAGCGCATCGCGCATCGCCGAGTTGAGGGCTGCCGCCATGGTCAGCGGTTTGGCAGTCTTCGCCATCAACTCACCGCCCCGGCGTCGTGCGCATCTTCCAGTTCGGCTTTCAGCGCATCGCGTTGCTCCAGAAGCGAGGCGCGCGGCTCGTTGTACACGTGCTCGAAAAGTTCCATCGGGTCGATCGCCGGTTCACGGTTCATCGCCTCCCGCATCGCCGCCGCAATCCGCTCGGATTCCTCCTCGATCGATGCGCGCAATTCGTCATCGAGGGCGCCCTCCGTCGTGAGATAGCGCTCGAGGCGGGCAATGGGGTCGCGGGCCTTCCACGCTTCGACGTCGGCAGCGTCTCGGTAACGGCTTGGATCATCCGAATTCGTGTGTGGCTCAATCCGGTAGGTGAGGCATTCGATCATGGTCGGGCCGCCCCCGCTGCGCGCGCGGTCGAGCGCCTCGGTGACGACCGCGAACACCGCGGCGATGTCATTGCCGTCCACGTGATATCCGGGAATCCCGTAGCCCACAGCCTTGTCAGCAAGCATGCGCGCTCTGGTTTGTTTCGCAATCGGCACGCTGATCGCAAACTGGTTGTTCTGGATGATGAAGACGGTCGGTGTTTGCCATACTCCGGCGAAATTGAATCCCTCGTGAGCGTCCCCTTCGCTCGTCGCACCGTCACCGATAAAGGTCACCGTGGCGATGGGGTCGCCCTTGAGTTTTGCCGCCATCGCCAACCCCACGGCGTGAAGAACCTGGGTGGCTAACGGTGTGGCCTGCGGTGCGATTCGGTGTTCTTTGGGGTCCCACCCTGAATGCCAGTCTCCGCGGAAGCCGGAGAGAAGTTCGGCGGTCACGACTCCGCGAGTTCCTACCGCGATGCTGTCCCGATACGTGGGGAACAGCCAATCGGTTTCCTGCATCGCCATGACGGTGCCGATTTCGCTTGCTTCCTGGCCGCGCGCTGAAGGGTAGGTGGAGAGCCTGCCCTGGCGGGTGAGCGCCGTCACCTGGGTTTCCCAGCGCCGGGCGATCACCATGCGTCGGTACAGCTCCTTGAGCACCTCGACGTCCGGCAGCTCGTACCCGCGCCGCCGGTCGATCGGCACCGCGGCACCGCTCGCGTCGATGAGCGTGAAGGCTTCCGCGTCGGGCAGAACAGCGCGCGCGCTGGTCTCTTCGGTGAGGCTCATTCCTCTATGGTGCGCCAGAGAATTGGCGACGAGGAGCAGTTCGCGGCGAATCGGCACGCTTGGCGCGTGGCGGGCCGTCCGACAGGACGAATGGCTGGCATTAGCCGGTCAAAGATGCCATGCGTCCGTCGCCAGCTCGGGCGCGGTGCCCGCTCGCTCCTCCAGAATCATGTAGGAGCGTGTCGACGCCACGCCGGGCATGTTCCGGATGCTGTGCAGGATCGTCTCCGACAGCGCATCGTGATCCGGAGCACTCACGGTCAGCAGGATGTCGATGTCGCCCGCGAGCGCCTGCGCCTTCTCCACGAAGGGAAGGGCGGCGAGAGCTGCAGACACGGTCGGCCAGTCCGCATCCACTTTCACGATGACGATCGCGGTGATCCCGAGGCCCAGTGCCTCGCGGTCGACGTTCGCCGAGAAGCCGGTGATGACCCCGTGCTCGAGCAGACGCGTGAACCGGGTGTGCGCTGCGGTGCGGGAGATGTGGACGCGGTCGGCGAGGGCGCGGAGGGACAGGCGCGCATCCTTGCCGAGTTCGGCGATGATCCGCCGGTCGATGGCGTCGACGCGGTACTTCTTCCCCGGCATCGGCGGCCTCCTCGCGACGTATCGACCACCAGCGTACTGCCAGCAGCGCCCGGCAGGGCAGGCGCGTTTGCCGGGCGCGGGCGGGGAACGCGCTTCAGTAGACTCGGATGCTGTGATCACTCGACTTTCCCACCTTTTTGTCCGCACCCTGCGCGATGACCCCGCCGATGCCGAAGTGGCGAGCCATCGCCTGCTCGTTCGGGCTGGATACATCCGCCGGCAGGCGCCGGGAATTTTCGCGTGGTTGCCGCTGGGCTTGAAGGTGCGCCGCAAGATCGAGCAGGTCATCCGGGAAGAAATGGCGGCGTTCGGCGGCCAGGAAGTGCACTTTCCCGCGCTGCTTCCGCGCGAACCGTATGAACTGACCGGGCGCTGGACCGAATACGGAGATGGAATTTTCCGGTTGAAGGACCGCAAAGACGCCGACTACCTTCTTGCCCCCACGCACGAAGAGGTGTTCACGCTCACCGTGAAGGACATGTACTCCAGCTACAAGGATCTGCCGCTCGTGATCTACCAGATCCAGGACAAGTACCGCGACGAGGCCAGGCCGCGCGCCGGGCTCCTGCGCGGACGCGAGTTCAGCATGAAGGATTCCTACTCCTTCGACTACACGGATGCCGGGCTCGACAAGTCCTATCAGGACCACCGCGACGCCTACGAGCGCATTTTCACACGGCTCGGACTCGACTACGAGATCGTGCAGGCCGACGCCGGCGCGATGGGCGGATCCCGCTCGGAGGAGTTCCTGCACCCCACTCCCGTCGGCGAAGACACGTTCGTGCGCTCAGGGGGCGGATACGCGGCGAACGTCGAAGCGTTCCACACCGAACCCGTCGAACCCCGCTCCTGGGAAAAGCTCACCCCGGCCGAAGTGTTCGACACGCCCAACACGCCGACGATCCAGACCCTCGTCGACATGGCGAATGCGGACCATCCCCGACCGGACGGCCGCGCCTGGACCGCGGCAGATACGCTCAAGAACATTGTGCTCGCGGTGACCGCGCTCGACGGCACGCGCGAACTCGTCATCGTCGGGATTCCCGGCGACCGGGATGCGGACCTGAAACGCGCGGAGGTGGCGTTCGCGCCGGCCGCGGTCGAGCCGGCGACGGAGGCGGATTTCGCGAAGAATCCGGGGCTCGTCAAGGGCTACATCGGTCCGTGGAGCGAATCCGGCCCTGTGCTCGGCGCGAAGAGCACGACCGGCATCCGCTACCTCGTCGATCCTCGGATCGCCGATGGCACCGGCTGGATCACGGGAGCGAACGAGAACGGCAGGCACGTTTTCGGCCTCGTCGCTGGCCGCGACTTCGGCAATGACGGCGTCGTGGAGATCGCCACGGTGCTCGCAGGGGATCCGGCCCCCGATGGCTCAGGACCGGTCGAGCTGGCCCGCGGCATGGAGATCGGGCACGTGTTCCAGCTCGGCCGCAAGTACGCTGAGGCGCTCGGACTGAAAGTGCTCGACGAGAACGGCAAGCTCGTGACCGTCACGATGGGCTCCTACGGCATCGGCGTCACGCGCATCATGGCGGTCATCGCGGAGGCGAACAACGACGACAAGGGGCTCGTGTGGCCCCGCGAGGTCAGCCCGTTCGACGTGCACGTGGTGGCCGCAACCCGGGAAGATGCCGTGTACGAGGCCGCGGATGCGCTCGTGGCCGAATTCGAGTCCGACGGCGTCGACGTGCTGTACGACGACCGTCCCAAGGTGTCGCCTGGCGTGAAGTTCGGGGACGCCGAACTCATCGGCGTTCCGCTCATCGTGATCGTGGGGAAAAGCGTTGCCGACGGCAACGTCGAACTGTGGGACCGCCGCACGGGGGAGCGCACCGCCGTTCCGCTGGCCGAGATTCGGGAACGAGTGGCAGCAGAACTCCGGTAACTTAGAGGCAGGTTCCGACCCGGGGCAGCCGGGTGATAACAGAAGAAATGAATAGTGGAGGCACGTCGTGGATATCGACCTGGGCGAGCTGCGAAGAATGGAGCGCGAGCGCGAGATCCCGTTCGAGGAACTCGTCACGATCATCGAGCAGGCCATCCTCACCGCGTACCTGAAGCACACCGGGATCGCGGAAGCCAAGGATGCCGCCCCCGCCGCGCGCGTGGAACTGGACCGCAAGTCGGGCCACGTCGCCATTTACGTCCCCGAACTCAACGAGGACGGCGAGGTCATCGGCGAGGCAGAGGACAACCCGGGCGACTTCGGCCGGATCGGCGCGTTCGCCGCCAAACAGGTCATCAACCAGCGCCTCCGCGACATCGCTGACGACCACGTCCTCGGCGAATTCCGGGGACGCGAGGGCGACATTGTCGCCGGCGTGATCCAGCAGGGGCCGAACCCGCGGATGATCCACGTCGACCTGGGCACCGTCGAAGCGCTGCTGCCGCCAGAGGAGCAGGTGCCGGGCGAAGACTACGCGCACGGTTCGCGCATCCGCGTATATGTCACGAGCGTGAGCAAGGGCTTGAAAGGCCCTTCGATCATGGTGTCGCGCACGCACCCGTCGCTCGTGCGCAAGCTGTTCGCGCTCGAGGTGCCGGAGATTGCGAGCGGCGCCGTGGAAATCGTGTCGCTCGCCCGCGAGGCCGGGCACCGCACGAAGATCGCGGTGAAGGCCAACGAGCCGGGGATCAACGCGAAAGGCTCCTGCATCGGCGAGATGGGCCAGCGCGTGCGGGCCGTCACGGCCGAGCTGAACAACGAGAAGATCGACATCGTCGACTACAGCCCCGACCTGCCCACGTTCGTCGCGAACGCCCTCTCGCCCGCGAAAGTGACGAGCGCTTTCGTGATCGACGAGTCGCTGAAGGCCGTGCGCGCGCTCGTTCCCGACTACCAGCTGTCGCTCGCTATCGGCAAGGAGGGCCAGAACGCGAGGCTCGCCGCCAAACTCACCGGCGCGCGCATCGACATCCAACCGGACAGCATCCTCGACGACTAGGAGCTACACTGGAACCCGTTAGAACCTGCCTCGGCTGCCGGAAACGCGACGGTACCTCCACTTTGGTGAGGGTTATCGCCCGTGACGGCGAGGTGGTGGCGGATCGCTCCGCTACCCTTCCCGGCCGTGGTGCGTGGGTGCACTCCACCCGCACCTGCATTGAGTCCGCCATCCAGCGCAAGGCCTTCGGCCGGGCGCTGAAAGCGGGAACGGTGTTGGGCACCGGGCACGTTCTCGAACTCATCGAGGCCGCAACCGCGGTCACTGAAGAACAGGCTGATTGACCTATGGACAACTAATGAGCGGCTCGAAATGAGACCCGTCAGCAACTAGGTCTGCTCCCGTTTGGGGCGGACCCCAGACAGGAGAATTGTGGCGAAACCACGCGTGCACGAGATCGCATCCGAACTCGGCATTGATACGAAACAGGCGCTTGCCAAGCTCAAGGAGATGGGCGAGTTCGTCAAAGGACCGTCCTCCAGCATCGAACCCCCCGTCGCGCGCAAGCTGAAGGCTGCGCTCGAAGCGGATGGGGTCACGGCACCCAAGGCGCCGGCGGAGAAGCCTGCGGCGGCCAAGGCCCCCGCAGCGAAAACGCCGGCCGCGAAGGCTCCGGCGACCCCTGCGGCTCCCGCTGCGAAGGAAGCCGCAGCTCAGGCGGAGGCGGCGACCGAGACAGCAGCGAGCGACGCTCAGACGAAGCCCGGCGCGCCGCAGAGCGAAGCGCCCTCGTCCGCTGAAGCTGCAGCTCCCGCCGACGGCGACGCCGCCGCACCCTCCGGCGGAGACATCCCGCGGCCGGGAACGCCGCGCCCGGGAAACAACCCGTTCGCCTCTGCGCAGGGCATGCAGCGCCCCGGAGCACCGCGTCCGGGCAACAACCCCTACGCGAGCAGCCAGGGCATGCAGACCCGACCGCCGTCCCCGAGTGGAATTCCCCGTCCGTCTGCTCCCCGCCCCGGCGCGCCGCGCCCGGGTGTCGGCGCAGGCCAGCGCGCGGGAGCCCCGGGTGGGCGTCCTGGCGCTCCGGGCGGTGCCCGAACGGGTGCCGGCGGACGGCCGGGCGGCGGTTTCCGCCCGGGTGGAGCTCCCGGAGGTGCACCGGGAACAGGATTCGGGCCGAACCGGCCCGCAGGCGGCGGTCGCGGGCGCGGCCCCGGTGGCGGCACCGCCGGTGCATTCGGCCGTGGCGGTGGTCGCGCGAAGTCCCGCAAGTCCAAGCGGACGAAGCGCGCAGAGTTCGAACTGCGGGAAGCCCCGTCGCTGGGCGGCGTGAGCGTTCCCCGCGGCGACGGCAACACGGTCATCCGGATGCGCCGCGGCGCCTCCATCACGGACTTCGCCGACAAGATCGACGCGAGCCCCGGAAACCTCGTCACCGTGCTGTTCCACCTCGGCGAGATGGCCACCGCGACGGAGTCGCTGGACGAGGCCACGTTCGAGGTGCTCGGCGAAGAACTGGGCTACAAGATCCAGATCGTGTCCCCCGAGGATGAAGACAAGGAACTTCTCGAAGGTTTCGACATCGACATCGACCAGGAGCTCGAGGACGAAGACGACGAAGAGCTGGAGGTCCGGCCCCCGGTGGTCACCGTCATGGGCCACGTCGACCACGGTAAAACCAGACTGCTTGACGCGATCCGCAAGGCGAAGGTCCACGAGGGCGAGGCTGGCGGGATCACGCAGCACATCGGCGCCTACCAGGTGATCGAGGAGCACGACGGCGTGGATCGCGCCATCACGTTCATCGACACCCCCGGTCACGAAGCATTCACCGCCATGCGTGCCCGTGGCGCGCAGGTCACCGACATCGCCATCCTGGTCGTGGCCGCCGACGACGGCATCATGCCGCAGACGGTGGAGGCGCTCAACCACGCCCAGGCGGCGAACGTGCCGATCGTGGTGGCGGTGAACAAGATCGACAAGCCGGATGCGAACCCGGCGAAGGTGCGCCAGCAGCTCACCGAGTTCGGCCTCGTCGCCGAAGAGTACGGCGGAGACACGATGTTCGTGGACGTTTCGGCGCTCAACAACGTCGGAATCAACGAGCTTCTCGACGCGGTGCTTCTCACCGCGGATGCCGGACTGGACCTGCGCGCGAACCCGAACAAGGATGCGCGCGGCGTGGCCATCGAGGCGAAGCTCGACAAGGGCCGCGGTGCCGTTGCGACGGTGCTCATCCAGTCGGGGACCCTCGAGGTTGGCGACCCGATCGTCGCGGGCACGGCGTACGGCCGCGTTCGTGCGATGTTCGACGAGAACGGCGACGCCGTGGAGTTCGCGACGCCGGCGAGGCCCGTCGCCGTGCTCGGCCTCACCTCCGTCCCGCGCGCCGGCGACGTGTTCCTGGTCACCGACGACGACCGCACCGCCCGGCAGATCGCGGAGAAGCGCGAAGCCGTCGAGCGCAATGCCCTGCTGGCCCGCAGCCGCAAGCGCATCAGCCTCGAGGACTTCACGAAGGCCATCGAGGACGGCAAGGTCGACTCGCTCAACCTCATCCTCAAGGGCGACGTGTCGGGTGCCGTCGAAGCGCTCGAAGAGTCGCTGCTCAAGATCGAGGTAGACGATTCGGTGCAGTTGCGCATCATCCACCGCGGCGTCGGCGGCGTCACGGAGAGCGACGTCAACCTCGCGACCGTCGACAATGCGATCATCATCGGGTTCAACGTGCGCCCCGACCCGAAGGCCCGCGAACGCGCGGCGCGCGAGGGTGTGGATGTGCGGTTCTACTCGGTGATTTACACCGCGCTCGAGGATGTGGAGAACGCCCTTAAGGGCATGCTCAAGCCCGAGTTCGAAGAGATCCAGTCCGGAGTTGCCGAAATTCGCGAGGTGTTCAGCTCCTCGAAGTTCGGCAACGTCGCTGGTGTCATCGTGCGTTCCGGCACGATCACGCGCAATGCGAAGGCCCGGGTTATTCGGGATGGCGTTGTCGTGGGCGACGGGCTCGCAATCGAATCGCTGCGTCGGTTCAAGGATGACGTCACCGAGGTGAAGACGGACTTCGAGGCCGGTATCGGCCTCGGCAAGTTCAACGACATCCGGATCGGCGACGAGATCGAGACGATCGAACTGAAGGAAAAGGTCCGCTGATGGCAGATCCGGCGAGGGCGCGAAAGCTCGCCGATCGCATCAAGGTGATCGTGGCGAAGCGGCTCGAGAAGGGGATCAGGGATCCCCGGCTCGGCTTCGTCACGATCACCGATGTGCAGGTCACGGGCGACCTCCAGCACGCCAGCATCTTCTACACCGTGTACGGCACGGACGAGGAGCGCGTGAACTCCGCCGCGGCGCTCAAGTCGGCGACCGGGATGCTGCGCTCCGAGGTGGGCAGGAACATCACCGCGCGCCTCACGCCGAGCCTGGAGTTCATCGCGGACGCGATTCCGGAGAACGCGAAACTCATCGAAGACCTGCTCGCGACCGCACGCAGCCGCGACACCGAGGTGTCGTCGCTTGCCTCCACAGCGCAGTACGCGGGCGATGCCGACCCGTACGTCAAACCCCGCGAAGTCGTCGAGGACGAACTGGACGCTGCGGATGCGGATGACGAGGGTGACGACGACGAGGACTATTCGGGCAACCGATAGGTGCCGTCGCCGTCCGCTTCGACGAGCCCGTCGCCAAGGAGGCTCGCCAGCGCACGTTCCAGCTGGGCAGCGTCCGGCCAGAGGGCGCTCACGGTTTTCGCGTCGACGGGCACGTCGTTCGCGCGCAATTCGGCCAGGATCTTCCCGCGAGCCTGCCGATCCGAGCCCTCATATCTGGCCTGTACCGCGCGGGTCGGCCCCGAATTCTCGGGGTACCCGGCCGCGCGCCAGGCGCAGTGCTCGGCAACCGGGCACTCGCCGCAGCGGGGAGCGCGGGAGGTGCACACGATCGCCCCCAACTCCATGACGGCGGCGCTGACGACAGCGGCATCGCGCCGGTCGGCGGGAAGTCGCGCCTCCATGGCGGCGAGGTCACGCCGGGTCGAGGCCGGCGCCGGCTGCGCGCTGCCCCCGATAGCCCTCGCCAGCACCCGGCGGACGTTCGTGTCGACCACCGGATGCCGGTGCCCGAATGCGAACACCGCGACCGCTCTGGCCGTGTATTCGCCGACGCCCGGCAGCGCGAGAAGCTCAGCCACATCGGAGGGGACCGAGCCTCCATGGCGCTCGACGATCGCGGTCGCGCAGGTGTGCAGCCGGAGCGCCCTGCGCGGATAGCCGAGCCTGCCCCAGGCGCGCACGGCGTCGCCCGCGGGCACGGAGGCCAGATCCGCTGGGGAGGGCCACCGCTCAAGCCAGGCCCGAAGCGGTTCGATCACCCTTGCCACCGGTGTTTGCTGAAGCATGAACTCGCTCACGAGGATGCCCCAGGCGCCGAATCCGTCGGCACGCCACGGCAGTGCGCGCGCGTTGAGCAGGTACCAGCGCGATACCGCTTCGGCGAGCCAGGGGTCCGCGGGGCCGCCCATCGGTGGAGTGGCCCCCTCGGGCGCTGCGGTGCTCACCGGACTACTCTAGAGTTATGGCTCGCTGGGCACCGGAGAAGAAGGACACGCTCGGGTCCATCGCGGAGGAAATCCTGCACAACTACGGGCACGGCCGAACCATGGTCGCGGTCGATGGCCGTCACGGGGCTGGCCAGTCGGAGTTCGCCGACGGTCTGGCCGAGATCCTCCAGGCCACGGGGGCGAAGGTTTTTCGGGCGCACATCGACGATTTCTTCCGGCCGAGGGCGGATCGCGAGCGTGCGGGCTGGCTTGACGGGAAAGCACACTATCGCGGCGCCTACGACTACTCTCTGCTGAGGCGGGTGCTCATCGACCCGTTCCACACCGCGGGAAGCACGGGGTTCGTCCTCACCGGGTTCGATGAGGTGCGGGACCAGCCGGTGTTCCAGCCGAAGTGGATGTCCGCCGGCTTTGACGCCATCCTCATCGTGGACGGCGTGTTCCTGCACCGCCCGGATCTGGCCGGCACCTGGAACTACTCGATCTGGCTGACCACACCGCTTCTCGAATCCGAGGACAAAGAGGTCATGCGCAACTCTGCCGCCGACGCGGCGTACCTCGCCGAAGCGAACCCGAGCGAGAAAGCCACGACCCTCATTGATAACCAGGACCCGGAACACCCTCGGCGCGTGTTCGCGGATTCCTGCTAGTTCGGACTGGTCCGTGCAACGACCCCATCCGGGGTGAGGAATGCGCCGGCCGATTCGACCTCGTGCACGAGCTCGACGAGCCGGGCGTTGATGGGCGCGACTGTGCCCGAGGTTGTCGCGGCATCCACGATGGCGCCGTTCAAATAGTCGATTTCGGTCAGTTGCCCCCGCCTTATGCTCTGCAGCGTGGAACCGGGATTCGGGATCTTTCCCATCCGCCATTTCATGATGAGCGGCAGGAGTTGCCCGATCGACGGCGGCAGGCGGCTGAACAGCCGGAGAGCTCCGTCGGAGAGGCCCTGAAGCTTCTCGAATCTCACCCCCGCGGCGAGTCCCACCGTGACCGCCTCACGCATGCTCAGAGTGAGCACGCGACGGAGGCGGCGGTGGGCGATGGTGTCCTGGGCGCTCAGGTTCGTGATCGCGGGAAGGGCGTTGATCTGATTCACGATGAGTTTCGTCCACTGCGCCCCGACAAAGTTCCGGGTTGTGCGGATGGGCATCACGGGGTCGAGCACGCTCGCCACATACTCGACATCAAGGCCCCTGCCGCCGTTGCCCAGGTATGTGCTCCCCGTCGTCGTCACCGCCACCGTGCCCGGTGCGAGGTACGAGGCGGCGAACAGCGCGAGTCCGCCGATGATGTCGGTGTGGGGCAGGAGTTCCCTGGCGGCCGAAATCCCCCGAATGCCGTTCTGGATGACGACGACCGGAACGCCGCGAAGGAAATCGGCGTTCTCCCGGATAGCGGCATCCGCGTCGAGCGTTTTCGTCGTGACGATTGCGAGTTCCGGCGCGCGGGTGAGGAGCTGATCCGCCGCCACGTGGGCCACATGGTCCCCCCACGCTCCGCTCAGGGTGATCCCGTTCGCCCGGATCGCTGCGAGGTTGGCGCCGCGAGCGGTGACCTCCACGTCGTGTCCGCCCCGGTCCAGGAGCGCGGCGATCACTCCGCCGACCGCCCCCGCGCCAATCAGACCGACTCTCACGATTCCAGCCTAGGGGTCACGCCCAGGGTTGGTAGCCTCGGAGGGTGATTCCCACCTCGAGGCGCAGCGGAATTCTGCTCGTCGACAAAGCGGGGGGAATGACGAGTCACGATGTGGTGTCCCGCGTGCGTAAACTCGCCGGAACCCGCAAGGTCGGACACGCCGGCACCCTCGACCCGATGGCGACGGGCCTCCTCGTGGTCGGGCTGAATGGCGCGACCCGGCTCCTCACCTACCTTGTGGGACTCGACAAGGAGTATCTGGCGACCATCCGGCTCGGCGGGTCGACCCCGACGGATGATGCGGACAGCCCGGTGGATGTCGTCGCAGACCCGAAGCGGCTTGCCGAGGTGACCGTCGACGCGGTGGAGGACGCCATCCGCGGGCTCACCGGCGAAATCAGCCAGGTTCCGTCGGCGGTGAGCGCCATCAAGGTGGACGGCCGACGCTCCTACGAACGGGTGCGCGCCGGCGAGGAGGTGGAGCTCGCCGCACGGACCGTGACGATTTCCGCCTTCGATGTTCTCGCGGTGCACCGCGCGGAGTTCTTCGATGTCGACGTGCGCATTTCCTGCTCGACGGGAACGTACGTCCGCGCGCTCGCGAGAGACCTCGGGAGCGGGCTCGGCGTCGGCGGCCATCTCGTCGCGCTTCGGAGAACCAGGGTCGGTCCGTTCGGTGTCGCCGACGCGAAGCCTCTGGAGGACATTTCGATCGAGCGCGACCTGGCGGCGCCGGCCGACATCGCCCGTGCGCTGTTTCCCGTGCTCGAGCTGACCGAACAGCAGTCCATCGATCTCGGCCACGGCAAGACGGTGACGGCCGGCGACCCGGGGCACCCGGCATCGACCGGGCCTATCGCGGCGATTGCGCCGGACGGCCGCCTAGTTGGCCTCGTCGCGATCTCCAACGGTACAGTTTCCCCGGTCATCAATTTTCCGCCGGATAGCGAGCAGCAATGATTGAGTGGTTTGCCTGGGTGCAGGTCATCGTCGCGGTCATCGCCGGGCTGCTGTGCCTCGCGCTCGGTGCGTCGGGGCACGAACCGGATGACTTCAGCCTGGGGGCCGTGCTCCTGGTGGAAGTCCTTCTCCTCGCCCAACTGGTGGTGGCGCTGATTGCCCCCGCAGCGGGCAACACTCCCTCAGGCAACGTGCTGGAGTTCTACACCTACCTCATTTCGGCGATCATCCTGCTTCCGCTTGCCGGGTTTTGGGGCCTCGTCGAACGCACGAAGTGGAGCACGCTCATCCTCGGCGTTGCGGCCCTCGCCGTCGCCGTCATGGTCGTTCGGATGCTGCAAATCTGGACTGTTCAGTCGGCGTGACCGAGTGCGAATCGTCGCGCGGCGGATCGCCTAATCTGGTAGCGATGCGATCCTTCCCCGCGCCCACGCCGAGCCGACCCCGCAGCTCACGGGGGATCGGCGGCGTCCTCATCGCCGTGTACGGCATTCTTGCGCTCGCCGCCACCGGTCGGTCCTTCGTTCAGATCGCGACCAACTTCACCCACGCGCCGGTAGCCTACCTGCTGTCCGCCCTGTCCGCCGTCGTGTACATCCTGGCCACCGTTGCGCTCCTGCAGCGGAGCACCGGGTGGTATCTCGTCGCGTGGGTCACGATCTCGTTCGAGTTTGCCGGAGTGCTCACGGTCGGCCTGCTCAGCATCTTCGACGGCCAGTTGTTTCCGAGCGACACCGTGTGGTCGATGTTTGGCCGCGGCTATCTTTTCGTTCCCCTCGTCCTCCCCGTGCTCGGCATGATCTGGCTCGCCACGCGCGGCGGCCCGGGGAGCGCCGCCGACGGCCCCACCGGTCCGGGGGAGTAACGTGCAGGTTTTCAGGACACGTGAGGAGATCCCGGCCGGATTCGGGCCGTCCGCGGTCACGGTTGGCAAGTTCGACGGCATCCACCTCGGCCATCACCGGATGATCGACACCCTGCTGAAGGAGGCGCGCCGCGATGCGCTCGTGCCGGCGGTGCTCACGTTCGACCGGAATCCGCTGAGCGTCCTCGCACCCGACGCCTGCCCGCCATCGCTCGTGAGCAACGCGCAAAAACTTGAACTCCTCGAACAGCTCGGCGTAGACGCCACCGTCATGCTCACCTTCGATCGCACGTTCAGCGAGCAGGCGCCGGAAGCGTTCGTGGAGGACATTCTCGTCCGCGCGCTGGGGGCGAAGGTGGTGTATGTCGGGCCGGATTTCCGTTTCGGGCGCGGAGGCAAGGGCACCGTCGAACTCCTGGAGGAGCTGGGTACTCGGGACGATTTCGAGGTGCGCCACTTCTCCACCGTGGAACTCGACAACCGGCGCGTGTCGTCCACGTGGGTACGCGAGCTTCTCACGGACGGCAACGTCGCGGCAGCCAGGACACTGCTTGGCCGATTCCCCACCGTGCGCGGCACGGTCGTGCGCGGCGCCCAACGCGGCCGGACTCTGGGTTTCCCCACCGCGAATCTTGCTCAGGAATCCGAGGGGCTGATCCCCGCCGACGGCGTGTACGCCGCGTGGGCCGTCGTGGGCGCCACGCGGTATCCGGCAGCGGTATCCATCGGCAACAATCCGACGTTCGACGGTGTGGCCGATCGCCAGGTGGAGGCCTACCTGCTCGGCCAGGATTTCGAACCCGTCGAGCTGGACCTCTACGGTGCCGCGCTCGACGTGCAGTTCGTGGACCGGATCCGGGGCATGGTGGCGTTTGGCACCGTTGAGGAGCTGATTGCCGGGATCGCCGCGGACGTCGACCACGTGAGCGCCGTGTTGCGGCGCAACCCCACGCCCGATTCCGCGCAATGACCGCGCCCGTCCCTCCGCGATCGGGATCGCTGCCGTTGTGGACTGGCCGAACCGTCGTTCTGCTCGGAATAATCCTGGTGTCGGCGAGCCTGCGAACCGCGGCAACCTCGCTGGCCCCCATTGTGGATGCCGTCGGGAAGGACATTCGACTGGATGCGCTCGGTCTTGGCGTGCTGGGAATGCTGCCGCCGCTCATGTTCGCGCTCGCGGGGCTCATCGCACCCCGAATGGCCCGGGTCTTCGGTTTGGAATTTTCCACGATCCTGGCGGTCGTGGTCATGTTTCTGGGGTTCGCAGCGCGTGCGCTTGCGCCGGAGTACTGGATGTTGTTCGGGGGCACTCTCGCGGCCCTCGCCGCGGCCGGCGCAGGAAACGTGTTGCTCCCGCCGATCGTCAAACGGTACTTCCCTGACCGCATCGGACTGGTCACCTCGATCTATGCGACCGCGATGGCGGTCGGAACGGTTCTTCCACCCGCGCTGGCCTTTCCCCTCGCGGACGCCACGGGGTGGCGCGAATCACTCGGGGTGTGGGCGCTGCTGGTGATTCTCAGCCTGCCGCCCTGGATTGCCGTTCTCGTGCAGCGGCGCCGCACCCAGCGGACGGGTCTTCAGAATCGCGCTCCGGAAGTCGAGGAGCCGGCCGCAGGCATGATGGGACAGATCTGGCATTCGCGCGTCGCCTGGAGCATTGCGATCGTGTTTTCGATCGCATCCTTTCAGGCGTACTCGCTGTTCGCGTGGTTGCCGAAGCTGCTCGTCGATCAGGTCGGGGTCGGCAGCATCGAGGCGGGACTGCTGCTGGCATTCTGGGGCCTCATGGGAATGGTGGCGGCGTTTGTCGCGCCGGTGATCGCTGATCGCCTCGGCGACATCGGATGGGTTCTTCACGTCGGCGGCGCCGGTTTTGTTCTCGGGTACCTTGGGCTGCTGTTCGCGCCGGGGGTGTCCCCGTGGTTGTGGATCGGGCTCTGCGGGGTGGGGCAGATCGTGTTCCCCACCTGCCTCGCGCTGATCAACCTCCGGACGAGAACGCAGGACGGTTCGATCGCCCTGAGCGGGTTCGCCCAGGGAGTTGGATACCTTATTGCTGCCCTTGGGCCCGTTTTAGTCGGCATCCTGCACGATCTCACCGACGGCTGGGCTGCGTCGATCATTCTGCTCGCCGCGACCGCGGCAACCCTTGGCATTTTCGGGATCATCCTGCGAACCCCGCGGTGTGTCGAAGACGAAACGGCGGCGTACCGAAACTGAGCGCCCCGGGCTCCCTCAGCCCAGCATGCTCGCGCGATGCACGAGCGCCGCCGCACCGATGAGCGGGCCCTCGTCGGACAGTGCGGAAGGAACCACTCGGACTTTCCTCACGAAACCGAAGGTGCTGTGCTCGTCGACGCCGGCGCGGATGTAATCGAAGAGGTCTGGCGTCACGGTGGAGAATCCACCGCCAATCACGACGAGGTCGAGATCGGTGAGCGACGCGGCCGAACCAATCGACCGACCGATGGCCCGACCCGCGCGCTCCACTGCCGCTCGCGCGACCGCGTCGCCTTCCGCGTACCTTTCCGCAAGGTCCTCCCCGGTGGATCCGGTCCAACCGTGCTCCCTCGCCCAGGCGACGCTGCGTGGGCCCGAAGCGATTGCCTCCAGGCATCCGGTGCCGCCGCACGCGCACGCGTCGTCGAAGCCGGCGACCTCCACGTGTCCGATGTGGCCGGCGTTGCCGGTCGAGCCCGCCACCGTGCGTCCGCCGAGGATGAGACCCCCGCCCACCCCGGTGGACACGACCATCCCCAAAACGTTCGCGTACCCCCGGGCCGCGCCAATCCAGTGTTCGGCGAGCGTGATGCACAGGCCGTCCATGCGCAGCGTTATCTCTGTGTGGGGCATCGACTCGGCGAGGAACTCGACGAGGGGGAAATCGCGCCAGGCGGGAAGATTCAACGGTGAGATCCGCCCGTTTCCCTGGTCGATCGGTCCGGCCGATCCGATACCGACGCCGAGGAGGGCAGCACCGTCCGGGAGGGCCGCGAGTGCCGCGGTCGAAACGGCTCCGGTCGCCGAGGCGAGGCTCTGGGTGGTCCCTGCTGCTCCGGTGGGCTGACGGAAACGACTCCCCGCCACCACGTTTCCCGAATCGTCGACGAGCGCAGACTCGACCTTCGTGCCGCCAATGTCGATGGCAAGTGCAAGGCTCTCGGGCATGCTCCGAGCCTATTGGGGTGGCTGCGCGTAGTGTGACAATATGACCCCCGATTTCGTCGAACTCGAGTTTGTGAGGCGGTTTGAGTTCCCGCCGGCAATTGTGTTCGACGCGCTCGTGGACCCGGATCTCATCGCCGGATGGCTCGCACACGCCTTCGTCGGGAGGACCGTGGGGTCTCCCTATGATTTGGTGTGGCTCACGAGTTCCAGTTTTCCGCCGACCCGCGGCACGATAACGGTGTTCGATGAGCCGCAGGCGCTCGCGGTGGAGACCGATAATCGCGGGCGGTTCCAGTTCCTGTTGGCGGCGAGCGATGGAGGGCCCCGCGGAACGAGCACCATTCTCACGACCCAGGTCGGGGTGTCGGTAGACCCCGCGTTCCTCCCGCGCGTGGCGGCGGATTGGCAAAGCAGCCTGGATCAACTCGATGCCCTGCTTCGCGGGCACCCGGTGGATTGGGACAACTGGGATCGGGACCGGTCCGGCGCGTGGCGTGAATACCTCACCGCCGCGGGCGGGCGCTGAACGGCGGACGCCGCTGCCGTTCATTCGCGCAGTGTTGCGGAGTCCAAGTGCTCATATGAGCAAAAAGCTCAACGGATGTTGAAAAGCCACCGTGGCGCGCCTAGCGTAGAGGTGAGGAGGCAGACATGCCATCGAGCGCCACAGCGGACACCGAGCTGCTCACGGTCCGTATCGCCGAGCTCTACTACGACGAAAACAAGACGCAGGATGAGATCGGCGCGCTCCTCGGGGTAACCCGGTGGAAGGTGGGCCGGCTGCTGACCCAGGCGCGCGAGCGCGGGATCGTGCGCATCGAAATCATGCATCCGCGGGCCCGCCGCCTCGGCATCGAGCGCGAGCTTCGCGAACGATTCGACCTGAAGGATGCCGTGGTCGTTCCGGTGGCGGACGACACGCCGTCGCGCGTGGCGCAGGCCGCCGCGGACTACCTCACGGCGCTGCGCCCCGTGCCGCGTACCCTCGGCATCAGCTGGGGCAGAACGCTGGATAGCGTCGCCGACCACCTGGGCCACGGGTGGGCTACCGGGGTCACGGTCGTGCAGATCAATGGGGGAGTGAGCCTCAACCGCCGGCCGGGAACCGCATCCACGACGGCGGCCGAGATCGCCCAGAAGGGCGGCGGCCACCCGATCCTCTTGCCGAGCCCCGCTATTCTCGAACGACTCGAAACCGCCAGGGCGATTTCCACCGACCGAACGGTCGCGGCGGTGTTGAATCGCGCGTCGGAAGCCACTGCCTACCTGTACAGCGCGGGAGTGGCCGACTCCTCGTCGGTTCTCGTGGACAGCGGCTACCTCACGCCGGAGGATGTCGCAGAGCTCGTGCGCAAGGGTGCGGTCGGCGATGTCGTCGGCCGCTACATCGACGCGAACGGAAACCCGGTCGACCCCGGGCTGGATGAACGTACAGTGGGACTAGGGCTCGACCAGCTGCGCGCGGCGGAAACGGCGATCTTCGTGGTTGCCGGCGAAGCGAAGCACGACATCGCGCGCACGGTCGTGACGAGCAAACTGTGCAGCATCATCGTCACCGACGAGTCCACAGCGGCAGCACTTCTGGAGGAACAATGACCATCGACCAATCCGTTGCACTCGCACCGGCATCCCGGGCGATTCACCTCATCGGCACGGACCTCACCGAGAAGAGCCTGAAACTCCACCTCGACGGCCTCTCCGGCGTCGACGCGGTCGGACTCGAGTCTCGTGCGGCCGGGCTCGCCACCCGGTCGATCAAGACGACCTCCAAAGTGTGGGCGCTCGACACGATCATCCGGCTCATCGACCTCACCACCCTCGAAGGGGCGGACACCCCGGGCAAGGTTCAGTCGCTCGTGGCGAAAGCCATGAACCCCGACCCGAGCGACCCGACCACACCGCGCGTCGCCGCCGTGTGCGTGTACGGCGACCTCGTCGCGGACGCCGTCGCGGCGCTCGGCAGCGCGCACGCCGCCGGTGGTCCCACCGGTATCAACGTCGCCGCGGTCGCGACCGCGTTCCCGAGCGGGCGGGCTTCGCTCGCCGTGAAACTCGCTGACACGGCGGAAGCCGTCGCCGCCGGTGCGGACGAGATCGACATGGTCATCGACCGCGGAGCGTTCCTCTCCGGACGCTACGGTCTCGTGTTCGAGCAAATCGTCGCGGTCAAGGAAGCGTGCCGACGCGCGGGCGGCAGCTACGCGCACCTCAAGGTCATTCTGGAAACCGGCGAGCTGAACACGTACGACAACGTGCGCCGCGCGTCCTGGCTTGCCATTCTCGCCGGGGCCGACTTCATCAAGACCTCCACGGGCAAGGTGCAGCCGGCGGCGACCCTTCCCGTCACTCTGCTCATGCTGCAGGTCGTCGGCGACTGGTACCGCCTCACGGGCGAGCGGATCGGGGTGAAGCCGGCGGGCGGCATCCGCTCGTCGAAGGACGCGATCCGCTATCTCGTGACGGTCGCGGAAACCGTCGGCGAGGAGTGGCTCGACCCGCACCTGTTCCGATTTGGGGCATCGAGCCTGCTGAACGACGTGCTGCTGCAGCGCCAGAAAATCACCACAGGCCACTACAGCGGCCCCGACTACGTCACGATCGATTAGGAGCCACCATGTCTTTCCTCGAATACGCTCCGGCCCCGGAGTCCACGAGCATCCTGCACCTGAAGAAAAGCTATGGCCTGTTCATCGACGGCGAATTCCGGGACGGGCACGGCACACCGTTCACGACGATCTCCCCGGCGGACGAATCGCCGATCGCGCAGGTCTCGAATGCGAACGCCGCCGACATCGACACCGCGGTGGCTGCAGCCCGCCGCGCCTACGACAAGGTGTGGTCGCGGATGAGCGGCAAGGATCGCGGAAAATACCTGTTCCGCATCGCGCGCCTCGTGCAGGAGCGCACGCGCGAGCTCGCCGTGGCGGAGAGCCTCGACAACGGCAAACCCATCAAGGAAAGCCGCGACGTGGATGTTCCGCTCGTGGCGGCCTGGTTCTTCTACTACGCCGGTTGGGCCGACAAGCTCGACCACGCGGGCCTCGGCCCCGCCCCGACGTCGCTCGGCGTGGCCGCGCAGGTGATCCCGTGGAACTTCCCGCTGCTCATGCTCGCATGGAAGATCGCGCCGGCGCTCGCCGCCGGAAACACCGTCGTGCTGAAGCCCGCGGAGACCACTCCGCTGTCCGCACTCATTTTCGCCGAGATCCTGCAGCAGGCGGATCTGCCGGCCGGCGTCGTGAACATCGTGACGGGAGCCGGCGACACCGGTTCGGCGCTCGTGAACCACCCCGACGTGAACAAGGTCGCGTTCACCGGCTCGACGGCGGTGGGGAGGGCGATCGCGAAGTCGACCGCGGGGACGGCCAAGAAACTCACGCTCGAACTTGGCGGCAAAGCCGCGAACATCGTGTTCGACGACGCCCCGATGGATCAGGCGGTCGAGGGCATCGTGAACGGCATTTTCTTCAACCAGGGCCACGTGTGCTGCGCCGGCAGCCGGCTGCTCGTGCAGGAGAACATCCACGACGAAGTGCTCGATCGGCTCAAGCACCGCCTGTCGACGCTGCGGATGGGCGATCCTTTGGACAAGAACACCGACATCGGGGCGATCAACTCCAAGGCGCAGCTCGAACGCATCCGCGCGCTGTCCCAGGTCGGTGAGGAGGAGGGCGCGACACGGTGGACCGCGGAGTGCGCAATCCCCGCAAAGGGCTTCTGGTTCGCACCGACGATCTTCACGAACGTGGAGACGAGCCACCGGATCGCGCGCGAGGAGATCTTCGGGCCCGTGCTGTCCGTGCTCACGTTCCGCACGCCTGCCGAGGCGATCGCGAAGGCGAACAACACCCCGTACGGCCTCTCCGCCGGAATCTGGAGCGACAAGGGCAGCCGCATTCTCGGGGTTGCCGACAAGCTCAAGGCCGGCGTGGTGTGGGCGAACACGTTCAACCGGTTCGACCCGGCGAGCCCGTTCGGCGGGTACAAGGAGTCCGGCTACGGCCGGGAGGGCGGCCGCCACGGGCTCGGCGCGTACCTGCAGTCCGGATGGCATGCACCGGCGCAGAAATCGTTGCCCGCGAAAGTTGCCGCACCTCCCAAACCGGTCCGCGCCGCGAAGAAGGGGGCATCGAAATGAGCGCCCACCTCACGATCCCGAAAACCTACAAGCTGTACATCGGCGGCGCATTCCCGCGCAGCGAATCCGGTCGCACCTACGAAGTGGCCACACGCAAGGGCGCGTTCCTCGCGAACGCGGCGAAGGCGAGCCGCAAGGACGCGCGGGACTCCGTCGTCGCCGCGCGGGCCGCGGTATCCGGCTGGTCGGGGGCTACCGCCTACAACCGGGGACAAGTGCTCTACCGCATCGCCGAGCTCCTCGAGGGCCGCCGAGCGCAGTTCGTGGACGAGCTTCGCGCCGGCGGCGGCCTCACCGAGGCGCAGGCCCAGCGCGAGGTCGACACCGCGATCGATGTCTGGGTCTGGTACGCCGGATGGGCGGACAAGTACCTGCAGGTGACCGGCAACGGCAACGCCGTGAGCGGGCCGTACTTCAACATTTCAACGCCGGAGCCCACCGGCGTCGTCGCGATGGTTGCCCCGCAGAACCCGGACGTGAAGGGCACCGGCCTGCTCGGCCTCGTCTCGGTCATCGCCCCGGCGCTCGTGAGCGGAAACACGGTCGTCGTGATCGCGAACGAGGCGGTGCCGTTGCCGGCGATCAGCCTGGCCGAGGTGATCTCCACGAGCGATGTGCCGGGCGGCGTGGTCAACATCCTGACCGGTTCGCCGGCCGAGATCGCGCCGTGGCTCGCGAGCCACGCGGATGTGAACGCACTGGACCTGGCCGGTGCAGGCGACCTGGACTGGATCGACCTGCAGATTGCCGCCGCGGACACCCTGAAGCGCGTGCTGCCGCCGGAAGCCGGTGTTCCGGCACCCGCCGTGGACCGCATCCAGTTCTTCACCGAGACGAAGACGGTGTGGCACCCGAAGGGCATCATTTAGGTCGAAGTACGGCCGGTCGGCGATCGCGCGCGCGGGCGGGTTCGAAAATTACTGGAATTTCGGACAGGAGTTCCAGTACCCTGTTCTGATTGGGGATGGGGGTCTCTGTGCGGTGGTTCACGCTTGCCGTCACGACGGTGCTGCTGTCGACGTTCGCGGTGCTCGGAATCGGCACCGCGGCGCACGCGGAGGGCGAGGGCACGATCCTGTCCCTTGTCAATGAGGCGCGGGCGGCCAACAATCTGGGCCCCCTGCAGTTGAACTCTTCGATCAGTTCGGTTGCGCAGGCGTGGGCGAACCAGATGGCCGCGAATGGCCAAATGACCCACAACCCGAACTACTCCACCCAGATTCCTTCCGGGTGGAGCCGGGCCGGGGAGAACGTCGCCCACGGGTACCCGTCGCCGAGCGCGACGCACAACGCCTGGATGAACTCGGCCGGGCACCGCGCGAACATTCTGGGTGACTACACCGATATCGGCATCTCCTTCATTACGGTCGACGGTTCGACCTGGGCGGTGGAGAATTTCGCCAAGTACGGCGCGAGCGTGCCGCCGCCCGCACCCCCGGCACCGCCGCCCGCACCAGCGCCGGACCCGGCCCCACCCGCCACGGCACCGGCCCCGGCTCCCTCACCGCCCGCGTCGGCACCGCCCGCTTCACCGCCCGCCGCGTCGTCCGGCGGCGGAAGCGCGGCGCCGCGCATGAGCGACTACGGCGCAGGCGCACAGAGCCCTTCAGGCAGCCCACCGGCCACCGCCGATTCCGCGCAAGGGCCGACTTCCACTTCGGCGGACGAGAATTCTCCGCCGCCCGCAGACGCGGCTCGAGCGAGCGGGAACCCGCCGGGCGAGCAGCAGCCGCGGCTGGATCGTGTCGCCTCCGATCAGGCTGCTGCAGCGCCCGGTGCCGGCAGCGCGCCGGGACTCATCGTGCTTGGCCTCCTGATCGGCGCCGCAGCGCTCGTTGCCGGATCGGTGGCCGGACTGCGGCTGTGGCGGCGTTGGGGTCTGTACTTCCGGTAGCAGCCATCGCGAGCGCACGCCGGTCGGGGCCTCGGGCGGCCCCCTGGAGAATCCGCGCGGCGCTCCTGCCTTACAGCGAACCGGCGAATTGGGTGTAAAACGCGACGCCTTTCAGGAACGTTGCCACGCGAATCCGCTCGTTCTTCGCGTGCAGCGTACCGCGTTCCTCGCGGGACATCTCAAACGGGCTGAACCGGTACACGAAATCGCTGATGCGCGTGAAGTGCCGGCTGTCGCTCGCGCCGAGCATGACGTACGGGGTGACGATCGTGCCAGGAAAGATCTCCTCGATCGTCGTCTTCACAAGCTCCCACGCTCGCCCCGTCGTCGGGGACACCGGCGAAGGTTCTGTGGGGTGCAGCACCTCGATCGTCACGGCGTCGTCCCGGATCGCGCGGCGCACGTGCCGGACGGCTTCCTCCACGCTGGAGTCGACGGCGACGCGGATGTTCACGATCGCCTCCGCCCGCTCGGGCAGGGCGTTCGCGGCCTGTGCGCCGCTCAACTGCGTCACCGCCTGGGTCGTGCGCACCATGGCGTTCGTCTCGTCGCTCAGGCGGGCGAAGAGTCCGAGCAAAGGCAGCCTGGTGAGCCACAAATTGGTGAACACCCAGCGCAGCGGCTGGCGCGCGTGCGCGCCGAGAGTGCGGATCATTTCGAGATTGGTCGGCACGAACGACGTGCGGAATCCTCGTCGATTCAGCCGGATGAGCGCCCGCGCGAGCCGCACGGTGGCCGCGAACTTCGGAGGAGTAGAGGCGTGTCCGCCCTGTTGTTCGACGGCGAGTCGAAGGCTGAAAATTCCCTTCTCGCTGACGCCGACGACGGCGATCGGTTTCGACACTCCGGGGAAGATGCCCTCCACCACGGCACCCCCTTCGTCGAGTACGAGGGCGGGCCGGATGCCGCGCTCCTCCAGAACGTCCACGACACTTCCGGCACCGGACCCCGCGGTCTCCTCGTTGTGGCCGAAACTCAGATACACATCGTTCGCCGGGGTGTGTCCGGCCGCGACGAGCGCCTCCACCGCCTCGAGGATGCACGCGAGCGACCCCTTGTCATCCAGCGTTCCCCGACCCCACACCACGCGCTGCGCGCCCTCCCCGACAAGGTTGGCGGCGAACGCCGGGTGGTCCCAGCCCTGATCGTCCGCGGCCACGACGTCGTAGTGCGCCATGAGCACGGTCGGCTCCGTGGCGCTCGCCCCCGCCCAGCGGAACAGCATCGTGTGCCCATCCACGATCTCCTGCTCGAGGGCCGCGTGCGTCTTCGGGTACAGACGGGCGATCGTTTCCCGGAAGAGCGCGAACTGCGACCAGTCGGTGCCCTCATCGTTCAGGTGCGAAACGGTGGGAATCCGAACGAGGGCGCGCAGGTTCTCGACCGCGCGCGATTCATCGATGGCAGGCTGCACACTCCGACTCTATTAGCCCGATAGCCTTGACACGATGACGTCCTACCCCACCCCCGCATTCACCCGGCCGGCGTTCGCGCCGGGGATCCTCGGTGTGATCGTGCTGCTCGCGGGGCTTGCGCTGCTCGACAACGCCGGCGGGTACTTCTGGATCAAAATGGTCGTCGCGATCCTCGCCGCCATCGTGGCGGTTTTCGCCTGGCAGGCAGGCGCGCCGTGGTGGCTGATCGCCATGCTCCCCATCGTCATTGCGTGGAATCCGGTGTGGCCGTTCGACCTCCACGGCCAGTGGTGGGTTGCCGCCCAATTCGCGGCGGCGCTCGCGTTCCTTGCGGCCGGAATCTTCATCAAGGTGAAGAACCCCGCCGACCGCAACCGGCGATAGCGATCACTCGCGCGGGTCGTGCGTCACGTGCGTCATCTGCTCGCGACATCCCAGATTGTCACGGGGCGCACTGCGCGTTCGGCGTTGCGTGCCGCGGCGACCGCCGACTCCTCGATCAGCACTTCGTCCAGTTCCACGAGTCGCGCCGATTCCTCCGCCGAAACCCAGGAGACGACGGGGCCGACCGCGAGCGGAACGACCGTGTGCATGATCGTGTCGTCGTACACCGAAATGAGATTGTAGGACTGTCCGCTGTCCACCCAGCGGTGCGAGCCTGCTGGGGCGGTGAGGTCCTGGCTGTAGCAGGTCGCGGAGGACACGGACACCGGAATGCCGGCGAACGTCGCGGTGGTGGAATAGTGCACGTGACCGGCGATGATGCTGCGGACATCCGAGCCGGCGAGCACCCGGGCGAGCTCGGCCTGGCCGCGGAGCTCGGAGGTGGTGTTCAGGTCGAACATGCACGGCATCGGCGGGTGGTGCATGGCGATGATCGTGCCGTACGGCGCCGGGGTGAGCAGCTCGTCTGCGAGCCAGTCCAGCTGGGAGTGGGCGAGTTCCCCGTGGTGGGACCCCGGCACGCTCGTGTCGAGGGTGATGATCCGCAGCCCGTCCACGAACGTCGCCCGGTCGATCGGCTCGTCGGAGGGGAGCTGGCCGAGCAGCCCGGCGCGGAATGCCGCCCGGGAGTCGCGTTCCCCCGGCACGAACACGACGGCGGCGCCGAGGCGTTCGGCGAACGGGTCGATGATCTGGCGCAATTGGGCGTAGGCATCCGGTTCGCCGAGCTCGGACAGATCCCCCGTGAACACGATCGCCTGAGGGTCAACCCCGGAGGCATCCATCCGCTCCACGATCTGGCGAAGCTTCGACTCCGAATCCACGCGGTCGAACAGGCGGCGCGGATCCGTTCCACCGAGCAGCCGCGTGTCGCTCAGGTGGAGGATCGTGTGGTTCGGCCGGGGGTATTCAGCCGTCCGTGGGGGCATAGGCCAATGCAATCGCTAATCTGGCCAGCACGGGGGTAGCGTGACGGCGAGTCGGATTTCGCGCGGGGGTTGTCGCGATATCGCCCAGTATGCCCTAAACTGAGGGTGCATCGCGAGGACCCAGTCGCGACCTGACCTTGTCATTGGCAAGTTGCTCGGGTTCGGGTCCTTAGCCGTTCACATCAGGCAGCCAGAAGCCACTGGTCAGCAGTCTTATCGGTAGGGAACGCGAGCGGTGCGCCGCACGAGTGCCGTGCGGTGGACATCCAGGCGAAGGCCAAGGAGGAACATGGCTCAATCGGGCCAGAAGACGACGCCAGCCGGTCGGAAGACTGCTGGCGGCCGCTCAGGCGCGGGAAAGGCCGCGCAAAAGAAGTCGGCCAGTCGGCGGGCGCGCCCCGGCGACGACGTCGGAATCATTCCCATTCTGGCGCGCGCCGTGCGCGAGGTCGAAAATGCGGCGGCGCGGGGCAAGGTGTCGCCCGCGAACCGCACCAAGTTCCAGGTCTCAGCGCTGCTCATGCGCGACGAGCGGGCGCGCGCGCGGGCCGACGCAAGCATCTCGGATTCGGAGCGCATCGAGCTCCTCAAACGGCTCGATGGCATTGCGACGATTCTGGCCAAGACTGCCGCGAGGGACACGACGCTCATCCAATTGCTCTCCGAGGACGCGAAGCTGTCGGATGCGGCCAGGAAGCTGCGCAGGGACATGCTGATCGCGTCCGGTACCGAGCTTTCGGCCGACGAACTCATCATCGTGAAGGAGCCCGAGGCGCCGGCCGCAGCGGTGGAGAAACAGGTCGTTCCGCAGTCGGTGCGACAGGCCCAGATGGCGAACCCGTTCCTTGCGCCCGACCTGTCCGCGATCCAGTCGGCGAAGGCGCCGCAACTGAGCAGGCTCGCCAACTGGGAGCTGCTCGACCCCTTGTTCCGTGCGTTTGAGCACGGAGCGGGCGGCGGTGCCGCGACCATGGACCTGCCCGAGGCTGCCTCCCTCACCGTCCCCGGAAGTCCGGATCTGATGCGCCACCAGGCTCGGCTGCTTGCCGAGGTGAAGAAGGGCCACCGCACGTTCCTGGTGGCGGATGAGCCCGGGCTCGGCAAGACCGCCGAAGCTCTGCTTGCCGCATCCGTGTCGCACTCGTACCCGTTCCTCGCGGTGGTGCCGAACGTGGTGAAAACGAACTGGGCGCGGGAAGTGGAGCTGTGGACGCCGCAACGAAGCGCGACGGTCGTGCACGGCGACGGCAACGACGTGGATGCCTTCAGCGACGTGGTGATCGTGAACTACGAGGTGCTGGATCGTCACGTCGGCTGGCTCGGTCGTTTCGGCTTCAAGGGAATGGTCGTCGATGAAGCGCACTTCATCAAGAACCTGCACTCCCAGCGTTCCCGCCACGTGCTGGCGCTCAGCAAGCTGATCCGGGCCGCCCAGCCCAATGCGCTCATGATGGCGCTGACCGGGACCCCGCTCATCAACGACATCGAAGATTTCCGCGCGATCTGGCAGTTCCTCGGCTGGATCGATGACAAGAAACCGCTGCCTCCGCTCATGCGCAAACTGGAGGAGACCGGGCTGACGCCGGCCGATCCGGGGTTCTTCGCGGCGGCCCGCAAGACCGTGATCGACATGGGTATCGTGCGCCGCAGGAAGATCGACGTCGCCGCGGACATTCCTGCGCGCCGCATCGCGGACCTTCCGGTGGAACTCGACGACGAGCTGGGTCGGGGAATTCGCGACGCCGAGGCGGCGCTCACGGCGCGGCTGCTCGAAAAGTATCGGCGCGTGCTCGCCGCGAAACCGGATGGCAACCAGGAGGACCTCATCCGCGTGGTCGCGCACGCGGAGCTGGAGGAATCCAAGGCGTCGAAGACCGGAGAGAACGTATTCACGATGGTGCGCCGGATCGGCCAGGCGAAGGCCGTTCTCGCCGCAGACTACACGGCGCAACTGGCGCGGTCGGTTGGCAAGGTCGTGTTTTTCGCGAAGCACATCGATGTGATGGATGCGGCGGAGGAACACTTCGCCCGGCACGGACTGCAGTCGATTTCCATCCGAGGCGACCAGACGAGCGCATTCCGGCAGAAGCAGATTGACGCGTTCGCGAACGACCCGGACGTTGCCGTTGCCGTCGCCTCTCTCACCGCGGCGGGGGTGGGGCTCAACCTTCAGGCGGCATCCAACGTCGTGCTCGCCGAGCTTTCCTGGACGAGCGCGGAGCAGACGCAGGCCATCGACCGCGTTCACCGGATCGGGCAGGCCGAACCGGTCACCGCGTGGCGGATCATCGCCGCGCACACGATCGACGCGAAGATTGCCGAGCTCATCGACAGCAAGGCAGGCCTCGCGGCTCGCGCACTCGACGGCTCCGATGAGGAGGTCGTCGGCGAATCGAATGTGCAGCTGGAAGCGCTTGCTGCGCTCCTGCGGGACGCGTTGGAGGACGCCGCTACCGGGTAACGAGCGTGAGCATGAGCCGGGACGGGGTGATCGCTTCGACCTCGTGGCGCATTCCGTCATCCAGTCGAAGCAACCCGCCGGGACGAAGCGTGTTCTCCTGCCCGCCGGCACGAACGTTGAGCTCCCCGTCCAGGGCCTGCAGCAGCAGCGGGAACGGCGCGGAGTGCTCCTTGAGCACGTGGCCTGCCGCAAACGTGAGAATCACCACTCGGACATCCGGGTGGGTCAGTGCCGTGGTGTGCCCGAGGCCCTCCTGGGGAATGGGGGAGAGGGCGCGCAGGTCATCGATGACGGTGAGAGGCGGTGAGGTGCTGTCGTCGGTCATACTCCAACGCTAGCCTCCAGCACTGGCTTCGAACGCGCAACAGTGGGATGGTGGGAGCATGGCGGTGCGAATCAAGCGCGTGTATGAAGACCCCTCCGACGATGATGGCTACCGGGTTCTCGTCGATCGGGTATGGCCGCGTGGGGTGAGCAAGGAGAGGGCGAAACTGAATGTCTGGCTGAAGGAGGTCGCCCCGACCACCGAGCTGCGCCAGTGGTTCCACCACGAGGAGCCGAAATGGCCGGAGTTTCGGAAGCGATACCGGGCCGAGCTTGACCGGAATCCCGCGATCGAGGAGCTTCGCACCATCGCGAACACTCACGATGTGGTGACTCTCGTGTACAGCGCACGCGATGAGACAGAGAATCAGGCGGTCGTCCTTGCCGAGTATCTGGGGTAACTTTCAACTATCTAGCGAGACTTTAGGGGTTGATTCGCCTCGGGAACTGGGTCATAGTTAGTGAACCGAGGAGGTCAAACTCCAAGGTAATAGAAAGCCTCCAGAAGCTACTTGTAGCAACCGGGGGCTTTCGCCTTTTAAGGCGAACACGGCGCGGACACGGCGCGCGGGCACCCGGTCCGCATAAAGAGGGACTCCCCAATGGGGGTGACCCTATCTGGGGGCAGACGCGAAACTTGGGCATGGCTTATCTTTGAACTACGCAAGACGGGGGAAACCTGGAGGCGGTGGCGGGCCCAAGGCCGGCAGCGAAATTACGGGGGTAGATTCGCAGCCAGGCGGGCCTAATGTTCCACCGCCTCCTCACCGTTTAACGGGTGCCGGATGCGACGGTACCCGAGCCGGCGCGAGACCCCGGCGGGCTCACAGGAACGGGAGAACGTATCCGTTGACGAGTTCGGGGGCAAACGTCTTCGCCGCGAACCAGGCTCCGACGAGCGCTGCGGCGAGGATGAGCCAGACCCACAGCATCATCGAGTTTCTGCCGGTTTCGCGGCGCACCGCAATCGTGCGGATTGCCAGGTATACGGGGGCGGTCAGGATCGCCCAGTACCAGTGCGCCGGCCGGTTGTATCCGGCCCAATCGAGTTTGCGGCGGTCGGTTAACGCGAGAATGATCGTCGCAATGTAGGCTGCCACGAGCACTCCTCCCGCGAGCATCCACCACGTCAATCCGGCTGGAACGTATCGAGGGTAGTTCTCCTGTGCCTTGACCGCGGCGATGGCGAAAATGCCGGTCATGAGCGGCATGGAGGCGATGAGCCACCCCGAAACGGTGGAGGTTCGGGAGGACGTCGCCGGGTAGAGCTCATCCGGGTCCGGCGTGACGGTCTGCGGCTCGTGCGCCCACGCGCTCGTCGCGGCAACCGGAACCGGGCCGCTCCCGGGAGGTTCGGTGGCGCCGGCGCTGGCTGCTGCGGATTCGGGCGTCGCGTCCGGAGCAGCGAATGGAGCGGGGCTCGCGTGGGCCGCAAAGGGGTCGGCATCCGCCTGCACGGGTTCCGGCGCGGGGAATGCCGGCGCCGCGGCAGGAGGCTGAGGCACGCTTCCGGTCGTGAGCCAGTCGAACGCTGTCGGTGCCGAAGCATCGGGGATGTCGGTCGAGGGGAGCGCCGGCGTTGGCGCGGAAGTGGATGCCGACAGCGGGCCACCGGACTGTTCGGCTGACCGGGCACGCAGTTCCCGCCGCGAGGGAAGCCCGGTTGCGTGCAGTTCACCCTCCGGTGGGGCAGAAACAGGTGGTGTCACGAGCGGCGGAGCCGGTTCCTGCGGTTCCTGTGCCTGTGGTTCCTGTGCCTGTGGAGCCTCGACGGGGGCTTCCTGAAATTGGAGTGCCTCGACGCCGAGGTACTGCGGTTCGGGCTGATGAGTCGCTGATTCCTGCTCCGGTGCGTTCAGTGCCGGCGGTGGCTGCACAGGAGGCTGCTGCACGGGAGGCTGCTGAACGGGGAACTCTTGCACGGGAGGTTGCTGCGCGGCGAATTCCGGTGCCAAGGGTTCCTGAATGACCGGTTCCTGGGCGACCGGTTCCTGGGCGACCGGCTGCTGTGCGGGTGGTGCGGGCTCGGGCGCTGCCGGGGGCGCGGCAACGGGCGGATGGATTGACTCCGTCCAGTTCTGGCCATCCCACCAGCGAAGCTCAGACGCTCCGTACGGGTCGGGATACCAGCCAGCCGGCACTGGTGCTGCCTGGTCTGGTGCCATGAGCGGGGTCCTTTCCACTGATTCGGGTCACGCGGAATTTCACAAGTCTATTCACGCCACCCTGTCGCGTCGTCCCCCAAGGCTGGGGTGTCTCGAATCTAGGCTACCCAAGTTGGGTGGGAGCGGGGCGCTGTGGCGGGGGAAGAACGCAATGTCCACGTCGGGCAGCAACGGGACGATCAGCGCGAGAGCAGCTCCGCGCGCTCCGGATGCCTGTCGAACCATTCGCCCACATACCAGCACATCGGAACGATGCGATACCCGGTCGTCGATTCGACATCATTCACCGCGAACTCGACGATCTCGCCGGCAAGGCCCTGCCCCCGCCGCTTCGGATCGGTGAACGTGTGGGTGAAGGAAATGGAGTTGCCGCTCACCCGGTAGTCGACGGCGCTCGCCATCTCGCCGTCGATCCGCAGCGTGTAGCGGTTGTTGTCCGGCTCTTTCGCCAATTCCTTGCCCATGGATCCAGCCTAACCAAACGTCCTCCGCGCCGCCGACGGCCAGTCAGCCCTGCCCGATAGGCTCGGCGCATGCCGGCCGAATTCCCTGATCTGCTCCTTCCGGATGCCGCCGCCTGGCGCACCTGGCTCGAGGCCAACCACGAAGAATCGCCGGGCGTTCGGCTTGTGCTCTCGCGAAAGGGCGGGACAACAACCACCCTGTTTTACGATGGGGCGCTGGATGAGGCGCTGTGCTTCGGCTGGATCGACGGCCAGATGCGGCGAAGGGACGAGCGCACCACCTACCAGCGGTTTCAGCCGCGGGGCCCGCGCAGCGTGTGGTCCCTGCGCAACGTCGGGCACATCGAGCGGCTCGAGCGCGAAGGGCGAATGCACGCGGCGGGGCGCGCCGCCGTCGCAGCGGCGAAAGCCGACGGACGGTGGGATCGCGCCTACGCCGGTCCCGCTACCGCCGAAGCGCCGCCGGATCTGCTCGCCGCGATTGCA
>OEIU01000586.1_pt1 | contig 32165 bp, 30 predicted proteins | sample 1539221 | NCBI WGS metagenome assembly OEIU01 (sample SAMN03792071, study PRJEB22550) | activated sludge metagenome | feature: wastewater treatment plant; material: activated sludge; isolation source: Wastewater treatment plant of a petroleum refinery complex | place: Argentina: Zarate | collected...
GAGCCCCTGATCGGCACGCTGTTCGTACTGGCGGCAACCGGGGGCATCCTGCTGCTGGCCAACAATCCGCACGGCGGGGAGCACCTGAAGGACCTGCTGGTGGGACAGATCCTGTGGGTCAACCCCGCGCAGTTGTGGACGGCCGCCCTTGCATCGGCTGTCCTGATCGCGGTCATCGCCTGGCGGGGCAGCCGGCTGGGCGGGCTCTTCTTTTATGCGGTGTTCGCCCTCGCCATTACCGTATCGGTGCAACTGATCGGCGTGTACCTGGTGTTCACCAGCCTGATCGTGCCGGCGCTCGCCACCGCGGGGATGCAGGGACGTTCCCGCCTTGTCGCGGCCTACCTGATCGGCGTCTTCGGCTATGTTTCGGGCCTGGCCCTTTCAGCCGTGCTCGACCTGCCCAGCGGCGCGATGATCGTCTGGACCCTGGCTGCTTGCGGCGTGCTTGCGCAGATCCTGCCCGCGGTCAGGCGCTCCCATCCGGCGCACGCTGGGGAGCATGCGCCGGGTGGAGTGCAGGATCCCGGCGCCTAGCGGGGCTATCTTGCTGCACGCAGTGCGGTGACCTTCCTGCCCCACGCGGGAGGAGCGGGTTCTTGCCCGCGCCACCCACGCTCCAGCCTTCGCCGGTTCATGGCGTTCAGGTCTGGCACGCTCCGTGCTTGTCAAAGCTTCGGGCTGCGGTCAGACTGCTGGAATCATGGAGAAAAAGGAATTCGCCGCATTCGGCAAGGTACTCGACCTGCTGCTGGATGCGATTTGTGCGGTCGACAGGGATGGCAAGGTCGTCTACATCAGCGCGGCCTGCGAGCGAATCTTTGGCTACACCGCGGATGAACTGATCGGCGCTTCGCTGATCGATCTCGTGCACCCTGAAGATCGTCAAGCAACCCTGCGCATTGCCGACGAAGTCATGGCGGGCCGACCCCAGCAGGATTACGCGAATCGTTACCTGCGCAAGGATGGAAAGATCGTCCATGTGATGTGGTCGGCAAGCTGGTCCGAAGCCGACCAGCTGAGGATTGCCGTCGCCCGCGATGTGACCGACCAGAAGCGCTCGCAGAACATGCAACTGTCGTTGCACCGGATTTCCGAAGCGGCCCATGGAGCCGACGATCTCGTCGAGCTTTATCGCCGTATCCACGAAATCATCGGCGACCTGATGCCGGCGAGGAATTTCTTCGTGGCGATCTACGACAAGGACGAGGACCTGCTCAGTTTCCCGTATTTCGAGGACGAGCTCGACGAGGCGCCAGCTCCGCGGCGGCTCGACTCCGGCACCTTCAGCGCCGAAGTCATCCGCAGCGGGCAGCCTTTGCTGTTCCGGGCCGATCAGCCCATGCAGCTGCCCGCTACGATCGGGCCCCTGGTGGGCAGCGATTCACTCGACTGGCTCGGCGTTCCCCTGAGATCGAGCAACGGCATCGTCGGGGCCATTGTCGTGCAGAGCTACTCCGGCGATGTCCGCTATTCCGAGGACGACCAGAGCCTGCTGCAGTTCGTTTCCAACCAGATCGCCTCCGTCATCGAGCGCAAGAAGAGCGAGAACCGGCTTCGTTATGTTGCCCGGCACGACATGCTGACCGGATTGCCGAATCGCGAATGGTTCGATTCGTGCCTGCAGGACGCATTGGAGCGGCATGCGACAGGTGGCGGGCGCCTGGCGCTGCTGTACCTGGATCTGGATACCTTCAAGGAGGCCAATGACAGTTTCGGTCACGCGGCAGGCGACATGTTGTTGCGCGATGTGGCGCGGCGCATCCGCTCCTGCATCCGCGAATCCGACATCGCCGGGCGCGTCGGCGGTGACGAGATTGCGGTCGTGCTGGATCCGGTCCGCAATCCCGCTGATGCGGCGGTCGTCGCCGAAAAGATTCGCGCGGCACTTGCCGAACCGTTCACGGAAAGCGGGCATTCGATCCGGATCTCCGCGAGTATCGGCATCGCCGTATACCCCGACCACGGGGAGGATCGGGACAAATTGATCCGCCGCGCCGACAGTGCCATGTACAAGGCCAAGAAAAGTGGCGGCAACTGCTGCCTGATGGCGGATTCCTAGCCGGTCGGCATCGAGCAGGGTCGACGGGCGGGAAAGCCAGGTGGCAATGCCTGCGTCGCTTGCGCGGGCCTGTCCCTGAACAAGGTCATCAATTGGCGGACCGGCCGCGACACAGCCACCCCGGCTGGCGCCCGGCGGCGGAATTCCCGGCCAGGGTCACGTGGTGCTCATGAACCCCAGGTCGGGTGTGGCGAAGCGGCCGATGTTCGGGAACACGGTCGACATGTCACCGGACGGAACGCCGTACCAGCGCGCCATGGTCGCCGCGTACTGGTCGACGGACGTAGTCGGGATGATCTGTCCCCAGTCGGCATCGTCCGGGCCGCCCACGCTCAGATTGGGTGGAATCCCGTAGATGCGCCGGCCATTGACCGCTCCGCCCAGCACGAGGTGATGGCTGCCCCAGCCGTGGTCGGTGCCGTCGCCGTTGACGCTGGTGGTGCGGCCGAATTCGGAAGCCGTGAACGTGGTGACCGAGTTGGCCAGCGACATTTCGACGGTTGCGGCGTGGAAGGCGGCCAGTGCACCGTCGAGTTCGGAGAGCTGGTCGGCCTGGTCGGCCAGCTGGTTGTCGTGCGTGTCGAAGCCGCCGAGGCCAACGAAGAAGATCTGGCGCTGCATCTGCAGTGCCGAACGCACGTTGATGAGCCGCGAGATCATGCGCAACTGGCGACCGAGGTGGGTGTCGGGAAACGCCGTGGCCAACGGACTCTCGGCATCGAGTGCGTCGTTGATCATGACCTCGTTGTCCATCGAGCGCCGCATCACCGACGCATATTGACGCTGCAGCGCGTTGCCGTGCGCGGCGTCGCGAAGGGCGAGGAAGACGGCGCGGCGCTCCGGGTTCCAGGGTTGCACGAAGTCGATGCCCTGTGCGCCGCCCTGGCCGACGAAGTAGGGAATCACCTCGTCGCCCGCCTGGAACACGTTTTCCCCGTCGATCGAGATGTTCATCGACAGCTGCTGGTTGGTGTTGGTCTGGTAGAACAGATCGGCGAGGCGACCACCCCAGCCGCGGCGATCCTGCGCGTCGGCGTTGGGTCGCTGCCAGGTCACGGTCTGGTCGCTGTGCGAGAACAGTTGCGCCGGCACGGGCACCGACCCGGCCTGGTACTGGGCCTTGGTGATCGGATAAAGCAGCGGCCCGACATTGGCGGTGATGGCCAGCGGCGATTGCGCCTGGTTGAACAGGTTGCGCAGCAACGGCATCGATGGCGAAAGTCCAAAGCTGCCGCCGCCGACGGGAGCCACGCTTGGGTTGAGGGCAAGCAGGCTGGACTGCGGCAGGGCGAGGCCGCCGCGGGCAGCCGCGTACTCGGCATAGCCCGCCGAACTGGTCGGCACCATCATGTTGAAGGCGTCATTGCCGCCGTAGAGATAGACGCAGACCAGCGCACGATAGTCGGTGCCGAGCAGGCGGCGACCCGATGTTGCCGCGGCGTGTGCGATAGAAAGCTTGCCGGCGAAGCTGGTGAACAGTGCCGAGGCGGCGGTTGCGCACAGGGCGCGCTGGATGAAGTCGCGACGTTTCATGGCATCACCGTTCGATGGCGTATTCGGGGGATGTCTGGATCAGCCAGACCGCGTTCTGCACGCGCTGGCGACGGCCCTGCGTCGTACCGGGCAACGTTTGCAGGTATGCAACCAGGGTGTCGGACATGAAATCCGACATGGTTCGGTTCATGAACAGCAGGTCATAGCGGTCGACCAGGGCCACCGGGTTGGCCGCAATGGATGTTTCCGGGCCGAGGTCGACCACGATGTCCTCCGGCGACTGCCCGCTGTTTCCGCGCCAGTCGTAGAACACCTTGTAGCCGAGGCCGTTGCTGACACTGGCGATCGAGGTGTCGGTGGTGATCTGGAATTCGGGTGCATGCAGTCCGAGCGCCGACAGTTCGCCGGGCGGGCGATAGTCGGGCAGGAAGAAATTGAATACGGTCGGCGAGCGCAAGGGTGCCTGTTCGAGGTAATAATCGGCATACCACTCGCGATAGCGGCCGTCGTCCGCGCGGCCATCCAGGGCACGCCACAGCTGACTCAGTTTGAGCAGGGGTTCGCGCATCTTGCCGCCGTTGCTGGCCAGGCTGGGCAGGGTGCGGGCCTCGGTATCCATCAGCACGGCGCGCACCGTGGCGCTGAGGTCGCCGCGCACGCCGATGCCGTTGTTGGCAAACACGGCCGCGACGCGTCCCACATAGGCCGGCGTCGGATTGCTGGTCACCAGCCGCTTGATCAGGTGACGGGCGACGAACGGACCAACGTTGGGGTGGTTGAAGATGTTGTTCAGCGCCGCCTGCATATCGCTGTCGGCGGTGCCGCCTGCGGGCAGGATCCCGCCCGGCAATGCCGATCCGGAATAAGCGAGAAGTTGCTTGCTCTCCTCGCTCGCGTGGTAGCTCTCCCAAGGCTGCATCGGCACCAGCCACCAGGCATCCCAGCCCGGATCCGGCCAGTCGACCGGTCCGGACGGGCAGTATTCCCATTCCCACCACTGGCCGCCGTTCGTGCGCGGGCAATTGGCCCAGTTCCATCCGGTGAACACGTGGGCGAATCCGCGGATCGTTTCCTGGTCGTAGGTCGGGATCGGCTGGCCGCCAGAGAGCAGCGGCGTCCCATTTGCATTCAACTGGACGAGGCCCACCGAAAACAGCTGCATGATCTCGCGCGCGTAGTTTTCGTCTGGCCGGATGTTTTCCGCCGCGTCCGGCTTGCGGTTCTTGAACATCGACAGGTAGTGGCCCATCACCGGGTTGAGCGTCACCTTCTCGAGCAGATTGCGGTAGTTGCCGAAGGCGCCATCGACGAGGATGTCGTAGTAGTTGGCCATCGCGATCGGATAACCGTCGATCGCACCGCTTTCATCCGAAACCACGAGCAGTTCGCTCAACGCGAAGGCGACACGCTGGCGCAACTGGTCCGGCGCGGTGATCGCGTACTTCCACCAGGCTTCCTGCCGGCTGTTCTGGTAAACCTCGATTCCCGCGGCCTCCTGCGCTTCCAGGTAGGGTCGATGGTGCGAGGCGGGCGCCGCGGCCTGTTCGGCAAGCCAGGTGTTGTAGCCAATCTGGCGCAGGCGGGAAATCTCGGCGAGGCTGGGGCCGAACGTGGCCTGGGTCAGGAAACGCGCGGCCTGGGCATCCGAATACGGACCCTCGGCGCGATGGTCGAATCCGGCGTCGAAGACGTGATCACCGGCCCACACTTGCGGCAGATGCCCGAGTAAGGTCATTGCCAATGCACAACGCCAGAGTACAGAGTTCATGCGCGCCCCCGGGAATGAAACCGTTGCTGGCCAGCACCGGACACTATAGTTTTCGTCCGTACGCCGGTGTGAGGCCAGTCACAACATGAATGGAGTACTGCAGGGGATGGTCCGGACGGTTGTCCCGGCGCTTGCGCTGTTCGCGCCGGTGCATGGCTGGGCGCTCAACAACTGCCTCGATGGCGATTTCCTCGATCAGCGTGGCCTTGCCGATATCGAGATCGCCAACAGCGATCCAACCAATCCGTTCCGTTACCGGCCCCGTTGCGTGACGATCAGCGAGGGTACCCGGATCACCTTCAGGGCGATCCCGAATTTCGGCATGCATCCGCTCTACGGCGGGGTCGTCGCGGCGGGGCAGGCGCCGATCGATCCGGACAGTCCGATCGGTTCCATGACAAGCGGGACCGAGGCCTTGCGCGTGATCGTTCAGTCCGGCGAGTTCCCGTATTTCTGCGACGTGCACTGGGCGCAGGGCATGACCGGATCCCTCCGCGTTGTGCCGCAGCTCTTCGCCGACGGATTCGACTGAGGCGGCACGCCGCGGATCGGCGCTGCGGGCCGGGCCCCCGCATGAGGACCCGGTCGATGTATCCGGGATGTTATTGTCTGCGCCCACGCTCCGGGGCTCGCGCTTCCCGCGGCAGCCCCGCCTTCCGATTGACGCTGTCGACGCTGCGGGTGCATTCGGGCCGATGGCGCGGATCCATCGATGGCGCAGAGAGGCTTTGTCAGGTTCTGGATGCTGCATGGTAAAGAAGGCAAAAAAGCGCGATTCCGCTGTCCCGGGCGGGCTCGGCGAGGCCGAATGGCGCGAGCGACTGGCCGGGCTTGAACAAGGGGCGCTCAACCTCGTCAGGGCGGCATCTTCGGCGATCGAGCGCCGCCAGCCTGGCGAAGCGCGGCGGGCGCTGGTCGGTGCGCTGGCGCTGGCGCCGCGGCATGCGGAAGTCATGCGCCTGCAGGGCGTCCTCGCCCATGTCGAAGGTCGCTATGGCGAGGCGATTGAAATCCTGCGCGATGCGCTGGCTCTGCGCCCCGATGATGCCTTGATCCTCAACAATCTCGGCAGCGCGCTGCGTGCCGGCGGCGAGCCGGGCGCGGCCGTGGAGATGTTCGAACGGGCCACGCGCCTGGCTCCATCGATCGCTGCGGCCTGGTTCAATCTCGGCAAGACGCTCAAGGCGCAGGCGCGCATTGGCGAGGCACGCGTCGCCCTCGATCGCGCCGTTGCCATTTCTCCCGCCCACCTGCCGGCGCGCATCGTGCTCGGCGATATCCTGAAGGCGCTCGGCGACATCGATGGCGCGGCCGCCTCGTTTCGCGAGGCCTTGCGCCTCAATGCGCGTTCCGGACAGGCCTGGTTCTCGCTCGCCAACCTGAAGACCGTCCGCTTCACGGCGGCAGAGACGGCAAGACTCGCAACCCTGGCCGACGCGCACGGTCTCTCCGACGACGATCGCATCGCCATCGGTTTCGCCAACGTCAAGGCGCTCGAGGATGCCGGCTCCCATGCGCGGGCCTTCGACTGCCTGGTGGCGGCCAATGCCCGCAAGCGGCGACAGGTGTCGTGGGACGCCAGGGCTTTCTCGCGAAAAGTGGATGCGATTCTGGAGGCGTTTCCGGCGGCCAGCGTTGAGGGCGGCGAGCCGGAGCGGGGCAGCGAGGTCATTTTCGTCGTCAGCTTGCCACGCTCAGGCTCGACGTTGACCGAGCAGATCCTCGCGGCCCACTCGAACGTGGAGGGTGCCAGCGAATTGCCTGACCTTCCCGCCGTGCTCGAGGAAGAGTCGCGACGGCGCGGATTGCCCTTCCCCCAGTGGGCGGGGAGTGCGACGGAGCAGGACTGGGAACGTCTTGGCAACGAATATCTCGCGCGCACCGTGCGCTGGCGAATCGAGCGGCCGCGCTTCACCGACAAGGGACTGTCGAACTGGCAATACGTCGGCGCAGCGCTGGCCATGCTGCCTGCGGCGCGCGTCGTCGTCTGCCGGCGCGACCCGGTCGAGACCTGTCTTTCCTGCTTCCACCAGTTGTTCGCGCGAGGACAGGAATACAGCTACGACCTCGACGACCTTGCCGCCTACTGGCGCGACTTCGATCGCCTGTGTCGGCACTGGACGGCGCAATTCCCTGGACAGGCCTTCGACCTGGTCTACGAGCAACTGCTGGCCGACCCGCGCACGACCACGTTGCAGTTGCTCGAGTCCTGCGGCCTTTCCTTCGAAGCAGCCTGCCTGCGTTCGCATGAGTCCGACCGCACCGTGCGCACCGCGAGCGCGGCCCAGGTGCGCGAGCCGCTGCGCCGCGACACCGCGCGTGCCCCGCGCTACGGAGCGGCGCTCGATCCGCTGCGGAGCGCCCTGCGGTCCATCTGACAGGTCATCTCGAACTGGTGATTGTGGGAAAGCTATTGCGCAGCACGTCACGCTTTGCTAGTTTCCGGCGCTGCTGTGCATTCACTTAGTGGCCGGAACTTCTCCTGCGTGAGGATGACGGCTCCATATCATCCTGATTGGGGAGATTCATGATCAATCGCAAATCCTTGCTTGCAAGCGGCATCGCCGCCGCCATGTTCGCCATGTCCAGTGCCGGTGCGGCTGTCCTTCACAGCAGCAATGCGGGAACGGCCGCGCAGCCCAGCTTCCCGGCCCCGGCCGGCGGCTCCGTGATCCTCTATGACCAGACCGACTCGGCCGCCGGAAACGGTGCCCCTGTGCAGAATTTCGAAGCCGCCTACGATATCTACGACGCGGAAGGCGCCGATGATTTCGTCGTCCCCGCCGGTGGCTGGACGATCGACCAGGTCAATCTCGTCAGCACGGTGGGTACGCCGCTGACGACCACGGCATCGGTCACCTTCTATGCCGATGCAGGCGGTGTTCCTTCAGGCACTCCGAGCTGCAGCTACCCGACCGCTCCGGCGAACGTGGCCGCTGGCGGCACCACGATCACCCTGCCGACCAGCTGCGCGCTCGGTGCAGGCACCTATTGGGTGGCGGCAATCGTCGACGTCAATTTTGCCACCAACGGGCAGATCTTCTGGTCGAACCGCACGGTCCAGTCAAACAGCCCGGCGGTCTGGCGCAACCCGGGTGACGGTTTCGGAAGCGGATGCACGACGTTCACGGCGATGACCACCTGCGGCGTTGGTGGCGGCACCAATCCGGACTTCCTGTTCCAGATCGTCGGTACAGTTGGCGGTGGTGGCGTGCCGTACGCGCCGGCCCGTGAACTGCCGACGCTGAGCCAGTGGAGCGCCCTGGCCGCCATGGGCGGCCTTGCCCTGCTCGGCATGTTCGGCCTGCGCCGCCGTTCGCGCCGCTAAGCCGGATTGGCAAGCGTCTTATTGAAACCGGGGGCCATTGGCCCCCGGTTTTTTTATGCGTGATACTGCCGGTCGATCAGGCAGACTCCAAAAAGCCGAGGTTGCAGCGTGTTCGACATCGCGGTCATTTTTCTCGTCGTTACGGCCCTGCTGGCCTATGTGAACCACCGCTTCGTCGGCCTGCCGACCACGATCGGCGTGATGGTGATCGCCCTGATCCTGTCGCTGGCCCTGATCGGCCTGGAGAAACTCGGCTACAGCCAGTTGCACGACTACGAAGTCTCGCTGCTCGAGTCAATCGATTTTTCCGACGTGCTGATGCAGGGCATGCTCTCGGTCCTGCTGTTTGCCGGTGCCATGCATGTCGACCTCAGCGAATTGCGCGCGTATCGCTGGCAGGTCGGCCTGCTCGCCGTGGTCGGTACGGTGGCGTCGACACTGATCGTGGCCGTGGCGCTCTGGGTATTCCTGCCGGTGGTCGGCGTCGACCTGCCCTTCATTTTCTGCCTCGTGTTCGGCGCGCTGATCTCGCCGACCGATCCGATCGCCGTGATGGGCATCCTCAGGTCGGCCAGGGCGCCGAAAAACCTCGAACTGGTGATCTCCGGCGAGTCGCTGTTCAACGATGGCGTCGGCGTGGTGATCTTTTCGATGCTGCTCGGCACGATCGCCTTGGGCGAGGCGCCGGGCGTGGGGCAGGGCCTGATGCTCCTGTTGCAGGAGGCTGGTGGCGGAATCGCCTATGGGCTGCTGCTCGGCTATGTCACCTATCGGCTGCTCAAGAGCATCGACAGTTACAAGGAGGAAGTGCTGCTCACCCTGGCTGCCGTCCTCGGTGGCTACCTGCTGGCCCACCAGTTGCACGTATCGGGTCCGTTGGCGATGGTCGTCGCCGGCCTTGTCATAGGCAATCACGGGCGCGCCATGGCCATGTCGGACAAGACGCGCGCGCATCTCGACATGTTCTGGGAGTTGCTCGACGAGATCCTCAACTCGGTGCTGTTCGTGCTGATAGGCATGGAAGCCCTGGTCATTCCGTATTCGCCCAACATCGTCGTCGCGGCGATCGGAACCGTGCTGATCACCCTGCTCGCGCGCGCGCTGGCAGTCGGTGCGCCAGTCGCACTGTTCAACTCGCGCTTCAACCTGCCCAGGGGTTCATGGCAGGTGCTGACCTGGGGCGGCTTGCGCGGCGGCATCTCGGTCGCGCTGGCCCTGTCCCTGCCCTTGGGCGAGGAGCGCAATGTCGTGCTCGCGCTGACCTATGCCGTCGTGGTGTTCTCGATCCTCGTGCAGGGCTTGTCGATTGGCTCGGTGGCGCGGTACGCAACACGCCCGCGCTGAGCCTCAGATCCCGCCGATCCGGGCAGGGTCTGTGCGCAGGCGCTGCGCCAGAATGCGAGTGGCATGCGCGCCGTGTGGCTGCACCTGCACGCAGGCGTCGTGACGTTGCACCGTTTGATCTGGGCCTCAACACCTAGGGCACTTCGAAACCGTTGCGGAAGATCGTGTCGTCGATCGCCGTCCTGCGCTCGACGGCACCGAGGTCGTTCGGGCCGTAGAGATTCGGGATCGAAGGCTGGTCGTATCCACGTTCCTGGCCGTAGTAGTCCTGACTTGGCGCGCCGCCGACGAGCCCACACACATCAAGTGCCGGTGACCCGATGCCTGGCGTGAGGTTCGATTCCAGCATCGGGTCGGCGACGATGACGCCGGCCGGAAGTCCGGTGCCGGAATGCCCGATCAGGCAGCCGTCGTGCTCGACGGTCGATGGTCCATTGTCCCAGTTTCGCCATATCAATGTACCGGGCGACCAGACGATGCTGCCGACCAGATTCAATGTATTGCCCGGGCTTGTAGCCAGCGAGGTGAAAATATTGTCCGTGTCATTGGTCAAAATGGTTGAATAGCGCACCGATTGCGGCACTTCGCCGACAGACGCGAAAATTGTGCGGTGGAATGGGACGAACGCGCCAACCGCCAACGAGCGGTTGTTGCGGACGATCGCACCTTCGATCGCCAGCGTGGCATATCCCGCAGCAACAACCGCCGGTGCCCCCTCGTTGTTCTCGAAGCGTGTCCGTTTGATGGTCAGTCGACCCAGGGTCCCGGTCGATGCGCCGGTATTGATATAGATCGCGCCGGGGCCGTCGCTCGCGTCATTGTCGTCGAATGCCGAACAGCCGCTGGCACCGAAGAAGCTGTAGGTGCAGCCGGGTTGTGCCTCGATGCTGGCGTCGAACCGGCCCGAAAGCAGCATGCCGGCTCCCTGGTTGGCCCGGTGTCCAAGCCATATCGTGTTGGTGAAATCGAGCGAAACGCGCGTGGCTGAATTGTTGGACGCATAGAGCCCGCCGCCATAAGTCGCCGAGTTGTTGAGAAACAGGATCGGATTGCCGGGATCGCCGACCAGATGGACAGGATTGGCCGTCGCGCCATCCGTACCAAGATAAATTGCGCCACCGAAGCCACCGCTGGATCCGGCGATCAGCGCCCGATTGTTGTCGATCGACTTGAGATTGCCGCTGCCGGTGCCGACGCCCTCCAGCTTGCATCCCGGGTTGAGATAGATGCCACCCCCATTGTTGGCGTCGTTGAACGAGATCTGGCCGTCGAAGAACTCGACCGTGCCGAAGTTGTTGCAGTAGACGCCGCCACCCAGCGTGATGGCCACGTTGTTGCTGATCGACGATCCGTCGAGGATGTAGAGCTCGGCCGGGCGCGTGCTGGAGGCTCCATTGAGATAGACGCCCGCGCCCTTGCCCGAGGCGTTGTCTTCCACGCGTGTGTCCTCGCGTAGCCAGACACGCGCGTGGCCGCGCACCTCCAGTCCGCCGCCCTCCGGATTGGAAAACGGTGCGGTCTCGCTGCTGCCGCCGCGGATGGTGGTGTTGCTGAATATGGTCCACTGTTGGAACGAGCGGTTGCCCGCTTCGATGGTCATCGTGGTGCCGTCGTTACCGCCGCTGGCATCGAGCGTCCAGCGCTGTCCGGCCGTCGGGGCGGCGTTGCTGCAGCTGGCGAAGCCGCCGATGATGTCGATGTCACTGGCGGGCAGGTTCATCGAGACGCCATTCGGAATCGCGATGGTGCCGGACTTGAGCTTGATCGTGTGGCTGGTGTCCGGGCTGCTGGCCAGGCTGTTGATGGCCGACTGCAGGCTCGTCGTGTTGCAGCCCGAGGGGCCGACCGAGATGGTCGCGGCGCGGGCGGCGGAAGCCGTCAGGAGGGCAAGCAGGGCGCCCAGGACAGGGCAGATTGGTCTGAACATGGAAGTTCTCCGCGCAGGGTTGATGTCCATGCATACGAAGAACCGGTGCGGACCGTGCCAGGCCCATGTGAGTCTGGCCTCCACCTATGCCCTGTCATCGACGCCCCCGGGGGATGGGGCCCGCCACGCGCGCAAGGGACGACTGTTTCAGGATCGGCCAGTCAGCGCTCGCCAGCGAATTCGCACGCCACCGCCCGGCCTCGATTGCCAGCTGGCGCTTCGAGTGAGCGCAGCCCGCTGAAAGGCAAGGCCCGGCGCGAAGCCGGGCCTTGCGGGTCCGCCAGGCTCGGCGAAGTCTTCAGAACACGACGGCGGCGCGCTCGCGGCGTTCGATCAGGCTCATGTCGGCCTGGTTGATCAGGCGCAGATCGCGCAGTTCATACGGTGCGCTGGCGCCTGACGCGCGCAGCGCCCCGGCATCGATGCGCAGATCGATCGAACCGTTGCCGGCTTCGAGCCAGGCCGCCGAATGGGCCATCACCGCAGGGCCCAGGCTGCCATCGGTTCGCCTGCCGTAAAGCACGCCGGCGAGCTGGTAGCGGCTGGCCGAAGCCGATTCGACGCCTACCCTCAGGACCAGACCGGCTTCCTTGGCCGGAGCGGCGATCGTTTCGATTGATCCATTGAACCGTGCGCTGGCTACGCTGACCGCGAATGCATTGCGCGCGTCGCGGGGCACGCTGATGCCGCGCGCGGACGCGTTGCCGAAGGCATGGATCTCCCACAAGCCGAACCCGCCCGCGTGGGCCGCATCGGCCTGCACGGTGGCGAGGAAGCTGCCGTCGGCCTGGCGCGTGAAGTGGACGTCCTGGACGTGGCCATCGGGCGAGTTGAGCAGGCCATCGAGCCCGTCGAGCGCGGCGCCGCCTTCCACTGCGGCACGGAATCGGATCGGCTGGCCGGCAAGCGCCGTGTCGCGATCCGCACGCAACGTCATGACGATCCTGCTGGCGGGCTCGAATACATGGACGAGCCAGTCGCCGCTGGCCGCCGGCGCGATCAGTTCGATCGCACCAAAACCCACGGCATCGGCGAGCTTGACGACGACGCTTCCCTGCGGGACATCCATGCCCGCAGCGCGAAGTGCATCCTCGTCCGCGGCCGTGCGAAGTGCTTCGGTGCTCGCGAACAGTTTCCCGTTGGCGCGAATGCCCAGGGTGGCGATGTCGAGCGTGCCACGGTTGCCGGCGTGCGGGCTGAGACGGATCAACGCGCCGGTGGCGCTGGTCGACCGCGGCAGGCCGCGGTTCAGCTGGGCGCCGCTTGCATCGATACAGTATTCGCGGCTGCGCTGCTCGAACGGTGTCGGACGTGCGTCGGCGCCTGCGCATCGATGGCCCACGACATCGCGACCGGCCGGCGATCGAGCGTGGCTGTCGATGCCTTGTCCAGCGTGGGCGCCTGGAGTTGCGCTGGAACCTGGTCGGTAGAGCGCGCCGGCAGCAGGCTGCGCGCCGGACCCGCCGCCTGTGCGGTCGAGGACAGCAGCAGGAACGGGACGATCAGGAAACTCAAGTGAATTTTCATCGTTGGGCTCCTCAGAGGTCGTCGCGTAGGATGTTTTGCAGGCCGAAGCAGGCGCGCCGGCTCTGGTTGTGCGACAGCACCTTGCCGCCGAGTCGCGTGGTGTCGCGGAACCAGAGCGTTCCCGCCGCCTGCTGGCTGGTGCACTCGAGGAACCCATCGGAACAGCTGGCCAGCCAGTTCTGCGTGATCTCGAGGCCGACATTGAGTGCGTATCCGCCGCAATAGGCATTCGAGCTGAAGATGCCCGAGCTGACATCGGTGCCGACCACGTTCCAGAAGCCCTTGGGCAGGGACGGACGGCCACTGGTGCCGAGCAGGTAGTTCTGGTTGTAGTAGGCCATCCAGCTGACCTGCTGCATGCGCACGGCGTCGCTCTTGTAGCCAAGCAGCCAGCCGAGCACGGACTCGAACACGTTGCCGCTGATGACCGCGTCGGCGAGTGGCGTACCGGCGCTCGACGGCGCCAGCGCATTGACCCAGCGGATCTTGCTGATGATGGCCGGATAGCGGCTGTCCCAGGTCGGGTTCGACATGATCCAGCGCATCACGTTACCGCCGTTGGAATGGGTGATGACGACGAGGTCGGTGATGTTGCGGCTGTTGATGAAGCTGGTCAGCTGCGTGGCCAGGCAACCGGCTGCGCGGCTGTCCCACATGTACTGCTCGAAATCGCAGTTGATGACCGTGTAGTTGGCCTGGTTGACGAGGCCCTGGCGGACGGTATTGACCATGGTCGGTTGCCAGTAGTCGTTGTAGGCATCGCTCTGGTTGCCGGTGCCGTGGACGAAGGCGACGCCGGTTCCGGCACTGGTGGCGTGCGCGGATGCCGTGCCTAGCGCGAGCAGGAGCACAAGTAGATGACGGATCATTGAATCCCTCCCGATGCAGGCCGCGCGAGGCGCGGGCTGCGGATGGACTCCGGCACACACGAGCGATGCGGCATCCATGCCGGCGCAGGGCACGGCGGAGCGGACAGATCAGCTTGCGCCGGCCGCGAATCCCCTCCCGGACCGAATCGGCGCCGATGGAACATAGTCCACAATATGGCGCGTGTCAAACATGCGTTTGATTCAATCTGGCCGGGCCGGATGCGGCAAGTCCGCTGCGCGCGCAATTTGCAGGCGGCCAGCTGCCATTGGCCCAACCGGATAGCGAGCCGGACAAATGCGCGCGGGCCATCGCGCCGCAGGATCATGCGGTGCCGCGAGAAGTAAACGCGACGCATCGATGTGCTGCGCTTGTGTTCGGCCGGTTCTTCGGCAACGGCGCAGCGAACGGTTCAGTGCAATCAGACCTCGAGCGAGGCGAGGTCGCCCTTTTCTTCGAGCCAGCTCTTGCGGTCGGCGGCACGCTTCTTCGACAGCAGCATGTCCATGATCCTGTTCGTGCTGTCGTCACCGCTGCCGGCATCCTCGATGGTCAGCTGGACCAGGCGGCGTGTATCCGGGTTGATCGTCGATTCGCGCAACTGGCTCGGGTTCATCTCGCCGAGGCCCTTGAAGCGGGTGACGTTGACCGCGCCGCGGATCTTCTCGCGTTCGATGCGCTCGAGGATCGCGTCGCGCTCGGCTTCGTCGAGGCAGTAGAACATCTGCTTGCCGACATCGACGCGGAACAGCGGCGGCATCGCGACGAACACGTGGCCTTCGCGCACCAGCGCCGGAAAATGCCTGAGGAACAGGGCCGAAAGCAGGGTGGCGATATGCAGGCCGTCGGAGTCGGCGTCGGCGAGGATGCAGACCTTGCCGTAACGCAGGCCGGTAATGTCGTTCTTGCCCGGGTCGCAACCGATGGCGACGGCGAGGTCATGCACTTCCTGCGAGGCCAGCACGCTGCCGGATTCGACTTCCCAGGTATTGAGGATCTTGCCGCGCAGCGGCAGGATCGCCTGGAAGTCCTTGTCGCGCGCCTGGCGCGCCGAACCGCCGGCGGAGTCGCCCTCGACGAGGAACAGTTCGGTGCGCGAAAGATCGCTCGACGCGCAGTCGGCGAGCTTGCCGGGCAGGGCGGGGCCCTGGGTGATCTTTTTGCGCACGATCTGCTTTTCGGCCTTCAGGCGCAGCGCCGCGCGCTCGATCGCGAGCTGGGCGATCTTCTCGCCGATCTCGACATGCTGGTTGAGATAGAGCGAAAAGCCGTCATGCGCCGCGCCCTGCACGAGGCCGGCGGCATCTCGCGAGGACAGGCGTTCCTTGGTCTGGCCGGAGAACTGCGGTTCCTGCATGCGCAGCGAGAGCACGAAGCAGAGCCGGTCCCAGACGTCTTCGGGCGCAAGCTTGACGCCGCGTGGCAGCAGGTTGCGGAAATCGCAAAATTCGCGCAACGCTTCGGTCAGGCCGGTGCGCAGGCCGTTGACGTGCGTGCCGCCCTGCGCGGTGGGGATCAGGTTGACGTAGCTTTCCTGGGTCAGTTCGCCTTCGGGCAGCCAGGTGATGGCGAAGTCGACCGCGCTCTTCTCGCGCTGCTGCGAGCCGATGTAGAGGTCGGCTGGCAGTCGTTCGCTGTCGCCAAGCATCGAGCGCAGGTAGTCGCGCAGGCCATCTTCGTAGTGCCAGGTGATTTCTTCGCCACTCGCCTCGTCGGTCAGCTTGACGTTGAGCCCGGCGCAGAGCACCGCCTTGGCGCGCAGCACGTGCTTGAGCTTGCCGAGCAGGATCTTCGGCGAATCGAAGTATTTCGGATCGGGCCAGAAGCGCACCGTGGTACCGGTCTGTTTCCTGGCGACGCTGCCGACCACGCTGAGTGGCGAGGTGCGGTCGCCGTCCCTGAATTCCATGCGATGGACCTGGCCGTCGCGGCGGATGGTCACCTCGACCCGCGTCGACAGGGCATTGACCACCGACACGCCGACGCCGTGCAGGCCACCGGAGAACTGGTAGTTCTTGTTGGAGAATTTGCCGCCCGCGTGCAGGCGGGTGAGGATCAGCTCGACTCCGGGGATGCCTTCTTCGGGATGGATGTCGACCGGCATGCCGCGGCCGTCGTCGCTGACCGAAGCGGAGCCGTCGGCGTGGACGATGACCTCGATCGTCCTGGCGTGACCTGCAAGTGCTTCATCGACTGAATTGTCGACGACTTCCTGGACGAGATGGTTCGGTCGAGTCGTATCCGTGTACATGCCCGGGCGGCGCTTGACCGGGTCGAGGCCGGACAGGACCTCGATATCTGCTGCGTTGTAGCGGCTGCTCATTGGATGCGGCTGAATGAAAGCAAAGACCGCGCATGGTGGCGGCATCGGTCGAAACTGGCAAGCGCCGCGTCCGCCGGCCTGCCGCCGCTGGCGCCATGGCCCGTCTGCGAAGGCTTCGCGCCTCCTTCGGTCCGTGCATCGATGGCCGGACCAGCCAAGGTTTCGTCAGGTTGGCATGGGCACTCTGGATTTCGCCGCGAGCAGGCCGTTGTGCGAAACCAGCAGGGCTGTCAGTTCGGCTTCCGGCAGCGGCCGGCTGATCAGGAAGCCCTGGGCCATGTCGCAGCGATAACCTTCGAGCATGCGCAGCGAGCGCGCATCCTCGACGCCTTCCGCGACTACCGAAAGCCCCATGCTGTGGCCAAGTTCGATCGTTGCCTTGACAATCGTCGCGTCGTCGCTGTCGTCGGCCATGCCCATGACAAAGGACTTGTCGATCTTGAGTTCGTCAACGGGCATGCGCTTGAGATGCGAAAGCGACGAATGGCCCATGCCAAAGTCGTCGATGGCGAGCCGAATGCCGCAGCGCTTGAGTCGACCGAGCATGCCCAGGGCAACAGTGGAGTCGCGCATCACCGCGCTTTCGGTGACCTCCAGCAGCACGCTTGCGGCGGGGACCTCGTACTCCGCCAGCAACGATTGCACGGTGGGGGGCAGGTCGCCCGAAGCCAGGTCCATGGCCGGGATGTTGATCTACACGCCGATGTCGGGGCCCTCGTCCCTCCCGGCCCGGCATTGGCGGATCACGTTGCGCAGCATCCAGTTCGTGATCTGGCCGATGCTGCCGGCATGTTCGGCGAGCGGTATGAATTCCTCCGGCGATATCGGGCCTTTTACCGGATGGTGCCAGCGGACCAGCGCCTCCACTTCGGCGATGTGTTCGCTGGCGAGGGTCAACTTGGGCTGGTAGCAGATCGACAGCTCGTTGTTCTTGTTGGCGTGGCGCAGGTCATGGATCAGGGAAAGCCGGCGCAGGTGCATGGCATCGCGGCCGCTGCTGTAAGTGGACATCGAAGCCCGCGCCTGCTTGGCATCGTGCAAGGCGATGTCTGCGCGGCGCAGCATGTCGTCGACATTGTCCGCGTGGTCGGGATACAGGACGACACCGAGGCTGATTTCCGGATACAGGTTCATCGGATCGAGCGGAACCGGCTCGGTCGAGACATTGATGATTGCCGTTGCGAGCTTTTCTGCCAACGCCTGTCCGGCGCCGGGCAGGACGACGAGGAATTCGTCGCCACCCAGCCTCGCCACCATGTCGTCGGTCCGCACTGTCGCGCGAATGCGCTGGCCGATGTAGGCGAGCAAGCGGTCGCCGATCGCATGGCCGAGCGTGTCGTTGACTTCCTTCAGGCGGTTGACGTCGATCACGAGCACGGCAAAGCGGCCACTGCGCTGTCGCGATTGGTCGAGCAATTTCGACATGTAGCGTTCGACGCTGACCCGGTTGGGCAGGTCGGTCAGCGCATCGTGATAGGCGAGATGCGAAATGTGCCTCTCGCGATCGGCAATGCCACGCTGCATGCCGTCGAAGGCGCGCGCCAGCTGGCCGAATTCGTCGGTCCGGTTGCTGGCCAGCGTGCCCAGGTAGTCGCCGCGCTCGACGCGGTTGGCGGCGTCGGCCAGTTGCCGGACCGGGCGGGTGACGCTGCCGGCAAGCAGCCAGGCGCCGATCAGCGAGGCGAGGAATGAAAGGGTCGAGATCACCAGCAGTTGCCGGTTGAGCACGGCATACGGTTGCATCACGTCGCTGCGGGAGATCTGCAGGATCGCATCGATGCCGCCGGACAGGCCGAGCGGCATGACCTGGGTCAGGTAGTCCTCGTCGAGCAGGTGCATCGTCGAAGCGCCTGCCGGCGGATGCTGCGCCTCGAGCCTGGATGCAAGGCTCGCCTGCGCGCGATCCTCGAGGGTCGAGTACACGCGCAGGCTGCCCGACGGATCGCTTGCGGCGAAAGTCACTTCGAGTCCGGTCAGCGACCTGAATTCCCTGGCCAGGGCCTTGTCCAGGGCATATCCCATGCCGACCCAGCCGACGCGCTGCGGTGAGCGCAGCGGGGCGAGCACGATCTGAAAGGGCTCGCTGCCGGTGCGGCCTACGGCACTGACCATGCCTTCGCGGTCGGGCCTGGAAACAAGATCCGGAAACACGGAGCGCGCGGCGTCCGCGGGCAGGTCGATCGAGCTCAGGCTGATGCGGCCTTCGGCGTCGAGGAGCGCGGTCAGGTCCGCCCTGATGCGTGCGCCATGGCTGAACAGGGCCGCTTGCACCTTGTCCCTGCCACTGGCGGCCATGGCTTCGCGCAAGCCCGGGTCGGAAATGGCCACGCGCACGGCGTCGCGCAGCTGGTCCTCGCGACTCTGCAGGAGACGCTGGAAAACCCGCGCACCCACGGTCAGGCGATCGTCGGCCTGCTGGAGCGCGTTTCCGCGCGTTGCGTAGTACACCGCAACAAGCGTCGGGAACTGGATGACGCCCACCAGCACAAGCAGGAGGAGGATCAGGCGGGTGCGGTAGCTACGCATGGTCAGCAAGCTCCGTGCGCTGGCCGCGGAACGTCGGTTCCGGCGCATTCGCTGCCGATGTTCGCCGGATGGGCATGCCGTCGCCCGATGCGCCGCGATCGCGGGTCGTGCCCGGTCCCGGATTCACCAAGCCGCATTCCATCCTGCATTTCCGTCTTGCGTGCACATCGGCTCCAGGGTACGAACTGCCCGGGCCTGAACGGCCCATCCGGGCGACTCAATGCAGGAATCCGGCCATGTGCCCGCAGCGAGGGCGCGGCGGCAGCTTTGCCGGCCAGCCGGACGCAGTCGGCCAGAACCGTTGGCGGCGCTGCCTTGCCCGGGGTTGCGGGCCGCCGACCCCGTTGTACGAGTTCGACACATCCGCTGCCGATTGGTGCAAGGGGCGGCCGGCCAGCGTCAATCAGCGACAGGCTGCGCGCGACTCGGCCGTCCGGGGTGCCGGGCCACGCCTGGCTGCCGCATGCGGGCGCTCGCGCGACGCAAATGACGGCGGCCAGGCTCCGCTTGCAACGGCGCTGGTCGAAGTCCGCTCTCGCGGCTGCCGCCTTTAGCCGGTAGAATACGGTTTTCCTGCGGATAGCTTTCCATGACCCCCCTGATTTTCGTGACCGGCGGCGTCGTGTCCTCGCTTGGCAAGGGCATCGCCGCAGCGTCTCTGGCCGCCATCCTCGAAGCACGCGGCCTGCGCGTGACGATGATGAAGCTCGATCCCTACATCAACGTCGATCCCGGCACGATGAGCCCGTTCCAGCACGGCGAAGTCTACGTCACCGACGATGGCGCGGAGACCGACCTCGACCTCGGCCATTACGAGCGCTTCATGCGCACGCGCCTGACCGGCAAGAACTCGATCACCACCGGCAAGATCTACGAAAGCGTCATCGCCAAGGAGCGCCGCGGTGACTACCTCGGCGCCACCGTGCAGGTCATTCCGCACATCACCGACGAAATCAAGCACCGCATCTACGAGGCGACCAGCGGTTACGACGTCGCCCTGGTCGAAATCGGTGGCACGGTCGGCGATATCGAGTCCCTGCCGTTCCTCGAGGCGATCCGCCAGATCCGCATCGAACACGGCCCGGAAATGTCGATGTTCATGCACCTGACCCTGGTGCCGTACATCAAGGCGGCTGGCGAGATCAAGACCAAGCCGACCCAGCATTCCGTAAAGGAACTGCGTTCGATCGGCATCCAGGCCGACGTGCTGCTGTGCCGTTGCGAGCAGCCGCTGCCGCAATCGGACCGTCGCAAGATCGCCCTGTTCACCAACGTGCCCGAGAAGGCTGTGATCAGCGCGATCGACGTCGACATCATCTACCGGTTGCCGCTGTGGCTGCACCAGCAGGGTCTCGACGACATCGTCCTCGACCGCCTCAACTTCAAGGCCAAGCCCGCGGACCTGTCCGAGTGGAAGGCCGCGGTCGAGGCCATCGAGCATCCCAAGGACGAAGTCACGATCGCCATCGTCGGCAAGTACGTCGAACACAAGGATGCCTACAAGTCGCTCGGCGAGGCGCTGCGCCATGGCGGCCTCAAGCAGCACACCCGGGTCAACCTGCGCTGGGTCGAATCCGAGGAAGTCGAGCGCCGCGGCGGCGATGCGCTGAAGGACGTCGACGGCATCCTCGTGCCGGGCGGATTCGGCAAGCGCGGCTTCGAGGGCAAGATCGCGGCAGCGCGATTCGCCCGCGAGAACCGCGTGCCGTATTTCGGCATCTGCTACGGCATGCACGCCGCCGTCGTCGAATTCGCGCGCAACGTCGCCGGCCTCGAGAATGCCAATTCGAGCGAGAACGACCGCGCCTGCAAGGATCCGGTCATCGCCCTGATCACCGAATGGACGACCAGTTCCGGCGATGTCGAGAAGCGCGACGAGAGTTCGGACCTCGGCGGCACGATGCGCCTCGGCGCGCAGGAATGCCGGCTCAAGGCGGGCACGCTGGCGCGTGAACTTTACGGCCAGGACGTCGTGCGCGAGCGCCATCGCCATCGTTACGAGTTCAACAACCGCTACCGGCAGAAACTCGAGGACCTCGGCCTGGTCATCTCCGGCAAGTCGATGGACGACCTGCTGGTGGAGATGGTCGAGCTGGCCAACCATCCATGGTTCATCGCCTGCCAGGCGCATCCCGAATTCACCTCCACGCCGCGCGACGGCCATCCGCTTTTCATCGGTTTCATCCGTGCCGCGCGCGAGTACAAGGCCGTGCGCAATGCCCCCGCGGTCGATGCCGTCGTCCCCGCCAAGATCGGAGCCACTGCGTGAAACTCTGCGATTTCGAGGTTGGCCTCGACAAGCCCCTGTTCCTGATTGCCGGTCCCTGCGTCATCGAATCCGAACAGCTCGCCCTCGACACGGCCGGGCAACTGAAGGAAATCACCGCGCGACTCGGCATTCCGTTCATCTACAAATCGAGCTTCGACAAGGCCAACCGCACTTCGATCAGCGGTCATCGCGGGCCCGGCATCGAGGAAGGGCTGCGCATCCTCGCCGAGGTCAAGCGCCAGATCGGCGTGCCGGTATTGACCGACGTGCATGAATACACGCCGATGGAGGAGGTCGCCGATGTCGTCGACGTGCTGCAGACGCCCGCGTTCCTGTGCCGGCAGACCGATTTCATCGTCAAGGCCTGCAGCGTCGGTCGTCCGGTCAACATCAAGAAAGGCCAGTTCCTGTCGCCGTGGGAAATGAAGCACGTCGCCGACAAGGCGAAGACGAGCGGCAATGCGCAGCTCATGGTCTGCGAGCGCGGCGCCAGCTTCGGCTACAACAACCTCGTTTCCGACATGCGTTCGCTGGCCGTGATGCGCGACACCGGCTGCCCGGTCGTCTTCGATGCCACGCACTCGGTGCAGCTGCCTGGCGGCGCCGGCGGCAAGTCCGGCGGCCAGCGCGAGTTCGTGCCGGTGCTTGCCCGAGCCGCGGTCGCCGTCGGCATTGCCGGCATCTTCATGGAAACCCATCCCGAGCCCGACAAGGCGCTCAGCGACGGACCGAACGCGTGGCCGCTGGGAAAGATGGCTGCATTGCTCGAAACCCTGATCGCCCTGGACCACCTGGCCAAGAAGCACGGGTTCATCGAAGCCCACGAATAAGACATCCAAGACCTGCCCCGGAGACATTCGCCTGAACATGAGCACGATCAGCAAGATCCACGCGCGCGAAATCCTCGATTCACGCGGCAACCCGACCCTCGAAGCCGAAGTCACCCTGGCCGACGGTTCGTTTGGCCGTGCCATGGTGCCGTCCGGCGCCTCGACCGGTTCGCGCGAAGCCGTCGAACTGCGCGACGGCGACAAGGCGCGTTACCTCGGCAAGGGTGTCAGGAAGGCCGTGGCCAACGTCAACACCACGATCGCCGATGCCCTGAAGGGATTCGACGCGGCCGACCAGCGCGGCGTTGACGAAAAACTGATCGCACTCGATGGCTCACCGAACAAGGGCAAGCTCGGTGCGAATGCCCTGCTCGGCGTGTCGATGGCAAATGCGCATGCCGTGGCGGCTTCGCGCAAGCTGCCGCTGTGGGAGCATCTCGCCGGCGATCGCGCGCCGCGGTTGCCGGTGCCGATGATGAATATCGTCAATGGCGGCGCGCATGCCGACAACAACGTCGACATGCAGGAGTTCATGGTCCTGCCGGTCGGCCTGCCGAATTTTGCCGAAGCGCTGCGCGCCGGCACCGAGATCTTCCATGCGCTGAAGTCGGTGCTCAAGGGTCGCGGACTGTCCACCGCGGTCGGCGACGAGGGCGGCTTCGCGCCGAACCTGAAATCCAACGAGGAAGCGATCGAGACCATACTCGAAGCAGTGAACAAGGCCGGTTACGCCATCGGCAGGCAGATCTGGCTCGGCCTCGACGTGGCCAGCTCGGAGTTCTACCGCGACGGTGCCTACCACCTCGAAGGCGAAGGCAAGGTGCTCAGTCCCGCGCAGCTGATCGAGTTCTACGCGGATTGGTGCGCGAAGTATCCGATCATCACGATCGAGGATGGCATGGCCGAAGGCGACTGGGACGGCTGGAAACAGCTGACCGAACGGCTCGGCAAGAAGGTACAACTGGTCGGCGACGACCTGTTCGTCACCAATACGGCGATCTTCAGGCAAGGCATCGAGAAGCACATCGCCAATGCAATCCTGATCAAGGTCAACCAGATCGGCACGCTCACCGAAACGCTCGACGCGATCGCCATGGCCGAGGCGGCGAACTATGCGTCGATCATTTCGCATCGCTCCGGCGAAACCGAGGACACCACGATTGCCGATCTTTCCGTGGCCACGGCGGCCACCCAGATCAAGACCGGCTCGCTGTGCCGCTCGGACCGCGTCGCCAAGTACAACCAGCTGCTGCGCATCGAGGAGGCGCTCGGCGCGAAGGCGCGCTATGCCGGCACCGGGGCATTTCCGAATCTGCCGGGATTCGATCCTTGATCGCAGGAGCCGGCTAGGTCCACGCCATGTTGCGCTATGTCGCCCTGTTGCTGTTGATCCTGCTGATCGCCCTCGAAGTCAAACTCTGGGTAGGGCAGGGCGGCATGGCTGAAGTATGGCGCCTGGAAAAAAGTGTCGCCGAACAGAAGCAGAAGAACGAAGAGCTGAAGGCCCGCAACGACGCGCTGGCCGCCGAAGTGGCCAACCTCAAGGATGGTGACGAGGCGATCGAGGAACGCGCGCGATCCGAGCTCGGCCTGGTCAAGCCCGGCGAGAAGTTCTACCAGGTCGTGGAGCCGCCCGCGGCCGGCGCGAAGGGCCAAGATGACGGTCGTTGACGGTGGTTTCTGGTGCATCGTCCCGGCCGCCGGGCGCGGCACGCGCTTCGGATCGGACCTGCCCAAGCAGTACGTGGAGATGGCGGGCAAGCCGTTGCTCCAGTGGACTCTGGAACGCCTGCTGTCGCATCCCCGCATAGCGGGCGTGGTGGTTGTCCTGGCCGTCGCCGACCGGCACTGGACCAAGCCGGCGGCAAGCAACGGCAAACCCGTGCTCACCGTGGTCGGCGGCGCGGAACGGTCCGATTCCGTTCTCGCTGGCCTGCATGCATTGCCGCAAGGGGTAGCCGGCGATGCATTCGTGCTTGTGCACGATGCGGCCAGGCCTTGCGTGCGCCTCGCCGACATCGATGCATTGATCACACTGGGCTGCGAGGCCGGGGGTGCCCTGCTGGCGGCGCCCGTGCGCGACACGCTCAAGCGCAGCGACGAATCCTGCCGCGTCATTGCCACCGAAGCGAGGGAATCGCGCTGGCGTGCCCTGACCCCGCAGATGTTCCGCCGCGCCGAACTGATCGCCGCGCTGGAAGCGTCGCGCCAGGCGGGCGTGGTCGTCAGCGACGAGGCCATGGCCATGGAACGGGCGGGTTTCAGTCCGCTGCTGGTCGAGGGCAGCGAAGACAACGTCAAGGTGACCACGCGCGCGGACCTGGCGTTTGCCGAATTTCTGCTACTGCGGGATCCGGGAATGGGGAATGGGGAATAGGGAATGAGGAAATCGGTGCAGGCAGTCGCTCCGGATCGGCGTACCCGCTTCTCTTGTTCGAATCCCGGTTTCCATGCGGTTGGCTGAAGGCTTTCGCGAGCCCGCCAAGCGTGTAGTCTATTCCCCATTCCCCATTCCCCATTCCCCATTCCCCATTCCCCATTCCCCATTCCCCATTCCAATGCGCATCGGCCAGGGATTTGACGTTCACGCCTTCGGGCCCGGCAGGCACGTCGTGCTTGGCGGCGTCACGATTGCGCATACGCACGGCCTGGTCGCCCACTCCGATGGCGACGTGGTCATCCATGCGCTTTGTGATGCCGTGCTCGGTGCGCTCGCGCTCGGCGATATCGGACGGCATTTCCCGCCCACCGAGGAACGCTGGAAGAACGTCAGCAGTCGCCATTTCCTCCTGCATTGCGCGGGCCTGATGATCGAACACGGCTACATGCTGGCCAACGCCGACGTCACCGTGATCTGCGAGGCGCCGAAGATCGGTCCCCACGCCGACGCGATGCGTGGCAACCTCGCCGCCGACCTCGGTTGTTCGCGGAACGAGATCAACATCAAGGCGACGACCACCGAGAGACTCGGATTCACCGGCCGCGGCGAGGGCATCGGCGCGCTGGCCGTGGTGCTGCTGCAGCGGCGCAGCAAGCCGGCCTCGGTGATTCCCGAAAATCCGGAACTGCGCACCCTGGTTGCCCGCCTGGACCTGGATACCGCCGAGTGAGCGATCTTGCGTTCGCCCACGGCGGGCCGCCCCTGCGTGGACTCCTGCGTGTCATTCCGGAGGATTTCGAAGTCGATGAAGTGCTGGGTTTCGAGCCCGATGGCACGGGCGAACACAGCTTCCTGAGGATCGAAAAGCGCAATGCGAATACCGAGTGGGTTGCCCAGCAACTGGCGCGTTTCGCCGGCGTCGCGCCGATGTGCGTCGGCTACTCGGGGCTCAAGGATCGCCATGCGCTGACCCGGCAGACGTTTTCCGTGCAGCTGCCGGGCCGTACCGACCCCGACTGGTCCGCAATGGCCATCGAGGGGGTTCGCGTGCTCGAGGCCGGCCGGCATTCGCGCAAGCTCAAGCGTGGCGCGCACGCCGGCAACCGCTTCCGCATCCGCCTGCGCGAGATCGAGGGATCGCACGATGACGCCGAACAGCGCATCGGGCAGGTCGTAACGCGTGGCGTGCCGAACTATTTCGGCGAACAGCGCTTCGGCCGCAACGGCGAAAACCTTCGTGCTGCGCGCGCGCTTTTCGCCGGAAAGCGCCTGGGACGCAGCGAGCGCGGTTTTGCCCTGTCCGCGGCGCGTTCCCATCTGTTCAACCGCGTGCTCGACAGGCGCGTCGTCGACCGCTGCTGGGACCAGGCGCTCGAAGGCGAGGTGTGGATGCTCGCCGGTACCCATTCGATCTTCGGGCCGCAGGAACTGGATGACGCATTGCGCCAGCGACTGGCTGCGTTCGATATCGATCCGACCGGCCCTCTGTGGGGAAGGGGCGAACTGCGCAGCAGCGGGCAGGTCGCCATCATCGAACAGGAGGTTGCCGCCAGCGAGGCCGACTTCGCCAGCGGGCTGGGCGCCGCCGATCTTCGCCAGGAGCGCCGCTCGCTGCGCCTGCGCGCCGCGGAATTTGGCCATGCGTGGCGGGCCGACGGCTCGCTCCATCTGGAGTTCCTGCTGTCCTCGGGCACGTTTGCGACAACGCTGATCCGCGAGATCTGCGCGGTCCATTCCGGCGAGGCCGCCGGTCCCGGCTGAACCCGCTGCAACGAAACGGACCTCCGCTGCGTCCAACCTCCAGGGCACGGACGCGGGGAGCCGCCGGTTTCCCGTCGATGTGCCCGTGGTGCGACAGGCCAGCCGGGCGGCTGGCCGCGGAAATCCGACGGAGACAGCCATGAACCGACTGATTCCCTGTACAGCAGCGCTCCTGCTCGTGATCCTCTGCGGATGCGCCAGCGATGGCAGCAGCCGATATGCGCGTGAGCACAAATTCGTGATCGACCAGGCGTACGTCAACGCCGTCAACCATGCGAGCCGGCAGAACGGCGTGCGGGTGACCTGGGTCAATCCGCCGACCCGACGCGTGCCGGTCGACGAGGGAATCGACCGCTAGTCAGTCCCCGCGCAGCAGGACGAGGACCGCGCCGGTCCCGCCCTGCGCCGGCAACGCCGATGCAAAGGCGATCACGTCGTCGCGCCGGCGCAGCAGCTGTTCGGTCATGCGCTTGACCACGGGTCCGCGCGAGGCCGAGCGAAGCCCCTTGCCGTGCACGATGCGCACGCACAGCTCATGGTGCCGGATGGCGTCGTTGAGGAATTCGCTGACGGCCGTGCGCGCGACTGCAACGGTCATCTGATGCAGGTCGATTTCGGCCTGGATGCTGAACTGGCCGCGGCGAAGGCGCTTCAGCAGCCGTGGAGAACTCCCCGGTTTCAGGTAGAGGATTTCGTCACCCATCTCCAGCATGCCGGGATCAAAGGGCCCGCTGAGCAGTTCGTCGCGCACCGCGGCCTCGTCGATCTCGAACTGCCGGGCCTGCGGCGACGGCTTGCTGGCTTCGGGCCGCAGGTCGGGAACATGCGCCAGCGGGCGCACCGGGCCTATCGCGCTGCGGAACAGGTTGCGATCCTCGCCGGCAACGGCTGGTTCCGGCGTCGCGGACTTTTTCCGCGCCCGGCCTTCCTTCATCGCGTCTCGAAATTCGCGGTTCCTCATGGGTGGACGATTGCACGGCAAACGGATGCTGGCAACCCGCGCGCATCCCTGCGCGGGGTTGGCTCCGGCCCGGCTCCCGGCATGTCGTCGCGGCTGCCGCGGGCGCGACCGTCGTTCAGCGTAGGCGTCGAATCCGGTATGCTTTGGCATTGTCTTTCGCTCCAGGCATTCCTGTCTGCGCACAACGCATGCCGGATGGCCTGCCTGGCCACATCGCAGGAAACAACTCATGCGCGTTCTGGTCAGCAACGACGATGGAGTCGACGCTCCGGGAATAATCGTCCTTGCCACGCATCTGGCCGCCGTTGGCGAGGTTGTCGTGGTCGCGCCCGACCGCGACCGTTCGGGCGCCAGCAATTCACTGACGCTCGATCAGCCGATCCGGGTCAAGCAGCTCGGCGACAATCGCTACCAGGTGGCCGGTACGCCGACCGATTGCGTGCACCTGGCGCTATCCGGACTGCTCGACATCGAGCCGGACATCGTCGTCTCCGGCATCAACAGCGCGGCCAACCTCGGTGACGACGTCATTTATTCGGGGACGGTCTCGGCGGCCATGGAAGGACGCTTCCTCGGCCTGCCGGCGATTGCCGTTTCGCTGGTGACCCGGGACCACAAGGGCATCAACTATGACTCGGCCGCGATGGCGGTCATGTTGCTGATGCGCAAGCTGGTCGTGGATCCGTTGCCGGCCGACACGATCCTCAACGTCAACGTTCCGGACCTGCCGTGGGCGCAGATCCGCGGCTTGTCGGTGGCGAGGCTGGGTCGTCGCCATCGCGCTGCGGCCTGCATCGCGCAAAAGGACCCGCGCGGTCGTCCGATCTACTGGATCGGCCCTCCCGGCGAAGCCGAGGATGACGGTCCCGGAACGGATTTCCATGCGGTCCGCGAAGGCTATGTTTCGATTACGCCGATTCATGTCGACCTGACCCAATACCAGGCACTCGAAAAGGTCAGCGGCTGGGTCAGTTCGCTGCGCATGGAGAGCCATGCTGCATGAATAGCCGGTGGTCGTTGCAGTACCGTGGGCCGGGCCGATGAGCCGGTTCGCCCGGCCAGTTCCCGAGGCGCGCGGTCTTGGCATGACCTCGCAGCGCGCCCGCGATCGCCTGATCGAGCGACTGACAGGCGAGGGCATCCGCGACCGCCGGGTGCTCGATGTGCTGCGCCAGTTGCCACGCCACCTGTTCATCGACGAGGCGCTGGCGACGCGGGCCTATGAAGACACCGCGCTGCCGATCGGCCAGGGCCAGACGATTTCCCAGCCGTATGTCGTCGCGCGCATGACCGAAGTCCTGATCGAGCATGCGATGCCGCGCCGCGTGCTCGAGATCGGCACCGGATCGGGTTACCAGTGCGCCGTGCTCGCGTCCCTGGTCGAACAGGTCTACACGGTGGAACGCATCGACGAGTTGCTGCGCAATGCGCGGCGGCGGTTCCGCAAGCTCGGCCTGTCCAACATCCGCTCGCGCCATGACGATGGCCGCCTCGGCTGGCCGGAAGAAGCGCCGTTCGACGCGATCATGGTGACTGCAGCGGGCGCCGAGCTCGAGGAGGCCCTGCTCGACCAGCTGGCCGCCGACGGCGTCCTCGTCGCCCCGGTGGGTCCGCCCGGTCGCCAGGAGCTGCTGCGCGTGCGTGCCGGCGCCGACGGCTGGCAGCGCGAAAACCTTGGCGCGGTCAGCTTCGTGCCCTTGCTGGGCGGCGTCGCTTGAACGCCGGCCGTGGAGCGGAAATCCGTTGAAACTGTTCAAGCCGCTCTACGAGCGCGCCCTCAAGTGGGCCATGCATCCGCGCGCCGAGCCGCTGCTCGCCGGACTCAGCTTCGTCGAGGCCATCATCTTTCCGGTGATGCCCGAAGTCATGCTCGGTCCGATGGTGCTCGCGCGTCCGCAGCGCTGGGCTCGCCTGGCGACGGTGAGCCTCGTGTTCTCCGTGCTCGGTGCGCTGGTCGGCTATGCGCTCGGGCACTATGCCTTCGCCTGGGCGCGCCCGCTGTTCGAGTCGCTGGGCTGGATGGAGCGCATCGACCTCCAGGTCCAGGAACTGAGCGAGATCGCCGCACAGAGCCCATGGTCGGCCTTCTGGGTACTCGTGATTGCCGGCTTCCTGCCGATTCCGCTGAAGATATTCACCTGGGCATCAGGCATCGTCGGGGTGCCGCTGCTACCCTTCGTGGCGAGCATGATCATCGGTCGCGGCAAGCGTGTGTTCCTGTTGGCCGGCGCCATACGCCTGGCCGGTCCGCGTGCGGAAGCGGCGCTGCACCGCTGGATCGAATGGATTGGCTGGGGCGTGCTGCTGGCGCTTGGCGTGGTAATCATCTACTTCAAGTTCATTCGTTAAGTGATTGAATTTAAATTTAATCCGTCGAAAAGATCCCTGTGCGGTCTCGCCTTCGCCACGGCCCTGGTTCTGGCGGGTTGCGCCTCGACGCCACCAGCGCCGGTCGAGGATCGCAGCCTCGGCGGGCACGGTCGTGGCCGCGAGGGCGCGGCGAGGGAATCGCGACTGGCGCCCGGGAGCTACCGGGTGCGCCGGGGCGACACCCTGTACAGCATCGCGTTCCGCAATGGCCTCGACTATCGCGAACTTGCCCGAGCCAACCGGATCGAGCCGCCCTACACGATCTATGTCGACCAGGTCATTCGTCTCGATACCGGTGCGGTCCGCGATCGCCAGGCCGCCGCCGCGGCTCGCCCTGCGCCCACGCCATCGCCTCGCGTCGCGGCGACAGCGGATCGCAAGCCGCCGGTGGCCGCGCCAGCGGCAGGCAGGCCGACCACCTCCAGTCCTGCGCCAGCGCCGGCCGGCCAGACCGCTGCTGCTCCGCCGGCAGCTGCGCCGGCGCCCGCCGGCGGTCCGCCTGCGGCGGCCGAAACCGCGACCAGCGCGGGCATCGTCTGGCGCTGGCCGGCCGACGGCCGGCGCGAAGGCGGTTTCGTCGCCGGCGACCAGCCCCGCCAGGGCATCGACATCGCCGGCAAATCGGGCGATCCGGTGCGCGCGGCCGCGGATGGCGTGGTCGTCTACAGCGGCAACGGCCTGATCGGCTATGGCGAGCTCATCATCATCAAGCATGATGCCTCCATGCTCTCGGCCTATGGCCACAACCGCCGCCGCCTCGTCCAGGAGGGCGATCGCATCAAGGCCGGCCAGCAGATTGCCGAGATGGGATCCTCGAGCGCCAGCCGCGACATGCTGCATTTCGAAATACGCCGGAACGGCAAACCAGTTGATCCGCTGGCCTACCTGCCCGCGCGATGAACCTGTCGTGTCGCCTCCATCGAGCGCTCCGGGTTTTCCGGCCCCGGCGAGTGTTTCAATGCCCGTCTTCGCGGACTAAGCTTTCGTGATGAGCGCAGTCAGTCCCGCGTCCGCGTCCGAACCCGAGGTCGAGGAAATCCTCGAACTGCTCGACGCGATCGAACCTGCCGACGAGGAAGTGCGCAGCTCGACCGGAGCCTACCTGAACGAGATCGGCATGATTCCGCTGCTCTGCGCGGAAGAGGAATGGGCCCTCGCCGAGCGCGTCCAGGAGGGCGATGGCGAAGCGCGCCGAGGCATGATCGAGGCCAACCTGCGCCTGGTCGTGACGGTCGCCAGGAGCTATGTCGGCCGCGGCGTGCCGCTGATGGACCTGATCGAGGAGGGCAATATCGGGCTGATCCGTGCGGTCGAGAAATTCGAGCCGGAGCGGCGCCTGCGCTTTTCGACCTACGCGATGTGGTGGATCCGGCATGGCGTGCAGCAGGCGCTTTCGCACCAGGGCAGGACCGTGCGCATTCCGGTGCATGTGCTGCGCGAGCTGGCCCAGGTCCTGCGCGCCAATCGCGAGCTGACCGCGCAGCGCGGGCGGGCGCCGACGCTGGACGAACTTGCCCAGGCGGTCGGCAAGCGGACCTCGGACGTCGCCGAATTGTTCCGCGTCAACGAACACATCAGTTCGCTCGACGCGCCGATGTCGGAGGGCGACGACCGGACCATGATCGAGCATCTGGTCGATGAGGAGGAAACGCCATCGCCGACGCAGGGGGAAAATGCCGGTGGCGGCCAGTTGCAAGACTGGCTGGCGGCCCTGAATCCGCGCCAGCGGCTGGTCCTCGAAAGGCGTTTCGGCCTGAACGGGGAGCCCGTTCATTCGCTGGCGGAGATCGCCGCGGATTTCGGCGTTTCGCGGGAACGTGTGCGCCAGATCCAGGAGGAGGCGCTCAAGCGCCTGCGTCGCCTGTCCAAGCAGGATCAGGCCAGCGCCTGACCGCGCCCCGGCAACATGAACGCGGCAACCACCCGGCGTCCTTCCGTCGCGAGCAGGTTGTAGGTGCGGCCGGCGGCGGCGTTGTCCATGACTTCCACGCCGATGCCCTTGCGCAGCACCGGCAGCAGCGCGGTCTGCGGCGGAAATGCCTGGCGCACGCCGGTACCGAGGATGACGACCTCGGGATCCAGTTCGAGCAGGGCATCCATCGCCCGGGCGTCGATATCCGCCGGCGCGCGCACCGGCCAGTCCTCGACGACGCTGTCCGGGGCGATCAGGAAGCTGGCGTGCAGTTCCCGGTCCACCACGACCACCGATCCGGTACGCACGGCGCGGATGAAGAAATAGCCCTCCGCGCGGTCATGGGTCAGTTGCATGCGTCGCTTCCTTCTACTTGGGCAAGGGCAGTTTGGGTGCCTTGTCGTTGCGTCGCCAGAGCGTGGCGGTATGGCCGACAACCTGAACGACTTCGGCATCCGAGCCAGCGGTCAGGGCCTCGATCTGGGCCGTGCGCTCCTCCCGGTCACTGCCGGAAAG
>OEIU01000587.1_pt1 | contig 32110 bp, 29 predicted proteins | sample 1539221 | NCBI WGS metagenome assembly OEIU01 (sample SAMN03792071, study PRJEB22550) | activated sludge metagenome | feature: wastewater treatment plant; material: activated sludge; isolation source: Wastewater treatment plant of a petroleum refinery complex | place: Argentina: Zarate | collected...
GGCAGGCGGGGCGGCCGGCCCGGGGCGAGGGGGGTGGGGGGGGGGGGGCCCCCCGCCCCCCCCCACCCCCCCCCGCGCCCCCGCCAGCAGGCGGTCGGCCACCTCCCGGTGGAAGCCGGCGACCACCGCGGCCATCCGGACCCCCGGGTGCTCCAGCCGGATCGCGGGGGGCGCCTCCCCCGTGCGGGCCACTAGTCCTGGCCGCCGGCCGGCGGCTCGTCGTCCACCCGCTCGTCGCCCTCGGCCCCGAACCGCAGGTCCTGGTGGTGGAGGATGTGCCCCATCTTGTCGCGCTTGGTGCGCAGGTACCCGACGTTGCCGTCGACCGGGGTCATCTCGATCGGGACCCGGTCCACCACCGACAACCCGTAGCCCTCCAGCCCGACGATCTTCTTCGGGTTGTTGGTCAGCAGCCGGATGGACGACAGGCCCAGGTCCACAAGAATCTGGGCGCCGATGCCGTAGTCGCGCAGGTCGGGCGGGAAGCCCAGCTCGATGTTGGCCTGCACGGTGTCGAGCCCCTTGTCCTGCAGCTCGTAGGCGCGCAGCTTGTTGAGCAGCCCGATGCCGCGACCCTCCTGCGCGATGTAGAGCAGCACGCCGCGGCCCTCCTCGGCGATGGTGCGCATCGCCGCGCGCAGCTGCTCACCGCAGTCGCAGCGCTGCGAGCCGAAGACGTCGCCGGTGAGGCACTCGGAGTGGACGCGCACCAGCACGTCCTGCTCGCCCGCGACGTCGCCCTTCACCATCGCGAGATGGTGCTTGCCGTCCAGGATCGAGCGGTAGCCGACGGCGCTCCACTCCCCCATGTCGGTGGGCAGCCGGGCGGCCGTGCCGCGCTCGATGAGCCGCTCCGTGCGGCGGCGGTGCTCGATGAGCTGGGCGATCGTGATGATCCTGAGCCCGTGCTCGGCGGCGTACGGCACCAGGTCGGGGACCCGGGCCATCGTGCCGTCCTCGTTGGAGATCTCGCAGATCACGCCGGCGGGGATCAGCCCGGCGAGACGCGCCAGGTCGACCGCCGCCTCGGTGTGGCCCGCGCGCTCCAGCACGCCGCCCGGCCGGGCGCGGAGCGGGAACACGTGGCCGGGCTTGACGATGTCCTCGGGGCCCGCGTCCGGGTCGATGGCCACCATGATCGTGCGGGAGCGGTCCGGCGCCGAGATGCCGGTGGTGATGCCGTGGCGGGCCTCGATGGGCTCGGTGAAGGCCGTCGCGTGGGGCGCCTCGTTGCGCTTGACCACCGGCTTCAGTCCCAGCTGCTCGCAGCGGGCGGGCGTGAGGGCCAGGCAGATGAGCCCGCGTCCGTGGGTGGCCATGAAGTTGATGGCCTCGGGCGTGGCGAACTGCGCCGCCATCACCAGGTCGCCCTCGTTCTCGCGGTCCTCCGAGTCGAGGATCACGACCATCCGGCCGGCGCGGATGTCCTCGATCGCCTCGGCGACGGTGGCGAACTCGACGGCCTTGCTGGTGGTCATGCGTCCTCCCGGGGCGGGGCGTAGGGCCTCGCCAGCGACTCGACGTATTTTGCCACCACGTCAACCTCCAGGTTCACCGGGCGCCCCACGGCCTGCGGGCCGAGGGTGGTGACGGCCATCGTGTGCGGGATCAGGGCGATCGTGAAGCCGCCCGGGAGCCGCGCCGCGACCGTCAGGCTCACGCCGTCCACCGCGACGCTCCCCTTCTCGACAACGTAGCGGAGCAGGTCCGGCGGGGCCGTGATCTCGAGCACCGTGCTCTCCCCCTCCGGCCGGGCGCCCGCGACCCGGCCAACCCCGTCCACGTGCCCCTGCACCAGGTGGCCGTCGAGCCGGTCCCCCAGGCGCATCGGGCGCTCCAGGTTCACCCGGTCGCCGGGCCCGAGTCCCCCCAGGTTGGTGCGGCGCAACGTCTCGGCGACCGCGTCGACCGCGAAGCCGTCCCCCGTGACCTCCACGGCGGTGAGGCATGCGCCGTTGACCGCGACCGAGTCGCCGATCGCCAGGCCGTCGAGCACGGCGGACGCGGCGATGACCAGGCGCGCGCCCTCCTCGCCGGGCGCGACCGACGCGACGACGCCGCCCTCCTCCACGAGGCCCGTGAACATCAGACGGGCAGGGGCCGCAGCCGGCCCGTCACGAGCAGGTCGTCGCCCACCGCCTCGTGGCGCGGCCCCAGCAGGCGGGGCGCGTCGGCCAGCGCGCGGACCCCGCCGCCGCCGATCGCCGACGGCGCCTCGCGACCGCCGATGAGGATGGGCGCGAGGAACCACGCGACGCGATCGACCGCCCCGGCCTGGAGCAGCGCGCCGGCGAGGCCCGCACCGCCCTCCACGAACAGCGACTGGACGCCGCGCTCGCCCAGGGCCCGGAGCGCCGGGACGATCCGCTCCTCGGGGGACCCCGGGATGCGCACCACCTCGACGCCAACGGCCTCGAGCGCCGCCACGCGGGTGACGGGCGGGTCGGCGGCCGCCAGCACGATCACCGGCAGCTCGCGGGCGGTGTGCGCCAGCGCGGAGTGGAGCGGCAGGTTCGCCTGCGAGTCGAACACCACGCGGGACGGCTGGCGCACGGGGCCCTCCACGTCGCGGGCGGTGAGCCGCGGGTCGTCGGCGAGCGCGGTGCCGATCCCGACCCCGACGGCGTCGGCGTCGGCCCGCCAGCGGTGCACCAGGGCGCGCGACGCCGGGCCGGAGATCCAGCGGCTCTCGCCCGTCGCCGTCGCGATCCTCCCGTCGAGGCTGGTCGCCAGCTTCAGCGTCACCTCGGGGAGCCCGGTCAGGGCGTACACCAGGAACGGGGCGATCACCTCGGCGCACGCGGCGGCGTCGTCGCCGCCCGCCACGGCCACCTCGATCCCGGCGGCCCGCAGCACCTCGACGCCCCCCGCGCGGTCACGCTCCAGCGGGTCGCGCAGGCCCACCACCACGCGCGCGACCCCGGCGGCCACGAGGGCATCGGCGCAGGGTGGCGTGCGGCCGTGGTGCGAGCAGGGCTCGAGCGTGCACACGACGGTCGACCCGCGCGCGGCGTCGCCCGCCGCGGCCAGGGCCATGGCCTCGGCGTGTGGCAGCCCGGGGCCCTCGTGCCAGCCCTCGGCCACCACCCGTCCGTCGCGCAACACCACCGCGCCGACGGCCGGGTTGGGGCTCACGCGGCCCCGGCCGTTCGTCGCGAGCTCGCGCGCCCGCGCCAGGGCGGCCCGCTCCGCGGCGGTGGGCGCGGCCACCGCCATCGTCAGCCCTCCGCCATCCCGGCCAGCTCGCGGTAGGCGGCGATCGGGTCGTCGGCCCCGAAGATCGACGAGGCCGACACGAACATGGTGGCGCCGGCCGCCCGCACGTCGGGCAGCGTCGCCCGGCCGATGCCGCCGTCCACCTCGATCCGCACCGACGACGGCAGCAGGCCCCGCAGGCGCTGCACCCGCCCGGGCGTGGTCCGGATGAACGACTGGCCGGCGAAGCCGGGGTTCACCGCCAGCACGTTCACGTAGTCCAGCTCCGCCGCGAGCTCGGCGACGTGCTCCACGGGCGTCCCGGGGTTGACCGCCAGGCCGGCGGCGCAGCCCGCCTCGCGGATCATCCCGAGCAGGCGGTGCGGGTGCGGATCGGCCTCCACGTGGACCGTGATCGCGTCGGCGTACGGGGCGAAGAGGCCGATCGCCTCCGCGGGGCGGGCCACCATCAGGTGGACGTCCACGGCCCCGCCCGCCTCGTGCACCGGGCCGGCGACGGCGCGCGTGAAGTCGGGGCCGACGGTCAGGTTCGGGACGAAGTGCAGGTCCATCACGTCCACGTGCACCGCCCGCGTGCCCGCGGCGATCAGCGCGTCGAGCTGCTCCCCCAGGCGCAGCATGTCGGCGGACATGAGCGACGGCAGCACCAGGGGGTGCGGGGGCAGGCCGCTCACGACGTCTCCGGCCGCCGCAGCCGGGCGATGAAGAACCCGTCCGTGCCGTGGCGGTGCGGCAGGGGCAGCAGCGCGCCCCCCCGGCGCGGGGGCGCGGGGGCCGGGCGCCCCGCCCCCCGGGCGTCGGGCGGGGCGCCCCCCGCGCGCACCACGTCCTCGTTCTCGGGCGCGATGAGGGTGCACGTGGAGTAGACGACCCGGCCGCCGGGCCGGACGAGGGCGAGGGCCCGGTCCAGGAGCGCCCGCTGCAGCTCCGCCAGCGGGCCGAGCGACGACTCGCGCCGCTTCCAGCGCGCGTCGGGGCGCGACGACAGCACGCCCAGGCCCGTGCAGGGCGGGTCGACCAGGACGGCGTCGAACCCATCGGCGAGCGGGACGTCGCGCGCGTCGCCCTCCACCACCTCCACGTCGGCGCCCATCCGCGCCGCAAGCGACCGCAGCGTCGCCGCGCGGGCCGGGTGCAGCTCCACGGCGGTGATGCGCGCGGCTATGTCCGCGAGGGCCGCCATGTGGGTGGTCTTGGCGCCGGGGGCGGCGCACAGGTCCAGGATCCGCTCCCCCGGCCGCGGGGCCACGGCGTGCGCCACGAGCTGCGACGCCCGGCTCTGCCCGATCGCGAGGCCCCGCTCCCAGGCCCGGGAGTCCTCCAGCGCGAAGGCCCCGTCCAGGACGTAGGCCTCGGGGATCGCGGGGTCGCGCGACCAGCCCGCGGGCAGCTCGGCCTCCAGGTCCTCCCGCGGCCCGCGGAGCGGGTTCCAGCGCAGCGCCGACTCGGCGGGCGCGTTGGCCGCCGCCATCACGCCGACGGCGTCCTCCTCGCCGAGCGACTCGACCAGGCGCGCGACGATCCAGTCGGGCATGGAGTGGCGCAGCCCCGCGGTGGCGGCGCCGCCCGCGTCCAGCTCGGCCAGGCGCGCCGGCGCGTCGGCGGCGATGCGGCGCATCACGGCGTTCACCAGCCCGGCCCGCGCCGAGGAGCGGGCCTTGGCGCCGCGCAGGGAGCGCACCTGGCGCACCGCCTGGTCGACCGCCGCGTGGTCGGGGATGGCGTCGGAGAAGGCGAGCTCGTACGCGCCGAGCCGCAGGATGTCGCGGACCGCGGGCTCCAGGGCGTCGGGCCGGTCGAGGGCGCCGTCGATGAGCCAGTCGAGCGTGCGGCTGCGCTGCACCGCGCCGTACGCCAGGCGGGTGGCGGCGGCGCGGGCGCGCGGGTCGAGCTCGGCGCGGCGCGCCTCGGCGGCCAGCGCCCGGTCGGCGTACGCGCCGTCGTCCACGCGGCGGAGCACGCGCAGCGCGACGGTGCGCTCCGGCGTGATCCCCCCGGCCGTGCGCTCCGCGGTGCTCACGCGACCGTCCACTCGAGCGGACCGCGGTAGCCGCGCAGGAAGTCGCCGGCGTCCATCCGGCCCTTCCCCGGGGGCTGGACGCGGGTGATCTCGAGGGTCCCCCGGCCGGTCCCGGCGAGCAGGCGCCCCTGCTCCACGGAGAGCCCGGGCGGCACGGGCTCGGAGACGGTCCGCGCACCCCAGACCTTGAAGGGCCGGCCGTCGATGACGGCGGTCGCGCCGATGTGCGGGGCCAGCGCCCGCACACGCCGGGCGAGGGCGTCGGCGGGGTGACGCAGGTCGAGCGCGCGGTCCTCCGGGCCGATCTTCGGGGCCATGGAGACGCCCTCCTCGGGCTGCTCCCGCGGCTCCAGCGTCCCGGCCGCGAGCGCGTCGACGGTGCGCACCAGCAGCGGGGCGCCCAGGTCGGCCAGGCGCGCGAGCAGCGCGCCGCCCTCCTCGTCGTCGCCGACCGGCGTGCGCTCCACCATCAGGATCGGGCCGGTGTCGAGGCCCGCCTCCATGAACATCGTGGTGACGCCGGTCTCGGGGACGCCGTCCATCACGGCGCGCTCGACCGGCGCCGCGCCGCGGTAGGCGGGCAGCAGCGAGAAGTGCACGTTCACGCAGGGCCATCGCGACAGGACCACGTCGCGCAGGATCTGCCCGAACGCGACCACCACGAGCGCCTCGGCCCCGGCGCCGGCGATGTCGCCGACCACGTCCGGATCGTTGATGGTCGCGGGGCGCACGACGGGGATGCCCAGCTCGCCGGCCGCCCGGGCCACGGGCGTCCCGCTGGCCCGCCCGGAGCGCCCGCGCGGCTTGTCCGGCTGGGTCACGACGCGCACCACCTCGTGCGACGACGCGGCCAGCGCCCGCAGCGGGGGGACCGCCGCATCGGGGCTCCCCGCGTATGCGACCTTCACGACCCGCCCCCGGTCAGGCGCCGTCGCGCAGGGCCTTGAGCGCCTCCCGGCGCTGCTCGGGCGCCGTGCGGTCGAGGATCAGGACCCCGTCCAGGTGGTCCAGCTCGTGTTGGATCACGCGGGCGAAGAAACCCTCCGGGGCGAACTCGACGGTCTCGCCGTCCACGTTCTGTGCCCGCACCCGGATCGCGACCGCCCGCGGCACCTCGACGCTGATCTCGCCGATGGAGAGGCATCCCTCGAAGTCGGCCTCCTCCTCGTCGGAGCGCCAGGTGATCTCGGGGTTCACGAGGGCGATCGGCGGGTCGTCCTCGCCGCCCATCACGACGGCGAGACGGCGGAGCGACCCCACCTGGGGCGCCGCGAGCCCGACGCCCCGGGCGTCGCGCATGATCGCGATCATCCGCTCGACGTCGTCGCGCAGCGCGTCGTCGAACTCCGTGACCGTGAGAGCCGGGGCGCGCAGGACGGGGTCGCCGAACTGGCGGATCTGCTCGAGCGCGGCGAGTCGCCGGCGCTCCAGGACGGGGTCGTCGAGGGCGCGTGAGGACACGCTCCGACTCTAGCATCGCCCCCCGTCGGGGCCCGGCGCGCTACCCGCCCGAGGAGGGCGGCGGCACGACCACCGGGGCGCCCCGCGCGATGGCCGCCGCCAGGTCGGTGGCGGCGGTCCCGTCGCCGCGGATGACCAGGAGGCGGGGCTCCCGGCCGGGGGTGGTCACGGCCATCAGCACCCACCGCTCGCCGAGTCCGATGATGTCGGTGGGGTACAGCATCACCACGCCGATGGGCCGGTCGCCGTCGAGCAGGGTCGCGCCGCGGTACAGCCCCTGCTCGAGCGCGGCACGGACCTCGGCGAGGTCGCCCCAGCCACCCGGCGCGGCCGCGAGGGTCGCGCCGTCGACGCGGGCGACGGCGGCGCCGGGGAGGGCGCCGAGTCCGGGGAGGTCGGCGGCCCGGGCGGCGCGCGCGGGGACCTCGCCGGCGGGACCGGGCACGGTCGGCCTGGGTGCCGGGGCGGGCGCGGGGGCCGGCGGCGGCGCGGAGGTCGAGCCGTCGGGACCGAACACGGCGAGGGCGAGGCCGCCGGCGCCGACCGCGACGGTCAGCGCGACGAGGGCCGCGGGCACCGCGCGGCGGCTCATCCGGCGCCGGCGGCGCCGCGGACGGGCGAGCGGCACGGTGCGGTCGCCGGGGGGACCGAACGCGCGCACCAGGGCGCCGGCGAACGCCGCCCCGCTGCGGGGACGGTCGCCCGGCCGCTTCGCCAGCCCGCGGGCCAGGATCGCGTCGACGTCGCGCGGCAGCCCGTCGCGGAGGGCGCTCGCTCGCGGGACGGGGCGGTGGACGTGGGCGTAGAGGAGCGCCTCCGTGCGGTCGGCCTCGAAGGGCGGCCTGCCGGTGAGCACGGCGAACGCCACCGCGGCCAGGGCGTAGCGGTCGGCTTCGGCGCCGGCGCGCCCACCGGCGATGACCTCGGGGGCGAGGTAGCCGGCCGTCCCGATCAGGAGGCCGTCCTCCGTGATGAAGGTCGTGTCGTCGCGGCGGGCGATCCCGAAGTCGGCGAGCCACGGCCCGTCGGGGTCGAGCAGGATGTTCGCGGGCGTGACGTCTCGGTGGACGAGGCCGGCGGCGTGCGCGGCGTCGAGTCCCGCCGCGATCGCGGCGACGAGCTGCAGGCCCTCGTCGGGCGGGATCGGGCCGGCGGCGATGCGGTCGGCGAGCGTGCCGTCGCGCGCGAGCGCCATGGCCAGGTAGCCGCGCCCCTCGCTCTCGCCCTGGTCGAGGATCGGCACCACGGCCGGGTGGCGCACCGCGCCGAGGGCCTCGCACTCGCGGCGGAACCGGACCCGGAAGCCGGGGTCCGACCACAGGGACGCGTGGACCACCTTCACCGCGGCGACGGTGCCGCGCTCGGCGTGGCGGGCGCGGTGGACCGTCGCCTGCCCGCCGCCCCCCAGGCGCTCGCCGAGCTCCCACGGGCCGGCGAGCCGCAGGGGTGCGAGCGTGGTCACGCTATCGGCGCGCCGGGAGCAGGGTGCGCGCCCGCGACTGCGTCCACGCGCGGCCCGCCTGGTAGTCGGACGCGTCGGCCACCGTCAGCCGCTGGCGGCCGCCATCGACCGCCTCGTAGCCCGGGCCGGCGTCGTCGCCCGCCACGGTGAGGGTCAGGCCGCTCCCGCCGACCGAGATCTCCACCTGGGGATCGCCGGTTCGGGGGAACGCGACCCGCGCCGCGCCGGCCTCGTTCTGGATGAGCGGCGCCGGCGCCAGCTCGTTGAGGTCGAAGAACATCCCCGCCAGGCTCGCCCGCAGCGGCGGGTCGATGAGCGGCCTCAGCCCCCCGCGCCCGTACACCTCCGCGACGCGCGGGGTGAGGAAGTACTCCGCCTCGCGGAGCAGGAGCAGGTCGGTGCCCTCCGCGCGGCCGCGCTCCGGGCGCTCCTGGACCCAGTCGCGCACGCGCAGCCAGCTGCGGTGACGCACGTCGCGGCCGCTGGCGGCGAGGGCGGCGATCCCCTCGGGCGGGCGCCGGTCCGGCGTGATCGCGATGACGATGCACTTGTCGTACACCTCGCTGAGGGCGTCGAACGTGGCCGCCACGCGGGCCTCGTCATCCCCGTCGAACGCGAGGCTGGCCTGCACCGCGAACGTCCAGCCGGCGCCGCGGGCGACGATGTCGGCGGTGACGTCGTCGTTGAGCGGGCGGCGCTCGAACACGACGAGGGCGTCGGCGTCCGGGAGGGCCTCGCCGGAGATCTCCTCGACGAGGGCCGTGCGGGTCTCGGGGCCCCCGAGGGCCAGGAGTGTCGCCAGTACGTGGACCCACTGCTCGCGGGGGTCGCTTGACGCCTCGAACAGTCGGGGAACCGGCATCTCCTGGTGCTCCTTTACGTGGTACGGGCCGTCGGGCAGCGTAGCGGACGGCCTCGACGCGCTCCCTACCGCAGGTGGAGCAGGTCCACCACGCGGGACACGTCGTCGCCGAGGGGGCGATCGTCGTCCACCGGCGGGACCGCGTCCAGCACCGGCCCCACCGCCACCCGCAGGCCCGGCGCCGGCTCCGTGCCGCGCAGCCACCAGGCCTGCCGGGCGGCGATGAGCTCGATCGCCGTCACCTCGCGGGCGAGGGCGGCGGCGGCGCGCAGGTTCTCGGCGGCGGCGAAGCCGGCGGACTGCACGTCCTCCTGCCCCAGGGAGGTGTCGGCCACGCCGACCGACACGGGGGTCGCCCGCCGCCGCAGCTCCGCCACCGCCGCGACGGCCCGCTTGTGCAGGACGACCAGGCCGGCCCTCGGGCCGGGGACCGGGGTGAGCTGGTCCGGGAGGCCGGTGACGCGGCCGTCGAGCATGCGGTGGACGCGCTGCGCGGCGGTCTCGGCGGTGCGCGCCAGCGCGGCGGCGGCCCCGTCCATGCCCGCGGCGAGGCCGATCTCGTGGAACGCGCCGGTGCTCACGAAGCGCCCGTCGGCCAGCGCGGGCGAGTCGTCGGACGCGCCGAGCGCCCGCGCGGAGTCGTCGTCCAGCCGCCCGAGGGTCCGGGCGAGATGCGCGTGCACCTGCGGGACGACGCGGAACGACGTGGGCCCCTGACTCGGGGACCGGTCGCGGGCGGCGCCGTCCAGCAGGGCGCCGAGGCGCGCGATCACCACGTCGAGGAGGGGGTCGGCGCCGAGCGCCGCGACCGCCGGCGAGACGGCGTCGAGGGGCACGCCCGAGGCGTCGAGCGAGCAGGCCGCCGCCTCGAGCATCCGGTCGGCCAGCGCGCGGCACTCGCGGGCCCGCACGATCGCGAGCGCCAGCGTGCCCGGCGATCCCGCCAGCAGGGCGATGCCCTCCTTCGGGCGGGGCGCGTACGGCGCGGCGCCGCGGGCGTCGAGCGCCGCCGCGGCGTCCTGGGTGGCGTCGTCGCCGTCGCCGGTGAGGACCCGGCCCACGCCGACCAGCGTCTGGAACGCGTGCGCGAGCGGGATCACCTCGCCCGCGCAGCCGACGCCGGTCCGCGGGACGGCGGGCGTGAACCCGTCGTTGAGCCGGTCGGCCAGCAGCCGGCAGAGGTCCGCGCTCACCCCCGCCCGGCCGAGGCAGAACCTGGCGAGCCGCACCGCCACGACGGCGCGGGCCTCCCCCTCGTCCAGCCACGGCGGGGAGCCGACGGCGCGCCCCAGCAGCAGGTTGCGCTGATGCGCCGCGGCGTCGTCGTCGCCGAGCGCGTGGCCGGCGAAGTGCCCCTGGCCGGTGGTGACGCCGTACACGCTGCCGGCCGACCCGAGCGCCCGCAGCGTCCGGCGGTGCCCCGCCTCGATCGCGTCGAGCACGTCGTCGCCGAGCCGGACCGGGGCGCCGTCCAGGGCGATCGCGGCCACGTCGTCCGCGGTGGGCCGCCGGCCGTCGGTCCACACGACCGCCGTGGGTGCTCCGGCCGTCACGCCCCCCTGGCCGCGGGGACGGCCCGCGACGCGGCCAGCGCCGCCGCCACACCGGGGCAGAAGCAGGCACCCGCGTCATCGCGCACCGCCGCCAGCGCCGCCTCCGGCGACCATCCCCCGCCGGCGGTGGGCGGCGCGGTGAGGGTGTCCCACCGGTCGGCGACGGCGAGGATCCTCGCGCCGTCGGGGATGGCCGTCCCCGCCCTGCCGTCCGGCCCGCCCCCGCCGTCCCAGCGCTCACGGTGACCGCGGATCCACTCCGCCTGCTCGGGCGACAGGGCGTCGGCGGCGATGTCCGCGGAGAGGACCGCCGGGCCGGGACCCGGCCCGGCGCCGCCGACCTCGTGGACGAGGGCGGCGTCGACGAGGCGCCCGCGGCGGTGCTCGTTCCAGCCCATCGCCAGGGCGATGCCGTCGGCGACGGCCGCGACGCGCTCGCCGTGGGCACGCGCGAGCGGGTCGCGCACCCCCATGGCGCGCACCAGCGCGCGGATCACGACGGCCGTTGGCGCGACGCCCTCGCCCGCCGGCGGCCCGGGCCCCGACTCGTCGTGCACGCGCGTGCGGTTCCGGCCGGCCCGCTTGGCCTGGTAGAGCGCCTCGTCGGCCCGCCGGTACAGGTCGATCACGCCGCCGCCGCGGGCGAGCTCGGCGACCCCGATCGAGACGGTGACCGTGCCCACCCCCGCGATGGGCGCGCCGCCCACGGCGCAGCGGGCCCGCTCGGCGACGGCGCGGGCGCCGCCGAGGCCGGCGTCCGGGATGATCCAGGCGAACTCCTCGCCGCCCACCCGGGCCAGGACGTCACCGGACCGCGACGCCCCGCGCAGCCGGTCGGCGACCTCCACAAGCACCCGGTCCCCGGCCATGTGTCCGTGCAGGTCGTTCACCGCCTTGAAGTGGTCGACGTCGATCACGGCGAGCGCCAGGCGGCGGCCGTGGCGGCGGGCGCGCTCGGCCTCGGACCCCAGCGCCGAGTGGAAGGTGCGGTGGTTCGCGAGGCCGGTGAGCGGGTCGCTCATGGCGAGGTGGGCGAGCCGGGCGTTGGCCTCGGCGTTGCCGATCGCGACGCCGGCGATCTCGGCGAAGTAGGCCAGGTGCTCCTCGGCGCCCTCCGGGAACGGCGCGTCCCCGGTGGTCGCGGCGACGAGCGCACCCCACAGCTCCTCGCCCACGAACACCGGCGCCCCGATCCCGCCGCGGTAGACCGGGCTGATCCAGTACCTGCTGGAGTTCTCCCGGCCGAGCGGGCGCGGAACCCCCTCCACCCGCGCGGGCGCCCTGGTCGTGAACACGGCGGGGATGACGCCGCGCGGCAGCATCCCGTGGACGGCCCCGACGGGGGCCGCCTCGATGCCGTGGGTGCCGACGATCGCGACCTCGTCGCCCGTGAACCGGAACACGAAGCCCTGCTCGGCCCGCATCAGGGCCGCCGCCTCGCGCGCGGCCAGGTTCAGCGCCGCGGTGGGGTCGTCTCCCGTCACCACGGCCGCGGCGACGCGCCGCAGGCTGGCGCGCTCGGCCGCCATCCACCCCTCCTGGGAGACGTCGGCGATCGGTGAGGCGCTCGACTCCACGCCGTCCCCATCGGCATGGCGGGCCGATCCCGCGAGGTCGCCCAGCGAGGGTGCGCGAGGGCGCACGTCAGGTCTCCTGGGGGTCCACATCAACCCCCGCGCGCACCCCGGCGCGGCGCAGCTCCCCCTCCCACGCCGCGAGGGTACTGCGGATGTGGGGCGTCACCAAGGTCGCCCTCTCGGCCGCCAGCAGGATGGCCGCGCGCGTGCGCCCGCGCAGCCGGTGCAGGGGCGCGGGCCCCCGGACCCGCACGGCGGGGGCCGCCCCCCGCAGCTCGTCGGCGATGCCCGACGCGCAGCGCGCGACGGCGTCGGCGGCCTCGCCCTCGACCACGATGCGCACGAGGTGGCTGTACGGCGGCAGGTCGTGGGCCCTCCGGCGCGCGAGCTCGCCGTCCAGGAACTCCTCGACGGCGTGGCGGGCGCCGAGGTGCACGACGCGGGCGGCGGGCTCCTGCGCCCGCACGAAAACCCGGGCCGGCTCGCCGCGGCCCCCCGCGCGGCCCCCGATCTGCACGACCAGCGCGAACGCCCGCTCCTCCGAGCGGAACCCGGCGAACTGGAGCGGTGCGTCGGCGTCGACCACCGCCGCCACCGTCACGTCGGGCAGGTCGTGCCCCTTCGCGACCATCTGGGTGCCGAGGAGGATCGCGGGACCGGGCCGCGCGAACTCCTCCAGCAGGCGCGCCACCGCGCCGCGGCCCGACGCGCTGGACGCGTCCATCCGCACCAGCCGGGCCATCGGCACCAGCCGCGCGAGCGCCCGCTCCACCCCCTGCGCGCCCGTGCCCTGCCGGACGATCGCGGCGGCGTGGCAGCTCGGGCACACCCCGGGCACGTGCTCCTCGCGCCCGCAGTGGTGGCAGACGAGCCGGGCCGGTCGGTCGTGGTGGACGAGGGCGACGTCGCAGTCGGGGCAGCGCGCGATCCACCCGCACTCGCGGCAGAGGGCCATGAGCGCGAAGCCGCGCCGGGTGGCGAGCACGATGGCCTTCTCACCCCGGAGCATGGCGTCGTGGAGCGCCGACGCGAGCGGCCGCGAGACCGGCCCGGCGCCCTGGCGGCGCATGTCGACGATCTCCGCGGTCGGCAGCGGCGAGCCGTCGGCGCGGGCCGGCAGCGAGAGCCGCGGCAGCGCCCTCCACGTCTCCGGCCGTGGCGTCGCGCTGCCGTAGACCACCGCCGCGCCCGCCCGGCTGCCCCGGAGGGCGGCGACCTGGCGGGCGCCGTACCGCGGGGGGGAGTCCTGCTTGTAGGGGCCGTCCTGCTCCCCGCCCACCCCCGTCAGGCCGCGGCGCGGCACGGGGGCGAACACGGCGCTCCGGGCGCCGAGCACCACGTCGGCCTCCCCCTCCCGCACCCGGCGGTGCTCCGCGGCCCGCTGGGCGGGCGTCAGCGCGGAGTGCCACACCGCCACGCCCGGCCCCAGGCGGGCGCGCAGACGGCCCAGCAGCTGCGGGGTGAGCGCGATCTCGGGGACGAGCACGATGGCCCCCCTCCCCCGCGCCCGGGCGGCCTCGATCGCGTGGAGGTACACCTCGGTCTTGCCCGACCCGGTCACCCCGTGCAGCAGGTGGGGGCCGCCGCCATCGTCGATCGCCGCGACGAGCGCCGCCACCGCGCGGGCCTGGTCGGGCGTCAGGGTCGGCGGCCGGGAGCGGGGCCCCGCCGCGCCGGCCTCCGCCCCGCGAGCCGCCTCCAGCGCGAGCACGCCCGCCCGCGCCATGGCCCGCACCGTGGGCATCGTGGTGCCGGCGCGGCGCACCAGCTCGGCCGCCGCTAGCGTGCCGCCCGCCGCGTGGAGCGCCTCGGCCACCTCGCGGCGGCGGGCCGAGCCCGCATCCCCCCGCTCGGCGAGCAGCCGCGCCGTCAGGACCTCGCGGGGACCCGAGGGCGGAGGCGCGAGCCGCCACGACCCGTCCGGCGCCCGCCGGAGCGCGCCCCCGCCCCCGGGCGGCAGCACCAGCCGCAGGCAGGTCGCCGCCGGCGCCACGTAGTACCGCGCCATCCATGCCGCCAGCTCCAGCAGGTCGGGCGCCACCGGCGGCGCCTCCACCACGCCCGCGATGGGCTGGAGGCGCCCCTCGTGGGTCGGGGCGTCGCGGCCGACGACCACCCCGAGGATCCGGCGCGGTCCCAGGGGGCACGCGACGAGCGCGCCGGCCACGGCGGCCCCGGAGAGCTCCTCCGGGACCGCGTAGTCGAGCACCCGGTCGAGGCCGCGCGCGGCGACGAGCGGCAGGACCTGCGCGGCGCGCGGCGCCGCCGCCGCCCCCAGGCCGGGCAGCCGGGCCGCGGCCGCCTCCGGCTCAGCCGCTGGCGGCGATGCGCCCCGCGGCCTCGCGGCCGATGTCGGTGTTCTCCCAGGTGAAGTCCGGGTCGGTGCGGCCGAAGTGGCCGTACGCCGCGGTCTTCTGGTAGATCGGCCGGCGCAGGTCGAGCCGCTCGACGATGGCGGCGGGACGCAGGTCGAACCGCTCGTCGATCCACTGGGCGATGAGCTCCGGCGAGCGGGTCTCGGTGCCGAAGGTCTCGACCGAGACGGACACCGGGTGGGCGACGCCGATGGCGTAGGCCACCTGCACCTCGCATCGCCGGGCGAAGCCGGCGGCCACGACGTTCTTCGCCACCCAGCGCGCCGCATACGCCGCCGAGCGGTCGACCTTCGAGGGGTCCTTGCCGCTGAACGCGCCGCCGCCGTGGCGGGCCATGCCGCCGTAGGTGTCGACGATGATCTTGCGGCCGGTCAGACCGGCGTCGCCGAGCGGGCCGCCCACCACGAAGAGGCCGGTGGGGTTGATGTAGAAGTCGATGCCCTTCTCCCGCCACATCCCGAAGTCCGAGAGGACCGGCTTGACGACGTTCTGGATGACCTCGTCGCGGAGCAGGTCCTGGGACACCTCGGGCGCGTGCTGGGTGGAGATGACGACGGACGTGACCTCGGTCGGGACCCCGTCCACGTAGCGCACCGTGACCTGCGACTTCCCGTCGGGCCGCAGGTACTTCATGTCCTCGCGGCGCATGGCGGCCAGGCGCTCGCCCAGCCGGTGGGCGAGCGTGATCGGCAGGGGCATCAGCTCGGGCGTCTCGTCGCTGGCGTAGCCGAACATGAGCCCCTGGTCGCCCGCGCCCTGCAGGTCGTACGGGTCGGTCTTCGCGCCGCCGCGCGCCTCGAGCGCGGTGTTCACGCCCTGGGCGATGTCGGGGCTCTGCTCGTCGAGCGCGACCGACACGCCGCAGGTCTCGGCGTCGAATCCGTACTTGGCCCGCGTGTACCCGATCCTCCGGATCGTGGAGCGCACGATCGACGGGATGTCGACGTAGGTCGACGTGGAGATCTCGCCGGCCACCATCACCTGGCCCGTCGTGATGAGCGTCTCGCAGGCGACCCGGCCCATCGGATCGTCGCGCAGGACGGCGTCCAGGACCCCATCCGAGATCTGGTCGGCGATCTTGTCGGGGTGCCCCTCGGTGACGGACTCCGAGGTGAACAGGTACTGACCCATGTGGCGTGCGTCTCCTGTCGGAAAATCGGGAAGACGGCGAGCATAACAGGGGTCCTGCGCGCCCCTGACACGGCGACGGGGGCCCCGCGCCATGCGCGAGACCCCCGTCGTGGAGCGGGATCCGGGCGAACGCCCGGCGGCTACGGCGCCAGCCGGACGAACACCTCGAAGGTCGGGGTGTCGCCGCCCGTCGTCCATGCCGCGAGGCTCTTCACGGGCTTCAGGTTGGCCAGCGTCTTCGCGTCGGCCCGGTCGAACGCATCGAACGTGTCGGCGGTGCTGATCAGCTCCTGCGCGTTGAGCCACAGGACCGAGGTCACCTCGTCGGGCATGCCGCTGACGCCGGCCTGGTAGGCGGCGGACGCCGACAGCGGCGACGCCGGGCGCTGGACCGCGGTGACCGCCGGGACGTTGGTGCCGACGATCGCCAGGTCGCCGTCCACGCCGTAGACCACGCCGGCCTCCGGCGACAGCGGCAGTCGCCAGCCCTGCACGCCGGCGGCGAGCGGGACCTGCTGCCACGCCGGCAGCGTCGTGTCGGGGCTGAAGGTCCGCAGCAGGGCGGGGACGCCGACGCGGAGCTTGTCGAGCGTCGCCTGCGCCCGGGCGCCGTCGTCCACCTGCAGCGCGAGCGCGGCGCCCGGCTTGGGACCGCCGGTCACGACGATGGCGTGCTCGCCGGAGGTGAGCGCCGACAGGTCGTCGGTGGTGACGCCGAGCAGCTGCGGGAGCTGGCCGGCGAACGCGTCGATCTGCTTCTGGACGTCCTCGCCCTGGGAGGCGCGGACCTGCGCCAGGAGCGTGGAGACGCTGCCGGCGAGGTTGTCGAAGCCGAGGTAGGCGATCGCGTCGGCGGGGGCGCGGTCGTCGAGGGTGGGGCTGAACGAGGAGGCGCCGGTGTCCGGCGCGCCCATCACGACGCCCTTCACCCGGGCGCCGTCGGGCTCGGCGGCGATCGACGCCGCCACGACCGCGTTCTGGTAGTCGCCGAGGCCGAGCTGCTCGAGCTGGGGCGTGGCGGTGCCGGCCTGCCGGACGAGCGAGCCGACGTCGATGTACGCCTGGCCGAAGACGTCGGCCGGGAGCTTCGCGAGCGCGTCGGTGAACTTGGACTGCCCGGCGAGGGTCTGGTCGCCGCCCGCCGCGTGCGCGTCGAGGGCCTTGTACAGCTGGCCCGTGCTGTTGGCGACGACGAGCGCGCCGTCGGCGACGGCGGTGACCGTGTCGTCGTCGGGCTGCTGGTAGTACGCGACGCCGTCGTGCTCGCCGGCCTTGGTGGCGCCGCCCCGGACCAGGAGGGCCGTGACGGCGTCCTCCTTGCCCTCCGCGATGTCCACGACGCCCACGACCTGGGTGTCGTCGGCCGCCCCCGCGGCCGCGCCGGCCGCCGCCTCCGGGTCACTGGAGGTGATGGAGCCCTGGATCGCGCTGGTGTCCGGGATGTCGATCACCGCGACGGCGGCGCGGTCGCCCAGCAGCGGCTTGACGTCGCGGTCGAAGTTGACGTCCTCGCCCTGCAGCTCCTGCTCGAGCTCCTTCCGGAACTCGGGGTACGCCGGGAAGAGCGTGGCCAGCTCGTCGATCTGCGTCCACTGGGGCCCGTCGAGGTCGGTGGTGACCTCGAGGTAGAACGGACTGTCCGCCGGGACGAAGGACGCGACGTCCCCCGCCGTCGAGCCGGTCTCGGAGGAGCCGCCGCAGCCCGCGACCGCCAGCGTCGCGCCGGCGAGCGCACCGGTGGCCAGCACCACGGCCCGTCGACGCCGCAGCGTCTCCATCAACTGAACGGCCATGCGGGGGGACCTCCGGGATCGGGAAGGGGCGACGGTTTTCCGACAGTAGCAACGCCCTCATCGGCCGCTAACGGCCGTCCGTAAAGGCTCGGCCAAGACCCCCGACCAGCTTGCGCGGGCCCTCAGGCTCGCGTACGGACCTCGATGACGAGGGGCACCCCGTCCAGGTCGAACCGCTGGCGGAGGCGGTTCTCGAGCCAGAACCCGTAGTCGCGGGTCATGAGCGACCGGTCGTTGACGTCCAGGCGGAAGACCGGCGGCGCCTCGCCCGTCTGCACCAGGTAGCGCAGCGACAGCCGCCGGTTGCCCTTCCGCGGACCGGGGCGCTCGGCGGCGAGCTCGCGGATGGCCTGGTTGAGCTCGCGCGTGGGGATGCGCGCGCGGCGGCGCCCCTCCAGGCGCAGCGCGGCGGGCAGCAGGCGGTGCAGGCCCTCCCCCGTCGCCGCGGAGCACACCTCGATGGCCGGGCGCTGGCGGGACTTGGCGCGCAGCCGGCCGCGGATGTGCTCGAGGTCGGGCTGGGCGAGGTCCCATTTGTTCATCACGAGCAGCGTCGCGCAGTGGGCGCGGGCGGCCCGGTCGACCGCGCCGAGGTCGGCGTCGGTGAGGCCCTCCGTCGCGTCGGCCACCACCAGCGCGACGTCGCTGCGCTCCGCCGCCTGGAGCGCCCGGATCTGGCTGTAGTGCTCGACGTCGTCCCTCATGCGGCCGCGTTTGCGCAGGCCGGCCGTGTCGATCAGGACGACGGGCCGCCCGTCGACCTCGATGAACGTGTCGATGGGGTCCCGCGTGGTGCCGGGGGCGTCGTGGACCACGACGCGGTCCTCGCCGAGCAGCGCGTTCAGGATCGAGCTCTTGCCGACGTTGGGCCGCCCCAGGATGCAGATGGCCGGCACCTGCTCGCGCTCGGCGTCCGCGACCGGGGCGTCGGGGAGCGCGGCGACCAGGGCGTCGAGGAGGTCGCCGATGCCGCGGCCGTGCTGGGCGGACACCGCATGCACCTCGCCGATCCCGAGGGACCGCAGGTTCTGGGCGGCGGCCTCTGGGCCGGCGCTGTCGCTCTTGTTGGCCACGAGCATCATGGGCCTGCCGATGCGGCGCAGCCGGTCCAGCACCTCCAGGTCGCCGGCCGTCGGCGCCGTCTGCACGTCGACCACGAAGAGCACCAGGTCGGCCTCCTCGATCCCGCGAACCGCCTGCGCGGCGATCTGCTTTCCGACCTCCGACGGGTCGGCCTCGTCGATACCCCCGGTGTCGATGAGCTGGAAGGCGCGGCCGTTCCACTCGGCCCCCGCCTGGCGCCGGTCGCGCGTCACCCCGGGGACCGCGTCGACCACCGCGTCGCGGCGCCCGGCGAGGCGGTTGAACAGCGTCGACTTGCCCACGTTCGGATAGCCGACGATCGCGACCGTCGGCTGGCCGGTGTCGAGGGTGCTGCGCGCGCGGCGGGGGGACCAGCGCGCGCGGGCGGCGGCGCGCTCAGCCATCGATGTGCCCCGGCGGCTCGGTCTCGGGCCCGCCGGACGCGGGGATGAGCCCGGCGATCGCGGCCATCATCCGGTCGACCGCCTGCCGCGAGCGGGCGGCCCGCGAGCCCCCGTCGATGTCGGACATGTCGATCGGCGCCCCGAAGGTCACGCGGGTCTTGTGCCCCAGCCGGTGGGTCCCCCAGATCGCGGCCGGGATCACCGTGACCCCCGGGATGAGCGCGAGCGAGCCCGCGCCGGACAGCCCGGGGCGCAGTCGTCCGTCGGTGAAGCGGCTCCCCTCCGGGAACATCAGCAGCATGTCGCCCCTCGCGAGCACTTCGCGGGACAGCCGCAGCGCCCGCCGGTCCGCCCCGCCCCGCTCGACCGGGAAGGCGCCCATGCGGTTTATGTAGCCACGCAGGAACGGCACCCGGAAGAGTTCGGCCTTCGCGAAGTAGTAGCTCTTGCGCGGGGTCGCCGCCACCCCGAGCACCACCGGGTCGGCCTGCGAGATGTGGTTGCAGACGATCAGCACCGGCCCCGCGTCGGGGATGTTCCGCCGTCCCGCCACCGACAGCCGGAAGAGCCCGTACGCGGCCGGCATGAGCGTCAGGTGGCCGAGGACCCACCAGAAGCGCGTGACGACCGGGGCGCGATCGAGGTCGGTCGCGAACCTCATCCCGGGACCCCGCCCGACGCGCGCAGGTCCTCGACGAGCCGGACGATCAGGTCGGCCACCTCGTCCGCGTCGAGCTCCGACGAGTCGATCACGATCGCGCCGTCGGCGACCCGCAGGGGGCTGGCGGCGCGGGTGGAGTCGATGTGGTCGCGGCGGCGGACGTCCTCGAGCACCTGGTCCAGGTCCATCGCCGTGCCGCGGTGCACCAGGTCGGCGTGGCGGCGGCGGGCCCGCTCCTCCAGCGACGCCGTCAGGAACACCTTGAGCTCGGCGTCGGGGACGACGGCGCTGCCGACGTCGCGGCCGTCGGACACCCACGAGCCGGACGACATCACGGCGCGCTGCCCGGCGACCATCTGCTCGCGCACGCCGGGGTGGGCGGCGACCTCCGACACGCGGGCGGCGACCTCGGGGTCGCGGATGGCGACGGTCACGTCCATGCCGGCGATGCTCACCCGGTCGCCGTCGTCGGTGGGCTCGATCCCGATGGGCTCGTCACGGGCGAGGGCGGCGAGGGCGTCGGCGTCGCCGGGCCCGATGCCCCGCTGCGCCGCGAGCCAGGTCAGGGCGCGGTACATCGCCCCGGTGTCGAGGTAGGCGGCGCCGAGGCGCCGCGCGACGGCGCGGGCGACCGTGCTCTTGCCGGCCCCGGCGGGGCCGTCGATCGCCACGATCACGCCGCCAGCGCACCCAGGGCGACGAGGTCGCGGGCGAAGCCGGGGTAGGACACGGCGACCGCCTCGAACCCGGCGATGGCGACGCCCTCGGCGCTGGCCAGGCCGGCGACCGCCCCGAGGATGCTGAGGCGGTGGTCCCCGAGCGTCGCCACGTCGCCGCCGCGCAGCGACGGGGCGCCGGTCACGGCGAAGCCGTCCTCCCGCTCCTCGGCGTCGGCGCCCATCGCGCGGAGCGCGGCGACGACCGACGCGATGCGGTCGGTCTCCTTCACGCGCAGCTCCGCGGCGCCCCGGACGACGGTGGTGCCCTCGGCGAACGCCCCCAGCAGGCCGACCAGGGGGAGCTCGTCGATCATCGCCGGGACCTCCTCCGGCGCCACCTCCGTGGCGCGGAGGGTGTCGGCGCGCGCGGCGACGAGGGTGCCGCAGGGTTCCCCCGCCACGTCGGCGCCGCGCTCCTCGCGGACGTCGGCGCCCATCCTCCGCATCACCGCGATCAGCCCGGTGCGGCCGGGGTTGAGGTTGACGCCGGGAAGCCGCACCTCGGGGTCGCCGAGCAGCACCCCCGCGACGAGCAGCCCCGCGGCCGAGGAGAAGTCGCCCGGCACCTCCATGTCCGGCAGCGCGAGCCCATCGACGGGGCCGGTGACGCCGACGGCGCCGCCCTCGCGCAGCAGCGGCACGCCCGCGGCCTCGAGCATCCGCTCGGTGTGATCCCGCGACGGGGCCGGCTCGTGGACCCACGTCGTGCCCTCGGCGTAGAGCCCGGCGAGCAGCAGGCAACTCTTCACCTGGGCCGACGCCACGGCGAGGTGGTGCTCCACCCCGCGCAGGGGGACCCCGCCGCTAACGACCACCGGGGGCGTCCCGCCGGGGGCGGTGAAGATCTGGGCGCCCATGGCGCGCAGCGGCTGGGCGATCCGCGACATGGGGCGGCCGCGGAGGGAGTCGTCGCCGTCCAGGATCACGTTGTCGGCCGACTGGCCGGTCAGGATCCCGGTGGCGAGCCGCATCAGCGTCCCCGCGTTCGCGCAGTCCAGGTGCGGCGGGGGGCGAAGCCCGCGGAGCCCCCGCCCGGCCACGCGGACCTCGTCGCCGAGCTCCCCGGACACCGGCACCCGGCACGCCTCCACCAGCGCCAGGGTCGCCCCCGTGTCCTCCGAGTCGAGCGGCCGCGTGACGGTCACCTCGCGGTCGCCGATCGCCCCGAGCAGGAGCGCGCGGTGGGTCAGCGACTTGTCCGGCGGCACCTGGACGGAGCCGCGGAGCAACGGGACCGGGGCAACGCGCACGACCGCCACCCCCCAAGCCTACTGAGCGCGCCGACCCAGTTCGGCGGCGGCCACCGGGGGTCGTTGACCTGCTTGACGGGACTGACAGAGAATCCGCCGGTGCCCGGGGACGCCGTCCGTCCGCTCCGCCGCGCCGCCGTCCTCGCGGCCGTGATCGCGGCCGCCGTGGCGGCGCCCGCGCAGGCCCAGTCGGACCAGACCGCGTACGTCGCGACCGAGACCGGCGCGGTGTTCCAGTACGGCTTCGGCCCGGCCGGCGGGCTCGCGGCGCTCTCGCCGCCGTCGGTCGCCGCGAGCAGTGCCGCGCAGGACGTCGCGGTCAGCTCGGACGGGTTCTCGGTCTACGTCGCCGGCGAGGCCGCCATCGACCAGTACGACCTGCTCACCGACGGCACCCTCGGGCCGAAGAACCCGCCGTCGGTGGCCGCCCCGGTCGGCGCCGTCGCCATCGTCGTGTCGCCCGACCACACGTCGGTCTACGCCGCGGCCGACGACGCGCCGGCCGTGCTCCAGTACTCCGTTTCGGTGGCGGGGTCGACGCTCGTGCCCAAGGCGAGGCCGTCCGTGCCCCTGCCGGCGGGGACGAAGGCGGGCGGCGTGGCGATCTCCCCCGACGGGCGGTCCGTCTACGCGTCGTTCGTGACCAACTCCGCGAACACCCCGGCGAGCATCGCCCAGTTCGACGTCGGGGCGGGCGGCGCGCTGACCCCCAAGAGCCCGGCGATCGTGGCCGCCGGCACCGGCCCCGCCGGCGCCGTCGTCGTCAGCGCCGACGGCCGGTCCGTGTACGTGGCGAACGCCGGGAGCGACACGATCTCCCAGTACGACGTCGGCGCGGGCGGGCGGTTGACGCCGAAGAGCGTGAGCGCGGTCGGCACCAACGCCGACCAGCCCGCGGACATCGCCCTCACGCCCGACGGCGCGTCGGCGTACGTGGCCGACCTCGGGGACCCGGGGGCCCCCGGCAGCGGGGCCGTCACCCAGTACACCGTCAACGCCGACGGGTCGCTCGCCCTCAAGCGGCCCTCCACCGTGCCGGCGGCCGGGCACCCGACCAGCATCGCGGTGAGCGCGGACTCCGCGTCCGTCTACGTCACCAGCGACGACGCGGTGCTCCAGTTCACCATCGGCGCGGGCGGCAAGCTGACCCCGAAGAGCACCCCGTCGGTGCCCTCCGGCGGGCAGACGCGCGGCGTCGCCCTGGCCCCGCTCGTCGCGAGCGACGACGACGACGTGCTGTACGGCACCGCCGGCGACGACGTCATCCGCGGCAGGGGCGGCGACGACGTGGTCCGCGGGCTCCGCGGGGACGACGTCCTGGTCGGCGGCCGCGGGAGCGACCGGCTCATCGGCGGCCCCGGCGCCGACCGGATCCGCGGCGGGCCGGGCCGCGACGTCCTGAAGGGCGGCCCCGGCCGCGACGTGATCGACGCGCGCGACGGCGCGCCCGACCGGGTGCAGTGCGGCGCGGGCCGCGACGTGGCCCTGGCGGACGTGAGCGACCACGTGCACGGATGCGAGCGCGTCATCCGCGCCGCCGTCCCCTAGGAGCCCGCGGCCCGCTCCCGGAGCAGCTCGGCGAGCTCCGCGACGAGCGGCGGGAAGCGACTCAGCCCGGCGGAGTACCGGTTGCGCTCGGGGGTCGCGACGGGGTTCACGGCGCGACCGAGCGGGCCACGCGGAGGGCGACCTCGTCGCCGTCCGGGATCCCCCGGACCTGGAGGCCGAAGGCGCGGTCGGGGGTCTCCCACACCAGGGTGACCAGCCCGCGGCTGCGCAGCATCCCCACCGCGTCGCCGATCGCGACCTCGCGGGCGTGGAAGCCGCCCCCGTCCGGGCTCGCCAGCGGCGCCGGGGCCTGGCGCAGGAGCACGCGGGCGCCGCCGACACCCGTCCAGGCGATGACGATCGCGGGCGGCGCCGCCGGGTAGGCGATGTCCGGCTCCACGCGGGGGCGGCCGCGCTCCAGGCCGTCCGGCATCCAGCGGGGCATCCACGGGTCGTACCCCACCTCGAAGGCCGCGTCGGCCAGACCGGGCGTCCAGCGGCCCGCGCCGATGCCGGCGCCCATCCCGTGGGTGGCCCCCATGCGCCCGCCGATCGACGCGCCGTCGAACGTCAGCTCCGAGATCCCAGGCCGCCCCAGGCGGCCGATCGGCTCGCCGCGCGCGTCCAGGGCGTCCACCGCCACCACCGCGACCTCGGCGGGGATCCGGGCCATCGCGAGGCCATCCTCCCCCACCGGCACCGGGGGCACCGGCTCGTCGGTCGCCAGCACCGGCTGCACGGCCGCCGCCTCCGGCGCGGCGCGCGCCACCAGGACCCGGTCCTCCAGCTCCGGGGCCATCTCCACGGCGACCGTCGCCGCCACGACCGGCCGCCACCGGCTCGGTCGCGCCGGCGGCGTCGCGACCCGGGCCAGCACCGCGCCGCCGGGCGAGACCCACGCGACCCGGGCGCGGGGCGGGTCACCGGCCACCGACGCGGCGACCACCGCGCCGCCCGGCCCTCCGCCCAGCGCGACCGGCACCGGATGGCCCAGCGCCGCCTCGGCCAAGCCGCGATCCCCGGGCGGAACGGCATCCATCCGTCCATCTCAGCACACCGGGGGCCGTCCGAGGTCCCCGTCATCCTGCCGCGCATGCCCACCATCCCGTGCCACGACTGCGGCCACCCCGTCCCCGAGGGCGCCGAGATCTGGCTGGACGCCGACGGCGCTCCCGACGAGGCCGGCGGCGAGCCCTACTGCCCGGGTTGCGCGGCGCCGCTCGGGATCGCCGCCTAGCCACGGCATGACCTCCGCCGGGCCGGTGCCCTTCACCGTCGTGCGCGACGGCGTGGAACTCCAGGGCGAGGAGGGCGGCGAGGGCTCGCCCGTGCTGCTGCTGCACGGCCTGACCGCGACGCGGCGGTACGTCGTCCACGGCTCCCGGATGATGGAGCGCGCCGGGCAACGGGTGGTCGCCTACGACGCCCGCGGCCACGGCGAGTCCGGGCCCGCCGACGGGCCCGGCGCCTACACGTACGACGCGCTCGTGGCCGACGCCGTGGCCGTGCTCGACGACCGCGACATCGATCGAGCCGTCGTCGTGGGCCAGTCGATGGGCTCCGCGACCGCGGTGGCGCTCGCGCTCCGCCACCCGGAGCGCGTGTCCGCGCTCGTCGTGGTCACGCCCGCGCACCGGGGCGCGCCGAGCCCGGACCTGGACCGGTGGGACCGAATGGCCGAGGGCCTCGAGCGCGGCGGCCCCGAGGGGTTCCTGGAGGCGCTCGGCACCTTCACCATGGACGAGCGCTACCGCGACGCCGTGCGGACGGTGATCCTCCAGCGGCTCGGGCGCCACGCCCATCCCGACGCCGTCGCCCAGGCCCTGCGCGGCATCCCGCGCTCCGCCGCCTTCGACGGCCTGGACGCCCTCGGCGGGATCGCCGCACCCACGCTCATCGTCGGCAGCCGCGACGCCGCCGACCCCGACCACCCGCTCGCGGTGGCCGAGGAGTACGCCCGCCGGATCCCGGGCGCGCGGCTCGCGGTGGAGGATCCGGGCGAGTCGCCGCTCGCCTGGCGGGGCGGCGCGCTCTCCCGGGAGGTCCTCTCCCTGATCGGCGCCTAGACGTCCCCTGGATCGTCGGCGCCCGGGTCGTCGGCCACGGGCGGGTCGTCGCCGGTGCCGGGGTCGTCCCAGGACGGATCGTCGGGGTCGGCGCCCGGGTCGTCCCCGAGCGCCGGCGGCAGGGTCACGACCACCCGCGAGGCGGGCATCACGACCTCGCCGGACTGCGCGCGGACCACGCGTGGCAGGCGGCCGGCGGCCTCCACGTCCACGTCGTCCGCCGCCAGGTCCAGCGCGTCGAACAGATCGGCCGGCGCGATACGGATGCGGTTGCCGTCGGCGTCCACCATGGTCAGCCGCGTGGTGGCGGTGATCCTCAGGGTCACGGTGACGCCGCGGCGCACCAGGCGCCGCAGGGAGCGGGGCCCCTTCGCGACGTCGGCGGGGGCGAGGGAGAGCAGGCCGAGACCGGCGTCCCAGTCGGACGCGACGCCGTCGATCTGGGTGCGCACCGCCGGTGTCGCGGGCGCCTTGCCCCGCGCCTTGGCGTGCGGCGCGGCCGTCGCGGAGCCCAGCGTGCCGACCAGCACGGCGAGGGCTGCGGCGAGGACGATGAGCGGTCGGGTCGGCATGGGGCTCCGCGGTCGGGGATCCTGTGGTCAGATGGGACATCGGCAGCCGTCGACGATCCGTCGAGGGCGCCCGTCGATTCCGGCATGGGTGATCCGTCTATCGGGTGAGGACGGCGGAACGGCCCCGTCCACGAGCCGAGGAGGCCAACGATGCGCTACCTGCTCCTGATCCACATCGACGAGACCGGCTTCGCCGACGCGGGCGACGAGGCGCGCGAGATGATGGACGCCTACATGCGGTACTCCGAGGCCATCCAGGCGGAGGGGATCATGCGGGGCGGCGACGCCCTCCATCCGTCCGGCACCGCCACCGTCGTGCGCGTGCGCGACGGCGAGACCCTGCTGTCGGACGGGCCGTACGCCGAGGCCCGCGAGCAGCTCGGCGGCTACTACGAGGTGGAGTGCGAGAGCCTCGACCAGGCGATCGACGCCGCCCGCCGGATCCCCGGCGCGGCGTTCGGCGCGATCGAGGTGCGCCCGATCGTGGAGTTCGCCTGAGCGACACCGCCCACGACGCCGTCGCCCACGACGCCGTCGCCCGGGCGTTCCGGGACGGCTACGGGCGGGCGGTCGCGCTGCTGGCGCGCGTCCTCGGCGACATCGACCGCGCCGAGGACGCGCTGCAGGAGGCGGCCGCCGTCGCGCTGGAGCGGTGGGCGCGCGACGGCGTGCCCCGCAACCCGGCGGCGTGGCTCGTCACCACCGCGCGCAACCGGGCCATCGACCGCGTCCGCGCCGATCGGACGCGGTCGCGGTCGGAGGAGGCGCGCGCGCGGACGTTTGAGGAGGCCGCCATCGACATCCCCGTCACCGACGACCCGCCCGTCCCCGATGAGCGCCTGGCCCTGATGTTCGCCTGCTGCCACCCGGCGCTGGCGATGGAGGCCCGCGTCACGCTCACCCTGCGGCTCGTCGCCGGCCTCACGGTTCCCGAGATCGCCCGGGCGCTGCTGATGGACCCGGCGTCGGTGGCCCAGCGGCTCGTGCGGGCCAAGCGGAAGATCCGGGACGCCGGCATCCCGATCGCCGAGCCGCCGCGGGAGCGCCTGCCGGAGCGGATCGACGGGGTGCTGACCGTCCTCTACCTCGTCTACACCGAGGGGCACACGGCCACGTCGGGCGGGACGCTGCGTCGCGACGACGTGGCGCGGGAGGCGATCCGGCTCGCGGAGGCGCTCCACGGCCTGATGCCCGACGAGGCGGAGCCGGCCGCCCTGCTGGCCCTGATGCTGCTGCACCACGCCCGCCGCGCCGGCCGTTCGGGCCCCGACGGGGCGCTGGTGCTGCTGGCCGACCAGGACCGCTCGCGGTGGGACCGCGACGCGATCGCCCGCGGCGGTGCTCTGGTGGAGCGGGCCCTGCGGATGCGGCGGCCGCCCGGCCGCTACGCGGTGGAGGCGGCGATCGCGGCCGTCCACGCCGAGGCGGCGAGCGCGGACGCCACCGACTGGGCCCAGATCCTGGGGCTCTACGACGTGCTCGCCGCGGTGGCGCCCTCCCCGGTGGTCGCGCTGAACCGCGCGGTGGCCCTCGCGGAGGTCCGCGGCCCGGCGGCGGGGCTCGATGAGCTGGAGGCGCTCACCGCCGACGGGCGCCTGGACGGCTACGCGCCCCTCCACGCCGCCCGCGCCGGCATGCTCCGGCGCCTCGGCCGCGGCGGCGAGGCGGCGGCCGCGTACGCGCGGGCGGCGGACCTGGCCGCCAACCCCGCCGAGCGCGCCCACCTGACCGCTCAGGCGGAGGAGGCCGGCCCCGCCTGAGCCGTGAAGCCGTGCCCGCCGATCAGGCGGACGGCCTCCTCGGCGGCCGCCGGCCCGTCGACGAGCAGCACCAGCTCCCCCTCGCCGTCCGGCGGCCCCGGGCGCAGGCTCAGGTCCTCGATGTTGATGTGCGCGTGGCCCAGCGCCGTCGCGATCTCGGAGATCACGCCCGGCCGGTTCGGCACCGCCACCACCACCCTGGCCGGCTCGGCGGGCCCGTCGTCGGCGGGCGTCCGGAGGCGGGCGCGGGCCTCCGCCGCGTCACCGACGAAGCGCAGCAGCCAGTCGCGGTCGCCGCGCACGAGCGCCGCCTCCACCTCCCCGAGCCGGCCCAGGTAGGCGCGCAGCTCGTCGAGCACCGCGGCCCTATTCGCGATCAGGATGTCCGCCCAGAGCGGCGGGTTCGACCCCGCCACCCGGGTCAGGTCGACGAACGACGGCCCGGCCGACCGCAGCGCCTCACGGCCCGCGGGGGCGGTCGCGGCCGCCTGGTTGACCAGCGCCCCCGCCAGCACGTGCGGCAGGTGCGAGACGAGGGCCATGAGGCGGTCGTGCACATCGGCGTCGATCGCCACGGGCCGCGCGCCCACCGACGCGACCAGGCCGTGGAGGCGGGCGAACAGGTCGGGCCGCGCCTCGGCCGCCGGGGTCAGGAACCACGTGGCCCCGCGGAACAGCGATCCGCGGGCGAACGCGACGCCGGTGCGCTCCGCCCCGCAGACCGGGTGGCCGCCGATGAAGCGCTCCCGCTCCTCCGGCGAGAGTCCCGCGACGACGGCGCCCTTCGCCGACCCGAGGTCGGTGACCAGGCAGCCGGGGCCGCCCGCGGCCAGGGCGCGACGGGCCAGTGCCGCGATCTCCGGGACGGGTGCGGCCAGCACGACGGTGGCCGCGCCCTCCGCCGCCTCCTCCACCGAGGCGGCGGCGTCCGTGATGGCCCCGACGGCCCGCGCGACGCGCAGCGCCTCGGGGTCGGGGTCGACACCCCGCACCTCGACGCCGTCGCCGTCGCGCAGCGCCAGGCCGAGCGACCCGCCCATGAGCCCGACGCCGACGATGGCGACCGGGCCCACGCTCACGGGTTCACGCGCCGACCGCCACCTGCTCGTCGGCGCCGGAGATCACCAGGCCCATGAGGTCGACGCAGCGCTGCACGTCGGCCACCCACGCGCCGAAGGTCTCGGCGTGCAGGGCCTGCGGTCCGTCGCAGAGCGCGTTCTCGGGGGCCGGGTGCACCTCGACGATCAGGCCGTCGGCGCCGGCGACGACGGCGGCGCGCGCCATCGGCAGGATCAGGTCGCGCTTGCCGGCCGCGTGGGACGGGTCGACGATCACCGGCAGGCCCGTGTGCTGCTTCGCGGCCGGGACGGCGGAGATGTCGAGCGTCGAGCGCGTCGCGGTCTCGAAGGTGCGGATGCCCCGCTCGCAGAGGACGATGTCCTGGTTGCCCTCGCGGGCGATGTACTCGGCCGACAGCAGCCACTCCTCGACGGTGGCCGACAGGCCGCGCTTCAGGAGCACGGGCACGCTGGTGCGGCCGACCTCCCGGAGCAGGTCGAAGTTCTGCATGTTGCGGGCGCCGAGCTGGATCATGTCGGCGACCTCGAGGACGTCGTCCAGCTGGCGGACGTCCATGAGCTCGGTCACGATCGGCAGGCCCGTCTCCTCCCGCGCCTCGGCCAGGATCTCCAGGCCCGGCTTGCCGAGCCCCTGGAAGGCGTACGGGGACGTGCGCGGCTTGTAGGCGCCGCCGCGGAGGGCGGTCGCGCCGGCGGCCTTGCAGGCGCGGGCGGAGGCCAGCGTCTGCTCGCGCGACTCGACGGCGCAGGGGCCGGCGATCAGGCCGAACGACCCGCCGCCGATCGGGCGGCCGGCCACCTCGACCACGGTGCCGCGGCCGCGGAACTCCGCCGAGACCAGCTTGTACGGCTTGAGGATCGGGACGACCTTCTCGACCCCCGGTTCGCCCTCGAGGTTGAGGGACGAGATGAGCGCCCGGTCGTCACCGATGGCGCCGATGACCGTGACGAACTCGCCGCGCGAGGGATGGGCCTTGGCGCCGACCTGCTCGATGCGGTCGATGACGTGGCGCACCTGGTCCTCGGTGGCGCCCTCCTGCATCACGATCATCATGGTGGTGTCCGTCCTGGTCCGCTGTCGTGGTGGGCGGGCGCGGCGAGCCGGGCCCGCGCCGAGAGGAAAGCGTCGTTCTCGTCCGGGGTCCCGATGGAGACGCGCAGGTGGCCCGGACAGCCGAGCGGCGCACCATCCCGAACGATCACGCCGAGGCGCAACAGCTGCTCGTGGGCACCGACCGATCCATCGGCCGGATCGGAATCCGGCCGCACCAGGATAAAGTTGGCCTGGCTGCCGGTAAAGGCCCAGCTCGAATCGGCGAGCGCGGCGGTCACCCTGGCACGTTCGTCCACGACGGCGCGGACCCGCCGTACCAGATCGTGGGGGTGCCGCAGGCTCTCGAGGGCCGCGGCCTGGGCGAGGGCGTTGGTGTTGAACGGCTGGCGCACCTTGTCGAGGGCGGCGATCCAGCCCGATCCGCCGACCCCGTAGCCCACCCGCAGGCCGCAGAGGCCGTGGGCCTTGCTGAACGTGCGGGTCACCAGCAGGTTGGGCCGTTCCCGCGCAAGCGACATCGTGCGGCCGGCGTCGGGCCGGTCGACGAAGTCGAAGTACGCCTCGTCGACGAGGATCGCGAGATCCTCGGGCAGGCCGTCGACGAACCGCTCGAGCTCGTCGGCCGAGCGGTACACGCCCGTCGGGTTGTTCGGGTTGCACACCACGACGAGGCGGGTGGTCTCATCCACCGCAGCCGCCATCGCGTCGAGGTCGTGGCCCAGGTCCGGCGCGAGCGGCACCGGAACGGCGCGCGCCCCCGCGGCGGCGGCCAGGTGCGGGTAGAGCGCGAACGACGGGTCGGCGTGCACCACGCTGGTCCCCGGGTCGAGCAGCGCCTGGCCCGCGTAGAGGATCAGCTCGCATGACCCGTTGCCGACGACCACCGCGTCCGGGCCCACCCCGTGCCGCTCCGCCAGGGCCCGCCGCAGCGCGCGCGCCGGGCCGTCCGGGTAGCGGTTGAGGCCGCCGATCCCGGCCGTGACGACGTCCACCACCTCGGGCATCGGCGGGAAGGGGCTCTCGTTGGAGGCCAGCTTGACCGCCGCATCCAGCCCGAACCTGGCGAGGACCTCGGCCGTCGTGAGCCCGGGCTCGTAGCGCGGGATGGACGCGAGACGCGGTGAGACGCGGATGGACACCGCCCGACAGTGTACGACCGGCGCGTGGTCGACCTCACGGAGGGTGGACGCCCCGCCGCCCCCTCCGCGCGCTATTGTCGCGCTGACGCCAATTCGGCGGCCTGTTTCCGTCAAAGGGACAACAACGTGGTCGGAGTACCGGACAGGGACCCCGTGATCGTGGTCGGCAGCGGCATCGCGGGCGGGCTGCTGGCGCTCGCCGCCGCCGAGTCCGGGCCCGTCGTGCTGGTGACGAAGGCCGCCCTCGGCGAGGGCAGCACCCGCCGCGCGCAGGGCGGGATCGCCGCCGCGGTCGACGCCGGCGACACGATCGACGCCCACGTGGCGGACACCCTTGCGGCCGGCGCCGGGCTCTGCGACGTCGAGGCGGTCGCCCGGATCTGCGCGGAGGGCCCGGCCCAGGTCGAGACGCTGCTGCGGCGGGGCGTGCGGTTCGACCAGGATCCCCTCGGCGGGCTGGAGCTGGCGCGTGAGGGGGCGCACTCGGCGGCGCGCGTGGTGCACGCCGGCGGCGACGCGACCGGCGCCCACATCGTCGCCGCCCTGGCCGCCGCGCTCCGGCGCGACCCGCGGGTCGTGATCGCCGAGGAGGAGACGGCCCTGGAGGTGGTGGTGCGCCACGGGCGCGCCTGCGGCCTGCGGTCCCGCACCGCCGACGGCCGGGAGATCACCCGCTGGGCCCGCGCGGTGGTGCTCGCGACCGGCGGCTCCGGCCACCTGTACGCCCGTACGACCAACCCGCTCGGCGCCACCGCCGACGGCCCGGCGCTGGCCGCCCGCGCCGGCGCCGCGCTCGCCGACCTCGAGCTGGTGCAGTTCCACCCCACCGCCCTCGCCCTGGGCGACAGCCCCCTCGGACTGGTGAGCGAGGCCGTGCGCGGCGAGGGGGCGGTCCTCCGCGACGCCGCCGGATACCGCTTCATGCCGGATGAGCACCCGATGGCCGAGCTCGGCCCGAGGGACGTGGTGGCGCGGGCGATCGACCGCCGGGCGCGCCGGATGGCCGCGGACGTGACGCTCGACCTGCGGCATCTCGACCCGGTCGATGTCCACCGCCGGTTCCCGACGGTCGCGGCGATCTGCGCGGAGCACGGCCTCGACCTGGCCCGCGACCGGATCCCGGTGACGCCGGCGGCGCACTACTCCATCGGCGGGGGGCTCACCGACATGGCCGGGCGCTCGCCCCTCCCCGGCCTGTTCGCGATCGGCGAGTGCGCGGCCACCGGCGCGCACGGCGCGAACCGGCTCGCCTCGAACGGCCTGCTGGAGGCGGCGGTGATGGCCGCCGCCGCGGCCGAGGCGGTCGCCGGCGACGCCGACGCCTG
>OEIU01000588.1_pt1 | contig 32084 bp, 27 predicted proteins | sample 1539221 | NCBI WGS metagenome assembly OEIU01 (sample SAMN03792071, study PRJEB22550) | activated sludge metagenome | feature: wastewater treatment plant; material: activated sludge; isolation source: Wastewater treatment plant of a petroleum refinery complex | place: Argentina: Zarate | collected...
GCTGTGCGTCGGTCCCCAGAGCTCCGGGGCGATGCCCGGACCGGCGTGCTACGGACGCGGCGGCGAGCTCGCCACCGTGACCGACGCCAATCTCTTCCTCAATCGTCTGGGAACGGCCTCGCTGCTGGGCGGGCGGATGACGCTCGACCATGCCGCGTCGGAACGCGCGATGAAGCGGCTGGCCGGGGAGCTCGGAATGAGCGATCCCTTCGAGGTCGCGGAGGGAATACTGAAGCTCGCCGTGCTTCGGATGGCGAATGCGATCCGCGAGATCTCCATTCAGAAGGGGCAGGACCCGCGCGATTTCGTACTGGTGGCGCTGGGCGGGGCCGGGCCGATGCATGCAGCGGAGGTCGCGCAGGACATCGGCATCGAGACCGTGCTCGTCCCCATCCATCCGGGCAATCTGTCGGCGCTGGGCCTGCTCACGTCCGAGCTCCGTCGCGACTACAGCAGCACCTTCCTGGCCGAGAGCCGTATGGCGGACTGGGACGAGATCGGGCGCCGGCTGGCCGGGCTGGTCGCGGCCGGGGAGGCGGAGATGCGCAGGAGCGGCCCGGCCGACCTCTCCGTCCGTCACGAGATGGCACTGGACCTGCGTTATGCGGGCCAGGCTTTCGAGCTCACGATTCCCGTGCGGGCGGCGGCCCTGGAGCGGGAGCAGGTGGAGCGCGACTTCGAAGAGGAGTACGGCCGCCAGTACGGGCACAAGCAGCCCGGCGCCTCCGTCCAGATCGTGAGCCTTCGCGTGGCGATCAAGGGGGCCGTTCCGCAGCGCGAGCTGCGCAATGCACCGCGGCGCCCCGTCGCCGGCGACGAGCGTCAGTACCGCGACATTCGATTCGCACGGAAGACCTACCGGTCCCCGGTGGTGCAGCGTCAGGCGCTGCAGGTCGGCACGGCGCTGGAAGGGCCGTGCGTCATCGAGGAGTTCGGCGCCACGACGATCGTTCCTCCGGCATGGGTCGCGGTGATGGACGAGGTGGGAAACATCATTCTTCGCTTCGGCGCGGGACGCGAATGAGCACGTTGAATCCGATCACCGTCGCCGTCATTCAGGAGGGAATGATCGCGATCGTCCGCGAGATGCGCGTCAACCTGATGCGTACGGCCTTCTCGTCCGTCATCTACGAGTCGCAGGACTATTCCTGCGCATTGCTGGATGCGGCAGGGCAGCTCGCGGCGCAGGCCGAAGACAACCCGTCGCACATCTTTCCGATGCCGTTCTCCACCCGAAACATCCTGGAGAAATTCGCCGGCGACATTCATCCGGGCGATGTCTTCATCGTCAACGATCCCTACATAGGCGGCACCCACCTGAACGATGTGGCGATCGTCGCGCCGTGCTTCATAGGCGGGCGGCTGGCAATGATTCCGGTCGTGCGCGCGCATTGGGGCGATATCGGCGGAATGCTCCCGGGCAGCATCTCGGGAAAGGCCGTCGAGATCCTGCAGGAGGGTCTTCGCATACCTCCGATCAAGGTCTACGAAGCCGGCCGGCCCAACCAGGCGTTCCTCGAGCTGCTGTTCGCCAACGTCCGCGTGCCCGATGATCGCCGGGGCGACTTCAACGCCATGCTCAGCACCTGCCATGTCGCGGAGCAGCGGCTGCAGGAGCTCGCGAAGAAGCATGGTCTCGATACGCTGCTGGAGTGCACCGCCAGGCTCATCTCCGACGGCGAGGCGCAGATGCGCGCGGCCGTGCGCCGCCTGCGGCCCGGCGAGTATCTCTACGAGAACTACCTGGATTCCAGCGGCGGCAGCAACCAGCCGCTTCCGGTGCGCCTCAGGCTCACCGTGTCGGAAGACTCGATTCACGCCGATTTCACCGGCTCGTCCCCGCAGGTGCAGGGGCCGACCAACAGCGGCCTCGCGGTAGGTCCCACGGGCGTCTTCGTCATGCTGAAGTCGTTCCTCGATCCGGCAACGCCGATCAACGAAGGATCGTTCAAGCCGATCTCGATCCTGGCGCCGGAAGGGACGGTGATGAACGCCCGGTATCCCGCCGCCTGCGGCGGCTTCAGCGAGGTGCGGCGATGCGTGGAGGCCGCCGTCCTCGGCTGCCTCTCGCAGGCGATTCCCGAGCTCGTCACCGGTGATACCAAGGGCGGCGCCAACCACTGCATGATCTCGTCGACGGATCCGAAGACCCGGCGCCAGTATCTGTTCTACGAGTATCCGGCCGGAGGGACGGGCGGCTGGAAAGGCGCCGACGGGAACAGCGCCACCCGCATCTTCACCGAAGGCGATTTCAGCTCGATCCAGCCGGTCGAAAGCATCGAGGCAGAGCATCCGCTGCTGGTGGAGCGTTGCGAGCTGCGCAACGATTCCTGCGGCCATGGCCTGCGGCGCGGCGGTCTGGGTCTCAGGCGCGACGTCGTCGTGCAGTCGGAGCTGGCGTCCCTGTCGGTCCTTTCGGATCGCAACGTGATTCCTCCGTTCGGCGTGTGCGGCGGTCTGCCGGGCGCTCCGAACCGCTTCACGGTGATCCGGGACGGGGTTCGGATCGAACCCTCCGAAGTCCCCGGCAAGGTCAGCGGCTTTCCGCTGCGCAAGGGCGATCACGTTCTGATGGAGACCTCGGGCGGCGGCGGGTACGGCGATCCCGTCGAGCGCGAGCCGGACCGCGTCGCACGCGATGTCGCCTTCGAGTACATCTCGTCCGAGAGCGCGCAGACCCTCTACGGCGTCGTGATCCGGGACGGCCGTGTCGATCCGGCCGCCACGGCGGAGCTGCGCAAGAAGCTGAAAGGCGCGCGCAAGCTCGCGCCGATCGCCGTCGGAAGCGTCGATGAATTCCGCGAAGGTCTGCGCCTGTTGCGGCTTTCGATGTCCGTTTCGCAGTCCTTCGGAATCGGCGAAGGCGACCTGGTCGAGATCCCCAACGCCAACGGGGCGTCGGTTCGCGCCTGGGCGGTCGTCGACGGAGCGGTTGCCGGCGACAAGGCCGTGATCGGGCCGCTCGGAGCGCAGATCTCGGGGTGTGAGGGGTCGAGCAGCGCCGAGATTCGACTGTTGCGTCGAGCGGAGCGCGGGCAGGCGCCCTCCGGTGCCGGGAGCCTCGCTCGAGACGAACACGTCAAGAGCCGGAAATGACCCTGGCGCTGGAGCTCGCTCGCCGGATCAACGCGCTCGCATTCGAGGGCCTTCCGTCGGACGTCGTGCACTGGGCCAGGATCGGCATCCTCGACACCGTCGGCGTCACGCTGGCGGGGAGCAGCGAACCTGCCACGCAGATCGTGAGGCGAACGCTGGCCCGCGGCTCCGGAAGCTCGGTCCTGTTCGGCAGCTCCCGGCGCGCCAGGCCGCTCGACGCGGCGCTCGTGAACGGCACGGCGTCGCACGCGCTGGATTTCGACGACTGCAACAACACGCTCGGCGGCCATCCGTCCGTACCGATCCTGCCGGCGATCTTTGCGCTGGCGGACGAGACGGGCTGCAGCGGCAAGGACTTCATCGCCGCCTACGTGGCCGGGTTCGAGACGGAGTGCAAGCTCGCGATGGGCGACGGCATGTACCAGTACACCCGCGGCTGGCATCCGACGACCACCCTCGGCATCTTCGGAACCGCGGCGGCATGCGCAAGCCTGCTGAAGCTGACCGACGAGCAGACGGCGACCGCCCTTGCCATCGCAGCGTCGTTCGCCGCAGGCATCAAGGCGAACTTCGGGAGCATGACCAAGCCGCTGCACATCGGTCACTGCGCGCGGGACGGACTGTCGGCGGCATTGCTTGCGCGGGAGGGATTCACGGCGAACCTCGCGGCGCTCGAGGGCAGGCAGGGATTTTTCGAAGTCTTCAATGGCGCGGGCAACTATGACGCGGGGAAGATCCTGCCTGCGTGGGGTGCGCCATTCGATATCGTGGAACCCGGCATCGCGACCAAGCAGCATCCCTGCTGCGGAAGCACCCACCCGACGATCGACGCGCTGCTGATGCTCGCGCGCGAGCACGATCTCCGGCCCGAAAGTGTGCCCCGGATAAAGGCCGGGATCCATCCGTCCTGCCTCCAGCACACCGATCGGCCGGGTCCGCCGAAGAACGGTTCGGACGCCAGGTTCAGTCTCCAGTACTGCCTGGCGCGCGCGCTCGTCGCGCGAAAGCTCACGCTCGAGCACTTCGAGGGCGACGCCTGCCGCGAGCCCGCGGTTCTGAAGCTGATGGAGCGTGTGGAGGTGGCGCCGTACACGGCGGCTCAGTTCTCTCTGGACAACTACTTCGGCGCCGAGGTCGTGGTGACGCGGGACGACGGCCGTGAACTGGCGGCGAAGGTCGAGGAGCCGGTGGGATGCACGTCGCGCAATCCGCTGCCGGCGAACGTGTTGAACGACAAATTCGTCGGTTGTGCCGGCCGGGCCCTGCCGCATGACGACGTCGTCCGACTGCAGGAAGTCCTTCACCGATTCGAAGAGATACCAGACGTACGTGAGCTGACAGCCTTGCTGGCCGGGCCGGCCGACGAGCGGTTGTGAGCAAGAAGCGGTGAAGCCGGTCGTTTCCTTTTCCGGGAGTTTTCCGATGCATTCCGACAAGCGATCGTTGAGCCTCGTCCGCATGCTGTTCGCGGCAGCAGTGTTCGGATGGCTGCTGCCCGGCGCGAATGCGCAGCCGGGTGCGGCCGACGTGTTCCCGTCCAGGCCGGTCAGGATGATCATTCCTTTCCCGCCCGGCGGCGGTACCGACGCGCTTGCGCGTCCCATCGCCCAGAAGCTTTCGGAACTGTGGGGGCAGCAGGTCATCGTCGACAACAGGGCGGGCGCGGGCGGCATCATCGGCGCGCAGGCCACGGCCAGGGCGGCTCCGGACGGCTACACCTTCATGCTGGGTACCAACGGTACGCACGGCATCAACCAGACGCTGTACCCGAATCTGCCTTACGACACGCTCCGGGATTTCACCGCGATCACGCAGGTCGCGATCGCGCCCAACATCCTCGTCATCCACCCCTCGGTCAACGTGAGTTCCGTCCAGGAACTGATCGCGCTCGCCAAGGCGCAGCCGGGCAAGCTGAACTACGGCTCCGCCGGAAGCGGGTCCAATCCGCACCTCGCGGCGGAGGTCTTCAAGAAGCTGGCCGGCGTGGACATCACCCACGTTCCCTACAAGGGGTCGGGTCCGGCGCTCACCGATCTGCTCGCGGGCCAGGTCCAGATCATGTTCGCGAACGCACCGACGGTGCTGGGACACATCAAGGCCGGCCGTCTGCGCGGATTGGCGACGACGAGCGCCCAGAAGCTCCCGGGCCTCACGGTCCTCGCCGAGTTCCCGACGCTCGCCGAGGCCGGATTGACCGGGTACGAGGCCGACACCTGGTACGGCGTGTTCGGTCCCGCCGGCCTGAAAGGAGACGTTCTCAAGAGCCTCAACGCCGGCCTCGTGAAGGTCCTGTCGCTTCCCGAGATCAGAGAGGCTTTCGCGCGCCAGGGCGCGGAAGTCGTACCCAACTCCCCCGAAGCGTTCAGCGCGATCCTGAAGGCGGAGATTGCGAAGTGGGCTCCGGTCATTCGTGAATCCGGTGCGAAAGTGGAGTGACGTCGTGAGCGCATCGGCCAAGCCATTGCTCGAAAACGCGACCCGCGATCTCGCGGTGTTCGCGGCCAGCGTCCGCTACGAGGAGGTTCCCAGGGAGGTCGTCGAGCGGATCAAGCTCAGCGTCCTCGACAGCATCGGCTGCTGCCTCTATGGCGCCACGCTGCCGTGGACTCGCAAGGTGGCCGCGATGGCGCAGGCCGAGCAGGCGGTGCCCGCCGCCTCGCTGATCGGCATGGGACTGAAGAGCTCCGTCTCCCTCGCCGTACTGGTCAACAGCACTGCGGGCCACGCGTTCGAGCTCGACGACATCCACAAGGAATCCATCGTCCATGCGGGCTCCATCGCCACGCCGGTTGCGCTTGCGTTCGCCGAGCAGCAGGGAGGGGCGCCGGGCCGCGATCTGATCACGGCGATGGTCGCCGGCTACGAGATCGGCGTGCGGGTCGGCAATGCGGCGACGATGAGCCTCTTCTTCCGCGGCTTCCATCCCCAAGGGACATCCGGGGCGTTCGTCGCGGCCGCGACCGCCGCCCGGGCATTGGATCTCGACGCCGACCGGTTCCAGCACGCGCTCGGCATCGTGGGCTCGCAGGCGGGTGGCCTGATGGCGGCCCAGGAGGGCGCGATGGTGAAGCGCTTCCACAGCGGTCGGGCGGGCCAGAGCGGCGTCTATTCGGCGCTGCTTGCGAAGGACGGGTTCACCGGCATCAAGGACGTGCTCGAGGCGGGCTATGGCGGCCACCTGAGCAGCCTTTCGGACAAGCCGAATGCCGCGAGGCTGACCGCCGGGCTCGGCAGCACCTGGGAGATCCTGAACGTGGGCTACAAGCCGCACGCAAGCGTGACGAGCATCCACACGGCGCTGGACGGACTGGCGCAGATCATGCGTGAGCAATCCCTTCAGGCGGACGACATTCTCGAGGTTCATGCCGGGCTGAGCCGCATGACTCATCAGCACTGCGCCTGGGAGTACAGGAGCCAGGGGGTCACGGCGGCTCAGATGAACCTGTTCTACGGGCTCGCCGTGATCGCGCACGACGGAGCCGCGTTCACGGACCAGTACCGCGAATCGCGATTGAGCGAACCGAAGCTCCTGGCGTTCATCGAGCGCACCCGTGCGTCGATCGACCCCGAGATCGACGGCATGGGGGCGGAGTTCCGACACGCTGCCCGCATCAAGGTCACGACGCGCGACGGTCGCGTGTTCGAGAAGCTGATCCTGCACAGGCGTGGCAGCCCCGAAGTGCCCCTCTCGCCCGAGGAGATCGAGTACAAGTTCCGGCATGTCGTCCGGCCGTGCGTCGGCGCGTCGCGAATCGAACGCATCGTGCAGCTTTGCCGCGTGCTGGAAAGGCAGGACAGCACGAGCGAGCTGATCGGCCTCGTTGCCGCGCAAGCCGATGCCTGAACCTTCCACACTTTCCGAAGCGCTGGCCCGCTTTGCGCTGAATCTCCGCTTCGACGAGATTCCGGCCGAGGTCGTCGACAAGGCGAAGGACGTGATGCTCGACACGGTCGGCATCTGCGCGTCCTCGGCGCCGATGGATTTCGGCCGCTCGGCGCTCGCGCTGGCTCACCGCCTGGGCGGCCCGCCCGAAAGCTCCCTGATCGGCTTTCCCGCAACGGTGGCCGTGCATCATGCCGCCCTGGCGAACGGCGTTCTCGCACATGGGCAGGACTATGACGACACTCACACCGAGTCCATGGTGCACGCCGGCGCGGCGCTCGTACCGGCCGCCCTGGCGCTGTCCGAGGCGACCGATGCATCGGGACGAGAGACGCTGGCTGCGCTGATCGCGGGCCTGGAGGTTTCGATCCGGCTCGGACTGCCGGCGCGGAACCGATTCCATCTCCGGGGATTCCACACCACGTCGATCTGCTGCACGTTCGGCGCCGCGCTGATGGCGGCGCGCATGTTCGGCCACGAGCAGGCGGCAGCGGTCGATGCGGCGGGCGTCGCCGGAAGCCTCGCCTCCGGGCTGCTCGAGTGCGTTCCGGCCGGCTCCGGCGCCAAGAAGCTGCACGCGGGATGGGCCGCGTCGTGCGGAATCCAGGCGGCGCAGTTCGCTCAGGCCGGCTTCACGGGTCCGCGCACCGTATTCGAAGGAAGGCTCGGTGTCTACAACTCGCTTCTGCGCGGCGAGGTCCCGGATCTCGACGAAGTCCTGTCCGGGCTGGGCACCCGGTGGGAGATGCTGAACATCCGGCCCAAGCTGTACCCGTGCTGCCACTACCTGCAGACGTTCATCGAATGCGCGAAGAGCGCGCGCGCGGATGCCGCCTTCGATCCGGACGGGATCGACCGCATCGAATGCCGGATCGCCGCCGGAGCCGTCAACATCGTCTGCGACCCCTGGGAGAAGAAGCTCGCTCCGCAAACCGCTTACGAGGCGCGCTTCAGCCTGGCCTTCGCGACCGCGATCACGCTGATCAACGGGAGCGCCGGCATCTCGGAGTTCTCCGACCGATATCTCGGCGATGCAAGGCTGCTGGCGCTGATGAAGCGCGTCGGCTACGTCGTCGAACCGAGGTTCAACGTGCAGGACATGCAGGCGGGGCTGGCGATCGTCTTTCATGATGGCCGTCGGTGGGAGCGTGAGATGCCGCGGGTACGGGGCGACGCCGCCGATCCCATCGACCGGGACGAACTGCTGGTCAAGTTCCGCGAGAACGTCGATCAGCTCAACCCCGCTCTCGGCGCAACGGTCGCCGATGCGATCGTCGGTCTGGACGGCGCAAGCGATGCCGGCGGCCTCATGCGCGCGCTCAGCGAGGCGGTGCCGATCAACCTGATGAGGAGGTCCTGCCATGCGTAGTCTCGTCGCGCGGCTCGTCGCCGTGCTGCTCGTCTCCGTCGGCCTGCTGGCCGCGCCGGCGGCAGACGCTCAGTACCCGGACCGGCCCATCCGGGTCGTCGTGCCCTGGCCGCCGGGCGCCACCACCGACGTCGCAGCGAGGATCTTCGGCGAGCGGCTCGCGCAGAAGCTCAATGCCAACGTGATCGTCGAGAACCGAGGGGGCGGAAACGGGATCGTCGGCACGAATGCCGTTGCGAGGGCCGCGCCCGACGGCTACACGATCGAGTTCGCAACCTCCGAGCCGCTGACGATCAATCCGCACCTGCAGTCCGTCCCCTACAACGTCGAGAAGGATCTGGAGCCGATCGCGTTCATCGGCAAGACGTTCTTCGTGTTGGCGGCGCGGACGGACTTTCCCGCATCCGATGTCGCTTCCACGGTTGCGCTGGCCAGGTCGAGCTCCGGAACGGTCACGGTGGGAACCTACGGGATAGCCAACCTGTTCCTGGGTTCCTTCGAGGCCGCGACCGGATCACGATACACGGCGGTCCCTTTTCAAGGGGCCGGCCCGGCGATCAATGCCGTGATGGGAGCCCATGTGGACCTGACGTTGGCGGCTTCCTTCTCGGCCGCGCAGCATCTGCGCAACGGAAGGATCAAGCTCATTGCGGTCGGAAGCGCCGAGCGCCTGTCGTTCCTTCCCGATACGCCGACGTTCATCGAGCAGGGCATCGCGGGTTTCGAGATCGGCAACTGGCTGAGCTTGTTCGCGCCTGCCGGTACGCCGGCTTCCATTCGCGAAACGTTGCGCAAGGCGACGGAGGAGATCGTCAGGAGCCCCGACTTCGTCGAGAAGTTCCGTTCGATAGGTGTCGAGGCCCAGTACATGGGATCCGAGGAGCTGCGTGCGTTCATGCGGAAGGATAGTGCCCGCTGGGCCAAGGTCGTGGCCGACAAGGGCCTGAAGACCGAATAGCGCTGCGGAAGACCACCTGCGGCAACACACATTCGTCGGAAGACTGCGAAGGGGGACAAAGCATGAGATTCGATCTTCTTGCTGTGCGTCGTCATGCTCGGCTGCTGCTCGCGCTGGCGGCACTGATCTTGTCGACGCAGGCCGCCGGGCAGGACTATCCGAGCAAGCCGGTACGGCTGGTCGTCGCGTTCGCCCCGGGCGGTGCGGCGGACATCGTTGCCCGCACGGTCGCTCCGAAGCTCGGCGAGGCGCTGGGTCAGAACGTCATCGTCGAGAACAAGCCGGGGGCGAACGGAAACATCGCGGCGGAGTTCGTCGTCGCGTCGGCGCCGGACGGTCATACGCTGCTCTGGGGCTTTCCGGGCTTGGCGACCAATCCCAGCCTCTATCAGAAGCTTTCGTACGACCCCCAGCGCGATCTGGCGCCCGTGATCCTGGTCGCGTCGACGCCGGTGCTTCTGGTGGCCAATCCCAACTCGCCGTTCAGGACGCTCAAGGAGCTCATCGCGCAGGCGAAGGAGAAGCCCGGCGCATTGAACTTCGGCTCGGCGGGCAATGGCGCATCGGGCCATATGGCGGGCGAACTGTTCAAGAGCATGGCCAACGTGCAGATGCAGCACGTGCCGTACAGAGGGGCCGTTCTCGCGCTCAACGACCTGGTGACGGGACAGTTGCAGGTCGTGTTCGACAGCGTGGCTGGCGCCGCGCAGCTCGTGCAGAGCGGCAAGCTCCGGGCGATCGCGGTCGCGGGAACGAAGCGGTCGGAGATGCTGCCCGATGTGCCGACGTTCGAGGAAGCCGGGCTCCCCGGCTACGACGCGGGCACCTGGTTCGGGATCCTCGCCCCGCGTGGCACTCCGCAGCCGATCGTCGAGCGCTTGCGGACCGAAGCACTGAAAGCCATGGCGACGCCCGAGGTGAAGGCGAGGTTCGCCACGCTTGCGCTCGACGCGGGGGGCGGGACACCCGAGGACTTCGGGAACTTCCTGAAGAACGAGACCGGCAAGTGGGCGGGCGTGGTCAAGTCGGCGGGGATCCGCCTGGAATAGCCGGGAAACCCGTCCCGGCCCGCACGAGCGGCTTTCACGCGCCCGCCCGTGACGGCCCGCCGCTTCGTACCGCCCTCTACGCTGCCGTCGCGGCGGCCCGCGCCGCATCGGCGGCCGCGATCCGCGCGAACACCACCGCCTTCGCCAGCGACGAACCGCTCATGTAGGCCTCGCCGTGAAAGCCGCCCATGATCTCGCCGACCGCGTAGAGGCCGGCGATCAGGTCGCCGAACACGTCGACGACGCGCGCCGTCGTGTCGGTCTTCAGGCCGCAGTAGGTCGAGGTCAGCCCCGTCGTGCAGGCCAGCGCATGGAACGGTGCGGTCTCGATCCGCCTGGGTTTGCCGAAGCCGGTGCCGAGCGAGGTGCGGCCGAACTCGTCGGGCAGTTCGCCGTCGCAGGCACGGTTGTAGCGGTCTATCGTCTGCGCGAGCGTGGCCGCGTCGACGCCGATCCGCACCGCCAGATCGTCTATCGTCGTCGCCTCGACCAGGAGGCCGGTGCGCAGCGCCCGCCGGTAGTCCGAGACGGTGGGCATCTCCGACGACTGCGCCATCACCGATGCGTCGAAGAGCTGGAATGCCTTCGCGTCCGGCTGCTCGAGGCACCGGTCGCCGATCAGCTTGTACGAAACCGATTCGTCGACGAAGCGTCTGCCTTGCCCGTTGACGATGACCGCGCCCTTGTACATCGCCGATATCAGCTTCGGTGCCTCGTCCTCGCAGCCGGGCAGCGGCGTGCCGGTCGGCACGCCGAACGTGCCCTTGACCTGTCCCATGTCGAGCAGGTCGGCGCCGAGCGCCCAGGCCATCCGCAGGCCGTCGCCGGTGTTGTGCGGCCCGCCCATCGGCAGCGCGTTCCTGAGATGCGGTGCGAAGCGCATCACCAGATCCATGTTCCGGGAGAAGCCGCCGGTCGCGAGGATCACGCCGCCGCGCGCCGGGATCCGGCCGCCGTCGGCCAGTTCGACGCCGGTCACGCGTGCGCCCCGCGGGCCGCGTTCCGCGACCAGCCGCGCAACGGGAGCGGCGCTGCGGTACGCGACGCCGGCATCGATCGCGCGGCGATGCAGCGTGTCGAGCATCGCCACCGGGTTCAGACTGTGATTGCGCGGCACCGACTGGCCGCCGCTCAGCGCGACGGTGTGAAAGCTCAGACCCAGGCCGAGCAGCCAGCGGCAGGCCTCGAGCTGGCGGCCGGCGAATGTCTGCACCAGCGCCGGATCATTGAGCGACCTGCCAACCTTGATCAGATCGGCCGCGAGCCGTTCGGCCGAATCGTCGATGCCGGCACGCTGCTGCAGGTCGGTGCCGGCGAAGGCGAAGGCTCCGCCCGCCATCCGCGTGCTGCCGCCGTAGCGCTCGCCCTTCTCGAGCAGCAGCGTGCGGGCTCCGTCGGAGGCCGCCTGAATCGCGGCGCACAGGCCGCCGATGCCGGCGCCGACGATGATGACGTCGTAGGGGTCGTGCATCGATTCAGTCGACCCGGATGCCGGTCTGCGCGATGATCGTCTTCCACTTCGCCAGATCGCTGCGGATCGTCTCGTCGAGATAGCGTGCGCTGGTGTCCTCGGCCGGCTCGACGCCGATATCCTTCATCCGCGCGCGCCCCGCCGGCGACCGGACGACCTCGCCGACCGCCTGCGCCAGCCGGTTCACCGCGTCGGCCGGCGTGCCGGCCGGCGCGGCCAGGCTGTACCAGGTGGTGACGACGAACCCTTTCCGGCCTTCCTCCTCCAGGGTCGGAAGCTGCGGCGCAACGGCCAGCCGCTTCGGCGCCGTCACCGCCAGGCCGCGCAGCTTGCCGGCGGCGATGTGCGGCAGCGACGAGGTGTCCGCGAACATGAAATCGATCTGGCCGCCCATCAGGCCGACCAGCGCCGGGCCGTTGCCCTTGTACGGCGTGTGCACCGCGTCGGTGCCCGCGATGAGCTTGAACATCTCGCCGCACAGTTGCGGCGTCGCGCCGTTGCCGGACGAGCCATAGCTCAGCTTGCCGGGATTGGCCTTGGCCTGCGCGATCAGGTCGGCGACCGAGCGCGCGCTGCTGGCGGCGTTGACGACCAGGATGTTCGCGTTGGTGAATACCATCGACACCGCCGCGAAGTCCTTGATCGGATCATAGGGCAGCTTCGCATACAGATTCGGATTGATCGCCATCGTGCTGTTGACGGCCATCAGCAGCGTGTAGCCGTCGGCCGGCGCCTTCGCGACCAGTGCGGCACCGATGCCGCCGTTGGCGCCGGGCTTGTAGTCGACGACCACCTTCTGCCCCAGCAGCGGCGTCAATTGCTCGCTCATCAGGTTGCCGAACGTCGAACCCATGCCGCCCGGCGCGTACGGAACGATCAGCACGATCGGCCGCTCGGGGAAGGCTGCGAAGGCGGGAATCGACAGCGCCACCGGCAATCCTGCCGCGGCTTTCAAGAAGCGTCTGCGCACCCGTCGTCTCCTCGGATGAGTTCTTGCATGCGGGATCCATCATTTTAACAATGGTCTGACCGTTTTACAATCGCGACGACCTTCGTTTCCGCGTGTCCGTTCCGTATATCCGAATCCGCGGATCTCCGACTCACGACACTAGAATATGTCCGGCCGACCGTTCGATTTCACGTCCATGACCAACCTGTCCGCCTTCGAGAACTCACCGCCCGTCCGCACGACCCGGGTCTTCGAGGCGATCTGCACGCAGATCCGTGACCGCGTCGCGGCGGGCGCGCTGAAGCCCGGTGACAAGCTGCCCGCCGAACGCGACCTGTCCGCGCAATTCGGCGCGAGCCGCACCTCGGTGCGCGAGGCGCTGCGCACGCTGGAGAACAACGGCATCCTGGAGTTCCGCAAGGGGGTCAAGGGCGGTGCGTTCATCCGCCAGGGCGACACGCTGGCGGTCAGCCGCTCGCTGCAGGATTTCGTGTCGCTGAAGGGCACGTCGCTCGAGAGCCTGACCGAGAGCCGGATGATCATCCAGGAATCGGTGCTGAGGCTGGCCTGCGAGCGTGGAACCGACGAGGACTTCGCGGCGCTCGAGGAATGCATCGCCCGGATCGACATGCTGGCCAAGGCCGGGCAGTTCGTCGAACGGCGGAGCGCGCTCGCGCATTTCTACCACCTGCTGAGCCTGGCCACCGGCAACGAGATCCTGACGATCCTGGTCGACTCATTGACGCCGATCGTCTCGAACACGCTGTACCGCACCGACCCGACGCCGCGCATGGACACCAGCATCGTCTTCCGCAGCATCGTCGCGGCGCTGCGGGCGCGCGATGCCGACAAGGCGGTGTCGCTGATGGCCGCGCACCTGCGGGCCTTGCACGATCACCTGGTGCGTGCCGCGAACACCGCGACAGACTCCTGGGCACGCCCCCGCTGAGCCGCGGCCGAACGGATCCGGATCACCGCACCAGCGTGCGGCCGATGATCATCCGATGGATCTCGTTGGTGCCTTCCAGGATCTGGTTGAGCTTGGCGTCGCGCATCATGCGCTCCAGCGGATACTCCCTGGAGTAGCCGTTCGATCCGAAGATCTGCACCGCCTCCGTCGTGACCTCCATCGCGACGTCGGTCACGTAGCACTTGCTCATCGAGGCGACCCTCTGCAGCCGGCTCGTGTCGCCGCGGTCGATCTCGGCACAGATGCCGTACAGCATGTGTCGTGCCGCCTCGATCTTCATCGCCATGTCGGCGAGCTTGAACTGCATGCCCTGGAACTGGCCGATCGGCTGACCGAACGCCCGCCGTTCCCGGCAATAGGCGATGCACAGGTCCAGCGCGCCCTGCGCGATGCCGAGCGAGGAGGCGGCGACCGTCGGCCGGTTCAGATCGAGGATCCGCATGCAGGCGGTGAAGCCCTTGCCTTCCTCGCCGATCAGGCAGTCGCCCGGGATGCGCATGTCGTCGAAGAAGATCTCGTTGTTCGGCGCGCCGTTCCGGCCCATCTTGCGTTCGCGACGGCCGATCCGGAAGCCCGGCAGCTTCGTGTCGACCAGGAAGCAGCTTATCGAGCCGTGCCCCTTGCCCTCGCCGGTGCGTGCGAACACCAGCATGTAGTCGGCGTTCTCGCCCCAGGTGATCCAGGACTTCTGGCCGCTCAGGATGTAGTCGCCGTCGGGGCGGCGGAAGGCGCGCGTCTTCATCGCCGCGACGTCGGAGCCGGCATGCGGCTCGGTCATCGCGACCGCCGCCATCACCTTGCCCGACGCCGACAGCGGCAGGTACTTGCGCTTCTGCGCCTCGGTGCCGAAATGCACGATCGGCAGGATCAGACCGATCGAGTTGTTGCAGCACAGGGCCGACGCCGTCAACGACGCCTTGCCGGTTTCCTCCTTGGCGATGCAGACGCTGGTCAGGTCGCCGCCGGGACCGTCGTATTCCTGCGGCACCCACATCTGCAGCAGGCCCATCTCGCCCATCACCTGGCGCCATCGCTCGGGAAACCTGTCGGTCTCATCGATCTCGGCGGCGGTCGGAGCGATCTCCTTCTCGACCATCCTGCGGACCGCGTCGCGCAGGGCCAGTTGCTCTTCGGTAAACCAGAACATTCGGATTCTCCTTCACAGCGCGGCGTTCGACCGTCCGCCGTCGACCAGCATCACCTCGCCGTTGACGAAACGGCTGTCGTCCGACGCGAGGAAGGCGGCCACCGCGGCGATCTCCTCCGCGCCGCCGAGGCGGCCGAGCGGGGTCGCCTGCACCCGGCGCGCGATCGCGGCCTCGCCGAAGTTCGCTTTCGCCGCTTCGGTAGGCACGAACGACGGCGCGATGCCATTGACGCGGATGCCGCGGCGCCCCAGGTCGACCGCGGCGGCGCGCGTCAGCCCGGCGACGCCGGCCTTGACCGCGCAGTAGGCGATCGAATCCGGCGAGGCGCGAAAGGCCGCGGTCGAGCAGATGTTGACGACGCTGCCATGGCCGCTGCGTTCGAGCTGCGGCAGCGCCGCCTGCATCGTCCAGACCAGTGCCTTCAGGCCGACCGCCAGCATCCGGTCGAGCGTCTCCTCGTCGATTCTCTCCGGCGGCTGATAGCGGATCCAGGCGGCGTTGTTGACGAGGACGCCCACCGGCCCGTCGAGATCGCCGCCGATCCGTTCGATCGCCGCATGCACGGCCATGCGATCCGACACGTCGACCGGATAGCCGCTGACCTCACGTCCCGCCGCCTGCATCTCGGCGACCGTCCGGGCGATCCGTCCGGCACTGACGTCCAGGCAGGCGACGCGGGCGCCATCGTCGGTCAATCGTTCGGCGATCGCGCGGCCGATGCCGCGGGCCGCGCCGGTGACGACGGCGATCCGGCCGTTCAGAGGTCGTTGCATGATGGTTGCGTCCTCGTCAGCGTGAGCCGCCGGTGATCCGCGCAATGGCGGCATCGTCGAGCTTCAGCAGATCGCTCAGCACCTCGCGCGTGTGCTCGCCGAGTGCCGGCGTACGGGCGGCGACGCTGCACAGGGCGCCGGACATCCGGAACGGCAGATTCGGCACCAGGTGGCGGCCGCCTGCGTCCTCGACGGTGGCGAGACTGCCGCGGTGCGCGAGTTGCGGATCGGCGATCGCTTCGGCCACGGTCCGGTAGGCGGTTGCCGGCACCCCGGCATCGAGCAGCCTGCGCTCGCACTCGGCGCTCGGACGCTGCGAGGTCCACGCCTCTATGCGCTGCATCACCTGCATCCAGTTCGCCTGCCGGGCCGCGTCGGTCGCGAGGATCGGATCGTCGCGCCAGCCGGCGATGCCGATCGCCTGCAGCAGCGCCTCGAAGTTCTTCGGCGAGATCGCCGAGATCATCACGTAGCCGTCGGCCGTCCGGAACGGCGGATAGACCGGCCGGTCGCGGGTCACCGGAAACTGCGCTTCCTGGACCTCGTACGGCATGAGCTGCAGCATGCTCTCGATGAGGCTGGCATCGATGCAGGTGCCGCGGCCGGTCGCATGGCGCTGGTGCAGGGTTGCGAGGATCGCCGAGTATGCATAGACGCCGGCCAGCACGTCGGCGAAGAAGATCGCGGTGTTGGCAGGGCGTCCGGCCGTGCCCTGGTACTTCGCGAACGCCAGGTCGTATCCGGAGCAAGCCTGGACGATCTGCGCGTATGCGGCGCGGTCGGCGCCCGGCCCGTCCTGGCCGAAGCCGGAGATCGAGCACATGACGATCTTCGGATTGATCTCGGACACGGCCGGATAGTCGAGCCCGAGCCGCTTCATGACCCCCGGCCGGAAGTTCTCGACCACGACGTCGCTGATCGCTGCCAGCGACCGCACCGCGTCCATCGCGCCGGGCCGTTTCAGATCCAGCACGACGCTGCGCTTGCCGGCGTTCAGATGACCGAAGTAGGCGCTGCAGCCGCCGCGCAGCGGCGGGCGGGTGCGGATGTAGTCGCCGTCGGGCGGCTCGATCTTGATGACGTCGGCGCCCAGGTCGGCCAGATAGCGGGTGGCATACGGGCCCGCCATCATCGCGGTGAAATCCAGTACGCGGATGCCTTGCAGTGGGCGGCGGAGCGGGTCGGGGACAGGTGACGGCATGCGTGAACGGCGGTGTTGCCGGAAGGGCTCTTCAAAGGGTCAGACCATTATGAGCAAGGAAGCGGTGGAATTCAAGCCGGTGCCGCGGACCGGGTCAGCGCGGCTTCGAGGCACAATGGCTGCGATGAAGCCGTTCGAGAAGATCGCACCGAAGAAAACGTTCCAGGAGGTCGCCCAGCGGATCCGGGCGGGGCTGATCGACGGCACGATCAAGACCGGCGACCGACTGCCGCCGGAGCCGGACATCGCCGCCCGCCTGGGGGTGAGCCGCACCACGGTTCGCGAGGCGCTGCGCTCGCTGGAAGCATCCGGCGTCATCACGCTGCGAACCGGCAAGGGAGGCGGTGCCTACGTGTCGTCGGGCAGCCCGTCGGCCGTGTCGGCCAGTCTCACCGATCTCTTCTATCTGCAGCAGATCTCGATCGACAATCTGACCGAGGCACGGATCGAGATCGAGGACGCCGTCGTGCGCCTGGCCTGCAAGCGCGCCACCGCCGAGGATCTCGCCCTGCTCGATGCGAACATCGATGAGGCGATGGCGCTGCATCGCCAGGGGCGGCTGCAGGAGAAGGCCGCCATGAACATCGAATTCCACAACCTGCTCGCCGTCGCGAGCAAGAACCCGGTCTTCGTCATCGTGATGCGCACCGTCACCGACGTGATCGCCGCGTTCCAGCGCCGCGCCGGCGCCGAGGCCGGCACCGCGGTGTTCCGGTCGCGCCGCCAGTTCATGGCGGCGATGCATGCCCGCGACGTCGACCGGGCGGTCACCGTGATGAACCTGAACATGCGACGGATCGGCCGCGTCTACGCACGGCTGGCCCGGGCACAGGAAGCCGGCGCCGACAGGGAAGGACGCCGTCGCGTCGCCGGCGGCTGAACGCGGCGCCGTTCGCGATCGATGATAGCCCGTCCGGTCGGTTTATCGTATGCTCGGTCGCGGAGGTAGCCCCATGAACGTCTTCATCGTGTTCGCCCACCCCGAGCCCCGCTCGTTCGGCCGGGCGCTGCTCGACCGGGGGGTCGCCACCTTGCGCGACTGCGGCCACGAGGTCGTGATCTCCGATCTCTACGCGATGGACTTCAATCCGGTCGCCAGTGCCGCGGACTTCACCGAGCGGCGCTTTCCCGACGCCCTGCAGTACGACCGCGAGCAGAAGCAGGCGTCGCAGAAGCACACCTTCTCGGCGGACATCCAGGCCGAGCTCGACAAGCTGCTGTGGTGCGACCTTCTGATCCTGCAGTCGCCGCTGTGGTGGTTCTCGGTGCCGGCGATCATGAAGGGATGGATCGACCGCGTGTTCGTCAACGGCACCGTCTACGGGTCGGGCGGCATGCGCTTCGACAACGGCGGGCTGAAGGGGCGGCGGGCGATGCTGGCGATGACGACCGGCTGCCTGCCGGGCATGGTCGAGCCCGACGGCCTGCTCGGCGACAAGGAGGTCATCCTCTGGCATCTGAACCATGGCACGTTCGGCTACGGCGGCCTGACGGCGCTCGAGCCGTTCCTCGCCTGGTCGATCCACTACACCGATGCCGCGCAGCGCGCCGACTATCTGGATGCCTGGGAACGGCGGCTGCGCACGATCGACAGTGCCGTGCCGCTGCCGAGTCATCCGCTGGCGGAGTTCGGCCGGGACTGGCGGCTGAAGCCGGGCATCGAGCCGCGCACCGCCGGTCATCGGCGCGTGGCGGCGACCGCTGGGTCCACGGCGACTGCCGCGACCAATGCGACCAATGCGACCAATGCGACCAAAGCGACCAAAGCGACCAAAGCGACCAAAGCGACCAATGCGACTGACGCGACCACCGGCGACGGGACCTGACGCGGGCTCAGGCGCCTTCAGCCGGGCTCGACGCGCTCAACCGCGGCGACGCGCCCCCTCACACCTGTTCTTCCGGCAGCCGCACGACGATGCCGTCGAGCTCCGGCTTCATCCGGATCTGGCAGCACAGCCGGCTGTTCGGCCGCAGGTCGGGAACGTTCTCCAGCATGAACACCTCGGTTTCCGAGCGCTCCGGCAGCTTGTCGGCCCAGCGTTCGTCGACGTAGCCGTGACAGGTCGCGCAACTGCAGGAGCCCCCGCAGTCGCCGAGGATGCCGGGTACGCCGTTGTCGAGCGCGACCTGCATCAGACTCTTGTTGAGCGGCGCCTCGACCTCGAAGGTGGCGCCGGTATGGTCGATGAACATGACTGAGGGCATGCGGAAACTCTTCGAGGGGCCGTCCGGAGCTGGATCCGAAGCTCCGGATGAGGCCGGGATTTGACATAGACCGTCCAGTCGGTCTATTGTTCCATCAAACAAACCGGCCTGACAATCCCTGCGGGAGACAGCAGTTGAGCGTCCGTGACTCCCTTTCCGTCGTGTCCGAGGCGTCCCGGCCCGCCTGGGAGGACCTTGTCCGGTCCGACCGCGTGCATGGCTCGCTGTATACCGATCCCGACATCTATCAGCAGGAACTGCGCAAGATCTGGTTCCGCACCTGGGTATACGTCGGGCACGAGAGCGAGGTGCCGAATCCCAACGACTACGTGATGAAGTCGATCGGGCCCGAGCCGGTCATCATGACCCGCGACCGGGCCGGCACGATCCATCTGCTGCACAACCGCTGCACCCATCGCGGCAACCAGCTCTGCATGAGCGAGCAGGGGAATGCACGTTCGTTCACCTGTCCGTATCACGGCTGGACGTTCGCCAACGACGGCGCGCTGAGAGGCTATCCGTTCCCGTCCGGCTACGAGGGCGTGGACCGGCGCGAACTCGGCCTCGGGCGGGTGGCGCGGATGCAGAGCTATCGCGGCTTCGTGTTCGCCTCGATGGCATCGGACGGGCCGAGCCTGCTCGAGCACCTGGGCGGCGCCACGCGGGCGATCGACACGCTGTGCGACACCTCGCCCGAGGGCGAGGTGCAGATCACCGCGGGTTTTCTGAAGCACAAGGTCAGGGCCAACTGGAAGTTCCTGGTCGAGAACGAGACCGACGGCTATCACCCGTCGTTCGTCCATGCCTCGATCTTCGAGGTCGCGCAGAGCGGCATCGGCTCGCTGTACAGCGCCGAGTCGACGGCGGTGTCGCGCGACTTCGGCAACGGCCATACCGAGAACGATCTGCGGCCGGAGTTCCGCAAGCGCGGCGTGCCGCTGTCGTGGTTCGGCACGACGCCCGACAAGCTGCCCGACTACGTGGCGAGGATGGAGGCCGCGCACGGCGCCGAGCGTGCGCATCGGATCATGATAGACGGAACACCGCACGTGATGGTGTTCCCGAACCTGTTCATCGCCGAGATCCAGATCTTCGTGATCCAGCCGCTGGCGGTCGACCAGACGGGGCGGCATATGACCGCGCTGCAATTCAGGGGAGGACTCCGTCTGAACCGGCGGATGAGACCGCGGGCGATGGGCTCTGCGTGGCCGGCCGGCTTTCTGCTGGCCGACGATGCCGAGATGTACGAGCGCACCCAGGTGGGGGTGCAGATGCGCAACCCGGAATGGCTGTATCTCGGCCGCGGCAAGCACCGGGAACGGCGCGATGCCGACGGCTTCCTGATCGGCGACAACACCGACGAGGTGCCGACCCGCGGCATCTGGCGCCACTATCGGGCGCTGATGGAGGCCGGATGATGACCGCCGCACGGCCGCTCCGAAGGCGGTCAGCCTTGCAGGCCGCGGTCGCGCTGGCAGGCGCGACCTCTCGCGCCGGCGGGTCGCATGCGACGCGAAACCCCGGCCCGAGCCCCTTGGGGGGCCGGGCCGCAGGCCCTTGGGGGCAACCATGATGACCGCCGAGCAGCGCGCCGTCCTGGACGAGGTCACGCAGTTCATCTATCGCGAGGCCCGTCTGCAGGACGAGCATCAGTACGATGCCTGGGAGAGTCTGTGGACCGACGACGGCGTCTACTGGGTGCCGGCCAACGGAGACGACATCGATCCCGAGCAGAAGATGTCGATCCTGTACGACAACCGTTCGCGCATCGCGCTGCGGATCCGCCAGTACCACACCGGCAAGCGCTACAGCCAGACACCGCAGTCGCGGCTGCGGCGGCTGGTGTCCAACGTCGAGATCATCGCCGACGACGGCACCGACATCCAGGCGGCCGCCAATGCGCTGGTGTTCGAGTCGCAGGCGCGCGGCGACACGCTGTGGGCCTCGCGCAACGAGTACACGCTGAGGCGCGGCGGCGACGGGCTGCGGATGGCGAGAAAGAAGGTGATGCTGGTGAACAATCACAGCGCCCTGTATTCGATGGCCTTTCTGATCTGAGGACGCGAACGATGGCTGACCACCCGGTTTCCGCCGTGCAGACGCTGGTGGGCGAAGGCCCCGCGCTGTTGCAGCTCCACGACGACGGCGTCGCGCACATCCGGCTGAACCGGCCGGAGTCCGCCAACGGCCTGAACGTCGAGCTGCTGAAGGCGCTGCACGAGGTCATCATGCAGGTGCACGGCGACGGCCGCGTCCGCGCGGTGCTTATCACCGGCGAAGGGAAGAACTTCTGCGCCGGCGGCGACGTCCATACGTTCCTGTCCAAGGGCGAGGAGCTGCCGCACTACATCCGCGTCGCGACCAGCTATCTGCAGCTCGTCGCCGCCGGCTTGATGCGGCTGAATCCGCCGGTGGTGTCGGCCGTCCACGGCTTCGCGGCCGGCGGCGGCGGCATGGGGCTGGTCTGCTCGTCGGACTTCGTCATCGCCGCGGAATCGGCCCGCTTCCTGGCCGGCGCGACCCGCGTGGCGATGGTGCCGGATGCGGGCGTCTCGGTGACGCTCACGCAGCTCGTCGGTCTGCGCCGCGCGATGCAGATCCTGATGCTGAATCCGGTCATCACCGCGCAGGAAGCGGTCGACATGGGCCTGATCACCCGGGTCGTGCCCGACGACAGCCTGCAGCAGGAGGCGCTCGCGCTGGCGCGGCAGCTCGCCGCCGGTGCGCCCGCTGCGCTGGCCAGCACCAAGCGGCTGCTGTGGAGCGGCCTGGGTCAGGGCGTCGAGGCGGCGATGCCGGAGGAGAACCAGACGCAGGCGACGTTGTCCGGCATGGCCGACGCCCGCGAAGGGCTCGCCGCGGTGATCGACAAGCGCGCGCCGCGCTTCACGGGGCGCTGATGGGCGGCACGAATACGGACGATTCCGCACAGGGCGAACCGCAGCGGGCTGGGCGCCCGCAGGGCGGCCTGGCCGGCCGCCGCGCATTCGTCACCGGCGGCGCCAGCGGCATCGGCGCGGCCATCGCGAAGCGGCTGGCGGCCGACGGAGCAGGCGTGCTGGTGGCGGACCTGAACGGCGACGAAGCGGAACGGCTCGCGCGAGGCTTTTGCGGCACCGGGCTGCGGCTGGACGTCACCGACGCCGAGGCTGTTGCCGCCGTCGTGCGCGCGCATGGCCCGTTCGACGTCCTCGTCAACAGCGCCGGCATCGACCAGCATGCGTTCTTCACCGCGACGACGCCGGACGACTGGCGCCGGCTGCTAGGCGTGAATCTCGAGGCGGTGCTGAACACCACCCATGCGGTGCTGCCGGCGATGCAGCAGGCCGGCCGCGGCCGCATCGTCAATGTCGCTTCCGAGGCCGGCCGGCTGGGCTCGCGCGGCGGCTCGGTGTACGCCGCCGCCAAGGGCGGCGTGATCGCCTTCACCCGTTCGATCGCCCGCGAGAGCGGCCGCAAGGGCATCACGGCCAACGTGGTGGCGCCCGGCCCGGTCGACACGCCGATGCTGCGGCAGGCGGTGTCGGCCGGCGGCGACAAGCTGCTCGCCGTGATGACCGGCGCGACGCTGGTCGGCCGGCTCGGCAAGCCCGAGGAGGTCGCCGCGGCGGTCGCGTTCCTGGTGGCTGACGAGGCCGGCTTCATCACCGGTGAGGTGCTCGGTGTGTCCGGCGGAATGGGATGTGGCGCATGACGACCGGATCCGCATGCAGTTCGGCAATCGGCACGCACGCTGAAAAGACATAGGGAGACTCTTCGATGACCTCAAGCACCGACCGCTTCGACGCGGTCATCATCGGCGCCGGCGCCGGCGGTCTGAGCGCCGCCGCACGGCTGGCCGCGGCCGGCCGGAAGGTGCTCGTCGCCGAGCGGCTGAACCGGCTCGGCGGCCGCGCGTCCAGCGAGATCATCGACGGTCACATCGTCAACATCGGCGCGATCGCGATCGAGAAGGGCGGCGTGTTCGAAGAGACCTTCGATCTGGTCGGCATGCCGCTGGACGTGCGCGAACCCAGTCCGGCGACGGTGTTCTACATCGACGGCAAGGTTATCAACGTCGCCAAGGGCGGCTGGGGCATGCTGCTGGGCTCGTTCACGAAGCAGGCCGCGAAGATCGGCGCGAAGTTCGCCGATGCGCGCGCCGGCGATCTGCCCGAGGCGAAGCTGACGACCCGCCAGTGGCTCGAGCAGTACACCTCCAACGAGACCGTCCATGCGATCTTCCGCAACCTGTGCGCGGCGATCTTCGCGGCCAACTCCGACGAGCTGCCCGCGCGCGCGTTCCTGACCTACTTCGCGATCAAGGGCGCGTTCAAGCGCTTCGGCTTCTGCCCGCGCGGCACCGTCGGCCTGTGGGACGATCTCGGCGCCGGCATCCGCGCCAAGGGCGGCGAGATCTGGCTGGAGGCGCCGGTCGTCGCGCTGCATGCGGACGGCGGCCGCGTGACCGCGCTCGACATCCGGCACGAAGGAACGGTCAGGAGAGTCGAGGCCCGCGCGGTGATCAGCAACATCGGTCCCGCGGCCACCGCTTCACTGCCCGGCGCCGAGGCGCTCGGCGCCGACTACATCGCCGCTGCCCGTTCGCTGCCGCGGCCGGCCGCCAACATCGTGATCAACTTCGCGACCCGCGAGCGTCTGCTCGACGTGCCGGGGCTGGTGACCTTCGGCAAGACCCGGCGGTTGTGCAACATGGGGGAGCTGACCGCCACCTGTCCGGAGCTGGCGCCGGCCGGCTGGTACCAGTACGTGGCCTATGCGGTGCCCAGGCCTGCGATCGGCGACTTCGACGAACGCAAGGAGATCGAGGAGTCGCTGGCCGATCTGCGCGAGCTGTTCCCCGGGTTCGACGGCGCGAAGATGCTGTCGGTGCGAGTGATGCGGGGCGACTGGCCGGCGCAGCGCTCCTGCGCCGGCTTCGACATGCCGCAGGACACGCCGCTCGCCAACCTGTGGCACGTCGGCGATGCCGTGAAGGACTATGGCGACGGCGGTACGCAGGCCTGCGCGTACACCGGGCGCGAGGCTGCCAACAAGGCGCTCGAGCTGTTGAACGCGGCAACCGCATGAACTACTCTGCGTGCTCGTTTCCTTCGTTGCGTCGTCGGGCGCCTCAATGGGCGGCGACGGCCGTCCACCAAAGACATGACCGCTGAAGATCATCCGCTGCTGATCGTCGGTGCCGGTCATGCCGGCAGCGAGCTGGCGGTCGCGGCCCGCCAGAACGGCTGGAGCGGCCGCATCGTGCTGCTCGGCGACGAACCGGTGCCGCCGTATCAGCGTCCTCCGCTGTCGAAGGCGTATCTGCTCGGCAAGGCCGACGTCGATTCGCTGGCGCTGCGCGGCGCCTCGGTCTATGCGGCGGCGAACATCGAGCTGCGGCCCGGCGCGCGCGTGCGGGCCGTCGACCGGGCGGCGCACCTCGTGGAGCTCGCCGACGGCAGCCGGCTGTCCTACCGAAAGCTCGCCTGGTGCGCGGGCGGCCGGCCGCGGCCGTTCGTCTGCGATGGGATCGACGAGGCGGCCGCTCCATCGAACCTCTTCCATCTGCGCACGCTGGCCGATTCCGACCGGATCCGCGCCGCGCTGCGGCCCGGCGCGCGGCTGATCGTCATCGGCGGCGGCTACGTCGGGCTGGAGGTCGCCGCGTCCGCGCGCGGCCTGGGCGCCGAGGTCACCGTCGTCGAGGCGCAGCCGCGTGTGCTGGCGCGGGTGGCGGGGCCGGAGGTGTCGGCTTTCTACGAATCGGTGCATCGGCGGGCCGGCGTGCAGGTGCTGACCGGCGGCGTGCAGCGCGTGAGCTGCGTCGCCGGCCGGATCGCCGCGGTCCTCCTCGCCGATGGACAGGTGCTCGAGGCCGATGCGGTGGTCGCCGGCATCGGCATGCTGCCCAACGTCGAGGTGCTTGCAGCCGCCGGCCTGCCGGCCGACGGCGGCATCCGCGTCGACTCGCTGTCGCGCACCGAAGATCCGGACATCGTCGCCGCCGGCGACTGCACGATGCAGCAGCATGGGCTCTACGACCGGCCGCTGAGGATCGAGTCGGTGCCCAACGCGCTGGAACAGGCGCGTGCCGCCGCCTCGTGGCTGTGCGGCAAGCCGAAGCCCAATCGTTCGGTGCCCTGGTTCTGGTCCGACCAGTACGATCTGAAGTTGCAGATGGCCGGTCTGTCGACCGGCTACGAGCAGTGCGTGCTGCGCGGCGATCCGGCGGCGCGCAGTTTCTGCGCGTTCTATCTGCGCGGTCCGCGGTTGCTGGCGGTCGACGCGGTCAACCGCCCCGGCGACTTCATGGCTGCCCGACGTGCGTTGACCCAGCCCGTCGAAGTCGACGCAGGGCGCCTGGCGGACGAGTCGGTTCCGTTGAAGGAGTTGCTGAAACCGGCCGACGTGCAGGTTACGGACTAGCCCTAGGTAGTGACGGCTTCCGGCAAACCTGATAATTCTCTCCCAAAACACAGACCGACGAGACGGTCTAATTCGAGACACATGAGCCCATCCGCCGAAGCGACGTCCGCTGCAGCGCCGGCCCTTGCACTGCACAACATCCAGATCGTCTACGGAGGCGCGATCGAGGCCGTCCGCGACATCTCGCTGGAAGTCCGCAGCGGGCAGATCGTCGCCCTGCTGGGCTCCAACGGCGCAGGCAAGTCCAGCGTGCTGAAGGCGGTCTCCGGCGTCCTCGATGCGGAGGACGGCGAGATCGAGAAGGGATCGATCCGACTGTTCGGTCAGTCCATCGAGCGCGCGCCGGCGCCGGACATCGTCCGCCGCGGCATGATCCAGGTACCCGAGGGGCGCCGGCTGTTCGCGACGCTGACCGTCGAGGAGAACCTCGTCGTCGGCGCGCATCTGCAAGGCGTGGGCAGGCTCGCCGAGACGCGCGACTACGTCTACAGCCTGTTCCCGCGGCTGGCGGATCGTCGCCGGCAGATCGCCGGCTATCTTTCCGGCGGAGAGCAGCAGATGGGGGCGATCGGCCGCGCGCTGATGAGCCAGCCCAAGGTGCTGGCGCTCGACGAGCCATCGCTCGGGCTGGCGCCGCTGATCGTCGCCGAGATCTTCGCGACGATCCGCAAGCTGCGCGAAGCGCGGGAGCTGACGATCCTGCTGGTCGAGCAGAACGCCAGCCGGGCGCTGGCGATCGCCGACTATGCGTACATCATGGAGAACGGCCGCGTGGTGCTCGACGGCACCGCCGAGCAGTTGCGCCGCAACCAGGACGTGCGCGAGTTCTACCTCGGCCTGTCGTCGCAGTCCGGTCACACCAGCATGAAGGACGTGAAGCACTACAAGCGACGCAAGCGGTGGCTGTCATGACTCCCCCCGAAGCGCCTGCGGCGCCTCCCCCCGGGGGGCGCGGCTGGCGGACCGGCGGAGCCGGATCCGCGGCCGCCCCCCGAGGAGGGCCGGTGCCGGTGCTGGAGGCTCAGGCGTTGTGCAAGCAGTTCGGCGGCCTGAAGGCGGTCAGCGACGTGAGCCTGAAGGTGATGCCGGGCGAGATCGTCAGCCTGATCGGGCCCAACGGCGCCGGCAAGACGACGACCTTCAACCTGATCAGCGGCGTGCTGCCGCCCACCAGCGGCCGGATCGTGTTCCAGGGCCAGGACGTGTCCGGACTGAAGTCGTCGGCGTTCGCCCGGCTGGGCATCGGGCGCACGTTCCAGAACCTCGCGCTGTTCCGCCATGGCACGGTCGTCGAGAACCTGCTGGTCGGCCGGCACATCCACTTCCGCTACTCGGCGCTGGAGTCGCTGATGTTCTGGGGGCGGCCGCGCCGGGAGGAGATCGCCGCCCGCGAGCGGGTCGAGCAGATCATCGAGTTCCTCGAGATCGAGGAGCTGCGCGACAAGCCGGTGTCGCAGCTCGCCTACGGCCAGCAGAAACGGGTGGAGCTGGGTCGTGCGCTCGCCTGCGAACCCAGCCTGCTGCTGCTCGACGAGATCGTCGCCGGCATGAACCGAGAGGAGAAGGAGGACATCGCGCGCTTCACGCTGGACATCCGTGACGAGTTCGGCATCGCGGTGCTGATGATCGAGCACGACATGCAGGTGGTGATGGACCTCTCCGACCGGGTCTACGTGCTCGATTTCGGCGTGCTGATCGCCGAGGGCACGCCGGCCGAGGTGGCGGCCGATCCGGCGGTGCTGCGCGCCTATCTCGGAGAGGAGTCGGCCAATGCCTGAGAAGGATCAGCATGACCACGATGCGCTGATCCGTGGCGAGGCGACGCTGCCCGGACTGCTGCGCCGGCGGGCGCAGAAGCGGCCCGACCAGGTGGCGCTGCGCGAGAAGGTGCAGGGCATCTGGCGGGGCCATACGTGGGCGCAGTACTACCGCGATGCCCGGCGGGTCGCCCACGGGCTCACGAAGCTCGGCCTGGCGCGCGGCGACCGGATCGTCATCGCCAGCGAGGACGTGCCCGAATGGTTCTATGCCGATCTGGGCGCGCAGATGATCGGCGTCCAGGTGGTCGGCATCTACCCGACCAATCCGTGGCCGGAGGTGCAGTATATCGCCGGTCACTGCCAGGCGAAGCTGGCGATCGCCGGGGACCAGGAGCAGACCGACAAGATCCTCGATGCGATCGCCAACGGCAGCGGCAATGGCGGCGGCGACGGCAACGGCCTGCCGCATCTGCAGCATGTGTTCTGCATCGACATGAAGGGCCTGCGTCGCTATCGGCCCGGCCGCCCGTACGCGTTCGCACACCTGCTGGAACTCGGCGACCGGCTGGTCGAGGAGGACCCCGACGCCGATCGGCGCCTCGACGCATCGATCGATTCGCTGAAGCCCGACGACGTCAACATCCTGGTCTATACGTCGGGCACGACCGGCCCGCCGAAGGGCGCGATGCTGACGCACCGCAACTTCGTCTACGGCGCCTATGCCTACATGGTCGCGCGCCGGATGCTCGACAAGCGCTTCGAGTCGGTCTGCTATCTGCCGCTGTGCCACGTGGCCGAACGCAGCTATTCGACGGTGCAGCACCTGCTGTCCGGCGGCTGCGTGAACTTTGCGGAGTCGATCGATACCGTCGCCTCGAACATCCGCGAGATCGCGCCGACCTTCTTCCTCGGCGTGCCGCGGATCTGGGAGAAGCTGCAGCAGGGCTTCGAGTTCCGGATGAAGGACAGCGGGCGGATCCAGCAGTGGCTGTATCGGATCGGAATGAAGCGGGGCCGCGTGCTGTCGGACCGGCGGGCGGAGCATGGCCGCCTGGTCGGCCTGCGCGACCGGGTGGAGTTCTCGCTGTGGTATCTGCTGCTCTTTCGCAACGTGCAGCGCCACATGGGGCTGAACCGCACGCACACCCGGATGTGCGGCGGCGCGTCGGTGTCGCCGGAGACGCTCAGGTTCTTCGACATCATCGGCCTGCCGGTCGGGCAGGGCTACGGGCTGACCGAGGCCGGCGGGCTCGCGTTCGTCCAGGTGCCGGGCCGGCCGTTCATGCCGGGTAGCTGCGGGCCGGCGATGGAAGGCGTCGAGTGGAAGGTGGCCGACGACGGCGAGGTGCTGATGCGCTCGCCGGGCGTGTTCAAGGGGTACCTGTTCGACGACAAGGGAACCCGCGAGATCCTCGCTGAGGACGGCTGGCTGGCGAGCGGCGACATCGTCGAACGGCGCGGCGCCGACGAGATCGCGATCGTCGATCGCAAGAAGGCGATCATCATCACCAGCGGCGGCAAGAACATCGCGCCTTCGGAGATCGAGAACGCACTGAAGGACAGTCCGTACATTCGCGAAGCGATCGTCGTCGGCGAGGGCAGGAAGTTCCTCGGCGGCCTGATCCAGATCGACTTCGAGAGCGTCGGCCGCTGGGCGTCCGAGCAGGGCCTGCAGTACACGACGTTCAAGTCGCTGACCCAGCTTCCCGAGGTGCTCGAGCTGATCCAGGGGGTCGTCGACGAGGTCAACTCGAAGTTCGCGCGGGTCGAGAACATCCGCCGCTTCGTGCTGCTCGAGAAGGAGCTGGACCACGACGACGGCGAGCTGACGGCGACGCAGAAGGTGCGCCGCGGCCTGATCAACAAGAAGTTCGGGCGCGAGCTGGAAATGATCTACGGGGGCGCCTGACCGATGGGCTATTTTCTGGAACTCGTCGTCTCCGGCCTGGCGGTCGGGGCGATCTACGGCCTGGTGGCGATGAGCTTCGCGGTCATCTACAAGGCCACCGGCGTCGTCAATTTCGCCCAGGGCGAGATGGGCATGCTGACCGCCTATACCACCTGGTCGATCGCGACCACCGTCGGCACCGGCGGCATCGTGACGGTGTTCGTCGCGGTGGCGGTGGGCGCGGTGATCGGCCTGGTCTGCGAGCGGCTGATCATGCGTCCGATGCTCGGCGAGCCGGTGCTGTCGGTCGTGCTGGTCACGATCGGCATGGCCGTCGTGCTGCGCTCGATCGTCACGATCATCTGGGGCGCGGCGCCGCACAAGTTCGAGGTGGCCGGCGCCGATGCGATCGTCGATCTGGGCGGCATCGGCGTACGGGTCAGCCAGCTCGGCGTGCTGATCGCGCTGCTGCTGGCGATCGCCGGCTTCTGGCTGTTCCTGCGTCACAGTCGCTTCGGCGTCGCGATGCGCGCGGTGGCCGCGGACGAGAAGACGGCCCGGCTGATGGGCGTGTCCACCGCGCGGGTGCAGGCCGTGGCCTGGGCGTCGGCCTCGGGGCTCGCGGGCCTGGCGGGCGGGCTGTTCGCGGTGATCTATGGGCTGGCTCCGACCGTGTTCGAGATCGGCCTGAAGGCCTTTCCGGCGACGGTGCTCGGCGGCTTCGACTCGGTGCTGGGATCCGGGGCGAGCGGCCTGATCATCGGCGTGCTGGAGAATCTGGTGGGCGGCTACATGCCCAGCACCCTGAAGGAGATCGCCGGTTTCGTGCTGATCCTGGTCGTGCTGATGATCCGGCCTTTCGGGCTGTTCGGCGAAAAGCGGATCGAGAGGGTCTGATGCGCAGCGGCTACTTCAAGGAGCGCTACGGCGACCTGATCGTGCTGACCGACTCCGCGGCGGTCAAGGCATGGACCGCGGCTCTGCTGGTCGCGCTGGCGGCAGCGCCGCTGGTGCTCGGCAGCTTCCTGCTGGCGCATCTGACGATCATCCTGTTCACCCTGGTCGGTGTGCTCGGCCTGACGGTGCTGACCGGCTTCACCGGCCTGATCTCGCTCGGCCACGTCGGCTTCCTGACCCTGGGCGCCTATGCCTACGCGATCGGCGTGACCCGGCTGGGCCTGCCGGCCGAACTGGCGCTGGTGCTGTCGGCGGTGGTGCCGGCGCTGTTCGGTCTGATCGTCGGCATTCCGTCGCTGCGCCTGCATGGCCTGTACCTGGCGATCACGACGCTCGCGTTCAGTCACATCGTCAGCGCGGCGATCCTGGCCGGCGGCAAGTTCACCGGCGGCGGGCGCGGAATCATGATCCAGCGCCCGACGATCGCCGGCTTCGACCTGTCGAGCGACCGCAGCTTCTACTGGTTCTGCCTGCTGGTCTGCGTGCTGGCGATGCTGGTCACGATGAACGTACGGCGCTCCTATGTCGGCCGCGCGCTGGTGGCGATCCGCGACAACGACATCGCCGCGCGCACGATGGGCATCGATCTGGTCAGCTTCAAGCTGCTGGCGTTCCTGATCAGCGCGGCACTGACCGGCATCGCCGGCGCGCTGATGGGGATGTACATGAGCATCGTCAGCGTCGAAGGCTTTCCGTTCCTGCTGTCGATCGAGGCGCTGGCCATCATCATCGTCGGCGGCCTGGGCTCGGTGCTCGGAACGGTGTTCGGCACGGTCTTCATCGTGTCGATGCCGGAGCTGGTCAACGGCTTGATGTCGACCTTCGGCGGCCGGCTGCAGGAGCTGATGACGACCAGCGCCCACGAGATCAAGAGCGTGCTCTACGGGCTGGCGATCATCGGTTTCCTCAGATTCGATCCGCGCGGACTGCAGGGTATCTGGCACGACGTCCGCCATGCATGGAGCTACTGGCCGTTGCGGTATTGAACATTCGTTTCTTCGTCGACCTTTCCACCGATTTCCCACCAGATGGCGCGCGCCATCCACTCGAAGGAGCTATTCATGAACAGGAGACTCACTGCCGTTGCCATGTTCGGGCTGATGGCCGCCGGAGCATTCGCACCGGCCGCTGCCCAGCAGGGCGTCACCGACAGCGAAATCGTCATCGGCGACATCCTGCCGCTGACCGGCCCGCCGGCGCTGCTCGGCGTCGCGCACAATCTCGGCGTGAAGGTGGCGGTCGCCGAGATCAACGCCGCCGGCGGCATCAACGGACGCAAGGTCCGCCTCATCTCGGAGGACGACGGATATGTGCCGTCGCGGACGATCCAGGGCGTGCGCAAGCTGATCAGCAGCGACAAGGTCTTCGCGCTGACGTCGATCTCAGGTACCGCCCAGGCGCAGGCCGCGATGCCGCTGGTCCAGCAGTCGGGGATTCCGGTGATGGCGCCGGTGACGACCTTCGAGGGCCTGTACAAGCCGACGATCAAGAACGTGTTCGCGGTCGGCTATGACATGGCCGATGCGGTGGCCGAGCTGGTCTCGCGGATGGCCACCGTGCATCCGGGCAAGAAATGGGCGCTGATCTCGCAGGACGACGAGTACGGCGAGAACGTGCGCGCCGGCTTCGAGCGCGCCGCCAAGGAGAAGAAGCTGCAGGTCGTGTCCACCCAGATCTACAAGAAGGGCCAGACCGACTTCTCGTCCGAGATCCTGAAGGTCAAGCAGTCCGGCGCCGAGGCGCTGATGGCCGGCGGCGTGCTGGGCGAGAACGTGACGATGGCCAAGGAGCTCGAGCGCGTCGGCCACAAGATCCCGATGGGCGTCACCTACGTGTCCCGGGTGCCGGCCAGCGCCAAGATGATGGGGACGGCCGCCGAGAACGTCTACACCGTCGACTACGTGTACCTGGAGAACTCCCCGCAGGCCAGGCAGTTCATGGACAAGCTGGCGAAGCACCTGTCGCCGGAGGAGCTGGCCCGCACCAACCGCTATTCGTT
>OEIU01000589.1_pt1 | contig 32078 bp, 36 predicted proteins | sample 1539221 | NCBI WGS metagenome assembly OEIU01 (sample SAMN03792071, study PRJEB22550) | activated sludge metagenome | feature: wastewater treatment plant; material: activated sludge; isolation source: Wastewater treatment plant of a petroleum refinery complex | place: Argentina: Zarate | collected...
AGTCACACCCGAGGCGGTCGACCACAGCCCAGCACCATCAGGCTGCGCTGTCGATGCTCACAGTCAGTCGATGGTCAGGTGCCGCGGGTCGAGGCCGAGCACGCGCGCGAACCGGAGCAGGGTCGCGCGCCGGCGGGGGCCCTGGTCGAGGTCCTCCGACCACAGCTCGAGGACGGTCCAGCCCTCGTCCGCGGCGAGCCCGTTCCGGTGGGCGTCGGCGCTCCTGCGCTTCCGGTCGGCGTGTGCGGCCCTCTGGTACTCGCCGACGACCCGCTCGGCCTGCCACACGAGGTCGCCCTCGAGCAGCCATCCTCCGGCGGCGTCCCGGACCACGCCGTTGACCTCCGGCTCGGGGAACCCGGCCCGGACGAACATCAGCCGGGCGCGGGTCTCGCGCGGTGACCGCACGCCCGGACGGACCAGGCCCACCGCCTCGAGCAGCTGCCCGCGACCCCGAGGACGGACCCGACCGTCGAGGGTGCTGCGCAGCACGGCCGCCGACGCGCTCCCGGTGCCGTGGCCGACGACGGCGTCGCCGGCAACGACGAGGTCGTCGACCGAGAGCCCGCGGTGCAGGACCTCGCCGAGGTCGCACCAGGTGTCGGCCGCGCCCACCACCCGCAGTCCCGACGCCTCCACGACCGAGCGCGTCTCGAGCCCCCTGTGCCCACGGCAGCCGGCGCGGCGGGTGGGCGTCCGGTCGGAGGTCCGCATGACGTCGAGGCGGCTGTCGGCCTCGAGCGACGCCGGAAGGGGCAGCCCGAGGACGACGGCCGCCGTGACGTGCGAGAACGCGGAGTCCGGGGGGAGGGCCTGCGCCCAGGCCCGGGCGCGGTCGACCAGTGTCTCCGGGGGTGTCAGCGTGCGGACGCCGTGCGTCGGGCGGTGCAGGCCGAGCGCCCGCAGGTCGCAGTGGCGCAGGCCGGCCGCCCGGGCCCGGGCCACCGAGAAGGGTCCGGTCCCGAGCGGCTCGGGCAGGCGCGCGCTGACCATCGGCCGATGGTGCTCCGAACGCGCGCCGGCGCCGTCGCGTCATCCACAGGGCACCCTCCGGGTCGCGCGACATGCGGACGGACGGACCTCTTCATCCGCATGTCGCGCGACCTGGAGGGGCGGCCAGGTCAGGTGCGGGGGGTGATCCGCAGCAGCCGGTCGTCGTCGCCGTTCGACGTCGTGACGTACAGGGCTCCGTCCGGGCCGAGCCGGGCCGCGCGCAGCCGGCCGTACGGACCGTTCGTGGCCCGGGGGATGGCCACCGTCGCGACCGACCCGTCCGCGCGCAGGGTGAGCACGAGCATCTTGGCGCCCTTGAGGGCGGTGATGACGAGTGCGCCGTCCCACGCCCCCCACTGCGGCCCCTCGAGGAACTCGGCGGCGCAGACCGCCTGGGTGGTCCGGCCCGACTGCCACACCGCGGGGACGGCGTTCGGGTAGCGCTTGGTGTCGGTCATCGGCACGCTCTCGTCGTAGCCGCCGACGGTGCCGCCCTGCGCCGGGTCCCACCCGTAGTTGGCGCCCGGCCGGAGGAGGTTGACCTCGTCGTTGAACGACGGCCCGTGCTCGGCCGTGAAGATGCGGCCCGTGCCCGGCTGGAGCGCGACGCCCTGGACGTTGCGGTGCCCGTAGCTCGTCACGTACCGCTGGTTCGCGTTCTTTGCCGAGGCGAACGGGTTGTCCGACAACGGTTTCCCGGTGCGCAGGTCGAGCCGGAGCGTCTTCCCGCCGAGACTCGTGAGGTCCTGCGGGATGCTGCCGCGGGCGGTGTCACCGGTGCCGACGACGAGCGCCCCGCCGGCGTCGAGCTCGGGACGGCAGCCCGAGTGCCGCCCGGTGGAGATGGGTAGGCCGTCGAGCAGCGTGCGCACCCGGACCGCCGACCGCTCGTCCGCCGAGAGGCGCCACGTGACCAGCCGGACGTCGACCGGCCGCCCGCCCTCCTGGTGCGTCTGGCAGGTCGTGAACTCCCGGCTCGTCGCGAAGTCGGGGTGGACGACCAGGCCGAGCAGTCCGCCCTCGCTGTTGACGTAGAGGTCCTCGAGGTCGGCGCCGACCCGGCTGAGCGTCGCCCCCGTGCGCAGGCCCGAGACGAGCGCGAACCGGCCCGGCCGCTCGCTGACCAGCGCCTTGCCGTCGGGGAGGAAGCCGATGTCCCAGCCGTGCTCCAGCCCGCCGGTGACGACCTCGACGGCCAGCGCGGGGACGGCCGTGCTCCGGGGCGCCGGGCTCGACGACGTGGGAGCCGTCGCAGACGACGACGCCGTGCCGGTGGGCGATGCTGACGACGGGGACGCCGGCACCTCGCCGTACCCCTCGTCGTCGGACGAGCATCCCCCGACCGCGAGGAGGGCGAGGCCGGCCGCCGTGGCCGCGAGCCGGCGCCGGACGGTGGGTCGGGCGGGGAGGTGCATGCCCCAGTCTCACATCCGGAAGCCGGTGGCGCGGGCCGCCGGAGCGCCCGGTCGACGGCCGGCGCCGCGTCGCCCTCAGGCCGGGAGGTCGGCCACCGCCTGCTCGTACGCGCCGGCGAGCTCGTCGAGGTCGGCGCGGTAGTCGGCGATGCGGCAGCCCAGCCCATTCGGCTTGACGAGGACCCCTTCCTCGGCCCACCGCACCCGGGCCCGCTCACGCAGCGGGGCAGGGAGGTCGCCGGACGCGTTCGTCACCCGCCACCACGTGACGTTGCCCCCGTAGACCTTCATGATCGAGCCGACCTGGCGCGGCCCGATGCCGACGAGGGCGGCGAGGTCGCCGTAGGACACGACCCGACCCCGGGGCACCTGCTCGACCGCCCGCAGCACGCGTTCCACGACGACGTCGTCCACCCGGCAGAGTCTGCCCGACGCGCGTCCTCCGACGCCCGTCCTCCCGCTCAGCCGGCCGAGCCGACCGACCCGCACGGCACGGTGAGGGTGACGACGCAGCCGCTGCCGTCCGGCCGGTTGACCGCGGCCGCCGCACCACCGTGCGCGCGGGCCACCTCACGGGTGATGGCCAGGCCGAGGCCCATCCCGCGGTCGTGGCGGGAGGAGTCGGCCCGCCACCCGGGCTCGAAGAGCAGCTCCAGGTGCTCGGCGGGGACGCCTCCGCACTCGTCGGCGACCTCGACCGTCGCGGTGCCGCCGCCGTTGCTCGTCGTCACCTCGACCGTGCCGCCGGACGCCGTGTGCTGCACCGCGTTCCGCACGACGTTGCTGACCGCCCGGGTCAGCGCACGGGCGTCGCCGAGCACGGTCGTCCCGGCGAGCGCGCCAGCCACGACGCGCACACCGGCGGCGTCGGCGAGCGGCGCGATCCCGGTGGCGGCGGCCGACACGAGGTCGTCGAGGGCGACGGGCGCCCGACGCATCGCGGTCGGCGCGTGCAGCCGCGACAGCTCGGCGATGTCGTCGACCATCCCGTCGATCCGGTCGACCTCGTGGACGATGCGTCCGTAGGCGTCCCGCGGCTGCGCGACGACGCCGTCCTCGAGCGACTCGGCGAGGACCCGGATGCCGGCCAGCGGGGTCCGCAGGTCGTGCGAGAGCCACTGGATGGTCTCGCGTCGCGACGCCTCCACCTGCCGGTCGCGTTCGCGGGCGGCCCGTTCCCCCGCCGACTCGCGTTCGAGGCGCCAGACCCGCCGGGCGAGCAGGGCGCCGACGAGCACGGCCATCGGGGCCCCGGCGAGGAGGACGAAGACGAGGCTGCGGTAGTCGTCGGCGGCGACGATCATCGAACGGGTCGCGACCGCCACCCCGACGGCCAGGGAGCCGACGAGCACGAGCGGGGCGCCGAGGGCGGCGACGGCTGCGCGCCCCCGCGAGAGACGGGCCAGGACGAGCGCACCGAGCCCGCCGGCCAGCGCCGTGACGACCGCGGAGAGGACGACCGCGCTGGTCTCGGGGGTCATCCGGGGGGCCCGTCGGCCGTGGCCGCGTCTGGCGGCGTGGGGTCCCAGCGGTAGCCCCGGCCGAACACCGTCACGAGCCGGGTCGGCGTGCCCGGGTCGGACTCGACCTTCTCGCGAACCCGCCGCACGTGCACGGTCACCGTCGAGGCGTCGCCGACCTCCCAGCCCCACACCTCGCGGATCAGCTGGTCACGCGACCACACGACCCCCGGATGCTGGAGGAACCACGCGAGCAGGTCGAGCTCGCGGGCGGTGAGGGCGAGCGGCTCCCCGCCCCGGGTGGCGGAGCGGGCGCCGAGGTCGACGACGAGGTCGCCGTCGCGCAGGACGTCGACGACGGGGACCTCCGGGGCGGCGGTGCGCCGCAGCAGCGAACGCACCCGGAGCTCGAGCTCGCGGAGGCTGAACGGCTTGGCGACGTAGTCGTCGGCGCCGTGCTGCAGGCCCTGGACCCGCTCGTGCTCCTGGCCGCGCGCGGTGACCATGATGAGCGGCAGGTCGCGACGCATCGAGCGCAGCCGGCGGGTCACCTCGAGGCCGCCGAGGCCGGGGAGCATGAGGTCGAGGAGGACGAGGTCGGCCGGGACGGCGGCGAACCGGTCGACCGCCTCGAGCCCGTCGCCGACGGCGTCGACCTCGTGGCCGGCGCGCGAGAGGTACGCCGCGACCGTCTCGCGGACGGTCGCGTCGTCCTCGACGAGCAGGATGCGGGCCACGGGCCCAAGGCTAGGCGTGCCGCGCCCGCGCGGCCCGAGGCCGGCGGCACCCCGTCATCCCCCCGCAATGACCCGGCGGTCCCGATGGGGGCCCCGGGCCCGTGACGCACGGGACGTGGACGGGTCCGGCGCTGCGTGGCCGCGGCTGGGACACTGGGGCGCATGCGCCGGATCGTCCAGAGCCAGAAGCTCCAGCACGTGCGTTACGACGTGCGCGGCCCGATCCTCGTCGAGGCCCAGCGGCTCGAGGCGGAGGGCCACAAGATCCTCAAGCTCAACATCGGCAACACCGCCCCGTTCGGCTTCGAGGCCCCCGAGGCGATCGTCGCCGACATGGTGCACAACCTGCCCGACAGCCAGGGGTACGCCGACTCGCGGGGCATCTACTCGGCGCGCACCGCGGTCGCGCAGTACTACCAGTCACGTGGCCTGCGCGACACCGCCGTCGAGGACGTCTACATCGGCAACGGCGTCTCCGAGCTCATCACGATGGTCCTCCAGGCCTTCGTCGACGACGGCAACGAGGTGCTCGTCCCCGCCCCCGACTACCCGCTGTGGACCGGCGCGGTGTCGCTCTCCGGTGGCACCCCCGTGCACTACCGCTGCGACGAGTCGAACGGGTGGAACCCCGACCTCGAGGACATCGAGGCCAAGATCACCGAGAACACGCACGCCATCGTCGTCATCAACCCGAACAACCCGACCGGCGCCGTGTACTCCGAGGAGACGGTGCGGGCCCTCGTCGACATCGCCCGCCGCCACGACCTCGTCGTCATGGCCGACGAGATCTACGAGAAGATCCTCTTCGACGACGCCGTGCACCACCACGCCGCGACCTTCGCCGGCGACGACGTCCTGTGCCTCACCTTCAGCGGCCTGTCCAAGGCGTACCGGGTGTGCGGGTACCGCGCCGGATGGGTCATGGTCTCCGGGCCGAAGCACCTCGCCGAGGACTTCCTCGAGGGGCTGACGCTGCTCGCCAACATGCGCATGTGCGCGAACGTCCCTGCGCAGCACGCGATCCAGACCGCGCTCGGTGGGTACCAGTCGGTCAACGAGCTCATCGGGCCGGGCGGCCGGTTCCGCGAGCAGAGCAAGCTGGCCTGGCGGCTGCTCAACGAGATCCCGGGCGTCTCGTGCGTCGAGCCGCAGGGGGCGCTCTACTGCTTCCCGCGCCTCGACCCCGAGGTCTACCCCATCGAGTCCGACGAGGCGTTCGTCATCGAGCTGCTGCGGGCCAAGAAGATCCTCGTCACCCACGGCACCGGCTTCAACTGGTTCGAGCCCGACCACTTCCGCCTCGTCACGCTTCCCGACGAGGAGACCCTCACCGAGGCGATCGGTCGCATCGCCGAGCACCTGGCCACCCTGCGTGGCTGACCGGATGGCTTCTCGCGCAACGCTGCCCGAGCCGGCGCTGCTCGGGTCGGTCGCTGTCGGCGGGGTACTCGGGTCGCTGGGCCGCTGGGGCGTCGGCCTGGCCTTGCCGCACGGAGCCGGGGACTTCCCGTGGGCCACCTTCGTGGTCAACGTCACCGGCGCGTTCGCGATGGGGCTGCTCGTCGCGTTCCTCGTCGACCGACCCGGCGTGCACCGGCTGGCCCGGCCGTTCGTCGGGGTCGGCCTGCTCGGGGGGTGGACGACGTTCTCCGCGCTCGCGGTCGACGCCGTGCAGCTGGGGGCGGCGCACCAGGTGCAGCTCGGGGTCCTCTACGTCGGCGCGACGTTCCTCGTCGGCACGATCGCGGTCGCCGCGGGGATGCTCGGCGGCCGCCGGGTCTGGCCCGGCCCGTGAACCCCACCCACGCCCTGCTCGTCGCGCTCGGCGCCGCCGTCGGGGCGCCGCTGCGGCTCACCGTCGCGCACTGGACCCGGGAGCACCTCGGCGCGGCGCCGCCGGTCGGCACGCTGGCGGTCAACGTCGCCGGGTCACTGGTCCTCGGGGTGCTCGTCGGCGACGCCGTCGACGGCGCGGCGCTCGCCCTCGTGGGCACCGGCTTCTGCGGCGCGCTGACCACCTTCTCGACCCTCGCCCTCGAGCTGTGGGACGCCCTGGAGGACGGCCGGGCGGTGGCGGCCGCGGTCACGCTCGGGCTCTCCATCGTGCTCGGTATCGGGGCGGCGGCGCTCGGCTACGCCCTGGCCGGCTGACCGCGCGGCGCGGCTCAGAGGACGAGCACCGCCAGCCAGCGGATCGCCAGCAACGCGACGGCAAGGACGAGCACGGGCGCGCCCGGGGACACCGCGCCCGTGACGGCCACCCCCGCGCCCTCGGGCGGACGCACGACCGGGCGACGGGCGTCGACCGCGGCGGCGACCGCCGCTGCGGTCGGGACCGGACGGCGGCCCGGACCGACGCGACGCACCCACGGGCCGAGGACCAGCCCGTCCTCGTCGTCCTCGTCGCCGCCGAGAAGGACGACGACGTCGTCACCCGCGACGCGGACGTCCGCGACGGCCGTCATCGGCACCCGGTGGCGCCGCCACGGGTCGACCAGACCGATCCCCTCGGCATCCACCCGTACCGCGGAGACGGCCCGGTCGACGCCCCAGTGGACGACGGAGAACGCGGCGAGGCAGACCCCGATGCCCTGCCACCACGAGGCCTCCGGCGCCCCGAGCAGCCACAGGCCGCCCAGCGTGCCGGCGAGGACTCCGGCCGTGCCGACGAGGCGGTCGAGGATCCCCGGGCCGAGCCGCGCGGGCAACGCCGCGGCCGGCGTGTCCGGGGAGACGGGGTCGCTCCAGACCGCGAGGTCCTCCTCGAGCTCCGGGTCGAGAGAGGTGTCGTCGATCTGCGGGAGGTCCGGCAGGACGCGCAGCGGGGCGGCCGGCAGCTCGAGGCCTCCCGGGTGGGCCAGTGCCACCCACCCTCCCTCCCGCACGTCGCCGACGAGCCAGCCACTGCGCACCTGCTGCTCGAGCCGTGGCGACTCGGGGCCGGCCGGCCGGGGACCCGCGACGATCTCGAGCTCGGCGACGACGACCTCCCGGTCGGTGGCGAGAACGGGGACGACGTCGTCGTGCATCTCGACCCACCGCACCGGGACGCCCGACGTGTGCATCGTCGCCGCGAGGGCCCGGCGGTGCATCCGACCACTGACCAGGGGTCGGGCGAGGACGACGGCGAGGAGCAGCCCGCCGACGGCGAGGGACAGCCACCACGTGACGTCCGGGGGCTCGGCGACGAGGTGGGTCCACCCCGGGTCGGCCGGGTCCACGCGCACGGGCACCCGTTCGCCGACCTCGTACTCGTCGAGGGTCTCGACCACGGGCTCGCGCGGGACGCCGGCCACCGCCTCCTCGAGGCGCAGCCGGTAGGCGAGGCCGTCCTCACCCTCGGACCCCACGACGACCGCCCCGACGATGCTCGACCTCTCCTCGTGCGCGGCCTCCGAGGCGAGCTGCTGGGCCAGGACGCCGAGGCAGGCCAGCGAGGCCGCGACGAGGGCGAGCACCGCGAGGTGCGACGGACCGAGCGGCAGCCCGGGGTCGCGCGCGAGAAGGCGCGGTGACCCGCGGACCTCCACCGGGAGGTCGACGAAGGCGTCGACGACCGCGCGCCGCCGGGACGCCCGCTCCCGCCGGAGGAGCAGGACGTGCCCCACGTGGAGCAGGGCGAGGAGCGTCCACGCGACGTTCGCCGCGACGACGTCGTCGAACCGGACGTCGAGCACCGCGAAGCCGACGGCACAGGCCGCTGCCTCGACCGGCCGCCACCACACGAGCACCACGGCCGCGACCGCGAGGACGACGGCGGCGGAGAACACCGGGTCCGGGCCGCAGACCGACGGGTCGGCGGGGGTGCAGCGGTCCACCGGCTCCCCGGCCGCGGACGCCACGAAGGCGGCCACCCCTGCGCCCACGAGGACCCAGCGGCGCCATCGGGTCCCGAGCCCGGCCACCCAGGCGGCGGCGCGCTCGGCCGTCATCCCCGCCGTCGTCCCGATGGTCACGGCGGGAGCCTAGGTCAGCGAGGACGCACGCGCCGCCCGCCCCACGAGAGCGGGACGGGCGGCGCGTCGTCAGGTGGCGAGAGCTCAGTCGGCGTGGCCGTGGCCGCGGGCGACCACTCCGGCGGCGTTGACGATGCCGGCGCCGTAGAACCCGTTGAACCGCGGCGTGCCCACGCACGTGGCGGTGTAGAGGTCCGAGCGCCCCACGTCGGTGTAGGACTGGACGCCACCCGCCGGGCAGGCGTGGTCGGTGGCGGTGCCCATGACGATGGCGCGCACGGCGTCCGGGGCGAGCCCGAAGCCACTGCGACCCTGCTGGCGACCGTGCGCCGAGACGGCGAGCGCGGCGACCCCGGCGGCGTGCGGGGAGGCCATCGAGGTGCCCTGGAGGTACTGGTAGTACCCGCACACCTCCTGACCGCCCTTGTGGTCGTGGCCCTTGACGACGCGGCAGTCCTTCATCGTCCCGAGCGACTCGCCGAGCGGCGTGATGTTGCCGTCGGCGTCGACCTGGCCCTCGTCCTGCATGACGTTGAGCGGGGCCGTCGAGAGGATGAGGTTGCCGTTGGTGCGGTAGGTGTCGGTGCCGAGGCCGTCGCGGTACCAACCGCCGGGCGCCGAGACCTCGATCTCGCCGGAGCGCAGGTCGGTGGCCCAGTTCGAGTAGTCGGCCTTGCGCTCGGACGGGCCGAGCGCCGAGACGCCGAGCACGTGCGGGCCCTCGACCGGCAGGTCGAGGCAGGTCGCGTTGTCGATGGTGCGCGGGTGCTCGGTGCCGCCGGGGTAGTCCGGGCTCGAGGTGTCGGTGCGCGGGTTCGAGATGTCCTCGTTGTTGTTGCCGAGAGCCGCGACGAGCGTGACGCCCTTGCGGTGCGCGTAGTTCAGCGCCCGTGTCATCGACTGGATGATGAGGTCCTGCTCGGCCGCCTGCTCCGGGGTGTCCTCCGGCGCGCCACCCCGGCAGTTGTAGGCCCACGGGTCGACGTAGAACGACATGTTGACGACGTCGATGCCGACGTCACCGGAGTAGGTGAGCGCCTTGACGGTCGGGGTGAGGAAGAAGTAGCCGCTGTCCTGGCCGGCGCGGACGTTGACGAGGTCGACGTTCGGGGCCACGCCGGAGACGCCGAGTCCGTTCATCGCGGCGCCGATGGTGCCGGCGACGTGCGTGCCGTGGCCGTTGTCGTCGTGGTCGGCCGGGTCGACGCAGCTCGCGTACTCGCACGGGCCGTCGATGTCGGGCATGTCGGTCGTGAAGTTGCGCGACAGGCGGCGGTCGAAGTTGGCGGCCAGGTCCGGGTGGGAGCCGTCGACGCCGGTGTCCATGATCCCGACCCGGACGCGCCTGTCGCCCATCTCGGTCCGGTGCGCCTGCGGCGCGTTGATCATGTCCATGCCCCAGAGCAGGGAGTCGAGCGGGTCGGCCTTGGGGGCCTTCGGACCCTTGGGGCCCTTGTCGTCCACGCGGCCGTCGCGGTGGTCGGCGGTGCGGGCCGCGACGTCCTGCTCGTGGGCGCGCTCGCGGTCGGCGACCTTGCCGGCGTCCGGCGAGCGACCGACGACGCCGTCCTTCGCCGCGGCCGCGACCCCGGAGAGCGCGCGGGCGCTGGCCGCGAAGCCGGCGCGGGTGGAGTCGACCGAGACCAGGCCGATGTCGGTGTTCACCGAGGTCACCGTGGCCCCGGCCTGCTGCAGCCGCTGCGCGAGGGCGCGGGCGTCAGTGCCCTCCTTCGCGAGCACGGCATAGCTCGTGCGCTCCGTCGTACCGGTCGCGGCGGCCTGGTGCGCGGACGCCGTCGAGGCCACCGCTCCCAGGGTGCCCGTGGCCAGGGCCACGACACCGGTCAGGGCGACCATGCGAGATCGTCGCATTCCTTCGTCTCCTCCGTCAGGGATGGGCGCGACGCTGCGCCCGATCCGCACCGTAGGGCGCGACCCGACGGGGTGGGGCTTTCGTGACGGTCGGGGCGGTGAGCGGGAGGGTGGGACGGACGGACGCTCAGTCGGCGGCCCGGGCCACCTCGACCTCGGTGCCGTACGTCCAGCCGTCGGCGAGCGGCAGGCTGTCGCCGCTCCAGAACCGGCCCGGGTCGTACCAGTTCGTCGGCACGTCCGGGCGCAGGATGCCCATGTCCTCGAGCGTGCTCGCGACGACCTCGGCGCAGTAGGCGTCCTCGGGCCGCAGGCCCTTGCCGTCCCGCGCCCGTCGGGTCAGGTGCGCGTCACGGCCGCGCAGCCAGCGCCAGCCGAGGCGCACGGTCGAGGGGAAGGAGACGCCGTCGAGCCGGGCGACGGTCCGCAGCGCGGCGTCCTCCTGCGGCCGGCCGGCACCGGGCTCGAGCTGGCGCAGCCACGCCCGCTGGCCGTAGCGCACCTGCCACGTCGTCACCGCCTCGGCGAGATCGTGCAGCTGGACACCGCGGTGGTGCTCGCCGGTCCAGTGGTCGCGCAGCGAGCGCCCGAGCTCGGCGTGCCACATGAGCGGCGGAAGGTCGTCGAGGACGAGGGCCATCCCGACGTGGTTGACCGGGGCGTTGCTCGCGGTCTGGATGAGCCGGTCGGCGACTGTGCCGCCGCGGAAGATCCACAGGTCGCCGGTCCGGGTGGCCGCGACGGCCTCGTCGAACGGGACGGTCGGGGGTGCGGGGCGCGCCATGGGCCCCAGTGTGCCGGGCCGGGCTCGCTAGGGTGGCGCCGTGGACCGCAACCGCAGGTGGAAGGTGCTCGGGCTCGCCGGCTTGGCCGGCGTCGTCGCCACCGGGGTGCTCGTCGCCCGCGACGAGCGCTCGCGCCGGGCCTACACCCCCGACGAGGTCCGCGACCGGCTGCAGCAGCGCCTCGACGAGGCCGAGCGCGCGTCATCGTCCGCCGACGACGGCTCCTGACCCCCTCCACCTCCGCCCTCCGCGGACGTGTGTGAAGAACGTCGCTGGGCCGACGTTCTTCACACACGGTCGCGGTGGGGGGCGGTGGGGTCAGCCGGCGGCGAGGATGGTGTCGAGCTTGGCGTAGCCCTCGACCATCCCGGACTCCATGCCGGACTCGACCATCGCGTCGCGACCCTCGACCGTGCGGCCGATGCTGCGCCCGTGGAGGCGGGTGCGGCCGTCGCCGAGGTCCTCGAAGTGCATGAACTCGAGGGCGACCTCGTCGGGCATCCCGTCGAACTCGAAGGTCTGCACGATGAGTTCGTCCGGGCGGACCGAGTGGAAGTAGCCGCGGAAGCCGAACTCGTGGCCCGCCGGGTTGCGGTGCACGTAGCGGTAGCCGCCGCCCTCGACGAAGTCCCACTGCGGGACGTCCATCTCGTAGCCCGTCGGGCCGAGCCAGCGGCGGACCTTCTCGGGGTCGGCGTGGGCGTCGAAGACGGCGTGCACGGGGGCGTCGAAGTCGCGGGTGAAGTCGAGCCACGGCACACCGGCCGGGACGTCGAGGGACAGGCTGTTGGCCATGGGGGTCACTCCTGGGGGTCGGATGCGGGCTCGGTGAGCACCGCGTCGAGGCGGCGGAACCGCCGTTCGTGGACGAGCCGGTAGCCGTCGATCCACGCCGTGAGGCGCTCGAGGGCGGCCGGCTCGAGGTGAACCGGGCGCCGCTGGGCGTCCCGGCCCTTGCTGACCAGGCCCGCGTGCTCGAGAACCTGGATGTGCTTCGAGACCGCCTGGACGGTGATCCCGAAGGGCTCCGCGATCTCGCCGACCGTCGCCGGCCCCCGGCTGAGCCGGGCGATGATCGCGCGGCGGACCGGATCCGCGAGCGCCGTGAAGCCGCGGTCCACCATCTCGTCGTCCGCCATTCCCGTAATCAACCACACTGTTGATCAACTGTCACGTTGATCAACGGCTCAGATTCCGGCCTACCGCGCAGTAAGCGTCGCGATCCCGACACTTACTGCGCCGTAGCCCGCGATTGAGGCGGGGGGGGTCAGGGGGCGGTGAGCCGCGCGACGACGTGGAGGACGCCGAACGGGTCCTCGGCGTGGAGGTCGGCGCACGAGAGGGGGTCGCGGCCCGACAGGGCGCCGGCCAGCACCTGCAGTGGAGCCCGACCGTGCACGAGGAGGTCGGCGCACAGCCGCGGGTCGAGGGCGAGCAGCGCCGCGGGGTCGGCGGCCCGCAGGGCGGCGACCAGCGCGTCGTCGACGGCGAACGCCCGCTCGTCGAGGTGGCCGGGGGCCTTCTCACCGCGCCGGGCGGAGCCGTCGGCGACGACGACGAGCACGGTGTCCGGACGGGTCGCCGCGAGGTCGGCGCCGAGGGCACGGCAGGCCTCGACGGGCGCGTCCCACGCGACCGTCACGACGTCCGCGACGACGGCACCGGCGAGCCCCGCGAGGTGCTCGCCGACCCGCTGCCCGAGCGGCGTCCCCGTGCCGCGGTTCTCCCGGTCGGTGGCGACGACGAGGACCACCTCGGCAGCAGGCCCACCGGCCGCGGCGGCCCGGACGGCGGCCACGGCGCGCTCGCGCAACGGGGCGGCCGCGTCGATGCGTCCGGTGTAGCGCGGCAGCAGCATCGGCGCGCTCGGCACGACGACGGCCGGCGTCACGCGAGCCCCCGGACGGTCCGGGCCGGCGGCAGCTCACCGGCGACGACGGAGACGAGGTCGAGGACCTGGCGGGTCTCGACCACCTCGTGCACCCGGTAGACCTGGGCGCCCTGCCACGCGCAGAGGGCCGTCGCCGCCAGCGTTCCGGTGAGCCGCTCCCCGACCGGCAGGTCGAGCGCCTCGCCGACGAAGTCCTTGTTGGACAACGAGACGAGCACCGGCCACCCGAGGACCGTCAGCTCCTCGAGCCGGCGGGTCACCTCGAGCGAGTGCCAGGTGTTCTTGCCGAAGTCGTGCGCCGGGTCGATGACGACCCTCTCGCGCTCGACCCCCTCGGCGACGGCGCGCTCGGCCTGCGCGAGCAGTGAGGAGCGCACGTCGGCCACGACGTCGTCGTACTCGATCCGGTGCGGCCGCGTGCGTGGAGTCACGCCACCGGTGTGCGTGCAGACCAGCGCCGCACCGAACTCCGCTGCGACGGAGGGCAGCCGGGGATCTGCCCCACCCCAGGCGTCGTTGATGAGGTCGGCGCCGACCTCACAGACGGCGCGCGCCACCTCGCTGCGCCACGTGTCGACGCTGATCACGAGGTCGGGGTGTGCCGACCGGACCCGCTCGACGAACCCAACGACGCGACGCTTCTCCTCCTCGGCGTCGATCTCCGCCCCCGGCGCCGCTTTGATGCCGCCGATGTCGACGATGTCCGCGCCCTGCTCGACGACCTGGGCCACGCGGTCGAACGCGGCGTCCTCGGCCCAGGTGACGCCGCGGTCGTAGAACGAGTCCGGGGTGCGGTTGACGATGGCCATGACGAGCCGGTCGGCGGGTCCGTACTCGCGCCGCCCGAGCCGGAGGGGAGCGCCGCGGCTCACGCGGTCACCCCCGGGGCCGGGTGGTAGCCCTCCACCGACACCGCCGGCGGGCGCTCCGCGAGGTCGACGGCGCGCGGGTGCGGCACGAAGCCGTCCGGGCCTCGGTCGTACTGGGTCAGCGTCGCACTGCTGCGCGGCGCCCGCGACGCGCCCCGCTCGAGCCGGGCCTCGACCGCCGCGATGACCTGCACCGCCATCGGGCCGAGGGTGTCGTGCCGGTGGTGACGGTGCGCCCGCCGGCCGAGGTCGACCTGGGCGATGGCCGAGGCCCCGAGCAGCGCAGCGGTGTCGACGAGCGCCGCCACCTCGACGCCGTACCCGACGGGCACCGAGAACTGCTCCATCGCCGACCGACGCACCGCCCACTCGCCCGCGAGCGGCTGCACCAGTCCGGCCAGCTCGGGGTGGTGCAGGGCGAGCAGCGGCCGGGCGACGAGCTCGGTGACCCGCCCACCGGTCTCGGCCTCGCGTCCGTCGGCGTCGAGCAGCGGCCGGTCGTAGACCGCCTTGACGAGGGCGAGCGAGGAGTCGGTGAGCAGCGGCCCGAGCAGCCCGCTGACGAAGTGCGTGCCCCACTCGACGAGGTCGGCGTCGAGGAACACGAGGACGTCCCCGGTCGTCACGTGCAGCGCCTTCCACAGCGCCTCCCCCTTGCCCCGTGCCGGCCCGAGCGACGGCAGCACCTCGGCGGCCGCGTGCACGACGGCGCCCGCCTCCTGGGCGACCCGGGCCGTGGCGTCGGTGGAGTCGGAGTCGATGACGACGAGCTCGTCGACGAGCGGCACGTCCTCGACCCAGGCCGCGCGGACCCGGCCGACGACGTCGCCGACGGTCGCCTCCTCGTCGCGCGCGGGCACGACGACGCTGACCCGGGTCGACCCCTTGGCGGCGAGCAGCGCGGCGGGGTCGTCGACGCGCGCGACGGTGCGGACCGGCATCAGGCCTCGTCGGCCACCGGGCGGCGGAAGGTGGCGAGCATCCCCACCGCGGCGAGCAGCCCGCCGACGGCCGCGGCCAGCCCCCACCACGGTCCGTGCAGCGACCAGCCGAGGGCGGCGTCGAGCGACCACCCGCCGGGTCCGACGACGGCGAGCGCGACGGCGACCATCGCGACGAGCAGGACGTACTCCCAGCCGCCCTTGAAGACGAAGTAGCCCTTGCCCCGGTGGTCGGTGAGCGCGGCGACGGTCATCAACCCGACGAAGGCCATCGAGGCGAGCCCGGTGAGCAGGCCGAGGGTGACGAGGGCGCCGGCGACGATCTCGGTCGTCGCGGCGACGCGAGCGTGCAGCCACCCGGGGCGCAGGCCCAGTGACTCGAACCACCCGGCGGTCCCCGTGAGGCCGCCACCGCCCCACACCTTGTTCGCGCCGTGCAGCACGAGCATCGGTCCGAGGGCGAGCCTCAGCACGAGCATCCCGAGGTCGAGGTCCATCCCGCTCCGTCCGTGGTGGTGGGTCGTGGTCGGTCGTCCGGTCGGCCGTCCGGGGGTGTCCGGTGGGCCGGCGCCGGGCGGCCACGGGCAGGCCCACTCTAGGTGGCGCCCCCGGGCCGTCCGGCACGGTGCCGGGACGCGCCGGTCAGTCGGTGACCTCGACGCCCTTCCAGAACGCGTACCGGCCCGTGATCTCGCGCGCGGCGTCCTTGGGCGCCGGGTAGTACCAGGCGGCGTCGGCGTTGAGCTGCCCGTCGACCTCGATGCCGCGGTAGCTCGCCGTGCCCTTCCACGGGCAGACGGTGTGCGTGTCGGAGGGCCGCAGCAGGTCCTCGCGCACGGACTCCGCCGGGAAGTAGTGGTTGCCCTCGACGACGACCGTGTCGTCGCTCTCGGCGACGACGGCTCCGTTCCAGATGGCCCGCATGGCCGGCTCCTCACGTGGCGGTGGTGGGCCCTCGGCGAGAAGGCCCGCCCCACGCTCCCTCTTCCCGCCGTCGAAGGTTGTCCGCGCCCCGCCGCGGGGTGAGGATGGCTCGGTGACCGACACCGCCGCCCGCGCCACCGAGCTCCTCGCACTCCACCGCGCCCCCGAGCTGCTCACCGTCGTCAACGTCTGGGACGTCGTGAGCGCCCGGGTCGTCGCCGACGTCCCCGGCACGCGGGCGCTCGCGACGGCCTCGCACTCCATCGCCGCCTCGGCCGGCTACGAGGACGGCGAGAACATCCCGGTCGAGGAGATGCTCGCCGCCGTGGGCCGGATCGCTGCCGCCACCGCGCTGCCGGTGACCGCCGACCTCGAGTCCGGCTACGGCGACCCCGGCGGCACGGTGCGCCGGGCCCTCGACCTCGGCGTCGTCGGCGCGAACATCGAGGACCGGATGCAGCCCCTCGGCGACGCGGTGCGGGCCGTGGAGGCGGTCATGTCCGCAGCCCACGAGGCCGGCGTGCCGGACTTCTGCCTCAACGCGCGCACCGACGCGTTCGTCCGGGACGAGGGTCGCACCCCCGAGGAGTGCCTCGCGGTGGCGATCGAGCGGGGCCGTGCCTTCCTCGACGCCGGCGCCCCGCTCGTCTTCGTACCGCGGGTGACCGAGCGGGCCCACGTCGAGGCCCTCGTCGACGCGTTCGGTCCGCAGCGGCTCACCCTCATCGTCGTGCCGGGTTCGCTGCCGCTGCCCGAGCTCGAGGCGCTCGGCGTCGCCCGGGTGTCCTACGGCCCCTGGTCGCAGCGGGTCGCGCTCACCGCGGTGCAGCAGCTCGCCGAGCGGGCCCTGGCCGGCGACGGCCTCCTCCCGGACGACGTGCGCCTCCTGAACTGAGTTCTCCCGTAGGCCGGTCGGACAGGGTGGTCAGGCCTCGGCGAGCGCCTTGAGGGTGAGCAGCTGCCGCCGGGCCATCACGAGGTCGCCGACGCAGACGAACGGCGCGAGCAGCCGGCCGCGCTCGAGGACGACCTTGAGCAGCAGCCGGGTCGAGCCGTCCGGGGTGGAGCGGACGCGGTAGCTCATGACCCCGCCCAGGATGCGTGCGGTCAGCTCGCGGCCCGGGTCGACGGCGAGGATGCGGCCGAGCGGTCGGCCGCCGCTGCGGGTGAAGGGCTCACCGACGACCGGAGGGTCGAGCCCGAGCAGCCTGCGCGGCGAGCGGTGCCCGCGGTTGTCGACCCAGTCGTAGGAGTAGGGCGCCGCCCGCACCTGGGCCACCCACGTCCACACCCGGTCGGCCGGCGCCGCCACGGTGACCCCGCGCCAGGCCTCGAGGACGGGACGGGGCACGACGGCGTCGCAGCCGAACCGCAGCCCCGTCTCCTCGTCCGTCACGCCCCAGCGGTCCCCGATCACGCCGTCATCCTCGTCGCGCTGGTGCGCCGCCGCCGCTGACCGGGTCAGGCGGCCGAGGCCCGGCGCAGCACGAGCGCCGCGACGTCGTCGTCCGAGGACTCGTCGCCGACCCGGGCCACGACCTGCGCGAGGCCCTCGTCGAGCGAGTGGCCGGCGAGCTCGCGCACGGCTGACTGCAACCGGTCGAGGCCGGTCTCGATGTCCTCGCCCCGCCGTTCGACGAGCCCGTCGGTGACGAGCAGCAGCGCATCCCCGGGACCGACTTCCACCTCGAGACCCGTTCGGCCGGAGGCGAGCCCGAGCGGCGGTCCGTCGGCGTCGGGGAGCCGCACGACGCGGCCGTCCGGGTGGGTGAGGAAGGGTGGCAGGTGCCCGGCACTCGCGATGCGCAGCGTGCCCCGCTCGGCGTCGGCGAGGACGTAGACGAGGGTGACGAGCTGTTCGGTGTCGAACTGGGTGACCATCCGGTCGAGGGCGTCGAGGACGGCCTCAGGGGCCGGGTCGACCGAGGCGAAGGCCCGCACCGCGGCGCGCATCTGGGCCATCGCCGCCGAGGCCGCGACTCCGCGACCCATGACGTCGCCGACGAAGGCCACGTGCCGGCCGTCGCCGAGCGCGAACGCGTCGTAGAAGTCCCCCCCGACCTCGGTGCGACCGGACGGCTCGTACCGCCACGCCACCTCCCAGTCGGCGTCGCCGACGAGGTCGTCCGGGAGCACGGCGCGTTGCAGCTGCTCGGCGACCGCGCGGGTCTGCCCGTAGAGGTCGGCGTTGTCGATGGCGCTCGCGGCGCGCCGGGCGAGGTGCTCGGCGAACCGGACGTCGTCCTCGTCGTAGCGTCGCGCGGGGTCCGAGGAGGCCCACGTGAGGACGCCCGACACCGTCCCGCGGACGAGGAGCGGCACGGCGAGGACGCTGCGGATCTCGAGCTCCGCGAGGGCGGCCCGGTGCTCGGGGTCGCGGGCGGCCTCGTCGAGCAGGGACTCGGGGACGTCGTGGAGGAGAAGGGGTGCGCCGGTGGCGGCCACGCGTCCGACGAGCGACCCGCCGGCGGGACCCTCGGGCCATCGTTCCTGGAGCCGGGTGACGATCTCGGCCTTGGCCGGGTCGGTGTGGGCGGCGGCGAGACGCCGCAGGGACCCGCCGCGGACGACGTCGATGGCGCACCAGTCCGCAAAGCGCGGCACCGTCATCCGGGTCACCTTCGCCGTCGTGGCCCGCAGGTCGAGGCTGCTCGCGAGCTGGATGGAGGCCTCGGCGAGGAACGCGAGGCGGCTCGTCTGCTTCTCGGCGACGGCGGCCGCCTCGATGCGCTCGAGCGCCTGGGCGCAGGTGTCGGCGAGGACGTCGAGGAACTCGAGCTCGACCGGGTGCGGCGGCACGGCCTCGGGGATCGAGAGGTGGATGGCGCCGATCGTGCGTCCGGCGGTGCGCAGCGGCACGGTGATGACCGAGCGGTCGCCGCGCTGGGTGATCCCGGGGTAGCGCTCGGCGATCTCGTCGGCGCCGACGAGGACGATCCGCTCCCCCGTCCGGATGGCGTCGGAGACCGTGTTCGGGGTGTCGAGCGAGAAGGTCTGCCACTCGGCCGCCTCCCCGGCCTCGAGGCCACGCAGCCCGATGAGCCGGACGGCGGACTCGCCGTGGCGCAGACCGAGGGCGGCGATCGTCGCGCCCACCGCGTCGGCCATGTGCTGGGTCACGACCTTGGTGACCGCCTCGACGCTCGACGCCGAGGTGAGCTCGTTCGTCACGTGCGCCAGCTCGGTGAGGGTCTGCCCCACCCGACGCGGCAGACGCGGCCCCCGGGGCACTGCGTCGAAGGGCTCCATGACCGGATCCTCGCAGGTCGGCGCCGCGTTGTCAGCAGGGAGCCGGAGGGGTCGGCGCGTCCCCCGCGCGGCGCGCCGGCCCCTCAGGAGGTCTCGAACGGCCCCGCGGCTGCGGACGTGGCGTGCTCGCGGACGGCGAGGCACCGGTCGAGCAGGGTCACCCCGAGGACGGTCAGCACGACGACGACGAGCAGCCCCACGCGGTCGACGACGGTGTCGGCCAGGGCCACCAGCCCGCCGACCGTGTGGCCGACGAGGGCACCACCGAGCGTGGCCAGCGCGTGCCGGTCCGACCATCCCGGGGCCGCGGACCACCGGCGGAGGGACACGTACGCGGCCGACGCGAGCACCACCACGCCGACCATCGGGAGGACGACCCAGGCACCGTGCGTGAACGCCGGCTGGGTCGCGTCCCCGAGCGGGAACGACAGCAGGACGAAGCAGAGCGTCGCGACGCCCGCCCCGGAGACGAGCGCGGCGCGTGAGGGGACCGGCACGGAGGCGGTGCGCGGACGGGCCGGGGGCAGGACGACGAGCGCCAGCACACCGAGGAGGACGACGGCGGCGACGCAGCCGAGGACGAACCCGGCCGGCGCCTGGTAGCCGGGGTCCTCGACCGGCGGCACCGACACCCTCAGCACCGCGACCCCGAGCAGCGCGACGAGGCCGGACACGACGAGCCCGGTGCGCCCGAGGTAGGGCCGCCCGCGGTGGCGCGGGAACACCAGCCCGGTGAGGGCGATGGGGACGACGAGGGTGAACACCGCGTGGTAGACGACGTTGGTCAGCCAGTAGGGCGCGTTGAAGCCGGCCACCCGCAGCCCCCACCCCGCCGCGTCGTAGAGGTGCGGGCTGGTCAGCGCCTGCAGGCCGAGGCCGTCCTCGAGGAGCTCGTAGGCCACCGCGAGGACCAGGATGCTCGGCCAGCCGCGGCCGCGGCGGACCACCGCCTCGCGGACGAACAGCACGCCGGCGCCGTAGACCGGCACCCAGAGCAGCACGAGCCACGCCATCCGGATCGGGGTCGAGCCGAGGGCGAGCTCGGCGACGAGCGGCGTGAGGACGGCGAGGACCAGTGCGGCCCGTCGGTGGCGCTGGCCGCGGCGGTCCTCCGGCCGGTCCGGCCGGGCCGGCCGGGCCGACCCGGGGCCGGCGGCGGGCGAGCGGTCGCTGCGGGGCCCGGCGCCGGGCCGGACCTCGGTCACGCGCGGCGCGGCGGCTCGCCCGCCGCCTTGACGAGGCGGTCGCCGACGCTCACGTCGTCCCACACCTCGCGACCGACCCGGACGGTCATCGGGCGCCCGTCGTCGCGGCATACCCGCAACCGGCGGTAGAGGTTCGAGCCGTCGAGAAGCCCCCTCGACTTCTTCTCCACGGTGGCGCTCCACGCGTCGTCGGTGCCCATGTCCAGGTCCTTCCGGTCGTCGGTCGCAGGAACCTTATCACTGATAGATAACACGTCGCGACCGGGTACTGTGCACCCGTGCCGAGACCCGCCCGGATGGACCGTCGATCGATCGTGGCGGCAACCCTCGAGGTCCTCCAGGAGGTCGGCCTCGACGCCCTCTCGCAGCGGGCCATCGCCGCCCGGCTCGGCGTCCGGCAGCCGGCGCTGTACCACCACTTCGCGAGCAAGGACGACCTGCTCGCGGCCCTCGCCGAGGAGGTGCTGACCCGCCACCACACGGCCCGGCTGCCCGCGACGGACGAGCCGTGGGACCACTTCGTCGCGCGCAACGCGCGGAGCCTGCGCGGCGCGCTGCTCGGGGTGCGGGACGGCGCCCGGCTCGTCGCGTCGGCCGGTCCCCGCGCCCCGGCGCTCGACACCGCGGTCGCCCAGGTGAGACTGCTCGAGGGGGCCGGCTTCTCGGGCGCCGAGGCCGTGCTCGCCCTCATCGCGGTGTCGCGCTACGTCATCGGCTCCGCCCTCGAGCAGGAGACCTCTCGCGACGGTGCCGAGATCACGGTGCACGGCGGCGGGCCGGGTGCGCTGCCGGGGGGCCACGAGGAGGCGGCCGCGCACCTCGCCGCCGTCGCCCGCGAGGTCGCCGCACTCGGGCAGGACCACGAGTTCGAGGTCGGGCTCGCGGCGCTGCTGCGCGGGCTGGCGCCCCGCCGCTGAGCACGGGCGGCACCGTCCGGGCTCGTGCGGTCCGCGGAGGACGGCTGCCAGGGCGGTCGCCGAGGACGGTTGGCGAGGACGACCGGCGGGTAGCGCATCCGGGACCGCCCCCCACGAGAAGGAGCAGACATGTCGGATGACGCACAGGCCGCGAAGGAGCTCGTCGAGACCCTCAAGGACGGCGAGCGCGGCTACACGACCGCCGCCGAGAGGCTGGCCGACGGCGAGCACCCCGAGTGGGCCGCCACGCTGCGGCGGCACGCGGAGCAGCGTGCCGGGTTCCGGCGGGAGATCGTCGAGATGGGCCACGCGTACGACGACGACGTCGACGCGAGCGGCTCCGCGACGAGTGCGCTGCACCGCGGGTGGATCGCCCTCAAGGACGCCGTGACCGGCGACGACGCGGGCTCGGTCCTCGGTGCCGCGGTCACCGGTGAGAACCACGCCGTCACCGAGTACGAGAAGGCCCTCGAGCAGGACCTCAGCGACGGCTTCCGGGCCGTCGTCTCCCGCCAGCACGCGGCCGTCGTCGCCGCGCGCGACGAGGTCGAGGCGCTGCGCACCACCGGCTGACCCGACCCGTCGAGGCCCCCGTCGCGCGACGCCCGCGCGGCGGGGGTTCGTCGTCAGCCGCCCTGTCGGGCAGCGATCTTCGCGGCACGCTCCTCGCGCTTCTCGACGAACCGGGCCGCCTCGGCGTCGAGCGCCTGGACGGCCGCGGCCAGCTCGTCGCGCGCCGTCTCGCCGTCGGCGTCGAGGCCCTCGAGCTCCCAGATCCCCCACTGCCGCAGCAGCGGGGCGACGATGTCGTCGTGGTGGATGCGCAGGTCGTAGATGCCGGCCATCGCCATCTGCACCGCCTTGCGGCCGAACCCGGGGATGATCGCCCCCGGCATCTGGAAGGACACGACCTCGTCGGTGATCGCCCGCATCGTCTGGCTGGGCGTCAGCTCGAGGGCGGCCTGGATGATGTTGCGGTAGAAGATCATGTGGAGGTTCTCGTCCTTGGCCACCCGGATGAGCAGCTTCTCGGCGATCGGCTCCTCCGTGTACCGGCCGGTGTTGCGGTGGGAGACCCGCGTCGCGAGCTCCTGGAACGACACGTAGGCGCAGACGTTGAGCAGCGGCTTGTCGCCGGAGTCGTAGCCGGTCTCCATCGTGTCCATCCGGGCCCGTTCGAGCTCCTCGGGGTCGACACCGCGGGTCACGAGGAGGTAGTCACGGATGCAGAACGCGTGCCGGCCCTCCTCGGCCGTCCAGCGGTTGACCCAGGCGCCCCACGCGCTGTCCCGCCCGAAGGCCCGCTCGATCTCTCGGTGGTAGCTCGGCAGGTTGTCCTCGGTGAGGAGGTTGACCTCGAGCGCGGTGCGGGCGATCGGTGACAGCCGGCTCTGCTCGACCGACCACGGCTCGCCGCCGAGCTCGGCGAAGTCACGACCGAGCGACCACGGCACGTACTCGTGCGGCATCCACTCCTGGGCCGCGGCGAGGTGCCGGTTGAGGTTCTCCTCGACGGTGGGCTCGAGCGCGGCGAGCAGCTGGGCGCTGTCCAGTGTGGCCATGGGTCCTCCTCGTCCGGCGAACGCGAGGGCCGCGCCCTGCCCCCTGCCTACACCCTCGGGCCCCCTCCGGCCAGAGCTGGTGACGGTCCAGCCCGGAGGCTTGGTTCGACAAAGTTTCGACAGGTTGCATCCGGACCACGGGCCCGGCCGGAAGAGATGGTGTCAGCACCCCTTCCCGAGAGGTACTCCCATGCGTCGAACCATCGCCGCCGTGGCCGCCAGCGCCGTGGCCGCCCTCCCCCTCCTCGTCAGCACGCCCGCCCAGGCCGCGGACGACGCGACGGTCGTCCTCGTCCACGGCGTCCCCGGACTGACCGTCGACGTCTACGGCAGCGCGGACACCACGTACAGCCCCGACGAAGCCCTCCTCAAGGACTTCGCGCCCGGCACGGTCACCGACCCGGTCACGCTCCCGGGTGGCACCTACAACCTCGCGGTCTTCCCGGCCGGCGACGCCCCCACGGGCACGCCGGCCATCGAGGCCAAGGACGTCACGGTGCCGGCCGGCGCGAACATCAGCGTCGTCGCCCACCTCACCGCGGACGGCACGCCGACGCTCACCCCGTACGTCAACGACGTCAAGCCGGTCGCGGCCGGACAGGCCCGCCTCGTCGTCCGGCACGACGCCGCCGCTCCCGCGGTCGACATCCTCGCGGGTGGCACGCCCGTCTTCACCGGCCTGGCGAACCCCGACGAGAAGACGGCCGACCTGCCCGCCGGCTCGGTCTCGGCGGCCGTCGCGCTCGCGGGAACGACCGACCCGGTGATCGGCCCGGCCGACCTCGACCTCGCGGAAGGCACCTCCACGATCGTGTACGCGTGGGGCTCGGCGGCGGACGGCAACCTCGCCCTCGCCGTCCAGACGATCGGCGGCCTGCACTCCGCACCGTCGGGCGTCCCGTCGGGCACCGCCGACCTGCCGGCGGACCGGACGCCGGTCCTGCTCGGCGGGATCGCCGCCCTGGCCCTGCTCGCCGCGGCCACCACGGCGCTCAAGGCGCGACGCGTCCGCGCCTGACCCACTCCATCGCCGGCGGCCCGGGCCCTGCGCCCGGGCCGCCGGCCCACCCCGAGGACCGACGCATGAGCTCGCCCCGCCCGCAACGCCCCTGGTGGATGGCCACCGTCGTGCTCGCGACGGTCGGGCTGCTCGCCGTCGCGGCACTGACCGGATGGGCCCTGAGCCGGCCCGGGCCGTCGTCGGGGGACGGCACCGCCGCCCTGCGGGACTCGCCGAGCGCTTCGGCCACCGGCCCGGCACCGACCCCGTCCGTCGCGGCGACCGCGCGTCCCGCGGCGCCAACCGACGTCGCGGGGGCGCGGAGCGGGCCGCCACCGGTGCGCGTGCGGATCCCGGCGCTCGGCGTCGACGCGACGGTGCGCCCGGTGGGGGTCCAGAAGGACGGTGCCATGGTGATCCCGGCCGCTTCGACGAGCGTCGGCTGGTACCGCTTCGGGCGAGCCCCCGGTGACGCGGTGGGGCACACCGTGATCGCCGGCCACGTCGCCACCCAGGAGGACGGGCCCGGCGCCCTTGCGCCGCTCAAGGGCGCCGAGAAGGGGATGCGGGTCGAGGTGACCACCGCCGACGGCGCCACGTTCCGGTACACGGTCAGCGGGCGCGCGCTCATCCACAAGAAGGCCCTGCCGGTCGACGAGATCTTCGCCCGCGACGGAGCTCCTCGTCTCGTGCTCGTCACCTGCGGCGGCGAGTACATCCCCGCGCTGCGCTCCCACCGGGACAACGTCGTCGTCACCGCCGTCCCGGTGCGCTGAGGCCACGCACCGCCTCCGCTCTGGCGCACCCGCCCCGCAGGTCGCTTCAATGGGTCTCGTGGGCGCTGACCGGGTCGCGACCGCGCCGTCGCGCGTGACGGTCCTGCGCGGACCCCGCGCGGACGCGGCGGCGCACGACGGGCCGTCCGGGCCGGGCGCCGGCCTCCCGCCCGGCTTGCCGGGCACCCTCGAGGACCGGCTCGGACCGGTGCACGGACGGGTGGTCGTCTGTGCCCGGCTCAGCCCCCCGACCCCGGTCTCGGCCCTCGTGCTCGAGGCCCTCGTCGACGCCCTCGTCGACCGAGGCGCCGACGAGGTCGTCGTCGGGAGCACCCTGCGCGGCGGCGACCGCGACCGCGGCCACCGCTCGGTCGGGGGGATGGCCGCGGCGGCGGGACTGACGGCCCGGACCGCGCGGGGTCGGACCTACGTCGTGGCCGACCTCCTGCACGACACCGGCCCCGCACCCGTTCCCGAGACCGGTGTGCTGCACGGCCATCCCGTCTCCGCCCTCTGGCGTGACGCCACCACCCGGGTCGTCGTCGCCGGCTCGGTGACCGACCTCGCCGACGGGATCGCGGGGGCCCTCGACACGATGCTCGCGCTCGCCGCGGACCTGCCGGGGGCCGACCCCGCCGACGTGGCGCACGACCTGGCCGCGCACCTCCCGCCCGACCTCGTCGTCGTCGACGCCCTCGTGACGAGCGACGGCGCAGACGGCGCGCGGGTGAGCCACCCCGTCGGGACGGGCGCGGTCCTCGTCGCCGAGGACCCCGCGGCGGCGGACTCCGTCCTCGCCGGCCTGCTCGGACTCGACCGCTCGGTCTCCCGGCTGGTGGCGCGGTGCGCGAGCGGGTCCCCACCCCCCACGGTCGACGGGGACGGGTCGCCCTTCGCCGCGGTCGCGGTCGCGCATCCCCTCGCCCGGGCGGCGGCACGTCGCGCCTGCGCCGAGCCACGGCTGGCCCGGGTGCTCGCTGCCGCCGCGGGGACGCGAGACGCAGGAGCCACGCCTGCCGACCCACTCCTGGAGGCAGTGGCGGCCCTGCTGACCCCGGCGCTGCGGGGCGCGACGGACGGTGCCGGTGCCGCCGCCCTGTCGGCCCTCCTCGCACTGACGGCGAGCGCCGCCGAGGCGCGCACCGCGTGGGCCACCGTCTACGCGAAGGACGAGGTCGACCGGGTGGTCGTGCCGCTGGGGTTCGACCCCGCCGCGCACGCGCCGTCGGCGTACGACGACCTGCCGGCGTTCATCCGGCCCTTCGAGGAGGCCCTGCGGGACGTCGCGCCGACGGGACCGGAGGGCATGCGGTGGCGGCTGGTCGACGGTGCGACGGTCTTCGAGACCTCGCGCCTCCTCGCGGCCGACTTCGAGTCGGTCGTCGCCCGGGTGGACGTCGCGGAGGGCATCAGCCTCATGGCGGACTACCTCGGTGGGCGCCGGGTGGTGGTGCCGGGGTCCCGCGACGGGCGCGGACCCGAGCGCCTCGTCCGGCAGGCCGAGCGCAACGTCTACCTTCCGCAACCGAACTGGCTCGCCGGATGGGGCGGGCTGCCGATCGACGTCTGCAAGGTGGAGCTCGTCGACCGTGCTCCCGACCGGCACCAGCTGTGGTGGCGGACGGTCCGCAGCCCCAACGGCTCGGCGGTGCACGACGACGGCACGCTCGTCTTCCTGCGGCGGCCCCGGGGGACCCTGGCCGTGGTCCGGGGCCGTCAGCGGTTCGCACTCCCGGTGACGTGGGGAGGTCTCGACCCGGCGACCCTCCCCGAGCTGCACACCACCCTGCTCGAGGATGCCTACCGTCGGTTCTTCGCCGCCACCTTCGACAACCTCGAGGCCTGCGTGGAGGGTCGCTCCTTCCGCATCGGACGGCCGGCTCCCGCGGCCGACGAGCCCCTGCTCACCGAGTCCGTGCGGCTCGTCCTCGAGGCCGCCGGCGAGTGGTTCGAGGAGCGGACGGGGGTGCGGCTGCCGGCCGCGCCCGGACCCACCGTCCCCGACCAGGTGGACGTCGACGGCTTCCGCCACGTGCGGGGGCCGCGGTGAGGATCGCGGTCACCGGCGCCACCGGCCTCGTCGGGTACCAGGTCGCCCGCGCCGCCGTCGAGGCCGGGCACGAGGTGGTCGCGCCGGTCCGGGCCGGCAGCACGGCGCACCACGGCCTCACGACGCTCTCGGCCACCGGTCGCCTCGAGCGGCGACGCGCCGACCTGGCGACGGCGTCGCGCATGGTGGAGGCGCTCGAGGGGTGCGACGCGCTGGTGCACTGCGCCGCCGTCTACGCGTACGGAGCCGACCGGTCGGCCGAGGTCGAGTCGGTCAACGTCGAGGGCACGCGGTCGGTGCTCGAGGCGGCCGCCGCGGCCGGGGTCGCTCGCGCGGTGGTCACCAGCTCGTCGGTCACCTGCGGGTCCCGTTCGGTCCCGGCCGCCTGCACCGAGGCGGACGCCCCCCACCTCGAGCCGAGCCCGGCCTACTACGCCAGCAAGGTCGCCCAGGAGCACGCCGCGACGGAGGTGGCCGGCCGCACCGGCCTCGAGGTCGTGCTCGCCCTCCCGACCGTCGTCCTCGGTGGCCCCTACGGCCGCCTCGGTCCGAGCAACGCCATCGTCCTGCGCCACCTCCTGGACCCGACCCGCAGCACCTTCGCCGGAGGGTGCAACGTCGTCGACGCCCGCGACGTCGGCTCAGGGCACCTGTGCCTGCTCGAGCGGGGCACGCCCGGCGAGCGGTACCTGCTCGGGGGCGAGGACGTCACGTGGCGTGAGCTGCACGGGCACGTGGCCCGGCTGGCCGGCCTGCCGGGCCCGTTCCTGGAGACGCCCGCCGCGACCGCGCAGTGGGCCGCCGGCCTCGCCGAGGCGTGGGCGCGGCTCACCGGCGGACGGCCGTTGGTGACCACCGACGAGGCCGCCACCGTGGGCCGCTACTACTGGTACAGCTCGGCCCGGGCGGCCGGGCTCGGGTACACGGCCCGCCCGGTCGGGGAGGCGGTCGCGGCGTCGATCGCCTGGCTCCTCGCGGGCGACGACCTCCCGCGCTGGGTTCGCGAGGCGTTGCGGGTCGACCCGGCCGTCCGGTCGGCACGTCGGCTCATCCCGCGTCCGCTGCAGGACCCTCCGCCCGCGCAGCGGGTCAGACCACCTCGACCACGACGTCCACGACGGCCGACGCACCCCCGCTGACGTCGACGGTGCTCGTGAACCGGTCGCCGGGCCGCACCCCCTCGGCCGGGAGACGGGCCTCGAGCGCGATGCGGTGCTCCTCCCCCGCCGGGATGGTCACCCGGTCCGGGGACACCTCGAGGACCAGGCCCGCGGTGGCGGGGCGCAGGTCGTGCGCGGTCAGCTCGACCCTCCGGGCACGGTTGTGCCGGTTGGTGACGACCACGGTCCCCGAGGCCACCGCACCGGGGACGGCTCGCAGGGCGACGGTCACCCGCGCCGCCTCGTCGTCGACCGCCGCCACGGCGACGCCGTCCGCTCCGGCGGCGCCGTCCGCTCCGGCGGCGTCCGAGCCACCCGCGTGGCCGCTGTCGTGGCTGTCCGCGTGGTGGTCCGCCGGGCCCGACGCCGTCCCGTCCCGAGGGGCGACGGGGTCGTGGGCTCCGTCCGGCGCACGCCCTCGGTGCTCACGCGCCCGGCTCGCGGCGGGCGCGAGCGCTCGATGCGTCTCGGCGACCACCCGGGCCATCCCGGCGCTGCCCAGCGTCACCAGCTGTCCGGCCGTCTCGAGACCGAGCGACCCGGCCTCTCTCCAGTAGCGGGCGCCCTCCCGGCTGACGGCCTCGACCCAGGCCCGGCCGGCGGCCGCGGCGTCCGCGTCCGGAGCCAGGACCGCGCGTCCGAGCTCGACGGACTGGCGAGCGGCGTTCGCCTGCGCCTGCAGCGCCCGGCGAGCGAGCTCGGTCATCCGCGCCAGGGTCTCCTCGGTGGTCCGCTGGGTGCTCATCGTCTCCTCCTTCCTCGCCGCGGTCAGCAGCAACCGCAGTCGCAGCTGACCTCGACCGCCTCGCACGCCCCCGGTCGCACGACGACCCCGAGCCGCTGGGGGCGCGCGCACCCCTCGAACCGCAGGTCGGCGTAGGCGCTGGCGCACTCCGCGAGGTCCCCGGCCCGGGTGCGCTTCCCCTCCGGTCCGTCCACCCGCACGGTGACGAGGAGCCGGACGACCCGGTCCTCGCACGGAGCAAGCGTCAGCTCGGCATCCTCGAACTCCGCCGCCACGACGAGGCCCTCGCCCGAGCAGGTGTGCCACGGACCCACGTCGAGCGTGACGGCGCGCTCCCGGCGCCAGCGGTTGTGCAGGACGAACGGCACGACGCGACGCTCGCCGGCCCGCGCCCGGAGGAGGACGTCGGCGTCGGGCACGCAGCACGCACAGACGTCGTCCCGGCAGCCGCAGCCGCATTCGTGGTCGTGGTGGTGCTCGTCGTCGTGGTGGTCGTGCGGGTGGCGGCGGGCGGTCGCGCCGGGTGCCGCCGCGGTCCAACCCTGCGGGACCCAGGCGTCCCACGCGGCCTGGGACCCCTCGGTCCAGCGCTTGACGGCGTCGGACCAGGCCGTGGTCATCGAGTCGAGGAGGTCAGGGGTGCTGGTGCTCATGGGGTTTCCTCCGTGGTGCGGGGTAGGACGATGACGGTGAGGTCGGCGACGGCGACGGGGAGGCGCGCGGTGTGGCGGCGGCGCGGGTCGAGGCCGTCGGGCACGACGAGCCCGGCACTCACCACGACCGTCCCTCCGGGCGGCACGGTGACGGTCCCGCCGAGGTCGAGCAGGAGGTCGGGCCCCGGCTCGGGGCCGTCGTCCCGGGCGCGGCCGGCCACCGTCGCGGCCAGGGTGACGGGCGTGTTCCCGTCGTTCGACACCCGCAGCTCGAGCGGGCTGGTCCCGACGTCGGTGACGACGACCTCGGCCGGGCTGACCCGGACGGCGACGCGCTCCTCGACCTGGACGACGGCCCGTCGGCGGGTGCCGGCGACCTCGAGCTCGGCGTCGTACGAACCGGGCGGGGTGGCGGGGTCGAGGGCGGCCGAGACGGGCACCGGCACGGTGCTGCCGGCCCCGACGAGGGCGGCACCGGTGGCGGGGACCGACGTCCCGCTCGAGAGGTGCAGCACCGGACGGCGCACCGGCAGCCTCGAGCCGGTGGTGTTCTCGACCGTCACGACGGTGGCGACACGGTCCGGGGGCCCGGAGAGGAGCACCGGCGGTTCCTCCGGGGTGGTCCGGCGGCGACGGGTGGCCACCGGTCAGCCCTCGACGACGACCGGGCGGTGGGCCTCGGGCCGGATGTGCGTCGACGCGGAGCCCCGGACGGTCAGGGCGAACAGCTCGAGTCCGAGCACCGACCACGACCAGCGCTGCTCGTACGGACTGTGGACCTCCGTCGCCGGCGGAGGCGCGAGCTCGAGCCGGACGCACGAGTCGACCGCGACCGGCTTGAGGTCGAGGCTCGCCGTGCTCTCCAGCGTCGATGACGTGCTGACCGGAGCCAGGGTCACGGTGGCGTCGGAGTCCACCCCCACCCGGCCCGCGAGGGTGCTCGTCGTCCCGCCCGCGAGGGTGCTCGTCGTCCCGCCCGCGAGCGTCAGCGACATGTCGTCCAGCCCGGTGAGCGTGCTCGTGACGTCTGCGGTCACGTCGCTGACGACCGGGTCGGTGACCCGGGTGTCGACGGAGTAGGTGGCCATGCTGTCTCCTCAGGGCGCGGTCGGGAACGGCGTGGGGTCCGGCCCCACGAGGTGCGAGTGGTGGAAGCCGAGCCGGGGGTCGACCCAGTCGGCGACGCCTGGGTCGAACTCCTGGAGGCCGGGCAGGGTCACGCGGTCCCGGAGCTCGAGGGACGGGTAGTCGTAGACCGTCACGTGGTTGAGCCCCCGGTTCGCCGTGAACAGGAGGGACTGGTCGGCCGAGAGCTGGCACGCGTAGATGCCGTCGACGAGCGAGCCGCGACTCACCCGCAGCGCCTCGCCGAAGAGGTGGGAGTTCGAGAAGAAGTTGCCGCGCATCAGGCTCTCCCCCAAGGTGTTCAGCGACTCGCGCGGATAGCCGAGGCTGCCGAGGGCGCCCGGGTTCTCGTCGATGAGGCGGTGGCTCGACATCGTCCGCAGGTCCACGAGCACGACGGTCTGGCTGCCCCCCGTGCAGAAGATCAGCTCGGTGTCGGAGATCGTCACGTCCGAGTTGACGTGGGCCGGGACGTCACGGTCGGCGGCCCAGTGCCGCAGCACGCAGCCGTCCTCCGCGTCGATCTCGTACGCGTACTCACGCAGCCAGGCCATCCCCCAGTGCGCGTAGTCCGTGCGGTCGGCCGGGTGGACCCGGAAGCTGATCGCGTAGAAGAGGTCGAGCACCGGGTGGCAGACGACGTGCCAGCACGTGGTCGGCAGGGTGACGGTCCGCACGGTGCCGGTGCGGGTGTCGAGGATGCCGACCTCCCGCGCCTCACCGCGGCTCGGGTGGTCCATCCCGCCGTACACGACGTAGCGACCCGAGGCGGTGCGCTTCATCGCGTGCGGGAGCTTGAGGCCGTGAGGGGCGACGACCTCCGCCTTCGTCAGACGGTTGAGGTCGAACCGCCACAGGTGTTCCCCGATGGCGGTGACGAACTGGGTGTCGTCGAGCCAGACGAGGTGCGTGCTGCCCTTGATCGTCGTGTCGGGGACCTCGAAGCGCAGCGTGGAGACGCGGTCGACCTCCTCGAGGGTGGCGAGGTCGTAGAAGAGGAGGTGCTGGCCGGTGTTGCCGAGGAACCCGACCCGCCGGCTCGGATCGACGTTGGGCGCGTGCCCGCCGGACGCACCGCCGTAGTAGGTGACCTTGTAGGCGTGGTCACCGGTGGCCGGGTCGTAGCGGAAGACGCACACGCCGGCGCGACCCTCGAGCCCGTTGAGACCGTTGCCGTCGAGGGCGATGTGGAACGCATATGGGTAGAGCCGCACTCGGCACGCCCCAGGGGTGAGCAGGATCGGCCGGCAGGTCGCCGCTGCGCTCAGCGTAGCCACCTCGGGCCGTTCGTGTCCCCCACCTCCTGCCGGGAGGTGCCGGCGATCGATGTGGGTCCGGGCTCGACGCGGACGGTTCACCTCTCGGACAGAGAGGCCCCGACCGCGTCTCCGCTGGTCGGGCCTCTTCGGACTGTCTCAACACAGTGCGCGCCCGAAGGGATTCGAACCCCTAACCTTCTGATCCGTAGACGCATTCGCAGTCGAGCGCGGGGGGTGAGTTCCGCACGGCTGCTGGCCTTCTCGTCCGTGATGCGGGGCTCCGGGATGCCGCGGGGGGAGTCGGTTGCTGTCACGGCTGCTGTCATCAAGCCGAGAGCGCGACCGTCACGCGGCAAGGCGCCGAGCCCGCCGGAGTGGTCCGCCGGCCCAGCTTGGGAAGCGAGCGGACGGGTCGTTCGGGGCTGTGATCACGCACGGCTGCAGTGGCTTTCGTGGTGCCTGTTTGCTGCGCTCTGGAAGGTGATTGGGCACGATTGGGCACGCGGGCAGGGAGAGCCACCGATCCGTAGCGGA
>OEIU01000590.1_pt1 | contig 32033 bp, 35 predicted proteins | sample 1539221 | NCBI WGS metagenome assembly OEIU01 (sample SAMN03792071, study PRJEB22550) | activated sludge metagenome | feature: wastewater treatment plant; material: activated sludge; isolation source: Wastewater treatment plant of a petroleum refinery complex | place: Argentina: Zarate | collected...
TACCGAATGCGGTAAAGAACGGCCGGTGAAATGCGAATTAGTGAGAGAGACAACACTCGGGCTTGAAGGCGAGATCAGGCCGCTGCAGAAGTTCGGCGATCCGGTTCGTTTGGTCGCGGGCGTTGTCGAAGCCGAAGCAGCTCACACCCGCAGTGCCGGAGATGACGTAGACACATTGCTCTTGGTTCAGGGCGATTCGAGGCATTGCCGATTCCTTGAAGATGCGCGGAGCCGGCCCTGCGGGTCGTGCTCCGCAGGTTGCTGGAAAGGCCGTGCGGACTTCGTGCAACAGCGGCGAGGCTGCAGTCGAAGGGGGCAGGGCGATGACGAAGGTCCAGGCCGCTGTGGCGGTAGGGCCAGGGTGTTCACTCGTGACCGCATTGCCGCGGCCGAACTCAGGGCGGCAACGAATGCTTGGGGGCCGCAGTAGGCGCCGCGACGCAGTCGGGCATCGGGAGCCGATGCGCGTGAGGCTCGACGGGCGGGTATCGACCGCAACGCCCGAGCTGCTCGGGAGTTCTCCGCTGCGGCTCGGCTGCGGAGCGGGAAAGACGACTCAGTCTGGCCGACGTGGCCCACGCGCAATACGAGCGTCGGCGAATGCCCTGCGGAAGCGGCCTGCCACGCGGCGATTCACGGTGGAAAAACACGCGGGACGGATTGCGAGCGGAACGGCTCCATGCAGTCTGTTGACGTGGAGCAATGGCGCGGGATGCTGGTCGCACGATCACCCAGCGAGATTCCCATGGCCTGCTCATCCCGATTCGCTCACCGCGTCCGCGAGACGCTCGAAGCCGAGGGCTATTGCGTCCACCACGGCAGGCCGGACGACGGCCCGGACCTCGCGGGTCGGTACTGGTTTACTTGGTCGGTGGCGGGAATGGCCGACTGCGAGGTCGGCCCGACCTGCTTGCGGGCATGGGAGGCGTGGGCGAGCGCGCTGGAGCATCGACTGACCAACAGCAACATCGAGATGCATCGCGTCGCACCCGCTTCGTCCCCGCTCGAAGCCTTCCGGCCCGCGACGCTGCCACCCGAAGTGCTCGACGCGCGTGCGATGGCGGCGCGCCACGGCTTGTCCGAAGCGATGGCCGCAGCGCAGATCGAGCGCCTTCGCGGACAAGCGATCTACATGAACGACCGCTATCAGGTCAACGTCGAAATCCTGCAGGCGCCCTTCGGGCAAGGCACCAGCGATGTGGCCTGGCTGTCCATCAAGCGCCGCGATCGCGCCCCAGTGCACGACTGGCGCGAGCTGCAGCAGATCAAGAACATGATCGTCGGCGAAGCGCACGAAGGCTTCGATCTCTACCCGGCAGAGTCACGGCTGGTGGACACCGCGAACCAGTATCACCTGTGGGTGTTCATGGACCCGAGCGTGCGCTTGCCCGTGGGCTATCGCAATCGGGAAGTGCTGGGGGCTGCCGATGCCGCAGCCGTGGGTGCCGGCCAGCGGGACTTCGACGCCCCACGATAGACGGGCGGGACTCCGCCCGACCGTGAAGACAAAGGCGGCGGCCCGATGGCACGCCGCCGCCCGCAACAACATTCGCCGGGCCGCTACAGCGCAGCGTCCTTCAGCTTCTTCAGCGCGCGCACCTTGATGCGCACGGTGGCCGGCTTGGCGGCGAACACGCGCTCGACCTTCGTGAACGGATCGAGGCCCTTGCGCTTAGGTTTCGCGGGCACCTGTTGCACGCCGATCTTCAGCAGACCCGGGAGCGCGAAGCCGCCGGCGCCCTTCTTGTGGATCGAGCCGAGCACGGTGGCTTCCAGTGCCGCCAGCACGGCTTTGACGGCCTTGGGCTCGACGCCGGACTGCGCGGCCAGATGGGCCGTCAGCGACGATTTGGTGAAGGTCTCCTTGACCGGCTTGATGGTCTTGACGGCCGGGGCTGCGGTCTTGAGAGCACGTGCCGTCTTTGCGGCGGTTTTCTTTGCAGTTGCCATGGTTCCCTTGGTGAGAGTTGTTGAGTGAGTGGGGCGATGCCCCATGCGCGTTTGCGCGCCGCGATTCTATGGAGGGTGCCGGGGTTTCCGGTGGCGCTTGCAGGTCGAAGTGGCCGGCACCGGCTTGCGCCGAAGACACAATGAGACATGCCCAGCAAACTTGCCAAGGACTTCCAGTCCTTCGCCGACCTTGCCGCCGCGTACCAGCGGGACAAGGACTACCGGATCGTCCGCCTGCCTCGCCCCGGATCGTCGACGGCCGTTCTCGCGCCGCACGGCGGTGGCATCGAGGCCTACACGGCCGACATCGCGCGCGCCATCGCCGGGGACGACTTCGGCCTGTACCTGTTCGAGGGCTTGCTGCGTGCAGGCAACTTCGCGGCCCTGCGCCTGCCAAGCGAGTTGTTCGACGAGCCCGAGTGTCTTGACATGCTGGGATCGTGCGACCGGGTGGTCTCGCTGCACGGCTGCGGGGTGCCCGCAGAAATCGTTCTGATCGGCGGTAGGGACGAGCAGCTGCGCGCCGCCATCGCTGCGCGGCTGAGCGCCGCCGGCCTCAAGTGCGAAGACGCGCCGGCGGGCCTTGCCGGCACCGATCCGCGCAACATCTGCAATCGCGGCCGATCCGGGCGCGGGGTGCGGTTGGAGGTCTCGATGGATCTGCGGCGGTCCAGCCGGCGCGCCACGCTCGTGCGGGCGGTGCGGGAGGCGCTGCTCGGCTGACGCGGTGCAGGCCGGGTCGGTTCCGGCCTCGGCGTGCTGCGAACGGCGTTGAATCGCAGCCCTTGATACGTGAAGGGTTGGCGAGAGGATGACTGCATCCAATGCAGACCACCCCCGCCATGAATCATCCACCGACTCCCACACTGCCGATCGCGCGCATCGTGCAGGGCAAGAACCCGCGCGAGTATCTCGATCCGGTCGAAATGGCCGAACTGGAGGAGGGCATCCGGGCGGTCGGCGTGATCGAGCCGATCGTGGTGCGGCCGGTCCCTGACAGCAATCTGTTCGAGATCGTCGCCGGCGAGCGCCGCTGGCGCGCGGCAAAGAACGTCTTCGGCGACAGCTACGACATGCCGGTCGTGATCAAGAACGTGAGCGACGCCGGTGCCGAGGCGATGGCGCTGATCGAGAACCACCACCGCACCGCGATGTCGGCCGCGGAGGAAGCACATGTCGCGCAGCGCCAGTTGCTGCGCAATCGCGGCGACAAGGTGGAGACGGCCGCCGGCATGGGCTGGACGGCCGACATGCTGGAGCGCAGGCTGGCGCTGCTGGCCTGCACGCCCGCCGTGCTGAATGCGCTGACCCGGCGGCAAATCCAGCTGGGACATGCCGAACTGCTGTCCGGCGTGCCGCCCCAGATGCAGGAGCGGGTGCTCGCCGGTCTGCTGGCGCACAAGGTGCCGGTGGCCGTGCTGAAGGCGCAGCTGGGCCAGTATGCACGGCGGCTCTCCGACGCGATCTTCGACACTGCGCCTTGCGCGAACTGTCCGCACAACTCCGCCCGGCAGGCGGGCCTGTTCGCCGAATCGATCGGCGAGGGCTACTGCCAGCACCCGACCCACTTCGATCAACTCACGCAGCCGGCAGTAGACGCCAAAGCCAGCGCGCTGTGCGCCGAGTATCCGGTGGTGCATGTGGTCAAGGTCGGCGACGGCTTCGTGCCGCTGCCCGTCTCGGCCGATGGTGATCTGGGCGTCGGGGCGGAACAGTACACCGCGTGCCAGGGCTGCAAGTGCTTCGGGGCCTCGGTGTCGGCGATGCCCGGAAGCCATGGCGCGGTGACGGCATCGCTGTGCTTCGACGCCGCCTGCAACAGCCAGAAGGCGGCGCAGTGGCGCAGGGCCAGGAGAGACGCTCAGGGGCAGCCAGCCAAGGCGGATGAGTGGGAAGCGACCGCCGGACTCGGCGCCAGCCCCATCGGCAGACCCGCGCCCTCTGTCGCCGCGACTGACCGAGCGAGCCGCAAGTCATCCCCGCGCCCGACGAATCAGACGCCGCAGCGCGTGGTCGAGTACCGCATCGCGCAGTGGCGCAAGTGGCTGGCAGCGGCGCTGATGGCCCAGCCGCACCGCAGCCCTCGCGTCCTGATCGCGCTGACCCTCGCCGGTCGAGGATCGGACATGAAGGTGGCCCAGTTCGAGAAGGCGTTCACCAGGATTGCAGGCTCGGGTCGAGGCTCGCCTCCCGACTTGCGCGAAGCCCTGCGGCGAATCGAGGACGTGGCGGCGGATCAGGTGGACCGGCTGGTGCTGGCAGCCATCGCATCGGCAGCCTTCGGCGTCGATGCGGAAAACCTCGAACTGCTGCTGGACTACCTCGGTGTGGACGAGGCGCAGTGCTTCCGCTGGGACGCGACCTTCCTGGACCTGTTCACGATGAGCGAACTGCAAAGCCTCGCGACCGAGGTGGGGCTCCGGGCGGCGATGGGCTCGCGATACAAGGCCGCGAGAGCCGGCAAAAAGGACTGCTTCGTCCAGGCGCTGCTGAACGTCGCGGGGTTCGCCTACCAGGGCAGAGTCCCGGCCGTCATGCGCTACCGCCGGCAGGCGAGATGCAGTGCAGCGGATGGGCACGACGACCGCGAAGGATCGGCGCAGCCCGAAGGCCAGAACGAGCCCGAACGGATGCACGAGGCCACGGCAGTGGGCTGACTCCGCAGGCACCTTGAGACACGGACACCCATGCTTAGCATGGATCGCATGGGGAATTGCCCCGAATCCAGGAGAAGTCGATGACGATGTTTGAAGAACTGTTCGCTCTGGCGGCAGGCGCCAGCCTCACGCTGACCCTCAGCGCCGACTCCAAGACGGGCAGGATGACGATCAACGTGATCCCCCAGGCCGAACAAGGACGTCGGCGAACAGGCGCTGACGAAGGCACTGAGCCTGACCGCGACGCCGCAGGAGTTCGACGAAGGCTTCGTTGCTGGGCTCCGGAGCTACCGCGAAATCCGGCAGAGCCTGGCCGACCAGGTCGAAGCCACCAAGGAAGTCCTCGAAGCGGCCAAGGCCGCCTCGGTGAAGAAGGCGGCCGACGCCAGCGTCAAGGCGCGGGCCGACAAGCCGCCAATGGCGAGCCCGAAGCCCGCCGTCGCGCCGACCAGCGGCGCGGGCGATGCCGGCGGCGATGACGACGAGGACGCCGAACGGGACCAGGCGCAGGCGCCCGCCAAGGATATCGGCGAGGCGATGGACCTGTTCGGCTGATCCGCTGGCACCGGTTGCGACCCCCTGATCGGCGAGAGACTGACTTGGCAGGGCATCGGTATCCGCCGCGCCCGCCACCACGAGAAGGACCGACACCATGTCGATATCGATCCAGGAAATCAAGCGTGTCTTCCGCTACAACGGCATCACGCTGCCGGATGTGCCCGGGCTCGGCCCGCGCGAGGTCCGCGACCTCTACAGCGCGCAGTACCCCGAACTGATCAGCGCCGAGATCGAGGCTGGCGAAGTGCGCGACGGCACGCAGGAGTACACCTTCCGCAAGGCGGTGGGTACGAAGGGCGCGTCCCCGCGTGAGGGCGCACGCATCGCGGCGCTGCGGCGGCGTGCCGAGGCCGAAGCCCAAGGCCTGGGCGGCACCGACCCGAAGCTGCTGCGCTCGCTGCAGAACCGGCGCGCGAACGACTGCACCCACGCGCTGGTCGACTTCGTGCGGCACAACCTGCGCACGGATCAGGTGGAGCGCTGTGAAGTCCGCGTGTCCATGCCCAGCGATCAACTGGCGCCGCTGCCGTGATGCCCGTTGCTGCGGGTAAGACCAAGGCGCACGGCGCGCTGCCGCTGCCGCGACTCGCGGCAGCGGTGCCGCGCCAGATCGTGCCCGGGCGCCTCGGCGCAGGCAACGCCGCCATCAGCCGCTTTCTGCTCGATGCCAGGGCCTTCGCCGAAACCGACGTGCCGGCCTCGTTCGACGACTCGATGCGGGCCTGCGAACAGGCACTGAGCCGGTGGATCGCGCGCCAGATCGGCCCGCTGCGCTGTCTTCGGCCAAGGTTCCAGATGCAGGTGCTGGACAGCCACGGCAATCCGATGGACAGGTTCGGCAGCGGCGACCGCGGTGAGCTCCCCGCGTATGGCGGCGTGGAAATCTCGTGGTGCGAGGCCGAAGTGCACGAGTGGCCCATCGGCCGAAGATTGCAGGAGCTGCAGGCCGCATATCCGTGCCTCGGCGCGAGCGTGCTGCATGTGCTGCACCGGCAGAGCCTGCGCGCCTATCCGCTGTTCACGCCCGCGGTTGCCTGCGACATCGCATCCTGGGTCTACTGGTGCGGCGAGGAGGATGAGGAGACGGCGCTGGACATGCAGTGCGGCGAGGACGAGGCGGCACGCGATGCCGCGCGTGCCGAAATGGTGACCCGTGATCTGCTCGACGATGCCTTCCCGGATTGGACCAGGATGTGGCCAGGGCGGGGGCAGCGCGACACCGGCCGCGCCGGCTGGCAGACGGTTGATCTGCGCCGGGCGCTGCGCGAGGTCGCCGATCCGCGATTGCGCGGCATCGTGTGCGATGCCATCGCGCTGGCGAGACTATGCATCGAGGATGGTTTTCGGTGCGACTGCGATGGCGAGTTCGTCGGCTTCGGCGCCGTGCTGTCCTGGTCGGAGGGCGACCTCACGACGCGCGTTTTCGACGACGTGCTGCAGCAGGCCCACGAGGGCGAGTGCTGCGAGCGGATGGGTGAGGTACGCATGGCACTTAACACGCCGAGCGCCATGACGAAGTGGCAGCAGGCGATGCGCCCGCGCTTCAAGGCCATCGGCTTGATCGACCGCTTGATCAGCGGGCTTTCGGGCTGAGACTGGCCTGACGCAGCGCAAGACCGAGCCGACCCATGAATCACGCCGAGTTCTCCATCCACGCGCCGACCGATGGCGTGCTGAAGCTCGACCAGGCGGTGCTGATCTACCGCGGCGCCTCGGGCAGTGCGCTGGCCACCGTACACGAAGTCGAGGAGGTCGAAGGCGAGCCGGTGATCGGCGCCGGGCGCGCCATGACGCCGCGCAGCGTGCTCGCGCTGGCGCGGGCGCTGTCCAAGCGCGCGGCGCACGGCGGTTTCCTGCCCGACAGCGTGCTGTTCGTGGCCGGCGACTTGATCCTGTGGTGGGTACGGCCAGCGCTGCGCCATGTCGCCTTCCGCGTCTCCGAGCGTGACGCTGGGCTGCTGGGCGGCGCCGAGCGCGGCGAAGCGGTGCCGCACCCCGGGCTGGTCTTTGCGGCGTCGGGGCGGGAATGGCGGGTGTGGGCCGTCAAGGGCGCGCAGCGGCCGACGCCGGCGACACCGCTGTTCCAGGCGCCGTACTTCAACGTCGACGCGCAAGGACACATCTGCCAGGGTAGCGTGCCGAAGCCGGACGGCACCACCGCCGAAAAGATCGGCGCCTGGAACGACGCCTTCTTCCGCAGCTACTTCACGCATCCGAACGTGGCCGCCAAGCTGGTGCGCTACCCGGGTGGCTCGTACACGTTCTGGCGCGACATGCTCGACCGGCCTTCGCTCGCTTCCCGCAGCGCGTGCTGGTGCCGATCAATACGACGCTCGGGGCGCTGCTGGGGACGAAGGAGGGTGCCTGATGGACCCGCGCGATGTGGCGTTGCAGGCGGCTTGCCCTGTCGTCATCGCACCCCGATTCGGCCCGCTGCCGGACATGGCGCCGGGGCAGCGCCTGGTCGTTGCCGCCAACGGCCTGTTCGTCCAGATCAAGCTCGACTGGCTGGACTGCATCCGCTGCCTGACACCGCAGGGTGTCGGTTTGCCGCTCCCGTATGGGGCGGTGCAAGAAAGCCTGCGCTTCGCCTTCGGCGTGCTGCCGATCCGGCTGATCGAGCAGTTCGTCGCTGCGGGACGGCAGGCGCTACCCAACGAGGCGGCGGGCGCGCTGATCTACTCGCGCAGCCGTGGTGGGCTCCGGCTGGTCATGTGCGAGCCGGTGCACTGCTCGCCTACGCGCATCGACTACCGCGTGCCGCCGCTGGCCGTCGACGAAACCCTGGCCGTCGATCTGCACACGCATGGGCGTGCGGCGGCGTTCTGGTCGGCCGACGACGACCGCGACGATCGCGGCATCAAGATCGCCGGGGTGTTCGGACGGCTGCACGAGCCTCGACCCGAAGCCTGCTTCCGGCTGGTGATCAACGGCTTGTACAAGCCGTTGCCGCATCCCTGGGAGCGTCACTCCGCCATCGAGGACATACCGGTGCAAGAGGGCAGCACCGAACGTCGGCTGTTGCGGCGCTTGCTCGCGCGCTGGCGTGCACGGGGATGAACGGCATGGAACACTGCATCGCCCCCGCATTGCTCGACAAGCGTGTCACGGTCCACCTGGTGGGTGTCGGCGGCAACGGTGCCCAGATGGCCGCGTGCCTGGCACGGCTGGACATCGCCATGCGTGCGCTCGGGCACCCCTATGGCCTGCACGTCAGCGCCTTCGACGCCGACCGGGTCAGCGAGGCCAACGTCGGCCGCCAGCTCTACAGCGCGGCGGACATCGGCCGGCACAAGGCCATCGTGACCATCCACCGGCTGAACCAGTTCTACGGGTTGGACTGGTCGGCAGTCCCCCGCCGCTACGAGGATGCCTGCGACGGCCGCCCCTTCGCGCGCGGCGCCGACATCCTGATCGGTTGCGTGGACAGTCGTGCCGCGAGGCGCCAGCTGCATCGCCTGGCTTTCGACGCCTATGCCGACTACCACTACTGGCTGGACCTGGGCAATACCGAGTCCAGCGCGCAGGTGATCCTCGGCCAGCCCCCGAGCCGCCGTTCGGTACGCGCCGACGCCCTTGTACTTCGGCTGCCCTGCGTCACGGAACTGTTCCCCGAATTGCTCGATCCGGCTGCAGTGGACGACAACCAGCCGTCGTGTTCGGTGCGCATGTCGCTGGCCTCGCAGGGCCTGTTCGTCAACGACCTGGCGGTGCGATTCGCGGCGCAACTGCTGTACGAACTGTTCTCGCAGGGAAGGGTGACGGCCCACGGCGTCGTCGTCAATCTGGCGAGCAAGCGCAGCGGTCCGATAGAGGTCGATCCGCGCACCTGGGAGCGGTTCGGGTTCAGGCACGCCGAAGGCAAGGAGGAAGTCATCGAGGAGCGCCAGGCATAAGGGAAACAAAAGCGGGCCGCACTTGCGGCGTCGATCGGCGCCCGACACGAACTCGTCGCACCAAGCGGCCTACTTCAGGGTTGGTTCGCTCGAAGTGGAGGCCTTGCTGCGCATAACAACCGACTGACCCAAATACGCGCCAGCCGCCCGCAGTCTGGAATGCCCGGCTCGGGCAGAGACGATGAGCCGCGCCAACCGTTCCAGGTCCGGTGCGACCGCACCGCCGCCGCGCACCGGTGGTGGTTCTCCCGTGACCGTTTGATAGAGGCCTTGCAGATGGCCGTGCCGCAGTCCGTGCCCCGTGACGCCGCGCTTGGCCTTCGTGAAGCCGAACTTCTCCAACGCATAGTCCAGCCGGCGCAGGTTGCGTTTGAGGACGTGGGCCGGGTTCCCCATGTGGCCGTCGCGGCTGTCCACCAGCGTGCGAGCGTGGGCGATGGCGGCGCGCTGCGGCTCGGTCTCCAGCGGAATCCAGCGCACGCGCCCGCCCTTGCCCTTGACCCTCACGTACTCATCCGCCCGCTTCTTGTCCTCCGGCAGCCCTGTCGCATCGAACGGACGGACGTGAGCGTAGGGCCGGTGCATCACCGACTCCTTGCGCCGCAGGCCGAGTGCATCCATCAGCCGCATCGACGCCGCCACGCGCGGATCGAAAAGGGCCACCTCTGCCAACACCGCCGGCACGTCGATGCCTTTAGCGGCCCAGCTCTTGTCGCGCTGCGCGACCTCGTGGCGCTGGTACTCGTCGAGGCTCAGGTCATAGCCTTCGGGCTTGCGCACGAAGCCGTGCTTGCCCATCCACGACCCGAGCCCGCGCAGGAAGCTCAGGTAGGTCTGGATGGTGGCCGGTGCCAGCTTCTCGCGCTGCCAGACCTGCACCATCCCATGGATGTGCTTCTGTCCCAGGTTGCGCGGGTCGGGTGGGCGCCGGAAGCCGGCCTTGCCCACGATGTCGGCGAAGAAGCGCCGCAGGAAGCGGGCGCGTTCCTGCCGCGTCTTGTGCGAGACGGTTTTCTGCAGCGCCGTGTGCCGGTTGTTGTGCAGTGCGATCAGCACCTCCAATACTTTCAGTGGATCGGCCTTGCCCGGTACGTAGCTGGCCAGGATGTCCTGCGGCGAACGGCCTGCCCAGTCCTGGCGACGCAGCGGCTGTTGCCCGCTGATGCGTCCGGGGCTGGTCGGTTGACGCGCCGCGGTGCGGCGCGGCGCTGCGAGAGGGGCGGTTGACATGAAGAGCTTCCTTGCGTTGACGGCGTGCCGCCCGATCGGCGCGCCTCGTGATTCGGTGGCATCCGTTCGACCGGCAGTTCCGCGGATGCCCTCGCGGAGGCCGGGTGGTCGGTGATTGCGCCGTCGCGCCCGACCACGGCGGCGCGACGACGACCCAAGGTTTTGCGGTGCCAGGCGTGGCCCGGTCCCGCTCGGTCGGTCTTAAAAATGAACACGTGATCCGGGCCCCGCCTGCGCATTTCTGCGGCCGCGGGGGTGGCGACATCCGCTCGCCTCGAGGGTGAGGGATGTCCGGCGACGAGGTCTGGCCTCGCGCCCTACTGGTGGATCAGTCCTGGATTTGTAGCGTCATCCGCTCGGGTGGGTCCACCCCTGACCGAATGTCCAGGGCGGGTCGAGCGTGTGAGCGAGGGCGCGCAGGGAGCCCATGAGGGCAAGCACGACTGCGCGCGGCGTCGGACGACGTTGGCTCACATGATGACGGGATCGGGGAACGCGGCATCCAGTGCCGGCCCGGAGATCGACGGCCACGACGCGCTTCAAAGAGCGCCCAGCAACAAGGCTGGCAGGGTCGGTGGCACATGCACTACGACAGGGAACCTCGGGGCCGCCACCTCCAGGGTGGCGACCGCGCCGGCTCAAGGCCGGGGCTTCAAGGGCAGGTGACGACTGCGACGCCTCTTCCTGCACAAAGGCAGCGGGCTGAGGGAGCCCTACGGGAGCCGGTAGTTGACGATGAACGGGGCCGTGGCGTCAATGGGCGGCCGGACAAACGACGACATGGCGCCGGGCTTGACGGTGGCGATTAACGTGCCGCGAGGCTGCGCTGAGGGCCGTTTAGCGTCGCAAAGGTCTCGGCAACAGGCTTGCACCGAGGGGGTTGACATGCAATCTGCCGGCCTCTGGTCCGTGCTGGGGTCCTGAAGCCGGATCGGCAGGCTCGGTCCGCGCCACATCCGCGAACCTCCATGCGGGGTTGACGGCGCGCGATCCGGTGAGACCGTGGTGTCACGCACTACCCGAATGACCTCTCTGGGCATCGGCGCCGACGGCAGAAATCCCTCTGCAGTGGCTGCCGATTGACCCTGCGGCAACGCTGCAGCCGATAGCCGGCCGGTTTGACGGGCATTGCGCGTGGTCGGGCGGCGTCGTGTTGGCGATGCTGGCCCGTGTTCAACCTCCTCAGGAGCCTCTTCATGGATTTGATCGTCAGGGCGGTGGATGTCGGGTCCGGCAACACCAAGTTCGTCATCGGCGTGTCCGGCACGGAGATCCGTTGCACGAGCTTCCCGTCGGTGGCCTACCCGTCCAGCGGCGACGCGTCGGCCGGGCCGGCGAGCGAACGGCGCAAGACGGTGTGCATCCCGGTCGGGCCGCTGTACTACGAGGTCGGGCCGGAGGTCGGCCTGGCCGCCGATACCTTTCGCGCCAGGCAGCTGCACGACGAGTACACCGAGTCGCCGGAGTACATGGCGCTGCTGCGCGGCGCGCTGGCGATGATGAAGGTGCCGCACGTCGACCTGCTGGTGGTCGGGCTGCCGGTCGCGCTGCTGGCGCTGAAGAAGGCGTCGCTGGAGAAGGCCATGGTCGGCAGCCATCAGATCGGCGGCGGCAGGGTCGTGGCCGTGCACAAGGCGCTGGCCGTGGCCCAGCCGCAGGGCGCGCTGGTGCACTACGCGGCCGAGCACCAGAAGATGGCGACGATCGGCAACGAGCAGAGCCTGGTCATCGACCCGGGTTCGCGCACCTTCGACTGGCTCGTGTGCCGCGGCATGCGGCTGGTGCAGAAGCAGTCGCATTCGATCAATCGGGGCATGTCGGACGTGCTGCGACTGCTGGCCGCCGAGATCTCGAAGGACATCGGTACGCCGTACCGCGACTACGACGCCATCGACCTGGCGCTGCGCACGGGCAGGGCACCGATCATCTTCCAGAAGCCCTTCGACATGAAGCGGCACCTGCCCTTGGCCGAAAGCGTCGCGCAGCAGGCGGTATCGACGATGCGGCAATGGATCGAGACGCCGGAGAGCCTGCAGAACATCGTGCTCGTCGGCGGCGGGGCGTTCCTGTTCAGGAAGGCGGTGAAGGCGGCTTTCCCGAAGCATCGCATCCACGAGGTCAAGGAGCCGCTGTTCGCCAACGTGCGGGGCTTCCAGGTCGCCGGACAGAACTACGCGGCCACCGCCATGGTCGGCACGCGCGAGCGCGCGCAGGGAGACGAGGCATGAACGAGCGAAACAAGAGCCTGCCAAAGCCGGTGCGGCTGGTTTTCGAGCTGGCGCGGGCCGACAACCCGCGGCTCTTCGACGAGCTGGTGCAGTTTCCGCAGGGAGTGAAGCGGGTCAATCGGCTGCGCGTGCTGGCGTACGACGGGTTGCTGGCCCAGTATGGAGTCTTCGGTTTTGCGAATGCAGGTGGCGGGACACCTTCGGCAGCCCGGCCCGCGGCAGAGGTGACGAACGGCTTGTTCGAGCCGGCGCTCAAAGAGTGAGATGGCGATGAAGCTTCGTCGAAGTCGGGAGCAGAGTGAAAGGTTCGTGAGCGCCAAGGACCTGGCCGAGATGGGCTTCTGCGAAAAGCGGGTGCTCTTGGTGCACAAGCACGGGCAGCGCATCACACCCGTGCAGGAGCGCCGAGCCGAGCGCGGACGACGTGCGCACGAGCAGTACTACCTGGAGGGGCTCGCCGCGGCGGGGGGCACGAGCGATCGGCGGTGCTTCGTCGCCACGTGCCTGTTCGGCCAGAGGGCCTGGCAGACGATGGTGTTGCGCTGCTACCGCGACGAAGTCTTGTTGCACGCTCGGCTGGGACGCTGGCTCGTGGCGGCCTACTATAGCTTCGCACCCTGGTTCTGTTGCGTCCTCGCTCGGGCGACTTGGCTGCAGCCGCTCGCCCGTGCGGTGGTCGGAACGCTGGCCCGCCTTGCTCGGCGCCGGCTAGGCGGATCCAGGTGAGCATCGAACTCTGGCTCGGGTGGTCTGCGGTCGCTGCGATCGGTGTCTTCGTCGCGGCGTTTGCACTGCTCCGCAGAAGTCTTGCCGCCGCGGGAGACGCAGAGCGGCGTTCGAGGCCGGCCGCCCTGGCTGGGGCCACGCTCAGGTATATGGAGAAGACGTTCCGTACACGGGCTCCGATCCCCCTGGTCGCCCGAATCGATCGGGCGTACCGCGACACAGGGGGCGAACTCGTGCTGGTCGAGTTCAAGACGCGATGGAGCAAACGTGCCTACGCGACAGACGTGATCCAGCTCTCGGTCCAGAAGCTGGCCCTGGAGCGCCAGACCCGCCAGAAGGTTGCGGCTCACGGCTTTGTGACGGTGCAGATGCCGAGAGGCACCGCCGCACCGCGCTCCCATCGAGTCGAGCTCATGGATTCGGCGGAGATCGCAGCGCTCTATCGGCGGCGCGAGGATGTCGTCGCTGGCCGAGTCGCGCCAAGGTATGCCGATTCATCGAGGGCCTGCAAGGGATGCGCGTTTCGGGCGCGCTGCGACAGAGCCGGCGTGCCAGGAAAGTGAAAGGGCTTCGTCCACGCGACGGCTAGGCGCGGCAATCGCCCATCGCCTCGGTTGTCCGCGCCGCGCGGTAGAGTTGGAAATCACCTTTGAGCTGCCACGTCTCATGACTCATCGGTGTGCCCGCGAGCACCTTTCTGTCATTCGTTGGCAGCCCTCCGCGCGACAAGGGCATGGGGTAGCCTTCTGGACGCTTCCCCTGTGCTTATTGCTTGGCCGCTACCTTGAGGCGCCTGGTCAGGATCGAATGCGCAAGGTTCGCCCCTGCTGATGGCGCCAAGCAATTCAGCCCACTGATGCAAGGCTTGACGACGTTGGGGAAGGTAGTCATGTCGGTCGTAGATGCCCTGCGTTCCACGCAGCTTGTGGTTCAGCGCACGCTCAGCAACAAAGGGGTCCACGCCCAGAGCACCCAAATGAGTCCTCGCGGTTCGCCGCATGTCGTGTACCGTAAAGTGCTCAATGCCTGTGAGGGGGAGGCGCTTCAGCGCCACGTTTAGCGTATCGGGACCGACGTGCTCGAAGCGGTTGGTGCGGTGCTGGCCGTTCTTCATCCTGATGAGGCGGCGTGCCGGGAACAGGTATTCGCTTCCACAGGCGAAGATACGGGCTTCCTCGAGCCAAGCGATGACCTGAGGGGCCAGAGGAATCTCGATGTAGGACCTGGTCTTGGTCCGACTGGGCTGCAACTTCCATAGGCCCCTTTCAATGTCGAAGTCTGCAGACTTCGCGGAAAGCAGTTCCATCTTGCGCACGCACAGTGCCAGGAGGAGCCAGACGGCGAGTTCGTTGTTTCGGCCGAAGTTGACCGTCTTGCGCATGTCCTGCGCAAGGGTCGTGAGGTCTTCAAAGCTGAGCCAGCGCTCGCGCGGAGTCTCGGTCCCGCCAGCGTCGGAGATGTCGAATCCGGCGACAGGGTTCGACTCGGTCCACCTGCGCTTCGCGGCGAAGTGGAACATGCGAAACAGGTAGCGCATCGCGTCGTTCGCGACCGTAGGCGCGCCTGCCTCGACGATCTTGGTCAAGACTCCGTCGATGTGGTGCGGGCGGACCACGTTGATGGCGAGCTTGCCGATCACTGGATAGACGTGACGCCGCAGGACGCGTTCAACGACCGCAGGGTTCTTGATCTTCTTCAGGATGAAGCGCTCGTACCACAGCTGGCCCAGGCCTCGGACGTCCTCCATTTCCAAGGCCTTGAGCTTCTCCAAGCGCTTCTGCGACCCGACGTCGACGCCCTGCTGGATCTGCGCCCGGTTGACCCGGGCAAGTTCTCTCGCCTCCTTGAGGGAGATGTCCGGATAGCGACCCAGCACCTTCTCTCGTCGCCGCCCGCCGAGGCGGTAGCGCAAGATCCACGAAGCTTGCCCCTGGCGTGCAGAGGTCTCCTTCGCGAAGAAGATCAGTCCGCCGCCGATCCCTTTGTCGACAGCCCCGGCGGTCAGCCAGGCGCGTAGCGTCCGATCCGAAACGTTCTGTGTAAACCCAGTCATGGCGCGGCCTCCAGCAGTGTTTGGCGGGTTCGCGTGCCGGGCGGTCTCTCAAAGATGGATTCGGCCTTCCGAACCCGCCAAGAAACCCGCCAAAAACCCGCCAACGAACCCGCCAGAAAGCATGCGCTTGCCTGGGACTGCGTGCTACCGCGTGAAAAAAAACTCCATTGAAAATCAACAGCTTAGCCGGTCGATTTGGGGTGGCATGACACCCCCCGAAATCTCACTCGATGTTCTGCACCTGCTCGCGCAGCTGCTCGATCAGCACCTTCATCTCCACCGACACCTTGGTCAGCTCCAGCGCGGCCGACTTCGAGCCCAGCGTATTGGCCTCGCGCTGCAACTCCTGGATCAGGAAGTCCAGCCGCTTGCCAAGCTCGCCGCCGACGCTGAGCAGGCGCTCGATCTCGTCCAGATGCGCACGCAGGCGTGCCAGTTCCTCGGCCACGTCGATGCGTATCGCGTAGGCCGCAGCTTCGTTCAGCGCGCGTTCGCGCAGGTTGTCGGCGCTGAAGCTCTGCGCCGCGCCGCTGGCGGCCAGCGCCTCGTTCCAGCGTTCCAGGAAGCGCTGCTGCTGGCGCTGCACCACGGCAGGCACCATCGGTTCGGCCTCGGCCGCCAGTTCGCGCAGCCGCTGCAGCTTGTCGCGCAGCACCTCCACCAGGCGGGCACCTTCGCGTTCGCGCGCCTCGCGCAGGCCCTGCACGCCTTCGCGCGCCGCCTGCAGCGCGGCTTCGTCGAGCTTCTCGGCGGCGGCGCTGCCGCGGCACCACAGCAACGCCTCGTTGACCGACAGCGGCCGCGCGTCGGGCAGCCAGCCGCGCACCATGCCGTCCAGGCGATTCAGCCGGCTCAGCTGGTCGGTACCTGGCCGCGGCCAGCCGGTGTCGGTTTCGCGTGCGGTCGACATCCGCAACTCGATCTTGCCGCGCTTGAAGGCGGCGCCGAGCATGTCGCGCAGCGCCGGCTCCAGCGAACGCAACTCGTCGGGCAGGCGGAACGACAGGTCCAGGAAGCGGCCGTTGACGGAGCGCAACTCGACGTTGACTGCGGCACGCTCCGCACCTTCCGCGGCGGCCGACTGGGCATGGGCGTAACCGGTCATGCTGTAGACTGACATCGACGCCACGCCTCGCAAAAAAGCCGCATTATGTCGAAGCCCAAGCCTGCCCCGTTGCCGTCCGGCACCGTGGTGGGGGGCTACCAGGTCGTCAAGAAGCTGGCCGCGGGCGGCTTCGGCGTGGTCTATCTGGCCGAGGACGACAAGCAGCATCTGGTGGCGTTGAAGGAATACCTGCCGGCCTCGCTGGCCGAACGCTCGCCCGGCGAGTTGACGCCTCGCGTCAAGCCCGACAAGCAGCCGCTGTACCGGCTCGGGCTGAAGAGCTTCTTCGAGGAAGGCCGCTCGCTGGCGCAGATCAGCCACCCCAGCGTGGTCTCGGTGCTGAACTTCTTCCGCGAGAACGAAACCGTCTACATGGTGATGAACTACCTGCAGGGCGATACGCTGCAGGACTTCATCATCACCGCGCGCGACCTGAAGCGCGACAAGGTGTTCCGCGAGTCGTCGATCCGTTCGCTGTTCGACGAAATCCTGCGCGGGCTGCGCATCGTGCACCAGCACAAGATGCTGCACCTGGACATCAAGCCGGCGAACATCTTCGTCACCAACGACAACAAGGCGGTGATGCTCGACTTCGGCGCCGCGCGCGAGGTGCTGAGCAAGGAAGGCAACTTCATCCGCCCGATGTACACGCCGGGATTTGCCGCGCCGGAGATGTACCGCCGCGACGGCACGCTCGGGCCCTGGACCGACATCTATGCCATCGGCGCCTGCATCTACGCCTGCATGCAGGGCTATCCGCCCAACGACGCTCCGCAGCGGCTGGAGAAGGATCGGCTGGCGCTGAGCCTGTCGCGGCTGCGCAATGTCTATTCGGACAACCTGATCGAGGTCACCGAATGGTGCATGTCGCTGGACCCGTTGAGCCGGCCGCAGAGCGTGTTCGCGCTGCAGAAGGAGCTGGCGCGCGAGACCGAGCGCCGCTACACCAAGCTGTCCTTCAGCGAGCGGCTGAAGCTGCAGCTGGAAAGCCTGAAGACCGGCGCCAAGACATGAGATTCGTCGTCTACCAGGTCAGCCGCAAGGGCGGGCGCGAGAAGAACGAAGACCGCATGGGTTACTGCTACACCCGCGAGGCCGGGCTGTTCGCGCTGGCCGACGGCATGGGCGGGCATCCCGAAGGTGAAGTCGCCGCGCAGATGGCGCTGCAGACGCTGGCGGCGCGCTTCCAGCGCGAGGCGCAGACCGAACTGGCCGACCCGACGCGCTTCCTGCACGACGCGATGGTGGCCGGCCACCACCAACTGCTGCGCTACGCCACCGAACGCGGCCTGATCGACACGCCGCGCACCACCGCGGTGGCCTGCGTGCTGCAGGGCCATGCTGCGTTCTGGGCGCATTGCGGCGATTCGCGGCTGTACCTGGTGCGCGGCGGCAAGCTGATCGCGCGCACGCGCGACCATTCCTATGTCGAGCTGCAGACCACGCTGTCGCACGTGGTGCCGATTGCCGAGCGCATGAACCGCAACGTGCTGTTCACCTGCCTGGGCAGCCCCGGCAAGCCGATGGTCGACACCGCCGGGCCGCTGCGGCTGCAGCCGGGCGACCGGCTGCTGCTGTGCAGCGACGGGCTGTGGGGCTCGCTCAGCGACGCCGTGATCTGCGAGCAGATGGCGCGCCAGCCGCTGTCGGATGCGGTGCCCGAGCTGGTCGAGCAGGCGCTGCGCGCGGCCGGGCCGAAGAGCGACAACGTCACCGTGCTGTGCGTCGAATGGGAAGGCGCCGAGGACGGCGATGCGCAGTCCGGCGTGTCGACGCAGGACCTGGGCGAACAGGTCTTCGCGTCGACCATCCAGGCCAGCATGCTCGGCGAGGCTGCGCCCGACGAGCTGGACGATGCCGAGATCGAACGCTCGATCCGCGAGATCAACGAAGCCATCCAGCGCTCGTCGCAGCGCAAACACTGAGGTTCACCATGTCGGGTTTTCAACGCGCGCACGGCCGCGCTGCGGATGCATTGCGGGCGGTGTCGCTGACGCGCGGCTACACCGTGCATGCCGAAGGCTCGGTGCTCGTCGCCTTCGGCGCCACCAAGGTGCTGTGCACCGCGTCGGTCGAAGAGAAGGTGCCGCCGCACAAGCGCGGCAGCGGCGAGGGTTGGGTCACGGCCGAATACGGCATGCTGCCGCGCGCCACGCATACCCGCGGCGACCGCGAAGCGGCGCGCGGCAAGCAAAGCGGGCGCACGCAGGAGATCCAGCGCCTGATCGGCCGCTCGCTGCGCAGCGTGTTCGACCTTCGGCTGCTGGGCGAACGCACGATCCACCTCGATTGCGACGTGCTGCAGGCCGACGGCGGCACGCGCACCGCGGCCATCACCGGCGCCTGGGTCGCGGCGCAGGATGCCGTGCACTGGCTGCTCGCGCAGGGGCGCATCAAGGCCTCGCCGATCCGCGATGCGGTGGCCGCGGTGTCGGTGGGCATCGTGCAGGGCACGCCGCTGCTCGATCTGGAATACACCGAGGATTCGGCCTGCGATACCGACATGAACGTGGTCATGACCGGCAGCGGCGGCTTCGTCGAAGTGCAGGGCACGGCCGAAGGCGCGCCCTTCACGCGCGCCGAGATGGAGGCGCTGCTGGCGCTGGCCGACAAGGGCATCCGCGAGCTGGTGGATCTGCAGCGTGGCGCATGGGTGACATGAACCAGAGGTTGCGCCTGGTGCTGGCGTCGCACAACGCCGGCAAGCTGGCCGAGCTGCAGACGCTGTTCGCGCCGCTGCCGCTGGATCTCGTCGCGCAGCCCGCACTGGGTGTGGCCGAGGCCGAGGAACCGCACCTCACCTTCATCGAGAACGCGCTGGCCAAGGCGCGGCATGCGGCGCGCGCCAGCGGCGGCGCGGCGCTGGCCGACGATTCTGGGTTGTGCGTGGACGCGTTGGGCGGCGCGCCGGGCGTGGTCTCGGCGCACTATGCAGCGCTCGACCTGCAGCCCGGCGAGCGCGAGGCGCAGCGTGCGCTGCAGGACGCCGCCAACAACGCGTTGCTGCTGCAGCGCCTGCAGGGTGCCGCCACGCGCCGCGCCAGCTTCGTCTGCACGCTGGTGGCCTTGCGCGCGGCCGACGATCCGCAGCCGCTGGTGGCCAGCGGCCGCTGGTGGGGCGAGATTCTCGACGCGCCGCGCGGCACGTGCGGCTTCGGCTACGACCCGCTGATGTTCATTCCCGCGCTCGGCGCCAGCGTGGCCGAGTTGCCGCGTGAAGTGAAGAACGCGCACAGCCATCGCGCACTGGCCGGCCGGCAGATGCTGGCCTTGATGCGCGAGGCCTGGAGTCTGTGACCCCCCCCCGAAGCGCCTGCGGCGCTCCCCCCCAGGGGGGCGCTGCCGGTGGCCCGGCGCAGCCGGTTCGACGGCAGCCGCTCGATCCGGCAGCTCGCCATCTTCGGCCGGGCACGCTGCAGCTGCCTTCACTGCCGCCGCTGTCGCTGTACGTGCACCTGCCGTGGTGCCTGAAAAAGTGCCCGTACTGCGACTTCAATTCGCACGAGGCGCGCGACGGCGTGCCCGAAGCGCGCTATCTGGACGCGCTGCGCGCCGACCTCGAAGCCGCGCTGCCGCTGGTCTGGGGCCGGCCGGTGATCAGCGTGTTCATCGGCGGCGGCACGCCCAGCCTGTTCTCGCCTGAGGGCATCGGGCGGCTGATCGCCGACATCCGCGCGCGCCTGCCGCTGCAGCCGGACTGCGAGATCACGCTCGAAGCCAACCCCGGCACCTTCGAGCGCGAGCGCTTCCGCGCCTTCCGCGCGGCCGGGGTGACGCGGCTGTCGATCGGCGTGCAGAGCTTCGACGACCAGATGCTTCGCGCCATTGGCCGCGTGCACGACGCCGCCCAGGCGCGCGCCGCGGTGGCCGAAGCGGCGCAGGCCTTCGAGCACTTCAACATCGACCTGATGTACGCGCTGCCGGGGCAGGGCCTGGCGCAACTGCAGGCCGACCTGGACGCGGCGCTGGCCTTCGCGCCGCCGCACCTGTCGGTCTATCACCTGACGCTGGAGCCGAACACCTTCTTCGCCACGCATCCGCCGCCGGGGCTGCCCGACGACGACCTGGCGGCGCGCATGCTCGACCTGATCGTCGAGCGCACGGCCGCCGCCGGGCTGCAGCGCTACGAGGTCTCGGCCTTCGCGCGGCCGGGCCGGCGCTGCGTGCACAACCTGAACTACTGGCACTTCGGCGACTATTTGGGCATCGGTGCCGGCGCGCACGGCAAGCTGAGTTTTCCGCACCGCGTCGTGCGCCAGCAGCGCTGGCGCGAGCCGGCGCGCTACGTCGACGCGGCGTTGGCCGGCCACGCACCGTCGCAGGACGCCGAAGTCGCGCGCGCCGATCTGCCCTTCGAGTTCATGCTCAACGCCTTGCGGCTGCGCGACGGCTTCGCGCGTGCGCTGTTCGGCGAACGCACCGGGTTGCCGGCCTCGGCCATCGACGCCGGCGTGCAGCAGGCGGTGCAGCGCGGGCTGCTGCATGCCGACCTGCAGCGGCTGCAGCCTACCGAGCGCGGCTTCGATTTCCTCAGCGATCTGCAGGCGCTGTTCCTGCCGCGCAAATAGCCGGTGTTCGCGGCGCATCTGCGAGGATTTCGCGCGCAGACGCGCTGCTAGACTGCGCGCCCGATGGCACGCCCCACGCCCGCGTCGAAACCCGCCTCCCGCGGCCTGCAGCTCGACCAGGCGCTGCAGCTGCTGCGCCAGGCGGGCCATGAACTGCCCGCCGGTGCGCCGCACAGCGACGCCTGGCTGCAGTCGCTGATCGATTCGCTGGTCGACCTGTCCAGCCGCGACGCGTTGACGGGGCTGGCCAACCGCCGCAGCTTCGAGCTGGCGCTGGCGCGCGAAATCGACCGCGTCGCGCGCGCCGGCGAGCCGGCGCTGCTGCTGGCGCTGGACATCGACCACTTCAAGCAGGTCAACGACACGCACGGCCACGCCAGCGGCGACCTGGTGCTCAAGGCGGTGGCCAAGGCGCTGCTCGAATGCGTGCGCCCGATGGACATGGTGGCGCGGGTCGGCGGCGAGGAGTTCGCCATCGTCATGCCCAACTGCCCGGCCGCCTTCGGCGAGGCGGTGGCCGAGCGCGTGCGCCGCCGCATCGAGGCCGTGCCGGTATCCATCGGCCGGCGGCAGCAGATCCGCGTCAGCGTCAGCATCGGCGGCGCCTTCGCGCCGCAGTGGGTGCGCTCGTCGCCGGCGCTGTGGATCGAACGCGCCGACGTGCAGCTGTACCGCGCCAAAGGCGAAGGCCGCAACCGCGTGTGCCTGGAGCCGTCGGCAGTGTCGGTGGTCAGCGCCGAGGAGAAGGCGCTGCTGTTTGGAATCTCGCAGTTTCAGGACATCGAATGAGTGCCGCCTCCAGCAAGGCCAGACCCGAAGCGAAGAAGGCGCCGGCAAGCCGCGCGCGCATCACCGCCGTCACCAGCGGCAAGGGCGGCGTGGGCAAGACCTTCGTCAGCTGCAACCTCGCCGCCGCGCTGGCGCGCCAGGGGCGGCGCGTGCTGGTGCTCGACGCCGACCTCGGGCTGGCGAATCTGGACGTGATGCTCAACCTGGCGCCGAAGATCACGCTGCACGACGTGTTCACCGGCAGGAGCACGCTGCCCGACGCGATCCTGCCGGCGCCGGGCGGCTTCGATGCGCTGCTCGCCGGATCGGGCATGGTCGAGTACTCGCGCATGACGCCGGAGGTGCGCGACCAGCTGCTCGCGGTCATCGGCCAGGTCGCGCCGCGCTACGACCACGTGATCCTCGACACCGGCGCCGGCATTTCCGACGTCGTGCTGTATGCCGTGTCGCTGGCCGACGACGTGCTGGTCGTGGTCACGCCCGAGCCGACCTCGATGACCGACGCCTACGCGGCGATCAAGGTGCTGGCGGCCACGCAGTCGCGCCACAGGGTGCTGCTGGTGGTGAACCAGGCGCGCCGCCACGGCGAAGGCCGTGCCGTGTGCCAACAGCTGCAGCAGGTGGTGGACCGATTCGTCAACCCGGGGCTGGCCGCGCCGGTGCGGCTGGACCTGCTGGGCCAGGTGCCGCTGGACCTCGCGGTGCGCGATGCGGTGGCGGCGCGGCAGTTGCTGATGGAAACGCTGCCCGGTTGCCCGGCCGCGCTGGCGGTCGCCGGCGTGGCCACGCGCCTGCTGGATTGAGGCGGGCGGGTCAGCGCGGCGCTACGCGCTGCAGCAATACCACCAGCGCTCCGGCGCCACCCTGCGGCGCCGCGGCCTGCGTGAAGGCGATGACCTCGCTGCATTGCGCCAGCCAGCGCTGCGCCTTGGCCTTCAGCACCGGCTCGCGGCCCGGCGAGCCCAGGCCCTTGCCGTGCACCACGCGCACGCAGCGCTGGCCGCGCTGCAGCGCCTGACGCACGAAGGCGGCGAGCGCTTCGCGCGCTTCGTCCCGGCGCAGGCCGTGCAGGTCGACCTGCGCCTGGATCGCCCATTGCCCGCGCCGCAGCCGCGCCGGCACTTCGGGGCTGACGCCGGGGCGGCGGTAGCTGAGGCCGTCGTCGGTGAGCAGCAGCGATTCGATGTCGACTTCGTCGGACAAGGCCTCGCGCAGCGCGGCGCGTTCGTCGGCCTCGCGCTGGCGCGGAGGCGGCTCGGGGCGCGGCGCGTGGCCGTGCACGCGCTGGTGCGGGTGGTGGTGCGCGGGCAGCGCCTGCACCGGGCCGACCGCGCGTGCGAAGGCGGTGCGCAGCTGCTCCTGCCTGCGGCGTTCGGCCTCTTCGGCGGCGCGCGCACGTGCCGCTTCGGCTTCGCGTTCACGCAGCGCCTCGCGCAGCGTGCCCAGCTCCTGCAGGCTGCGCAGCCCGCTCACAGCAGCCCCCGCTCGGCAAAGGACATCACCGCGCCGCGGCCGACGACCAGATGGTCGAGCACGCGTACGTCCACCAGCTGCAGTGCGTTCCTGATCGAGTGGGTCAGGAACTCGTCGGCGCGCGAGGGCTCGGCCACGCCCGACGGATGGTTGTGCGCCAGGATCACCGCACCGGCGTTCAACTGCAGCGCACGCTTGACGATCTCGCGCGGGTAGACGCTGGTCTGCGACAGCGTGCCGTGGAACATCTCCTGCAGCGTCAGCAGCCGGTGCTGGCCGTCGAGGAACAGCACCGCGAACACCTCCTGCGCGCGCGCGCCCAGGTGCAGCGCGACATAGTCCTTGACCTGCTGCGGCGCGTCGAACACCGGGCTCGCCTGCAGCGGCTGCGCCAGCGCACGCCGCGCCATCTCGATCACCGCGGCGATCTCGGCGCGCTTCGCCGGGCCCAGGCCCTTGATGCGCTGCAGGTCGCGCGCCTCGGCGCGCAGCAGTCCGGCGAAGCCGTCGAACTCGCGCAGCACCTGCGCGGCCAGCTCGAACACGCCCTGGCCCGCGAGGCCGGTGCGCAGCAGCAGCGCCAGCAGTTCCACGTCGCTCAAGGCCGCGCCGCCGCGCGCCAGCAGCTTCTCGCGCGGGCGCATCTCGGCGGGCAGGTCCTTCAGCGGCATGGCGGCGAGGCTCGGGCTCGTAGAATCGGGGCAGTCTATGCGACGGCCGCGCGCCGCCCGATTCCAGTGAATGCAGTGAACGCAGCCAATGCGGCAAATGCAGTGAACCTCGTCCAGCCCGGCTCCTTCCTGACGTTGCACTACCGCCTGAGCGGCCCCGACGGCGCCGACGTAGTCAACACCTTCGACGGCAAGCCGGCGACGCTGTCGCTGGGCAGCGGCCAGCTCGCGCCGGCGATGGAGCAGCGGCTGATCGGCCTGGCCGAAGGCGAGCACCGCCGCTTCGCGCTGGCGCCGGGCGAGGCCTTCGGCGAGCGCAACCCCGACATGCTGCAGCGCGTGCCGCGCAGCGCGCTGCGCGAGATGGTTGACCCGGATGAAGAGTACGCGCCGGGCGACGTGCTGCGTTTTCCCACGCCCGACGGGCAGGGCGAATTCGCCGGCGTGGTGCGCGAGGTCGGCGGCGACTGGCTGCTGTTCGATTTCAATCATCCATTGGCGGGCCAGGCGGTGAGCTTCGAAGTGCAGCTGATCGGGGTGCTGTGATGGCCGGCGCGCAACTCGGGGAAGTGGTGCTGGCCGAGCCGCGCGGCTTCTGCGCCGGCGTCGACCGCGCGATCGAGATCGTCGAGCGCGCGCTGAAGAAGTTCGGCGCGCCGATCTACGTGCGTCACGAGATCGTGCACAACACCTACGTCGTCAATGACCTGAAGTCGCGCGGCGCGATCTTCATCGAGGATCTGGCCGAGGTGCCGGCCGGCGCGACGCTGGTGTTCAGCGCGCACGGCGTGGCCAAGGCGGTGCGCGACGAGGCCGCGGCGCGGGGCTTTCGCGTCTTCGACGCCACCTGCCCGCTGGTGACCAAGGTGCATGTCGAGGTCGCCAAGCTGGCCAAGGAAGGCTACGAGTTCGTGATGATCGGCCACAAGGGCCATCCCGAGGTGGAAGGCACGATGGGCCAGCTGCACGAAGGCATCTATCTGGTCGAAGACGTGGCCGGCGTGCAGCAGGTGCAGCCGCGCGGGAACAAGCTCGCGGTGGTGACGCAGACCACGCTCAGCGTCGACGACGCGGCCGAGATCCTGGCGGCGGTCAAGCGCCGCTTCCCCGAGGTGCGCGAGCCGAAGAAGCAGGACATCTGCTATGCGACCCAGAACCGGCAGGACGCGGTCAAGCTGCTGGCGCCGGGCGTGGACGTGGTCATCGTCGTCGGCAGCCCGACCAGCAGCAACAGCAACCGGCTGCGCGAACTGGCCCAGCGCCTGGGCACGCCGGCCTACATGGTCGACGCCGCGGCCGATCTGCAGCCCGAATGGTTCGCAGGCCGCAAGCGCGTCGGCCTGACCGCCGGCGCCTCGGCGCCCGACATCCTGGTGCAGCAGGTCATCGAACGCCTGCGCGCGCTCGGCGCGCTGAGTCTGCGCCGCCTGCCCGGCGTGCCCGAGGAAGTGCATTTCCCGCTGCCGCTGGGCCTGGGCGACCGCAGCATGGCCGAGCTGGACGCGTCGCGATCCTGAAGCCTGGCGCGCGCGCCGCGGCAGCCGCGCTGCCGACACCCGAACATCGACGAAGGACTTCCATGCTCGACATCAACCTGCTCAGACGCGACCTGGACGGCGTGGTCGCCAAGCTGCAGGCGCGCAAGAACCCGCAGCCCTTCCTGGACGTGGAGCGCTTTCGCACGTTGGAGGCCGAGCGCAAGCAGCTGCAGACGCGCGTGGAGGAGCTGCAGGCGCGGCGCAACGCCTTGAGCAGGCAGGTCGGCCAGCTCAAGGCCAAGGGCCAGGATGCGAGCGCGCCGATGAGCGAAGTGGCGGGCATCGGCGAGCAGTTGAGCGAAGGCGCGGCGGTGCTCGAGCACATCCAGGCCGAGCTGAACGGCCTGCTGATGGGCCTGCCCAACCTGCCGCAGGACAGCGTGCCGGTGGGCGCGGACGAGGCAGCCAACGTGGAGCTGCGCCGCTGGGGCACGCCCGCCGCCTTCGACTTCACGCCGCGCGACCACGTGGACCTGGGCGCGCCGCTGGGGCTGGATTTGGACACCGGCGCGCTGTTGAGCGGGTCGCGCTTCAGCTTCATGCGCGGCCCGGTGGCACGGCTGCACCGCGCGCTGGCGCAGTTCATGCTCGATGTACAGACCATCGAGCATGGCTACACCGAGTGCTGCGCGCCGTACATCGTCAACCGCGAGATCCTCGAAGGCACCGGCCAGCTGCCGAAGTTCAAGGAGGACATGTTCTGGGTGCTCAGAGGGGGCGCCGAGGACCAGCCCGAGCAGTACCTGATCTCGACCAGCGAAATCCCGCTGACCAACGCGGTGCGCGAGCGCATCCTCGGCGCCGAACAGCTGCCGATCAAGCTCACCGCGCACAGCCCGTGCTTCCGCTCCGAGGCCGGCAGCGCCGGACGCGACACGCGCGGCATGATTCGCCAGCACCAGTTCGACAAGGTCGAGATGGTGCAGATCGTGCACCCGGAGCACAGCGCCGAAGCGCTGGAGCAGATGCTCGGCCATGCCGAGGCCATCCTGCGCAAGCTGCAGCTGCCGTATCGCGTGGTCGCGCTGAGCAGCGGCGACATGGGCTTCTCCGCCGCCAAGACCTACGACCTCGAGGTCTGGCTGCCGGCGCAGAACACCTACCGCGAGATCAGCTCGTGCAGCAACTGCGAGGCCTTCCAGGCGCGGCGCATGCAGGCGCGCTTTCGCCCCATCGTGAACGGTCAGCAGGGCAAGCCCGAGCTGGTGCACACGCTCAACGGCTCGGGCCTGGCGGTGGGGCGCACGCTGGTCGCCGTGCTGGAGAACTTCCAGCGCGCCGACGGCAGCATCGCGCTGCCCGAGGCGCTGTGGCCCTACATGGGCGGCCTGAAGGAACTGCGGCCGTGAGCGATGCAGGGATGCTCGCCGCGCGGCTGCTGCAGGCCCATGACCGGGGCAGCCTGACGCGGCTGCCCTCGGCCGGCGATGCCGCCTTCGACATGCGCGCCGCCTTTGCCGTGGCCGACGCATTGCGGCGGCTGCGCAGCGCGCGCGGCGAGAAGGCGATGGGCTGGAAGATCGGCTTCACCAACCGCAGCATCTGGCAGCGCTATGGCGTGCACCGGCCGATCTGGGGGCCGGTGTGGGACAGCGGCACCGCGCTGCTCGATGGGGCGACGGCGAGCGTCTCGCTGGCCGGCCTGTCGCAGCCGCGGCTCGAACCCGAGGTGGTCTTCGGCGTCAAGCGCACGCCGCGCGCCGGCATGAGTCTGACCGAGCTGCAGGGCTGCCTGGACTGGGTGGCGCACGGCTTCGAGATCGTGCACACCCATTTCGACGGCTGGCGCTTCGGCGCCGCCGACAGCGTGGCCGACTTCGCGCTGCATGGCCGGCTGCGCATCGGCCCGCGCGTTTCGGTGCAGGGCTGGCACGCGCTGGCCGAAGACCTGTCCGCGCTGCAGGTCGAACTGCTGTGCGATGGCCAGCCGGTCGACCGCGGGCAGGGCGCGGTGGTGCTCGACGGTCCGCTGCACGCGCTGCGCCTGTGGGTCGACGAGATGGCGGAGTACACGCCGGCCTGGACGATCCGCGTCGGCGACGTGGTCACCACCGGCACGATCACCGACGCCTGGCCGCTGCAGGCGGGGCAGTGCTGGCAGACCCGTCTGAGCGATGCGCGGCTGACGCCGCTGACGCTGAACACGCAGGCCTGAGGCCGCAGGCGCGCCTGCGCGCTGCACTACAATGCCGCCTTCGATTTCGACCAATGCGAATCGAACCTGGAGAGGTGGCAGAGTGGTCGAATGTACCTGACTCGAAATCAGGCGTACGGTAACCCCGTACCGTGGGTTCGAATCCCACCCTCTCCGCCAAGACGCCCTTTCAGGGCGTTTTTTTTCGTCGCAGATGGGGGAACTGAGCAGGAGTTCTCATAGGTAGTTCTACTCCGACACGTTGCAACCCGTCGCAACCAAGCGCACAATCAAAGGGTGGCACGGATGGGGGAACTGAGATGCCTAGGCTTGCGAAAGAACTGTCAGCAGTCGAGGTCAAGCGGCTGACCGCGCCGGGCCTGCATGCGGTGGGCACGGTGGCCGGGCTGCGGCTGCTGGTGAAGCCGACCGGCGCGCGGTCCTGGGTGCTGCGCACGATGATCGGCACGCGCCGCGCGGAGCTGGGCCTAGGGGGCTATCCGACTGTTTCGCTGGCGCAGGCCATCGAATACGCCCGCCAAGCGCTGCAGGCCATCCGCGCCGGCAACGATCCGGCCGCCGAGCGCCGGACCAAGCGCAGCACCGTCGAATGGACGTTTCAGAAGACCGCCGAGGCCTACATTGCCGCGCACCGGGCCGGCTGGAAGAACGAAAAGCACGCCGACCAATGGGGGAACACCCTGCAGGCCTACGCCTATCCGCACTTCGGCGCCAAGCATGTGCGCGACGTGTCGAAGGCCGACGTGCTGGCCGCGATCGAGCCGATATGGAGCACGAAGAATGAAACCGCGGTGCGCGTGCGAAGCCGCATCGAGTTGGTGCTGAACTACGCGGTGCAGCGCGAGCTTCGACCCGAAGGATTGAACCCGGCACGCTGGCGCGGCAACCTGGATGCAGCCTTGCCGAAGGCCGCGAAGGTGGCGAAGGTGGAACACCACGCTGCGCTGGAAATCGACGGCATGCACGCATTCATGCAGCGGCTGGGCAAGGCCGAAGGCATGGGCGCTAGGGCGCTGGAATTCGCCATCCTGACCGCCGCACGCTCGGGCGAGGTACGCGGCGCCACCTGGGCAGAGATTGACCTGCAGGCGGCAGTGTGGACCATCCCAGCCGAGCGCATGAAGGCCAACCGCGCGCATCGGGTGCCGCTGTCGGATCGGGCACTTGAGCTGCTGGAAGCGCTGCCCCGGTTCGAGGGCTGCGAGCTGGTGTTTCCCGGCGCGAAGAATCAGGCCTTGAGCGACATGACGCTAACCGCCTCGCTGCGGCGAATGAAGGTCAACGCCACGGCGCATGGGTTCCGCAGCACGTTCCGCGACTGGGCGGCCGAGCGCACCAGCACGCCGAACGAAGTAGCGGAGATGGCCTTAGCCCATGCTGTCGGCGACGCCACCGAGGCCGCATACCGGCGCGGCGACCTGTTCGAGAAACGCCGCGAGTTGATGACGCTGTGGGCGAAGTTCATCGACACCGAGCCGGCGAAGGGCAATGTGCGCGAGCTGCGGGCGAAGGCATGAAGCGCGCAGATCAAAGCGCAGACGGAAACGCGCTGCTGCCGCACGAGGCCGCGCAATACTGCAAGCTCGACCATGCGGCGCATGTCGCCGAGTTGTTGGCCACCATACGCCGAGAGGCGGCGGACGACGCGCTGCGCACGCTGCGCCGCCGCGGTCTTCAGGACAGCGACATAGACCAACTGCTTGCCGAGCTGCGCGAGGACATTGGCTTGGCGAAAATGCGCGCCACATGGCCCACCCCGCGCGAGCAGCGCGCCATTGTTGAAACCGTCGCCCGGTCGGCGCAGGCGTTGCGCGAAGCGCTCGGCGCATTGCCGCCCATCACGCAGCAGAAGCTGTGGCTAGAAGTGTCCCGCGCAGGAATCGAGCTGCCATCAACATCTCACTTTGACATGGTGCTTCTGGCGCTGGCCCATGTTGGCAGCGACGCCGCACAAGAGAAGCCTGCGCAGGCCCGCGCCCGCGCCCGTGTTGGCATCGTGACAAGAGTGCATCGCATCGCGCCGCGTATTGCGCTCAGTGCCGCCGCCGGGTCGGTCTTTTATGATCTATGCACTGCAGCGTTCGTGCTGGCCGGTGAGACGGAAGACCCAATGCGGGCTTGGCGGGGAAGGCGTCATCCGAAGCCGACCGACCCAAAGGGCGCCATCCGCGCCTACATCGCGCGAGCAAAGGCCGCAACAGGAAAGCAGCCTGCCCAAAGCCGGACCTAGTTTCCGGATGCGCGAATCGTCGCGCCCCGTTGCAATTGATCCCGTGCCGCCGAAGTCGGTGGCGTCAAAGGATCAACGTGCAACCTCGATACATCCGCATCCGCGAGCTGGCGACTGCGCCGTCCCGTGATGGCAAACCCGGTCGGCCGGGCATGCTCCCGGTGTCGGCGGCGACTATCTGGCGCTGGGTCAAGCGCGGCGAGTTTCCGCAGCCGGTGCAGCTTGGCCCGCAGACGACCGCTTGGCCTGTTGAAGCCGTCGAGAAGTTCCTGCAGAAGCGCGAGGCCGCCTAAGTGGGCGCCCCAAACGGCGAGGGGCCGACCGTTGCAGCGGCGACCCCCCAAGAACAAACCAGAACTGACAGCGGCGATTCTAAGACGTTCGCCACGCTGCAGGCACAGGCCGCGATGGCTGGCTTCGAGCTGCATGCGCTGGCCGGTGGCGCCTACATCGTCAGTCGGTGGAACCTGACTTCGCGCGAACTACCTGACCTTCGTACGGCCCGTGAGTTCCTGCGCCGCGTAGGGGTGGCCGTATGAGCGGGCGCGGCAAAGCCAGTGCGACCCTGAAGCTAATCGAGGCCTGCCACGGAATACTGGCCGAGATACAGCCGGCGAGCGTGCGTGCTGTCTGTTATCGCCTGTTCACGATGGGCCTGATCCCGGACATGAGCAAGGGCAGCACCAACAAGGTCAGCACCCAACTGGTGTGGGCCCGCGAACACGGACACATTCCTTGGGAATGGATAGTTGACGAAACGCGTGCGCCCGAGCGGGCCAGCCAGTGGTCAACGCCTGACGAGATCATCAACGCCGCCGTGCGTGGCTATCGGATGGACTACTGGCAGGACCAGCCGCTGGTGGTCGAGGTTTGGTCTGAGAAGGGCACGGTGCGCGGCACATTGGCGCCTGTCCTGGACGAGTTGGGATTGACGTTCCGTGTCATGCACGGCTTCGCATCGGCGACCACCGTGAACGACATTGCCGGGATGTCGATCAATACCGACAAGCCGGTGGTCGCGTTGTACGTCGGCGACTTCGACCCGAGCGGCATGTTCATGTCGGAAGTCGATCTACCCGAGCGAATCGAGCGCTATGGCGGCGAGGTCGATCTGGTGCGCGTGGCATTGGAGAAGACTGACTGCTACGGCCTGCCGAGCTTTGATGTCTCCACGAAATCCGGCGACAAGCGGCACGACTGGTTCGTCAAAGAGCACGGCAATACGTGCTGGGAACTGGATGCGATGTCGCCCGTAAGTCTGCGCGAGCGGGTGCGTGCCGTAGTCGAGGAACTCCTAGACCGGGATGCGTGGAACCACGCCATCAAGATCGAGAACGCGCAGATTGACTCCCTGCAGGCCTTCCACAAATCGTGGCAGGCCTCGAAATACTCGGCCGGTGGCGCTGCATGAGCTTCGACCGCAATGCTCTTCCTGATCCGGTGCTGTACTTCGAGGCCGCTGGTATGCCGCTGCAGGGGCGCGGGAAGTGGCGCACCACGCGCTGCGACTTCCACGGCGGAAGCGATTCCATGCGCGTCAACACCGATTCCGGTGGCTGGTGCTGCATGGCCTGCGGCGTCAGCGGCGGCGACGTACTCGCGCACCTGATGAAGAGCACGGGCGCCGACTTCATCGCCGCCGCCCGCACGCTGGGCGCCTGGATCGAAGACGGAAAGCCGAGTCACCAGAGGCCGCGCCGCATATCGCCCAGCGACGCGATGCACATCATCGGCGCCGAGCTGAATGTCTGCGTCATCGTCATCAGCGACGCCCGTCGCGGCGTCACGCCGACCGATAGCGACTGGCAGCGCTTCCTGCAGGCCGCCAGCAGCGTGCAGACCATCGCTGAGGGCTGCACGTCGTGAGCGCAGCACCGAAGTTCCAGCAGGCCCAGCGCGACCGATTCGGCGCTGCCGACGAACACCTAGTGCGAAGGCTCGAATACGTCTTGGCCGATGAACTGGACGATGCCGACCAAGCCTTTGACGACGAGCTGATCGAAGGCGTAATCGGGCGCATCGCTATGGCCGTGATCTACGGCGACAGCAACAGCGGCAAGACCTTCCTCGCGATCGACATGGGTGCCGCCGTCGGCGCAGCGTCGGAATGGATGGCGCGGCCCGCAGCCGGTGGCATGGTGGTGTACCTGGTGTTGTCTCTCGCACTGAACGGCAATTCACCGCCCCGTTCTTCTCGCATTGAGTG